>Ga0058697_10000389_pt1 | contig 19846 bp, 19 predicted proteins | sample AgamicAsMae_FD_66619 | JGI IMG/M metagenome (GOLD analysis project Ga0058697, IMG submission 66619) | Agave microbial communities from Guanajuato, Mexico - As.Ma.e | ecosystem: Host-associated > Plants > Phyllosphere > Phylloplane/Leaf | place: Guanajuato, Mexico | collected 2012-06-04
TTGCTGGGGGTGGGTGGAGCCTTGGAGTCGGGTGGGACAGGTATAGGTCCTTTAGGTACTGCTTGAGTTGGTTTGGCGGTCTTGTCGCTGTAGTTTGGGTGAACCAATCCGTTATTGTCATAGTTCAGATCCCAGGGAAGGTCTTTGTAATCGAGGTCAACAAGTTCAACACGGGGTATTCCAATTGTTTTTCCGCCAACAGCGCCAGGAGTAGGCATATCGTCCGCCTCATCGAGGTCTTCGTCCTCGGGCGGTGCATCCTGCATCTCTTCATCGTCATCGTCATCCATGTCTTCATCTTTACGAGGTTTCTTGGCTCCCCTTGCTACCGACTCGTCGCTCTCGCGATCTCGTTTTGGTGCCATGATTAGCTTCCGATTTAGTGACTGTCAGTGAGTATGTAAGAAGAGCCTGTAACATTAGTAGGACGGCATTCATCCAATGTCATCATATACTTCTACACCTCCATGAGATCTTTGTTCGAGCCGGATTCGGCCGACTTCGGTTTTTTGAGACATGGACATTTCTTTGATCGCTCGAGTCGCAAGGCATCAACTGCTTTCGGCCACAGCGATATTGTATGTCCACAAAGAATGTGCGTCCCGAACGCCGTGAATTGATGGAAACCATTTTTGTTGAATAATGGTTCCGCGATCAAAGAACAAAGGCTGTGTTGTCTCTGGACTACAAGTCGAACGAGAGGAAAGAGCGAGCGTCGGTGGATGTCAAAGGAAATCCGAAAGTCAACATTCCTCGGTACATCGGCAAACGGTCTGACTGAGATGAGCGATTGTGTGCTCTTGCCTATACACAACTGTAATCTTACATTGGTTCAGATATCTGGCGAGTTTTGACTCTATCGACTAGCTTCTCAAATGGTCATTCGCCCAAATGTCAGATCTTCGTCCCAGCATGCTCGAGCTTACAACTTGGCCTTCTGACCCTTCTTCGCCTCTTCCTCGGCCTGAGCCTTCAAGACTCGTCGCAGGATCTTGCCACTGATGCTCTTGGGAATTTGGTCTACAAATTTGACACCACCTCTCAGCTTCTTGTGGTTTGCGACCTTTGCGCCGATCCAGCTGACAATGTCGTCCTCGAGAGCCTTGCCTGCCTCGACACCTTTGCGTGGTACAACATATGCTCTAGGAACCTCTGTTGCAAGATCTTCTCTGTAGATGCCAATGACCGCAACATCGTCGATTTTTTCGTGTGCGACCAGGTAGCCTTCTAGTTCTGCTGGTGGTACTTGGAAACCCTGTACAAATCATGTCAGAACCGCGTCTTCTCTTGAGTGGGTGGAGTAACAAACCTTGTATTTGATCAACTCCTTGACACGATCGGTGATGAAAAAGTTATTGTCCTTGTCTTGATAGCCCACATCACCAGTCTTGAAGTAGCCATCCGATGTCAGTGCGTTTGCTGTACCCTCGGCATTGTTCAAGTAGCCCAGGAAAATGTTAGGTCCCTTGAGCCATAGTTCACCAACCTCTCCAACAGGCACCTCTTTCTCCTCTGGCGACATGTATTTGGCGGTCATATTGGGCAGCAAAACGCCGACACTGCCCACGGTGCTCTGCCAGACATCCCATTGCTGAGTGTGAGTACATGGTGATGTCTCGCTCAGACCATAACCTTGCTTGACCTTGAGCTTTGTGCGGTCGTAAACAGCATTCACAAGCTCTTTGGTCAGAGGCGCAGCTCCGGAGTTCATCATGCGTATCGTGCTCAGGTCGTACTTGTCGACAACAGGGTGCTTGCTCAGAAGCAAGACTACAGGGGGTGCAACGTAGCTGAAAGTAATCTTTTCCTCTTGTGTTATCTTGCAAAAGTCCTCGATGTCGAATTTGGGCATGACGACTGTTCGGCAGCCTTTGAAGAAGCTCACGTGCAAGATGACGGTCAAGCCATAGATGTGGAAAAACGGAAGGAAAGCAAGGATCCTGTCGGCCGGAGTCAAGGGAGATTCGGCTGTGGAAACCTGGAGGGTATTCGCAATAATGTTCTTGTGACACAACATGACACCCTTGGGAAGACCGGTGGTGCCGCTAGAGTATACCAAGAAAGCCAGATCCTTCTCGGGATCGACCTTTGTGCGTCGGTAGCGGTTGGTACCGGCGGTGTTGCGAATGGAGGTGAAGTGCTTGACTCGCATTTCCGGGTCTTTCTGGTCGCCGATCAAAATGATACGGTCTTCCGGTAGGCCGACCTTCTTTGCGGCGGCCCGAGCAGTGGCAATGACAGGCCATTGTGTGATCAGAGCCTGAGCACCGGAATCCTTGAGCTGGAAAGCCAACTCGTCTGCGCTGTAGCCGGGGTTGGCGGGAGAGACGGTGGCTCCTGCCCAGTGGGCACCCCACATGACAATTGGAGTGTCGATGGAGTTGGGGGTGAACATGGCAATGACGTCTCCCTTCTGCCAGTCCCAGGCACCCTTGAGGCCTTTGCCGAAGTCAATGGCGGCATTGCGAGCTTGTGCGAAGGTATATGAGCGTTTGGTGTATGCATCTTGCAAGACGACTGCAGGAGTGTTAGACAATGGGCGCAGAGGGTGGATTGGAAAGCATACCATGGTCGTCTGGATAAGGCTTGTCCTTGCGCTCAAACAAGAAATCCCAGAGGCCAACGTTCGGAACTTGCATGCGGGGGTATGGGGATTCGGTAGGCATGGCTGGAGAGGTGGGCGAGTTTAGGGAGAGAAGAGAGAGAAAGATAGCGGATGGGAAAGCAGGAGAAAAGATATTATGGATGGTCAGGCATAGCCATGTGCCGGATAGCCAGGAGTCTGCACTCGGGCCCGCGAGTGGCTTAATATTGGAGCCATCTCGTCACTGGCAGACTGGCAAAAAGATCAGCCCCGCATATGAGTGCAACAACCGTGGGTGTGTGTTTTGCGGAGAGGCTTAACGGTGACGACAAAAGACCCGGGGAAGCGTGCGAGAGCCGCGGTACACAGCTTTGGCATCTTTGAGCTTGCCGATGGCCGAAAGCGGTAATCCGCCAAGAATAGCATCCATAGCAAGCCGATGATGTCGCCATTGAGAATAATTGCTAGTAGCAGCATTCCGGGTTCAAACATGGCATCGCTAGTATCACCGACGCGGCACATCGCCAGGGCATTCGCTCCGACCAGCCGACTCACCCAGCGACGATGGGCTCAGGTCCACGACATTCGCTTCTTGGCCACCCATCAGAAGCCTGATCAGAGAGTCCTCGACAAGTACAAGGCCAAGCTCGAGCAAAAGGCCAAGCAAGAGGGCCACGGCGATGTCGACAAGCTCAAGTCGGCTTACAAGGAGAAGATTGTCGAGCTCCGACAGCAGGCCATAGTCCCTGGCGCCAACGCCCCTCTGCACACTTCTGTAGACGCTCCCACCACACCCAATGCTCCATTCCAACCTCCTCCGCCACCTCAGCCTCAGTCGCAACAACAGCAGTCACCCAAGTCATCCGCATCCGCCGAGGAGAAGGCTGGCATCAAGACTCTAGCATCTTTTATCGACGTCGCAAAGACGAAAGAGCTGCCGCAGAAGGAGATTGAATACATCTGGAGGTTGCGTCACGCCAGCTCTCCCAGCTCCTTGTGTGCTGTCGTGCCTACTCCCATCTACCACCAGATTGCTGGCACTGCTCGTAAACATCCTCAGTTTGTTCTGCCTCTGCCCAAGGAGGGTCAAGGTGCCGAGATCCATTTCTTGCAGTGGACTTTCCCCTCGCCCACCACATGCACCGTGCTCTTCACTGCTCTGGCTGAGTTCAAGCTCAAGGGCGAGTTCGCTCAGCCTCACACTACCGTCACCCACCATCTGGATCTGGCTGACGACAAGGGGCTCGTCCTGCTCGAGGGCACTGTCATCGAGGACAAACAGATCACCGTCGAGGAGGCTAAATGGCTGTTGATGTGTCTACAAAAATTCTACGGAAAGGCTGCCGAGCAGAGTCCTCGAAGGAAGCTGATGGAGCAGTTCAGTCAGGGAGACAGCAGCTTCAAGATCGAAGAGCTCCTAGAGGAGGCCGAAAAATTCTAGATTAAAATCTGCCACCAAAACAAATGTACACTATCCTTGTAACAACACCAACCTCAGTTCGCAAACCTTCCATGTCGACTTCAATTTCACCATGTGTCGCCCAGACTGTCCAAGCACGCCATTAAGGTCCGTCATCATCGAAGCGGGGTACCTGATTACCTACACAAGGCGCTAGCGACTTCATCCATCTTTCTAGCATATCTCCTCCTGATTCGAATTGCATCGCAAAGTGTTAGTATGAAGTTGACACCAGTGGCTGCTTTATGTGCCGCCGTCATTGGCGTCACGGGCCAACAGCAAGTACTTGGCCAGCAGTCAGATCCTCCGAACATAGCCTTGATCTTAACCGATGATCAAGATGTCCGTCTGTCATCTCTTGACTATATGCCGCTGTTGAGAAAACACCTGATTGACAAAGGAACTTACTACGATAAGCACTATTGCACAACAGCCGTGTGCTGTCCAGCCAGAGTCACTTTGATGACGGGCAAAGCAGCCCACAACACAAACATCACAGACGTGAATCCGCCCTACGGTGGCTACCCCAAGTTCGTCAGACAAGGCTTTAATTCGGCATATCTGCCTGTATGGCTACAAGAGGCTGGATACAATGTTTACTACACTGGCAAATTGTTCAATGCTCACAATGTGGACAACTATAACTCACCTTATCCAGCCGGTTTCACAAGCCACGTGAGAGTCTCCAAATCAGCCTAGCAGATGGAAGAACTTACAAGCTTCCCAGGACTTCTTATTGGACCCGTTCACCTACAACTACATGAACAGCTCTTTCCAACGCAACCAAGATCCACCCCAAAGTTATGAAGGCCAATATGTCACAGATGTGCTAGCCCAAAAGGCATACGGTCTCCTGGATGAAGCTGTGGATGCAAATCAGCCTTTCTTCCTCATGATCGCGCCAAGCGCTCCTCATGCCGACATTCAAAATAACAGCGGCTCACTCACCTTTGACGCGCCAGTCTCAGCACCCAGACACGCAGATCTGTTCCAAGACGTCAAAGTGCCGAGAACAGCAAACTTCAATCCCGACGTTCCTTCAGGAGCCAACTGGATTCGTTCTCTGGAAAAACAAAACAGTACGAACGTCGATTGGAACGACCACTTCCATCGTCAACGCCTTCGCGCCCTTCAAGCGGTCGACGAAATGGTCGATGGTTTATTTTCCCGCCTCAATTCGCATAACTTACTCGAAAACACATATATCATCTATAGCAGCGATAACGGCTTCCACATCGGCAACCACCGCATGCAACCTGGCAAATCTACTGGTTGTGAGGAGGACATCAATATTCCTCTGATCATCCGCGGCCCAAACGTCGCTCAGAATCAGACCACGCAACTAGTGACCAGCCACACCGACATTGCAGCCACAATATTTTCTCTGCTCGACATTCCTTTGCGTGAAGACTTTGACGGCAGTCCCATTCCAGTGAGCAGAAAAGCAATCGAAGAGGCAGAAACGAAAAGACGCGAACACGTACAAGTCGAATACTGGGGCTTCGCTGGCGGAGAAGGGATCTACGATCGCAGACTACATCAGAACAACACGTTCAAAGGCATCAGAGTTGTAGCAGAGGAATACAATCTCTACTATCAGATTTGGTGTACCAACGAACACGAACTCTACGACATGAGTAATGATCCAGGGCAGATGCATAATCTGCTTGAAGACGGTGGGAAATTGTACACGTTGTTCGGGTTCCCAATCGGCAAGGTGATACAGAGATTGGATGCCCTTCTGATGGTACAGAAATCTTGTAAAGGCAAAACCTGTAGAGAACCTTGGAAGTCTTTGCATCCAGACGGCCGGGTGCTGAACTTGAAGGATGCAATGGCTGAGCGTTTCGATGGGTTCTATGAAACGCAGATCAAGGTTCAGTGGGATTACTGCCACAATGGCTATGTTCCTGAAGCCGAGGGCCCGATGTTTGGAGATGAGAGAGTAGAATTTGGTGATTCCGGATTCATGTGGCCGGACTGGGTGTGAGACATGAGTATGACTGCGTTGCTGTCAGACGATCTGTACATAGACGAGTTTCGTGCTGAGTGATCATACACCCTGGGGGGATGTAGGCTTTGGCACCGTACAGCGCTAGCACGTGAGATTCTTTCTACAAGAGGTGAATGGTGATGTCCCCGGTGATGATCAAGTCAAATGACAGCAGCAGTGCGACCAAAGGATTCCAACGTAAACTAAGATGGTCGAAATTGCGGCAATTACCTCCGAAGATCGCACCAGCCATCCTCACCGGTTACTCGGATGATTCGCACCACGCATATGGAGTTGTCTTTCAATTGGTCAACGAAGAATGAGCCGTCCATCTAATCAGTAAGACCACGCAAAAGTGGGTATATATGAGCCAAAACAACCTGCTGCATCATCTCACATTCAATTCCTCGACCGCCTCTCAGTTTCAGGTATCCCCATATTCCGACCATTTTCTAAGGTCGAGCATCTATTGCCTCTGGATGTCTAGTTAGGCAAACTTCAATCATGAGCGGCGACAAAGAATCCTATGCAGTATTGAATGGTGGAGCTGTACGTCCGATCAAAGAATCGATTTGGTCCTCTTTTGTCAATGTCGCAAAAGAGAAGCCTGACCACATCGCTATCATCTCGCGCAACCAGCCAACACACCTTTTGGCCTCCGTTGTTGGCGCCTCTTCGAATGTTTCAAGCACTGGCCTGGAATGGACATACTCGCAATTGATACAAGGTGCTCTGAACATCGCCTCGGTCTTTAAGAGGCACGGGGCAAAGCCAGACTCTGTGCTCTTGATCTTCCTCCCTCCTGTATGTGCCGAGTGGCCTCTGCTGTGGCTGGCGGCGAATTGCATTGGAGTCACATTGGTTACCATCGACAAGCGAGCCCTCGAGCCAGCAAGAGTGGATGAATTGACTTACTACATTCGCTCTCTCCAGCCGGGCATTGTGGTTGTCCATGAGTCTAGTGGGGCCCAAGCGGTGGACAAAGTTTGTGCAGAGCTACAGCATAAGATTGACTGCAGAATGACTCTCGATAACGCCAAAGACGCAGCGGAATGGTATGGATTAGCAAACTTTGACTCTTCTCTCAAGACGGACGATTCTGCTTCCGGTAGCCAGCATGCAAACTACGATCGCACGGCTGCGATCCTATACACCTCGGGCACTTCAACTGGTCAGCCCAAAGGCTGTCCTCGTAGCGAACGAGGTCTCATCCATGGCTGGTCTCACCACAATCCCATCTACGCTGGTTCCAAACTTGTCATGATGTTCGCAAACTCGCGAGCTATCAATCTTACCCTGAGTAGTCAGTGCTTGCTGGCCGGAGGCACGATGGTATACCTCAGCAGCGGTTTCACACCCGAAGGATTGCTGTTGGTTATTGAGGAGGAAAAGATTACAGAGGCCATCTTTATCCCACCAATGCTCAGGGTTTTGGTGACCCACCCATCATTCTCCAAGGAGAGGGTCAAGAGTTTGAAAAGAGCCCTTGTGGGCGGAGATGTATCAACAGCAGATATTCAGGATCTCATCACCGAGTACTTCCCGGCTACAGAGCTCTATCCTGGCTACGCGATGACCGAAGGATACTGGACCATTGGATGGCCCTCTTCTCAACCTCCTGCGCCTCTTCCGATATCCAGGGGGATTTTTGCATCGGGCTCGATTCTTCCTGGAAGCGTCCTCAAGATTGTCAATGACGAAGGCGATATCGTGAAAAGAGGAGATTCTGGAGACATCCACCTCCAAAGTCCAGTCATGATCAACACATACCGCGAAAATGCGGCTGCAGATGCTTTCTACGAGGACAAAGAAGGACAGTGGTTCAAGACTGGCGACACTGGCTTCATCGATGAGGAGGACCTGTTGTATGTGGTGGGGCGGAAGAAGGACATCATGAAGCGCCTTGGTATCCCGATCCCACCAGTCTTGTTGGAGAATGTGCTTGCTCAATTCGGTGGTGTTCAGGTAGGTCACTCGAGCCTCGTATCCTCGAGGATTTACTGACAATTTCAAGGCATCGATCTTTGATATTCCTAATCCTGAGCTAGGATCAGAAGTAATTGCAGTCGTGTCAGATTTGACTGGAACGACTCCTCAAAGACTGCAAGATCTGACTGTGGAGCATCTGGGTCCGGACTACCCTATTAGCAAAGTATTCACACTGCAGGAGTTGGGCATGCAGCAGTTCCCAGTCAATGTGTCGGGAAAGGTGATGAAGATTGAATTGCGCAAGGCCGTCGAGCATCTGTTGTTGAGAACCTCATCTTGAAAATGTCCGGGCAGTCAATGCCGCATCAGATGTACTCAATGTGTACTTAGAGCGATAGTCATGGCAATATGCAGGTGGATCTGATGAAAGTGAAGCAAACGTGAGAGCAAACAGACTCGCGACTCCGTGCGGAAAATTGATGATGGTGTGAAAACGAGCTGTCAATTGTTATGATCCGTTCGGCACCACCGTTCACGCAAACCAACCACAACACCTCGCGTGCAAAATCAACCACAACCAAGATCGACCATGTCAGACAGCTCTGGCGACAGCTCTGTCGGAGTTGAACTCTGTGCTACGAACCCAGTTCACATCAATCAAGATGATACCAACCCTAAGGAACAGGAGCCTGACCACACTAGCAGTAGCGGCGAGTCCAGATCCGAGTCGGAGTCCAATTCCTCTGGCGAAGAAGATGGCAGTGACGCCCTCCTGGTGCAGTTAACCCCTATGTCCGAGAAGCTGGGCTATGTCGATGTGTTTGGCATGAAGACCAAGCTTGACCACATCCATACATGGTTGAAGGGACTGGAGGACGACTCCCCTGACGACGATATCTCTATCCAAAAGTCGACTGTCCGCCATCACAGAAGAGCTGTGAACACTATGAGACATTGTCTGCGTGATGCCGCGCCAATGGCCATCAAGTAAGGTTGGCTGAACAAACCGAGACAAAACTGCTGCTGACTTATTTTTCCCAGGACGAGCCAGCACATGGACGCATCAGTGAAGAAGAACATCGCAACAAAGGTCGACAAAGTCATCGCAAAGATGTTAAGGTCAGAAGGAGCTGGAAGTATCGCCATGAAGAAGCTGCTTGCTCAGACAACTCTCAAATCCCAACTTTTACAGGATATCGAGCAAGAGGTTCTCGAAGATGACGACTTTCCTCATGAAAAACCTAGTCTTCTCCTCTCAGAGATCGGTGAGGTCGTCGACAGTCACCTGGGACGTGCATTGCTCAAGCAAGCACAGAAACAGACGGAAGCGGACTTGCTGGAGAAGTTCAATGCCGACAAGAAGAAAGCTTTCAAGGGGGTTGAGGACGAATTGAGAAGTGCTGGATTGATGCAATGATCGCGCGACTCTTTTCCGTCTGGATTCAGGTGATAAGATTTCTACAGCACTTTAGAGTGTGCTTGATCTCGCGATGAGCGCTCTGGTCGCAGTATTGTCTATCAGTCTCGGACTCCTCCTTTCTTGGAAAACTACAAATGCTTTCCGATAGACTGTCGCGCATTACTGGATAGACGGTAACACAAAAACTGCCGATCAACATGGAAATCACTAGTTTCCTAGTGAACAGTGGAGTGAGTGATAGTGACAGGTACATGTTTGCTGCAGACACCAATGTCTATGTATACACTATATCGCCGCGCGAAATGTCATTTAGACTCTCATTTTGAGGGGCCGACCCTCTTCTCTAAGCTGCTTTAGAAGGATCGGAAGTGCAAGCACCCGAAGGGCAGTATCCATGACTGCAGGTGAACTCGCAGAGGCCGCTGTATTGTGCCACGTTCTGACCAGCAACCGGGAAACCCAGAGTGTTGGACGCAGCGGGAGGGTTTATCTGACCACCTCTTTGTGTGCAAGTACAAGCATTGCTAGGGCAGAAACCATAATTGCAAGAGAAGCTACAAAGTCCAGCCAGATTACCATTTCCAGTACCACCAGTACAGAACGTGCTAACACCGTCGGCTGCCTTCGAAGGGTCAGATGTACAGGCGCCCGAAGGACAATAGCCATGACTGCAAGTGAATTCGCAGAGTCCGCTGTAGAGCGCGACATCTTGACCGGCTACAGGGAAACCGAGTGTGTTTGAGGTGGCAGGAGGAGCGACTTGACTTCCTCTTTTGGTGCAAGTACAAGCGTTTGACGGGCAGAACCCATAGTTGCAGGAGAAGCTACAGAGACCTGCGAGGTTACCATTGCCGGTGCCAGCAATGCAGAAAGAGCCACTACCACTACTGGGCGAGGAAGCAGGAGCAGTGGTTGAAGTCTTGAGAGTCGACGAGGTCTTACTAGATATCGTGGTGGATGATGCTTTGCTGGAAGGTGAGGTGGATGCACTGCCGGATCCAGAGCTGGTAGCGCTTACATTACCCACGTATGCATTCCAGTTCTCGATACCATTAGTACAAGAGTCTGTGATGGAATCTCCGTTCATTTGCATGATGAGTTTGCCGTTTCTAGAGATATTGACAGTTACAGCACCGCGGCCGTTGAATGGAACGCTGCCATGGTAGATACCAGAGCCGCCGCTAGGAGTGTTTCTCCAAGTTCCAGTTTGGGTCGTGCTGCCGATGGTCACAGTCACATCGGCATAAGATGTAAGTAGTGCAGAGAAGAAGACCTTGTCTTGCGCGACCTGGGCTGGCGGGTATTTTTGCTGGCCTTGGTTCGCCGAGTTACCAGTGGTGCCTCCATCGGAGCATGCAGAACCTGGAGCCTTTCTGTACCATGCAACAAGACCTTCAGCTGAGATGGAAGCCTTGCCGTTCTTGTACGTATCGATGACGTAGGGGAGGAACTGTCGCCAGCCATCGTGAGGCATATTATCAGCGTAGTTGTAAGGCGCTTTGCCATTGTTGGAATTGAACAACCCGTATTGGCTAGGATCAAGAGGAGCAATGTAATGTGACTCTCCCCAATCATTCCAAGTCAAGATCTCGACGAAGTCTGGTTGAATTGTCATGACTTGGTTCCAGCGGTCAAACCAGAGATCATCACCTCGCCACAGCCAGTTCTTGCCATATCCGGGTAGGTTGGTGAAGAACCACGGAGAGACAGGCATCATGTAGGGTTTACCAGCAAGAGCACTTTTGTAGGATTCGTCTGGCTTTGTGGTCATGTCGTTCGGACCTGTGGGCCACGCTTCCCAACTGAAGAGGCCGTCCACAACGCCGCGATTAATTGCTCCTTGAGCGCCCAGCGACGACCAGTCAGGAATGAAGAAGCATCCAGTCTGAGACTTGATTGCATTCCAATCGCCAGAGCTACCAGGCCCTTCGAAAGTCGACACAAACGGCTTTCCATTGTATTTGTAGTATGCGCCATTGGAACCATATTGATTGATGACGTTAATCACCTCCTGCTGTGCAAATGCCCCCTGGGCTGCGTAGTCAAAGGAGAAGAACAGCTTGAAGCCTAGGGAATTGGCCGCTGAGAATGCATTGGCCATTTGATTGGTGTAGCCGCCACCACTGTTGGCGAAGTTCAAGGCAAAAGCGTCTATGTGGGAGTCCTGGGCTAGACGGATGTCCCTCTGCCAGTTTGCCACAGTCCATGAACCGACATTGTCCAACTAAATGGCATGTCAGCGTTGATATCGACATCATTACAAGCATATACATACCATGAAATGGGCGAAGACTGCTTTTGCTTGCACATGGCATGCGCTCATGAGAGCGACCACTACCGGGAGAAGCAACATACTGTCCAAAGTGATATATTCTATTTCCCTGCGGTGAAGAATACAAAGTTGAACAGGGATGAATCGCTCTCTTGTAGAAACATCCCCACGAAGGATTGAAGCTAAAGTTGAAAGATCGACATGGTAGGGTCTGAGACGCTTCGACAATACGGCAGAGCATGAGCGTTACTCTTTGCGACCACCGTTGACCTACTGCTCTTGCCCTGCATATTACGTGCCGTCCGTCCTATAGAATTACAAAAGTTGCTCGCTTCTATTCTCCTGTATCGAATCAGGTGAACTGGGGGCATATTTGTGCCTAGAAGGCTTGGTCGACCTGACCTAGTAGAAGCCAATACAAAATGGCCAGGGCGATAGTTTGCCCAATCATGCACTTTTCTCGTAAGATCAACTACACGTACTTGATCGCGCGCGCGCTTGGCGAAACTGCGTTGTCTGATTGCGGAAGCAATTCACGAGTCGCGAGATCATGAGGTTCATTCCAGGCAGCAGTGTTGACAACTAGATGGCTGAGCGCAAGTGAAGGGTTCCCAGAGACTCGAGTTGACAAAACAGGAAGCTCGGCGTGTTTGCGGAGCAAGGCGGCGCAGGTACGAGAAATAGACTTGAGGGAATGTATAGTATGTTCTGATGGGCCGCTGCCTTGGCCAAATCGTTCACAGATACCTCAGAGGGGAGGCTGTAAGGGATTCCACATCAAATCATTGGCAGGAAAGATCGAGCAAGGCGACAGGTCAAGTTTCTGGTTCTGTGGTCGACAGCAACCTAAAAGTTCAAGTTGTCAAGAAAATGGATGTGATGACCGCGCCCGGCTGCTGACTAAGCATGTTATCGTCTGTTCCTCTTCACACAGTATCATCCCAACACTAGTATTGGAACGCGCATTCATCCTATCTCAGCTCGAGACAGACTCGCAGACTTGCAGACTATCTGGCCACCGACCATCTCGCTAATGACCATGTATAGACGTGCGCACAAAATGACGGTTTTCGCGTCCGATCGGTCGGTCAACACTGCTCAGGAACTTTGCCATCAACAACGACATAAGTATCAAGCTTATCAAAGCAAGATGCAAGCGATTGTAGGTGTGTTATAGCATGCTGCGTGACTTGCGATTTTGTCTGCTCTACGCAATCGCGCGGATGCAGTGCCAGCTGCCCGGACAATACATCTTACAGATGATTGGATTCTCCTCACCGCTTCATGGAGAGCTTGGCGATATCAGGTGTTCCTTGCATCGCCGTCGACTCTACACCCTTCTCCGATCATACCAAATTTGCTTTATCAGTACTCTCCACTGATCTCCTTTATATGCTTGTGAAAGATCTCGCATTCCAATCAACCTCATTTAACATCAATGAGCGATCAGAATTATGACGTGGAGCAGGACGTCGCAACCTTCTTCACCAAGACGACAGTGACTCGAAGTGCTTGCGACCTGCGCGCCACAGAGCTCGTCGATAGTGGATTGCAACTTGTGCCTGTACAAGGCGCCTGTAGCTATACAGTCTACGCTGGCTCCGAACTCGGCTCAGTCATCCAATTCCGCCTGGAGTCGCTGGCCCTACCTCTGGAGACAATGGAGCTTGCACATCAAGTCTACGGCACACTTGCGCCCGAGGTCGCACTAAAAGGCCAGATCGGAGAGGACTACGATGATGGAAGAGAGGCTCTTGTTGTCTACGTAATGCCTCGCATGCAAGGCATCAGTCGTCTCGACTTCATTCTTGCTTATGGCTTTCCGGAAGACACGCCAAAGAATTGCGATGCGCGCCTCACCCTAATCAAGGATGCTGCCACGTAAGTTATCCTAGCATCGTTCTAGCCGTTCCTATCATTCGATGTAATTGTGTCTAGCTTCTTCGCACTGTCGTGGAAGTCTCCACAAATTCTTGAGCAGGCACAACTTGACAAACTACAACAAGAATACGAACGTGACCTCCGTTCACTCCTCCTGGCACTGCCCCCACGCTTCCATGATGCGATCCGGCGTTGCTTGCAAGCATTACCATCCATCATGGCTCTACCGATAGTGCTCGCTCACAAGGACTTTGGCGACTTCAACATGCTTGTTGATCCCGATACCTGCCACCTGCTTGGTGTAATAGATTGGGCTGAAGCCAAGCTGGAACCTTTCGGACTCAATCTCTATGCAGTCGAGAACCTGATGAGCAAGTTTCATCTTCGCAACGGCGCTTCTCGATACCCCGACTACAACACACTGTACTTTACGTTTTGGCAAACACTCAAAGCAGAGATTGGCCCAGATCTCAGTGATGCAGAAATTCATACGGTGAGATCGGCGATGCTCCTGGGTTTTCTGCTCGACCGTGGATTCACTAGTCGTCTTGCCAATATGTCTGAGCCAGTGCCTATCTCTGATGATGACAGGGAGGGAGCATACAATATGCTAGTGTTGGACAGCTTCCTGAGCCGAGCAGAGACGAAATTTCCATTCTTGACGGACATGTATTAGAGGCAGAGGTTCTTCGCATCACATCATCGACGAATCGACTTGAGTGATGTTCATGTTAGACGCTTCTCTTATCAGGTGAATCTAACGCTCTTGAGACTCTTGGTTCTTCTGACCCTTCGAACCCTGGATGCTCTTCTCACTGGCACTCGTGATGCGGAGGGGCAGGTCGGAGCTAACTCTGTTAGTTGAAGAATGCATAGTATGTTCAAGACTACTCACGTCTTGCCAACAGGGGTGACAGGGTTGTCGTTGGGCTTGTTCTCTTTCCTCTTGCATTGCAGAGATTGAGGAGTTCCAGGCACAGTGGCGTCTTTGGGAGGAGTGGCGGAGGCTGGAGAGACGGGGGAAGCAGAAGCAATGCTAATGTTGTCGGTGGAACTGTTGGGGGTGAGAGCATTGTCTTCTTGGTCTGCCTCCACAGGGCGATCTTGCTCCATGTCCGAGGCGAGGGTGTCGAGGACGTCGCGCAGCTCAGTCAAGAGTTCATGATTCTCTTCGCTGGCGGGCCAGACTCTGCGACTGTGGGTCCACAGGGTCTCTGCGATGATACGCTCCTCCTAACACTTCGTCAACCTTTTGTTTCATCAACATAGCAGCATTGACGCGTGGTAGAGTGGTGAGTGCGGCCGTATATGGTCGACTCGGCAGAACCACGGTCTAGCGTTCAAACACACCTCAGCTTCATACCAGTCATCCAGACAGCCGGCGATGAGCGCACGACAATGGATCTGATAGTATGGCGACAGCTCCTCGTAGGAGAGCAATGCGCGGCACTCGGCCATGCATGGCACGAATCTTTCGTCGTTGAAGAGCTCAAGAGCGTGCTCCATGCGCTACTTCCAGTCGCTGGGTTGGTAGGTGGAAGGCATCGTTTTGATTGATATCGGAGAAAGCGAGCAACAAGAGAAGAGTAGGCTTGGACTCGAAGAGTGTAAGTGATTGCGCAGATGGAAAGCCACAAAGGTAGGTGGTGTTGTCGCGAAGAAGGCGTTGTCGCGAAACACGACAAACGGAGACCAAAGTCTGATACAAACAACGCCTTCGAATGTTCCGTGCGCGCAATTGGAGAACCCCAATCACGAACTAAGCCTTTTTCCGATTCGAGACTGTACCAGAATCGCCAAATCTGTTTACGCCAGTCACAACACCTTATATCCTTCTTCAACACATTCCCTATCTCTCTTCTCATCGCCGACTTCCCCATTTATCTAGGACCTCAATTTCCAGTCTTTCCTTACGGCCAGAGGCCTGCGTCTCTTGTATCGTAAGCCATGTCTAGCATGCGGGACACCGCCAGTTCGCGTCTGCGCCAGCGACCCAAGCGACACCCACCTGCTGCCACCACTCGCCCTACCCCTGCGGCACTGGGTTCAAATGCCTCCAATCCAGACCGCCCCGACAGTTCCGGCTCTCAAGACAGCCCGCCTCCTCGTCTCGCACCCAATACAAACACAAAGGCTCGTGCTGGCAAGCGCAAGGCAGAGTTTGCGGCACTCCCATCTGAGCCGTCAGAGCCTGGTACGGATCGTCCTCGAACTCGTACCGATCAACAACGTAAGCGCCACAAGCGCACAACCATCGCAGCCGAAGGTTCCGGCCCCCAGACATCTGACCTCAAACCGCTCACATTGACACCTTCGCCTAAGACACACAATATCAACAAATGGCTCACATACAAAGACGATGTCAAGGCAGGCTCTATCGCTGTTACATCACTTCGCGTCATTCCTAGAATCATCATGCTGCTCGACATCTACGACGACAGACGCTTCGAGGTTGTGGACGTCAAGCCGTTGACTGTTCATCGACAGGCCATTGATCCCACCACTGGAAAACGCCAGTTGGACAAGAAAGGCAATGATATTGTCGAGAAGGTCAAGTACTGGGCAATCCATGTGACAGACAAGAACAAGATTGGAGCTCCGGTCTTGAGACTTCACGAACCGTTCGTATCCTCCTCGAAGCAATATGCAGCACGTCCTGGTGCCATGACCTTGACAGTCTGCCCGACTGAGGACCAAGCCAGACTTGTCGCTGAGCAGGCTTGCCGTCACCTCGACAGAATACTTGTCTCCCTTGCCGAGTTCAACAGTAGCCTATATAAACTACTATATCTTTTAGTAATTCCTTAAATAGCGGTAAGCTAGCGACTAACTTTTTTAAGCACATTAAACATTAAGTAATAATTTCCTTATAAACCAAATCACTTAGGATTGCTATAGCTTACAGCACCTAGATATTACAGTACAATTACAGTAACACGATCGCTACTTTTACCCCGGCCTCTCCCTAAGGTATGTAAGGCAATATTATATTGTAAAGATTAAGGATAACTGATAAGATGGACTATGCTACACTTAAGCCACATAGAGAGTGCTAGACATCAATTGTGATCTCACAAAGACCGTCGATCGGCATGACATCAGAATCAGGCTATTCTGTGGTAAAAACACGAGAAGTGCGTATATGATGCCTCTCAATATCTCGTGAGATGCCCTTACTAGCTGTATGTGGCTAGCCCGGCCAGAAACATCCAAGAAGGGAAGGCGTGACTACTGTCTTTGTTCTGCGGCCTTTGTTCCCCTTGTTTCGTTTGTTTGCTCAAAGAAATTTACGTGTTCCTCGTTGTCCTTTGAAAAGAGTCGCGAGTAATGGACACACCCCAGAAGAAATAACGGGTGGAGGATTGCCGACATGGCTGGGGTATTGCGGTTAAACTTGCAAGTTTTGCGCAGCTCAATTTGCCTGGATCTGGGCAAACAGCTCACCCCACATTTGCTCAAGTTTGCTCAAAACATTCTTCCTGCAACACCCAACAATGGACCGAGATACTGAGAACTGTTGTTCATGGACTCGAAGGTATCCTCAGAAATGTGACCAATCTTGCTTTGTAAGATTGAGCTGCCTATCCTCATTTCAGTGTCGAGCGACCTCTGAGAGATACTTTCTACTCTACAGCAAACCATGGTCGGACGTTCTTGCAAGCATGTGTGAATAACAGTCAAACAACACGAAAGCCCGATGACTGCCTTTGCGGACTCTTCTGATCCTCGACAGAACGATGACTTGCCTCCAAGTCTACCTGCCGTACATGATATTAAGCAAACAATGTTGAGATTCGCCAGTCAAAGACCCCAACTGACGGGCGTTCGTACTGTCTGACTGAGCAACGCAGCTAGTGCTTGACCGACCGCCCTCACATACGAGCTTTTTCTGCCAGCCTATATCTCTAAACAAGGTGTTTGCGGGACGGCTCCGCACTACACCTTAGCAGTCTTGGAGTTGATGCTTGTTTTAGCCGCACCGCGAAGATGGCTGGCCTTCCCCACCATGATCGACACGGATTGTGCTCACATCAGGCACGGCACATTTAGCCAGAAGTACTCACTCCATATCGAGGAGTACTTCCCATTGCCATGCGGGGATATCCAGGTCTGCAGGACGACTAGCAACGCGCCAGGTCCAATCTGTGATTGATTTGCCGATTCCCGACCTCGCTTCCTGCGATTTTGTCATGTGGCTGCCTTAAAATCATCCCATTGTATGCCTTTACCAGGTTTTCCGGCTAACGATATATGCACCTAGCTAGACTTCCCCAATGCTCCGTCCCGTAGACTTCAAGGCGGGGCACCAAAAGAGTACTGTAAGTTGAGTCGAATGCTATTTTGCCATAACACCCGCACCGGTATAAAGTTCTGAGTGTAAGCCGCCATTCTACATTCTCTGTACCCTCATTCGTTTCTTGCATTCCTCGGAAGGCTCAGACCCAACATGAAGTCTTCTCTCATGCTGAGCGCTCTTACGAGCGCTGTGGCAGCCAATGCCTGGGGCCCTCCCAAGAGTCCTGCTCCTCTGACCTTTGATGCAACAATCAAGGTCAATGCCCAGCAGCGATACCAGACTATGCTTGGTGGTGGTTGCTCAGGCGCATTTGGAGCCGCCTGTACGACCAACTCTCTTTCGGCAGCCGATCAGGACACTATCGTCAGAACACTCTTCGACGAGAACGTCGGCGGTCTCTCCATCCTCCGCAACCTGATTGGATCTTCCCCCGGCACGACCATTCTTCCCACGTGCCCAGCAACTCCTGCTGGTCCATTCAACTACGTCTTCCCTACTGCCAACAACGACAGCTGCCAACTGACCTTGGCTCAAAACGCACTCAAGTACAACCCAGACCTCTACGTGTACGCGGATGCTTGGTCGGCTCCTGGCTGCTTCAAGACCACTGGTCGCGAAGCTGGCGGTGGTTATATTTGCGGTGTCAGGCGCTCAAACTGCACCTACGACTGGCGTGAGGCTTATGCCAACTACCTGATCGAATACGTCAGACTCTACCAGCAGCGTGGTGTCAAGGTGTCTCTCCTGGGCGCCTACAACGAACCAGACTTCAACCCCATCACTTACTCTGCGATGTTGTCTGACGGCTACCAAGCCTACGATTTCTTGAGCGTCTTCTACCCTATGGTCAAGAAGGCTTTCCCTAGCCTGGCTGTGTCCTGCTGTGACTCAACCGGTGCCCGTCAACAGCGTAACCTTCTGTACGAACTCGGTCGCCTTGGTGGACAAAGACTTTTCGATGTCAACACCTACCACAACTACCAATCAGACGTCAAGAGACCCTTTGACGATCTGTTGGCCGGGCAGCCTACTCTCGAGACAGAGTGGAGTGATGGTGGCAACACTTGGACTCGCACCTGGGATGCTGTTGGACAAAATTTTGAAGGCTTCCAATGGGCCGTGGGTGGTATCATGTCGTTTTCCACCCCAGAATCGTGCTAATCTTACTTCTATTTTCCAGATTTACATGCACAATGCATTCCGCAACAATGTCGCAGGTTGGAGCCATTGGTGGTGCAGTTGGACAGCTCCCACAGATGCCTCCCTCGTTCAGGTAAACGGTACCTCTTACCAAGTCTCCGCTCGTCTTTGGGCATTTGCTGGTTACTTCCGTTTCGCACGCCCTGGTGCTGTGCGTCTGTTTGCCGACACCAGTGTTGAAGAGGTCTATGTCACTGCATGGGAGAACAAGAACGGCACCATTGCCATTCCTGTCATCAACTCTGCACACTACACATACACATTGAACGTGCAGTTGGCTGGTACAAACGTGTCCAAGGCGACTGCTTACCTGACAGACAACGAGCACAATGTTACTCAAGCTGGTCAATTCACCTTCCAGGGTGGCAGATTTACTGCTCAAATTGAGCCCAGAGCCATGAAGACCTACTTCCTGGAGGAAGCTTAGTTCCATACGGGTCGGTCGGTTTTAAAATTCTGAAGTCCAATATGACGGATCTCGAGAATGTTGGCTTCCTTTATGTTCCGTCAATGCAGATATAAAACAAATAGAATGTTGTTCGCCGTGACTTATTTCCACTCTCTAGCTTCGCAAATTATAAGTCGTCTCAGCGGACCGCAGTTGTGACCCTCTTGCCTATGGATCTACAGTTCTTCCAACTTTGCGGTGACAGCAAAAGAGCGAGTTACATGCATGTAATCGGACGACACTTGCAGAATGCGTTCTTGCGGACAAAAGCAAAACGTACAGCAGCAGGGATTCCCACGTGGTCACCCACCGTAGTACTAATCTGCCGTTCAACTGCTTATGTATGGCAGAGCGGACGGGATG
>Ga0058697_10000390_pt1 | contig 19840 bp, 25 predicted proteins | sample AgamicAsMae_FD_66619 | JGI IMG/M metagenome (GOLD analysis project Ga0058697, IMG submission 66619) | Agave microbial communities from Guanajuato, Mexico - As.Ma.e | ecosystem: Host-associated > Plants > Phyllosphere > Phylloplane/Leaf | place: Guanajuato, Mexico | collected 2012-06-04
GGCGGAGTCTCGAGGATGGTTTGATGTATACGGTGGGCCAAGTTATCCAAAGTCTCCCATTCCTGGATAGGTTTTAGGGAGCGCAGGTTTTTGGAAAGCAGACCGTAGTGCATGGTGCTTTCGTCGAGAGCATCTTGGTTTGCGGCCGTGTCGAAGCCTTGACGGAATGAGAGGGAGACGGAGAGGAGGACCGGTTGTTGCTTCTCGCGGCCCCAGGCGTCGATGGCGCTTTTGGGGGCGTATTGCAGAGAAAGGTCTTCGACTCTGATGCCGTCACGACACCATGGTTGACCGTACATTTTTTTGATTTTGGATGAATGTATGTGGTGGGAAAGTAGTGGTGAGACGTGTGTTGAAGGTGTATCTAGTCGGTTGCAGTTGCCGTTTGTTGTGCATGTAGGATTGTTTGTCGGAGGGGCTCTTGGCACGCGGTTCTAGAGGTTTCGGTAAAGCTCGACGAGAAATATACAAGTCCATGCTCCGTCTTGCTGTGCCGGACTGCTAGCTACTTTCACATTTCCACATAGTGACATCTTCATTCAATTGGTTGTTTCCTTTCTCTGATACCCCCTTGTTTTTACGAATCACACTGTAATCATGGCCGACGCACTCAAGGCCGAAGGCAACAAGCTGTTTGCCGCAAAGGACTTTACCGCTGCTGCGTAAGTTGCTGGCAACCACATACTTGACTCTGCCCATTGCTGACAGACGCACAGTCAGAAGTTCGGCGAGGCGATCGAACTTGACCCTACCAACCACGTCCTGTACTCGAACCGCTCCGGCGCATACGCATCACTGAGAGACTGGGAGAAGGCCCTGGAAGATGCCACAAAGACGACCGAGATCAAGCCTGACTGGGCCAAGGGTTGGGGCAGAAAGGGTGCTGCCCTGCACGGCATGGGCAATCTCGGTGAGTCCATCTTGTCCCCCAGATCACACAAGACCATCTCAAGCTGACTGTCTTGCAGTTGACGCCACAGACGCTTTCGAAAAGGCCGTAGAGCTCGACCCCAACAACGCCCAAGCAAAATCCGGTCTCGAGGCTGTTAGACGCGCCATCCAGGCTGAAGCTGATGCTGATGGCGCCGACGCAACCGGCGGACTCGGCAACATGTTCAACGACCCCCAGATGATCTCCAAGCTCGCAGCCAATCCCAAGACCGCCTCGCTGCTCGGCGATGCCGCCTTCATGCAGAAGCTCAACCAGATGAAGTCCAACCCCAGCATGATGGGCGAGGCCATGCAAGACCCCCGTTTCCTGCAGGTCATGAGCGTTCTGCTCGGTATCGACATGTCTTTCGCCGACCCTTCGCAGCAGCAACAACAGCAGGGCGGCCAACAGAGAGGAGAGGCCGAGGAGGATGTCCCCATGCCTGACGCCAGACCCACCCAACCCGAACCCGCAAAGGCCCCTGAGCCCGAACCCGAACCTGAAGATGAGGAGGCAGCTGCGCAAAAGAAGGCAAAGGAGGAGGCAGACAAGGAGAAGGCCCTCGGAACTGAGAACTACAAGAAGAGACAATTCGACGCTGCTATCGAGCACTACACCAAGGCCTGGGACCTGTACAAGGACATCACCTATCTCACCAACCTCGGTGCTGCCAAGTTCGAGAAGGGCGACTACGAGGGTGCCATCGAGGCTTGCAAGAAGGCTGTCGAGCATGGTCGCGAGGTCTTTGCCGACTTCAAGCTCATCGCAAAGGCTTTCGGTCGCATTGGTACCTCATACGAGAAGATGGGCGACCTTCCCAACGCCATCGACAACTACCAGAGATCGCTCACCGAACACCGTACCCCTGACGTCCTCGCCAAGCTGCGCGCCGCCGAGAAGGCAAAGATCAAGGCCGAGAGAGACGCCTACCTTGACCCCGAGAAGGCCGAGGAGGCTCGCGAGCTCGGAAACCAGAAGTTCAAGGAGGCCGACTGGCCCGCCGCCGTCGAAGCCTACACCGAGATGATCAAGCGCGCTCCCGAAGACCCCCGCGGTTACTCAAACCGTGCCGCTTGTCTGATCAAGCTGCTCACTTTCCCCGCCGCCGTCGACGACTGCAACACCGCCATCACAAAGGACGAGAACTTCATCCGCGCCTACCTCCGCAAGGCTCAGGCTCTCTTCGCCATGCGCGAGCACAGCAAGGTCATTGACGTCTGCAACGAAGCCATGGCCCACGACAAGGGCGGCAAGAACCAGCGCGAAATTGAGCAACAGATGCAAAAGGCCATCCAGGCACAATACAGTTCTCGTGATGGCGAGACCGAGGAGGAGACTATGGAGCGCATCCAGCGTGACCCTGAGATTCTGTCTATCCTGCAAGACCCCATCATGCAGTCTATTCTGCAACAAGCCAAGGGCGACCCAGCTGCTCTGCAGGAGCACATGAAGAACCCTGACGTCAAGACAAAGGTCCAGAAGCTTATGGCTGCTGGTGTCATTCGTGTTGGCCGATAGGTTTGATTGTTGCCTACTTTTCGTATCCTGTGTCGATTTTTGAGCGTTTTTTCTCCATCGCAAAATTCATAGCAACACATGTTCGATGACCGTTTCATGACAATTGTTTTCGTATTTTCTTCCTGTTATGATATCTTCTCTTCGTCACCTTGATCCTTCCCATGTTTATATATATGTCATGTGACTAGCTGTATAAATGCACAATGTTTTGAGTAGAGAGATGATATCCCCTGAGAGTTGTGATCTGAAGGGCTCTTCCAGGGACTCTGCTCTCATGTAGAATGAACTGTGCATCTCGATAGCTTCTTCCACCTGTGTGTTGTGATTTGAGAGCATGGCGTGAGTGACAAGTACATTGCGAGGACATGTCTTTGCGATAGAAATGGAAATATGGATTTGTCGTTATGGTAACTGCATTCCTCTAGGAAGGAGCCTTGTAACCATCAACATCAGTGCTAGTACTCAACTTCTCAAACTTCTTGACGTTCTCCCTGTACTGATCCAACTTCTCGTTGATGCCTGCGTATGCATCGGTTCCGATTACGCATCTGAGTGGTGGATCCTTCATAGTTGCCAGAGTGTACATACAAGCCGCACCTTTTGGTGGGTCGCCAGCTTGAGTGCCATTCCTCTTCTTCATCGCACTCTCTGCATCCAAATGATCATACGCCTCATTCTTGTTTGCACCAAACTCCATGCTTCTGCCTGCCCAATCAGTGCGGAAACCACCTGGTTCGATGCAAGTGAGGTGAATGTTCCACTCTGGCTTCAACTCTTTGCTTAAAGCCTCCGTGTAACCTTCCACTGCCCACTTACTCGCGCAGTAGATGGAAAAGAGAGGAACACCGCGCTGACCACCGATGGAAGTTACTTGTTGAATCACACCGCCGATGGGTGACTGAGCGCGCATGGATTCGAGGGCTTTGCGGGTCACGTCCAGCAGACCGAAGAAGTTGACTTCCATTTGTTTGCGGATCTGCTCTTCGCTGAGGCTTTCGAATTCACCGGCGAGACCGTATCCAGCGCTGTGATATCATGTTAGCAATCTTTTTGCTGTATACTGCTGAGAAAGAGTTGTAGATCACTTACTTGTTGACGACAACATCCAAGCGTCCGAACTTCTCAATGGCCTTTTTGAATGCGGCATCGATGGAGTCTTTCTTTGTGACATCCAGATCTACAGCGAGGTAGTTGTCGTCTGTTGCACCTTCGGGCTTCTCGAGCTTGGACGAGTTGCGGGCGGTAGCGATTGCGTGATCGCCCTCTAAGATGATCTTTTTGATGTATTCGGCACCGAAGCCTGTGGATGTGCCAGTGACGAAGAAGACTTTTGGTGACATTTTTTGGTTGAAACTGGGTTGGATTGTGATTGTATCTGGGTTGCGACTGCTGTGTTGGTTGATATATGTGCTGTTTCAATGTTTGGGTTTCACGGTGGACGTCACTGCCTCCGTCATTGAGTGTCCGTCGAAGCCGATAACTCCGTCAAAGCCGATGACTCCGGCAGCACATTGATGGCTGCGTCCAGGAGAGTAGGCCCGACTTTGTCGTTGAGGTCGCGTTGTGCCACCAACGTCGTGGATGAGAGGGTGCATATCGGTGTCCGCGGAATCAGTGCCAGCAGAAGTTTGCTTTCGAGGTGAGGCAGCGCACGTGGGCAGCGATGGGTGGCCTCTGGTGTGTCGTCGTCGGATGTTTTTCTAACCGAGGGGTCCGGAAGCTCTTCTTTCACAATGGATAGAGACTTTCATGGTAACTACCACAAAAACTGGTAGACTATTATCTGATCGTTTCCAGTGTTCATCGATACATCGGTGCTTGAGCATCGTGGCTTCCTGACAATGCTTTGTCTTCGCTGATTGCTTCGGCAAACGTTCTGGATCTCGACATGTGCTGTATCATACATCAAGATACTCCATTCCTCCATCTATTGGTTGCTTTGATATGCTTCCTGCATTTGAAAAATGTCTGGTCCGTATAGGACGCGAGCGAAGAGAAACAAAGACATGTTGCCGTCTGAAAAGCTAGTGTACTGCTTTATTGCTCCAGATCGGTAAGCAAGTGGGTGCTTGCTTCTTGTCGTGGGTAAGCAGCATTCCAACACTGCGATATTCTCTAGAGCACATGGTTTCTCTCTTGATTGCTCCAACCATTCAACTGAGTCCTGGCAATGAGAGGTCAGTGTGAGGCATTCAAGTCCTCGTCCATTATCGAACTAACGGTACCCAAGCATCTTAGAGGACACCATGGTACCTTACTCTTTCAACCAGTACTCTCTTGATACTTCCGAAACTGCCCCAACTAGATTCTGAACGTCTCGATCTTGTGGTGTGTTTCGTGTATGTGGATACCAGTTGGGGCCTGCAATGTTATCGAAGCCTACTGTCGATAGGGGCAGTCGGCGGTTACAGGCGAGTACCGGAGATACTCATTGGTTTGATCAGCCTTCTAACAGATACTCGTTGACTGTAGAGTCTCTGTGGATTATGCTCCATAAGTACCAGTATCTGGGCCCAATTTATCGCCGGTACCTTCTCCGTCATCAACATAGAGAAGAACCTAGCCGTAGTAGAATAGGTCAAGATGCTCTACCACGCCATTGAGTGCTTCGACAAGCCCTCTTCCTTACGGTATAAGGTTTGCTTGTTACTGCAACGCCCTTGTAGATCTGGTCCTCACCTTTGACAGTGTCAGCTTCCTGGTCATCGTCCGTGTCGGGAGACTCTGACATCCAGCCATCTCTTAAGGCGCTCTATAATTCTGTCGTTGGTCGTCTTTGTCGTCCAGATAGGGTTACCTGAGTATCGTGGCATCTTCCACAATACCGCACTCCTCCACCGAATGCTACGAAAAGCCTCCTGAACTTTGGCGAGTACTCTCTATGACCGGCATCTTCTATCGCGCTCTTTGTCGAACCGTCGCAGCCTAGAGAATCATCGGAGCCTACCTCGACGTCGCAGCCTAGTGACGGATCAGCAGTCTACAATAGCAATCGCTTGGTCAGCGATCAGAAGCAGATATAAATCTTGCTCCCGTCAGTGTATCCATCCAAGATCTTTACACTTCGCTTCCCGTCACCTCGTCTAACAACACATCCACACCTTCAAGACATCTACACCACCTAGCGACATTCAACCATGCCCAACTATCAATGCACAGTGTGTGGTCCTGGTGGTTACACCACCGACAACAAGAGCCACTTGAAATCTCACCTGGGATCTAAGAGAGCCAACCACAACATGGGTCCTTTCCTCTGCGGATTCCAAGGTTGCAATGAGCGTGCCGTCAGAGGGTAAGTTGGCAGTAATAACTCCGCACCTAAGCTTACTAACTTCGGTCATAGCGAGAACAATGATCGTCATGGTACGCCTATCGATCACCAGGCCCAGTTTGCGACGGATGCTACGCTAGTGAGAGACTTGAATGCCATGGTCCTGCAGTGTGTGCTTCCTCCTACTGCTCCTCTACCTCCATCTACACCTCATGCGCCACCCGTTCTTCCTCAACCCGCTCCTACTAGCGCTAGTACTGGTTCTGCTGTCGACGACTCTATCAGCGCCGCTCTGGGCTCAATTACCCTCGCCGATCGTCCTCTTCCTCTCCGTTACCCTATGATCATTGATCCCGCTAGCGCCCCCAATGTCTCGCCTGAGAAGGCCTACGAGCACGGCGCACCTACCAGACGCTACCTCAACAAGAACATCATGCCTACCTTGCTCGAGGGCATGAAACTCGTGACCGTTTACCAGCCCAAAAAGCCTCTCAAGGCTCTAGGCGAGTACTTTCTCACCGGTGTCGACACTATCTCGGGCTGTGAGAAAGCCCCATACTCCCGCAACGTTGTGAATGAGACTGTCATGGAGGGTGTGAAGATCTTGGCTCGTCACGAGCCTGAGGACGGCAAGAAGTGGTTTGGAGAATGGTTGGTGAAGAGGAGCGCTGAGCTCGAGGAAGATTAATGGGTCACGTCGACGTCGCGCATCGGGTCTCTGTTTTCTTTTGTGTTTCTCCCAGGGGCTAATAGCTCGTTTTTCAACTCTGAACTCCATCAGGAGAGTTAATGTTACTTCTTTTCCGCCCCTTACGTGCTATCTCTGTGCTTGATTGTGTGATTCCCGTAGCTATGCAAATGCACAGTAACTTTATCAAACTGATTTGTATCCAGTGAGATGTGTGAAATCAGGGGCTCTCATTGGAACTCCCTTGCTATCACGAAAGGACTGTGCATTTTTATAGCATCTTTGAATGTGTGATGTCCACTGAGATACGTGAGATCAAGGGCTCTCATTGGAACTTGTTTGTCATCTCCAAAGAATTGTGCATTTTTATAGCACTTGATGAGAGGGAGTGTCCAAGGAGAGTCATGGATTCAGGGGCTCTCTTTGGACTTTGTCTATTTCTAACAAATAACTGTGCATTTTTATAGCTGTCATTCTGTGCGTATAGTCCCAGGAGATGTTACGAATTAGGCATTTCCAGTTGCTGATATATCACTTGGAAAGCTATGAGAATGCACAGTGTTTACGGCAGCTGAGCAGGATCCAGTGAGATACATCAAATTAGGGGCTCTCTTTGGACGTTGTCTACTTTCAACAAACCACTGTGCATTTCGATGGCCGTGGACCTACCTTTGTGCGATGTGAGAGTAACTATAGGCTAGACATTTCCAATCGCAAGAGTGTGATATACACAGCTATGGAAATGCATAGTTCTTACTGTTGTTAAGGTATATCCATTAAGATGCATGAATTTATGGGCTCTCGTGGGAATCCATCTGTCATCTTTAGAGTACTATGCATTTTCACAACTGTAATATTGATTGGAGTACTCACGAGAGCAGGGATATGCCACACTAGCCACTATGAAAATCCACAGAGTTTACAGTAAATAAGGTACATCTAGTAAGGAGTCTTGAACTTAGTGGCTCTCTTTGGATATAGCTTACCATCTACAGATAACTGTGCATGTCTACAGCTTTGGCTCAACCCGTATCAACAATTAGGAGAGTCAAATAAGTTAAGCCTTCTCATCTGCAGATTTTAACCATGCTAACCACTGTAAAAATGCATAATTCTCACAACAGGTGGAGAGCTCCCACTAAGAGTTGAACTATCATCGACTCTCTGTGGACATGTCTCCCATCTGCGAAAGAACTGTGCATTTTTAAAGCAATGTCTTCGCTCGTGTGAAATATGAGAGCAAGATACAATGTCCCTGCTTTGCGACATGTTGTTGCAAAATACAACACAAAGAGGAAGCAGGGGACGTTCAGCCAAGCCCAACCCGACCACGCGACGCCAACATGCGGCATCACCACGTGTGAGTAGAGGATTATAGATTTTCTATCTTGGGTCTGCTTCCATCAAAAGGCGAGATGGCCGAGCGGTCTAAGGCGCCAGCTTAAGGTTAATCCCAAAACGCTGGTCCGAAAGGGCGTGGGTTCAAATCCCACTCTCGTCACTATTGCTTTTGCTTTTTGCGTAGTCATCTCGAAGGATGAGAAAAGATGAAGAAACGGGTAAAGAATCGACTTTTTGGAGATCTGGACGTAAGATTTGTGCGACTCTGATTTTTGGTGCGCGAAGCGACTTTGGAGTTGTGGAATCTGGGCTTGCGAGCGGATGCTGGCTTGGCGTCGTTGTGCCGTGCATAAATGTCCGACTACCTGTGTTCTCCCAAACCCCTGACTACACCGGATCCACCAACGCGCACCGCGGACCGCGTGCAGACTATACGGATACGACTTTCTTTCCAACCATCCATGTCTTACCAAGAACATCAAGTCCTTCTCGTACAAAAGAGCTCCCATCAAACAGGTTGATCTCTCGCACGCTTCCAGATTAATATCCTGTACGCACGTAGATAGTCTTACCAGCAGTCTTGCACTGCCCCCCATGGCCTCACAAACCGTTACAATCACAATTGCAACTAAGTCAGCAGAGGCTCATTCGACAGTAAAAGGAATGCATGGCACACTACTTCCACGCTACACACCACCTCGCCAAGCAAAACAAACACGCACGCATGGTGCCTGCCAAGCACCGTATCTGTACTCTTACCCATGCAGGTCCCACCCCAAAAAACCGTACGAAGGATTCGAGGAAATATCCCTATTGGCTGCTTCGATAAATGTAGCCAATGACAAGAGCGAGAAGCACAAACGCCTAGAGGAAGGGGTGGAAAGGGCTGTTGTGGGCAGTGCAGTTTTGATAGCAGCGATACGAATGGGCTATACGGTGTATTCTTAGCTGAAAAGCAGGTGAGCATGTGGTTTGAAAAATCCTTTGGATTCGCTTGAGGGAGCTTATGTATAGATAGATGGTCGGGTCCATCCCTTCTTTGTAGTATCCTGTCCTCATTCATCTTCTGCTATACCAATCGCATATTTCTCTCGCCTGATAGACTCTTGCAACAATGTCAGATTTTCCATCAGGGGTAATCATCATCTTTGTTCTACTCGGCTGTGGACTTTTCGCCGTAACGATTGCCGGGCTGGGAAAGTTGTACCTCGGAGACACCAGTGATACAGTAGAATGTCGACCTTCGGATATGCAAGCAAGCTATATGCGAGAAGTGAGAGAGAGGAACCAGATGGATATCTTGCGCAAGATGCAGCGCGGACGCGTCAACATGCAGCGCAGTCAGCCCTCTTATACAAACTACACGGACTATTCTTCTGCGGCTGGAGTTTGTAAGTTTTTTTGCTTCGCGGTCAAATGATATGTACACTGACTGTCGTCGATCAGAACCAGAGAACCACCCGTAATCAGAATCCTCGCCTAGGCGTATGATGCCACGAGATCCGCATACGTGCTGTATGCCACGCCATCCTTGGGCTCGACAGAGAACATGTAATCGCCCCACCAAGGACCTGCAGCCCACCAGAGAGCACCGGCCCAAACGTCGGAGTTGTCGGCCACGAAAGCGAGCATATCCTTGACAGCAGCCTCGCAATCGGCGTTAAGGGCGCCTGCAAATTCACCAATCAAGCCAGTCTTCTTGTTGTCGCGGAGCCAAGTGGTCGCAGCCTGGAGACGTTCGCTGCCGATGGTTTGGGAGACGCAGGTCGAGGAAGTGCCGGAGCCGTCCTGGTAAATCGTGTTAGCATACCATCGAAGACAAGGATCATATACAGGAGACATGCCGAGTCGAGATATTGGTGCATTTGATAGAGAAGTTTGCCGTCAACGCTATCGGTCAAGGCACCCATCGTTTCGCCGTTGGTCTTGCCATCAGTACCCTGAGTGGTCGTCCAAGTCCAAGCACCGGTGTATGCATTGCCCTCGACGGTGATGTACTGAGAGGTAGCACCAGCAGAACGAATAGCATTGATGGCAGCCTGATTGAGGCTGGCTACAAGAGTAGAAGACTCGTCATGAAACTCGTTGTTAGTATCAAAGATGACCTTGTCATTGTCTTTAAACTCTGCAGCAACAGTCTTCCAGAAGGTACCAAAGTCTTCAGTTGAAGTGATAATCTCGCCGTTGTAGCGACCGTAATTGTGAGGCACAATGAGGGCATAGGCACCAAGCTTTGTGATGCCAGCCACAGTCTCAGTCAAATTCTGAAGGTATGCGGCATCCAGCGAACCGGTCATCTGATTAGGCACCAGACGCTCCATCAAGAAGTTTACACGGAAGCTGTTGTAGCCTTTGTTGACGAATGTGCCTACAGAACCAAGATCGGGCCAGGTATAGTCGGTTCCTAACTTGCCAGGGATGTTGCCCTCACCAAATTCAGGTCCGGACTCGTTGATGCCGACAAACTGAAGCTTGCCAGAGCTGCTAGCGGCACGTTGGCTCAGACGGGTAAGAGGCTGGGAGAGGACAATGCTCGCCGAACCTGCGGCGAGAAGAAAAGAAGAGAGATGCATGTTGATAGCAGTGGTGATTGAGAAAGAATGAGGATAGGAAGGATACAAGTAAAAAACCAAACCTCAGCTCTTTATATATCAATCGCGCAAAGCCTACCAGGAGTCTGCCCTACTGAACAGTTCATTGTAGATGAAACGAGCGGGGAACTGTTTTGACAAGATCAACGACGATCTCCGTTCCCATACAGGCAAGTGCAAATCCACCGCTGCTTGTCAGTCATGTGTGCCGTTGGCGGAAGAAATTGTCGTCTGGATAGTGTTTGGGGTGAATATGCTCATTTATATGATACCAGACGATCGAGGGAAGAAGACGAAGGTCAGGAGGGTGCTCTCTGATGGATGAGGGCGTCAGCGACTTCTTTCTCACAGTTGTTTGAGGTACATGATCGGCATGTCGGGGCGAGGGCAAGAGGCATCGCGTGGCATCAGAGCGTGGGTCGTGTGGCTTCGTGCACGGGCCGGATCAAGTCGGATATAATGCCATCCAAAATTCAATCCTCCATCAATGGTTCTGTGGTGTAGTTGGTTATCACTTCTGTCTAACACACAGGCGGTCCCCGGTTCGAGCCCGGGCGGAATCATCGTTTTGCTTGTGTTGTGTAACATTTTTGACCGTCAATCGATGGTGGTATAGCACTCACAAGGTGGAAGAAGAATTTGGCAAATTTTTGGAAGGTGCGGCGTGACTTCCACGTTTTGCGGCGCCGACGCTGACGCCGATATCGAACCGCGCGTTTATCAGTTCATCACTTGGTTGGCATTGCAAAGGTATGTCCTCTTGGACACGTCAGGTAGAAGCTATCATAACGAACATATGTTAACTCTTGAAAACCTCCCTCTGCGTTGCTAAAAGTGACTAGATCATGCTACTAAGCTCCTACCTCCGTCGTGTTGGGAGCTCGACCCCCATGCATCTCCCTTTACTTGCCAGACTACACGTTCACTTCAAGACCTTCAATTTAAAGGTTGATACCGAGAGAGGCTGATTGTTCAGAGCAAGCATCAAAGCGCCCGGGATGTTCAAGCATACCGAGCGATAAAATTGACATATTGAGTAGATTAACGTTATTGAAATTCAACAGTTATGTATATTGCTGCTGTGTGTCGTTATGAAAAGCTATACATCTTGAGGAATCGTCTCCCTTTGCGATCATTCAGGTGTCGCATATCACTTCTTTCTGCGTCTGAAGCGAGTACTGTTCTCTTCGTCATCCTCATCCTCGTCATCCGAGACTTCGTCAGGACTGGGTTTTCTCTGCACCCTCTTCCTCGGCTGTGATATCTCATCAATCACACCTTTGGCTGTTCTTTTACCTGGTTGTGTCCGTACTGATGCGCTGCTCTTGGCTTGTCTGGCTGCATCGGCAATGTCTTGGTCTCGAGCAGTGCCTGCAATCTCTTCTGGCAGTATGGCTTCAGCACGCGAGGCTTCAGCGTCTTCCATACGAGAGGTCGCAATACGACGTCGGAAGCGCGCTGTGTTGTCCTCGTCTTCTGATGACTTGTCCTGCTCGCTGTCTGAGACGAGAGAGATACTGTTGTGCGTGTTGCTCTGTTGACGCTGTGATGGAGTACCGTTTGCAGCGGCGGACGAAGGTGTGGCAGTAACTTCGATATCCATACTGTCTTCTGTCTGCTGTGATCGTTTGGCCTTCTTTCGAGCCTTTTTTGAGAGAGGTTCGAGAAAGTAGTCGTCCTGGGCACCATAGGCTCTTGGCTCGACTTCTTCTAACGAGACGAAGACGCGAGCTCGAGTTTGTGTGTTGGTTGCGGTGCCTTGTCTGCGGAATCTTTTGAAGTTCTTGCGGCCGTTCCATCTGTTGTCCCAGCGGTCGTCGTGTCCAGCTTCGGCATCGTATCTAGATCGCGGCGGAGGTTCGCGATGAATATCCATGACCTCAACCTGCGCCAGGTTCTGCATGTCGGCAACCTCCATGCCCTCAAGTTGGTTTCGGAGCTTCTCTTCATCTTCCAAACGCCTTTCCTCCTGTTGTTGTTGGCGCTCAGCCAGTATGGCTCGTACATCAACCTCCTTATCCTTGCGCTTCCTGGTTTTAGTGATCTTAGGTGCTGGTGTGGCTTCTTCGATCTGTGTACCAGTAGGAGTTGCCGAAGCCTCAATACCTGCTTCGATGCGGCGCTTTTTCATTGCTGCAGCACCCTGCAGCATGTCAGCCATCATGTCATGATGCGTCTCTTCATCGTCTGGCGGGGGCCTCTTCCTGGTCGAACGTTGTGTGTGTTGACTAGGAACTGCATGGGAACTCTCGAGGTGCTCATCCTCGTCCCTGGAGTCTGGTGAAAGAGCTTGACTTGGTTCAGGTGATGGTTGTTGTGAGGGAGATGGAGAACGATACTTTGGCAAGGCGTTGATGTCGATCTCATCAAATCCTTTGAACTTTGTCTGTGTTAAAGGTCTGCGACCACGACGCTTGCCTGTTGCCACGTCTTGCTGGGAGGTCTCAGGTGCGTCATTTTCAGGTGTTGCAGATGGGATCTCTGTGGCGACTCTTGCTGATTGTCGGCGTGCAGAGGGAGACCCTGACGGTTGGTTGGCAGGCGACTGCTGAACTCGGGCATGCATACTTGCGTCCTCTTCTGGCAGGATGACTGCAGCAGGTCTTTTCAACTTGGAAGCATCGGCATCAAGGATGACTTCCAACAGTTCACCCTGCTCAATGCTGCTTTGACCCAAAGAAGAATCCACTTGATCAAAGAACCTTGGCCTCTCCTCTGTGTAGCCGCGAGGACGTATCAGTATGATGCCGCCTTTTGTCTTTGGCTGTTGGCCAAGATTGAAGTTTCTGTCAGATTTCTTGCCAGCAACCTCACGGACGTAGCTCAACAAGTCTTGAGGGTCTGGATTCTCATTGTTGACGGCATGGTACAGAGCCTTTCCACCACCTCCAGTGATGGTGGGCAACAAATTTGCATGCTGTCCTGGATCGATGAATACAAAAATGTACTGCGAAAAGACTTCGGAACGTAGGGGGTTGGGAAGAAAGTCAGGCGACTTGTCCTTGCGAGGTCTCGGCTCGTTGCCAGGAGGGGGAGAGTAGGGCTCTTCGCTCGGCCAATTTGCTTTGAAGTCTTGTTCAAGAGCATCGAGAGAGACGTGGTGGAAGTTGGCCAGATAGTCATCAGTGACGACGTAACGAGCATTGACAAAAGCTTGCAAGGTGTCGGGGGTGTTGCGCTTTTTGGCGAAGAGATGGGTGGTGAACTGGGCGATGTAGTCGACGATACACTTGATGCCCAATGGCTCGAGAATGCGGCGGTGTTCGGCAAGCGGATCTTCCAGTTGACGCAGAGCGCGAGGCAGAGAGGAGAAGGAGAAGACGGTGGGTTTCCATTTGATGTGGAAGCGGTGCTCGTAGTTGCCCAGCTTGATGGCGTTGTCGTTCCTATCCAGCTCTTTTGTTGTGCCCTTCTCCAGGCGTTCACTGTTGATCCAAGAACCGACTTTTGAATTGTCCGTGACTTGTAGCTTTGTCTTTGCGTGCAGATGCTTGCTCTCTCCAGGCTCGACGGTTGCGATGTCGACAGTCAAGTGTTTGCGTGAGACGGACGAGTTTTCGATGTATCGCATGCCTTTGCCGGCATCAGCATGAGTAGGTAGAGACGAGTTGGTTGGACGTACGTTGGCCAGGTTCTGGTTTGGATGTGCGGCCAATGACGACCTTTGTGCCGGGTCGAAGCCAGACGGACTTGTCTGCGTGCAGAGTCAGCCATGATATACTTTGTTTGTCTGGCTTGAACTTACTTTCGAACAAGTCGCCCTCGCACTCAAGGAACCACATGTTGACCGCTGGCACAGGCAGCCGAGGGCATTGGGAGCAGCAAGAGTCGGAATCTTGAGCAAGAGCTGAAAAAGTGCAATTCTTCAACAAAGGTACCGTAGGAACGACAGTTCAAGTGTTGACCAAGAAAGGAAAGGACCATCTCGGGGAAGACGCGACTGCCTGGCCGAGGCTGCGACCGCGCTCGCGCCCGCGTCTGTGCGCAAAGTGCTTCTCACTCCGCCTTGCACCACCCGCCTTCTCTACACCAAATATCACCAAAAGACCAACACGACTACTTGACCCAGGATCAATCATCGATCTACTCAACCCACAGCTGTGTCAATCTATCATTCTGTGTCAGTCGCCACAATGACGGGCCTCGAGCGTCCACCACCATTGGAAGGATTCCTGGGCTCTCTAATTATATTACCTTATGCACTACATCGCATCTATCCCGTCCATGACTTTCATGCAACCATGTAATCATGCAGCTCTCGTGATAACCAGGCTGCTCTTTGCTGCCCATAAATATCAATACCCCTCGATCTCTGCTCTTCAACACCCTCTTCATTCCCTTCGATCAGACAACATGACCTTTTCAGCTCCTACCATTTTTGCTGTTGTTGCTGTCATCGTTCTTGTCTTGAAGATCCTGACTATTGGTCGCCGTGATAAGGACTACCCTCCTGGTCCACCCACTATACCCATCCTCGGCAACATTCACCAGGTACAACTCGTTTCAGATCCCACTCACACCTGCAATATACTGACTGCACCTTAGATGCCCCAGAGAGATGCACACCTTCAATTTCAGAAATGGGCCAATGAATACGGTCCCATCTATAGTCTGATGCTCGGTACTAGAGTCCTCATAGTCCTATCGAGCGACCAAGCAGTCAAAGATCTCCTTGACAAACGTAGCGCCATCTATTCTGCCCGCCCAGACATGTACATAGGACAAGAGCTGTGCAGTGGAGGCTTGCGCTTCCTGATGATGGTGAGATCCTGAGCCCACCCAAAGATCCTGTGCTAACCCTTCGGAGGAATATGGTCCGACATGGCGCTACTTTCGCAAGATGTGCCACGCCTTGCTCAACGTCAATGTGGCCAAGACGTACGTTCCATACCAGCTTCTCGAAAATAAGCAAATGCTGCATGAAATGCTTGTTACTCCGGAACGTTGTTTGCAAAACATCCGTCGATATGCGAATGCTTTGACCACGACCATGGTTTACGGTTGGCGTACTTCTACTTACGACGACGACAAGATGATGCAGCTCTTCGACGGCTTTTCCGAATTCGTGCAGATCAATCAGACTGGTACTGCAGCACTGTTGGATTCATTTCCTCTTCTTCGCAGGCTTCCAGACTGGATTCTACCCTTGCAAGCAAGAGCCAAAAGGTCATTCAGGAAAGAAAGAGAGCTTTATGTAGGCCATTGGCTTGCTGCCAAGGAAGCAGTGAAGGCTGGTACCATACGGCCCTGCTTTTGTGTCGGCATGGTACAAGCTCAGCAAGAAGAAGGCTTTTCAGACGAACAAGCTGCTTATCTCCCTGGAACATTGCTCGAAGCTGGCAGCGATACTACTTCGAGCACTCTTTATGGTTTTGTGCAAGCGATGCTGCTCTTTCCCGATGTTCAGAGGAAGGCCCAGGACGAGATCGATCGTGTCGTCGGCAAGGATCGTCTGCCCGATATGAGCGATGAGCCAAATCTCCAGTATATTCGAGGCTGCGTGAAAGAAAGTCTTCGATGGATGCCAACAACCATTCTCGGCGCAGTTCCCCATGCTGTTACCAGAGACGACATCTATATGGGCTACAAGATCCCCTCAGGTGCGGCTGTAATGAACAATGTGTGGGGCATTCATATGGATCCTATTCGCTCACCAGAACCTCGACGTTTCGACCCGGAAAGATTCAAGAATGATTTCTTGAACTGCGCAGATTCAGCGACTCAAGCAGATGCTTCGAAAAGAGACGCATTTACCTTCGGAGCGGGCAGAAGGATTTGTCAAGGTATGCATCTAGCGGAAGCGTCACTCTTCCTCGGCATGTCCAGACTTTTGTGGGCCTTTGACATCGAGCCTGTCATTGATCCTACGACGGGTAAAGCTATTCTGCCCGACCCTGATAGGTTGACCCAAGGAATTCTGGTGATGCCTGAAGAGTTTGAGGTCAAGATCGTGCCTAGAGATCAGAGTCGAGCGGATCTCGTTGAGAAGGAATGGCAAGAAGCAGAAGCAGAATTGCTCGACCCCGTCACCAAACAGTGGAAGCGAATGCCAGAGGGCATGACTTTGTCGAGTCCTTAAGTAGCGATGACTACTCTGATGACTCCACTAAGTTGGGAGAGTTGTGGCTTGTGTGTAGTAGACGTCTCGATAAGTCAATTCATTGCTGTGTTGCTCCTTTGAGCCAGATAACTACCAGCGTCTCGAATGGCAGTCGTAACTCGCACGCTGCACGATGACAACATCCTCTTGGCAAGACGTCTTGTAGTGCACTCAAGGCAACCATCATCTCCAAAGCACCAACCGCATAGCCAAACATGACTATCGAACCAAGCTCTGTACCGATTACCATTCGAGGTCGTTATTTCTGGAGAGGAGATGAAAGAGTCAGTAATTTGACCCACTGCTTCCGTCGTTGAAACCGACCTTCTGATCATGAGAATAGTTCTTCATCCGAGGAGTAGTATATCAACCCTGGGACGACAACGAACACAGCAATGTCAACGATCCCATCTCGGACGATCGTATACTCGAGCTAGAACGCAACCTTGTCTTGCTCAAAGAACTTGGAGTGAACACTCTTTACATCTGTTCGTTACGTACCAGCAGTGTGACTAGCATAACTAAAGCCGTTTAGACCAAATCAACAACCAAAAGCAGCATGACAAAGCGATGAAGCTGCTGGAGTCAGCGGGAATATATGTTGTCGCGGTTCGCATATTGATATCGTCCTCCACTTTCAGGGATTTGCACTGATACAGAGTGATTAGGGTGTTTGCACTCCTCGCTGCAGCATAAACCGAGTAAAGCCTTACGGATCTTACAATACTGCTAATGTCTCTTCTTTGCTCAGAACTGCCGGTGTCATGGCTGCCTACCCTAACACCCTCGCGATCACTGCGGCCAATTCACTAGTGAACGGCCGTGGTCACCTCTACGTAGCTCCCGTTCTGAAAGCCATTATTCGAGATCTCAAGAGATACTTGGTATGCTGCAATAAGATCAGAGGAACTAGATTACTTCCTGTTGGTTATGCTAACGCGGATGTCGCGGACATCAACTACAGTACAGACTTCTTGGAGTATCTGTATTCTGGTGACAAAGAGACTACAGTAGACTTTTGGGGAGTAAGTCGATTCGCAGACCTCGGCACAGATCTCAGAACTCTGACTATTTCCCATAGCTTGCCAATTATGGTTGGTGTGGAAAATCCAACCTACAAATCTCCGGCTGGCTTCGGTTGGTATGTTTGCCTCTGTGTTCTAGAATGTGTACAGTGTGCGCTAACAAGCACCAGATCAGTCGCTTTGAGAATTTTGCCATACCGTCATTTCTGTGCGAGTATGGCGCTAACACAACCAAGATCAGGCAACTGGACGAGACCAAGGCTTTGTACTCAGACCCAATGGCCAAAGTCTTTTCTGGCGGGTGTGTCTACGACTTCCTGGACAGTGCGAATGCCTACGGCCTGGTGGCGATGGACTCCGATAACAAAAGGTGGTTCCAAATGCGTACTGACGTCGACGGAAAAATAATCGAAGCAAGAGAAACAGACGCAGGCAATGTCTACATCTACCAAGATTTCGCGAACTACAAAGCAGCTCTTGCTGAATCCGCAGACAACCACAACCCCAGCTGGGATGCCATGGAACGCGAAGCAGAGGAGAGACACAACATCGACGTTACAGAGAGGACATGGTCTTGGGGACCTGAGTACCAGATCCCTCCGACTTGTATAGATTGGGGCAACATCGAGGAGCTTGTTGGTCAACAGGAAGAAGAGGTTCAAATTACGACTCGAAGACTTGAGAGCGTATCGATTACCTGACCTCGAACCTCGGGATGTCGAAGACGGCTCGGTGTGCATATCAAACTGCAGAATTGAAGTATCACGGAGAAATGTCCTCAAGACTGGTCGACGCTGGCGTTGCCAAAACACTTGCGGACGTAACAAAAATGGTGCAAGGCGAATCAGAGGCGGGAACATCAACACAAAAAGAGGTCGCAGTTGACGACAACGGTCACGCTGACAATTTCCAAACTCCCGTGGTCGGCCTTGACGTTCTTACGTGCGAGATGCAGTGAGCCTCGGTCGGTTTTGAAGGCAGTGTTCTCAATGCCACGAACAGGGTCGCGCGCCCCGTACATCACCGACTATCAACTTCCTTATAGGTAAAGACATGAGTCGAAGCAGCGAATCAGAGCAGGTGAATTAGTCCGAGGCAACTTGACAAAAGGTATAAAAAGCGCCACATTGCGGAGGGGGCGCGAATCCCGTTCGACGAGCTTAAACCGTTAAGCTTTACCAATGTTCTTATTATGTCGATCCTCGAATACCACCTCCACAAACCGAGGCATGGCGCCGCATGGCTGGCAAACAGCTGAACTGGTAATCGTTGATTGGACAATGACAGACGGTATGCGCTCCAAAAGTCTGTATGCTCACGCTGAGGTTGCAGATCAGCAAGGCAAACCTCCTTCCTGTTACAATGATCAACAGGAAACCTTCCCCTTGCTGTGTATGCAAACCAGCGATTCAGGCTATCCCCGCAGTGTGCCCTGTGGCAAGACTAACAGTAATGCCTTCCACGGAGTATAGACCGACCGAATATATAAGGGGCCTAAGTAACACTACATGGACTCTTTTCATCAAGTCAATCATTGACCATCAATATCACCACTATGAAGAACATCGCCATTGCCTCTCTTTTTGTCGCTTCGGCTTCAGCCTTCCCATGGGTCGTTGATCAGCCTGGTGTCGACAGCTCTCTTCTCGGAGCTGGACGCAAGATCAGACGTCAACAATCTGGTGGCAACCAGAAGGGTGGTCCCGCCACTTGCCCATTCAATGCCGACCACAAGGGTGCCGCTCCCTACAACGCAAAGTACCCTTACAACGGTGCCCAGAATGGTGTACCCGGAAAGGGCATCGGTGGATACCAGGTACCCGCTGATGGTGACACCGCTCACTACTACGAGGCCCCTGGACCTAACGATATTCGCGGTCCCTGCCCAGGACTGAACGCCGCAGCCAAGTAAGTCAAGTCTTCGAGCTTGCCTTAAGTTTCTTTTGCTAACATTTGCAGCCACCACTTCCTTTCTCACGATGGTATCACCACATTCAACGAGCTTGTCGATGCCCAGCAGAACCTCTACAACGTTGGATACGACCTGGCTACACTTCTCGCTGCCCTTGGTCTTACCCTTACCGATGGTGACCTCGTAACCGAGAAGCTGTCCATCGGATGTGATGCCACAACCAGAACCTCATTCAGCCCTGTCCTCACCGGCTCCGAGCCCGGCCTCGACGGCCACAACAAGTTCGAAGCCGACACCTCTCTCACGCGAAACGACTACTTCACCGCCGATGGCGACAACTTCTCCTTCAATGGCACGCTCTTCGGCATGATGCAGGACACCTGCCAAGGCAACTTCAACCGCGACAACCTCGCTCTGTACCGATACCAGCGGTACCAGCAATCGCTCGCCGACAACCCAGATT
>Ga0058697_10000391_pt1 | contig 19839 bp, 20 predicted proteins | sample AgamicAsMae_FD_66619 | JGI IMG/M metagenome (GOLD analysis project Ga0058697, IMG submission 66619) | Agave microbial communities from Guanajuato, Mexico - As.Ma.e | ecosystem: Host-associated > Plants > Phyllosphere > Phylloplane/Leaf | place: Guanajuato, Mexico | collected 2012-06-04
GGTTTGATCTCGCCAAATCGTCGGGTAGTTTGCTTCTTGGTTTTGTTGATGGCGGCGGCGATTTCTGGCCAGGTTTTGCCTTCGCTCTTGAGGAGGAGGAGTTTTGCGTCTTCTTCGGGTGTGAAGACAGGGGTTTGGGCGTTGGCTTGAGGTTTGTCGCCGTTGGTCTTGGGTTCTTCGGCTGTCTTCTTCGCGTCTGCGGCTTTGTCGTTGGAAGCTGCTTTTTCGCTGGTGGGCTTTGAGTTGGGTTTGCTATCTTCCTTTTTGCTGCTGTGTTTGGAGCCTGATGCCGCGGCGTCTTTGTTGCTGCCTTGAGCGCTGGCAGCTTTGGCTTCTTGACCGCCGAGTTCCTTTGCAAGACTGGCGCGTCTGGAAGGACGCACTAGAACGAGCTCGGTCTTTCCGGGTGTCTGTAGAAAAGGCAGCTGTGTGAGTCAGCATTCTCAGATGGTGAAGGGAGAGATGCGTCGTGCTCACCCCTGGTGGGCCGGTTGGTCTGCGGATGGTGCGGCCTGAGCCGAGGAAGATGTCGATGAGAGAGATGGGGAGCTCTGGTGACTTTGAGCCTGCCATCGTGGTGCGGAAAGATGCAAGTGCTGAGATGGTGGGTGAGAGTAAAGTGTGCGCAGACGCTCAGTAGGAAGTCTCTGGTTGCACTTCAAGGGCGGTGATGAAGAGAAGCAGGTGGAGCCATTGATGCCGTAGGCGAGTGCTTGTGAGGTGTTGAAAAGATGAAAGTAGATAAATGGGAGTAATAGAAAGTGAAAGAGCAAAAGAAGTGCGAAAGGTGTTGGTCTCATGGCGGATTGAACACTGGCTATAACAAGCGCGCGTATTGATGCACGTAAACAAAGTGTTCAACTCTGTGTATCTTACAACCAGCTCTTTTTGCACAAACAACACCCTTCCCTATACCAACCCCCTAGAGGCATGCTACAGTAGGAGAAAGAAGTAAAAAAGACATACCAAGAAGCAAAAAAGGAGCGGATATGCCTTGCGGCGCGGACATGGCTTACTGTGGCCCTAACTGCCTCCCGCAGGGCAGCCCCCCAAGCATACCGTAAGGTTGCTCAGTTTAGTACGGGTTAACCACTCACACTATCCTTCCCGCCCACTGGGTGAAAGTGACCCAACTTTTTTCAATTATATAGTCTCCTCTGAATCTGGCCTCCCTCACACAAACAAAACAAGCACACTGTGACTCTGCACTGCAACAGTGAATCATTGCATGCTAACCATCAGAGTGGTCGCCTTACCTTTTGTCGAGGCATATCGCCCTGCAATCTTCATATCACCGATGGCGTTGCTTCAACTGTACATGATGTATGCAGGTTTGGCTCAGCCTGCTGCGTAGTCATCGCTGCAACACTCCGACATCAACAACAACACTGGCGCAGAGACAATCACTACCAACACTATCGGAGGTTACAGCAATGTCATCATGCCGCGAGTGCAGCGCGACGCGATTTCTAGATGTCGAGACACATATGCACCATCTCCAGTAAGGCAAGTAAAGTTCCTCGTCCAGCTTGTGTGAATGTAAGTACCAGTCATCCCACTTGTAGATGAATTCGCACCACCTATTGTCGTTGTTGGCCGAGCAAGATGGCTTTTAAAGCACATTGGAAGGGCACAGGGACCCGCATGTTCCTGTTCCAGTGACCACCGGACCATCTGGAGACGCGATCCAGATCTGTTGTGCTTGGCCAGGGACCTTAGTAACTACGATGTGCTATCCTGATCCATTCCCAGGAATCAGTCTCCAGTATGTATTCCAGGCCTACCAGGGGAAACGGCTCGACCAAGGTGAGCTTGAACTACCAGTTGCAACCAACCAGATATCGTCTTTCCGTTTCTGCGGGATCATGTCCTGTCCAGTCTGATGCTCTGTGTCAAAATGACATTCAGAGATATGCACCAGATGTGCCCAGGTATTTGCTCCTCGTGTCTGGTCGGTTGAGATACCGTTCCGACGGTGAATATTTCCAATATCTCCAAAACCAGAAGAGCTTTTTCTGCTTCCAGGAAGTAGGAGCCAATACGGACATATTCTAGGTCCAGTGGTCTATGAGCATGTGGCCGATGGGAAAGATTACCGTTCATCCTGGCGTTCCTTCCGGATAGTCCTTTCCACGAACATGATCAGAGATGAAGTCCATACAGATAGGCAGTCAGTATACGTGTGCATGATACAATAGGACAGAACGAGCAGAGTATGGCATGGGATGAAGTTCAAGGAATGTGCCCGGGCCACAGAACTTGGCGAGCAGCAAGCTTCAAGAATGGGAAGGTGTACCGAAGGAAACAGCCAACAAGCTGTCTTGAACATACTCGGAGTAATCGGTGACAGTTAATCACGAACTCTAGATATTGAGGATAAAGACCAGACCGACTCCATAGATAGCTATACAGATATATACGGATACATATAATCCAGGAATCGTCTTTGAGACCAAGCCTGCAAAGTCCAAGAAACCGTTCGTGTCTGGATAGGGGGCTGCAAGAGCTCAGGGGACCGTGCACCTCCATATTCAAGGGACAGCGCAACATATCGAACAAACAATTGCTGTCGTGCATCGCTCCATACCTTTCTTGTGTGTCACAACTCTCGACAGACAGCAAACATGCTCGTCCTCGCCTTTCTCTATGCAGCTCTCTGCGGTCTCTTTGCCGTCAGCTCGGCACACAACATTCAGCTGAAGGCACACTCGCGCGAATGCTTCCACGAGGAGTTGCACTCGGACGACAGAATGACCGTCACCTTCCAGGTCGGCGATCGCGAGTTTGGTGGCAGTGGAAACCTCGACATTGACTTCTGGGTATGTCGTTCTTTTCATGTACGATTGCGACGCAAACTGACCACATTCGCAGATTCAAAACCCAGCCAACGCATACCAAGTCCACGAGCGCTCCGTCAGCAGCGGCGACCACAGCTTCACCGCACACATGGATGGCCGCTACCTCTACTGCTTCAGCAACGAACACTGGTCGGCCAACACAAAGGAGGTCAGCTTCAACGTCCACGGCATTGTCTACGTCCCCGAGAGCGAGGCTCCCCAGGATCCTCTGGAGAAGGAAGTGCGCATTCTCGGCGAGATGCTCGCACAGGTCAAGGATGAGCAGGGATACATTGTCGTCCGCGAACGCACCCACCGCAACACCGCCGAGAGCACCAATGCCAGAGTCAAGTGGTGGAGCATCTTCCAGCTTGGTGTCTTGATTGGCGAGGGTATCTTCCAGGTCTGGTGGCTCAAGCGTTTCTTCGAGGTACGCTCATAGCCCTGTTTTCTTGATTCATCTTCTCGACTTCAGGCGCTGATTTTGACGTCTTTTGTACAGGTCAAGCATGTTGTTTAAATGTTCTTGTTCAATCCTCCTCAAAAACTTTCATATACCCAGACAGACCCTTTCTACGTTTCCAATGAGAACATGTTCTGACATCGCATTTCTTCCTCTTACCACCATCATGTTTGTACGATGACAGCTGTCTTTCTTCATGCTCGTATGAAGTGAACACCAGATCGTTGTGGATAAACTTGAGGATCCAATGAAAGGAACTTGATGATTAAACCCACCCATCAGTCGACAGGAGGTGTGATGATACATGTGTGGATCTGCTTAGATAAAGGGACACCTGTGAGGCTGGCAAGCCTGAGAGTTGCAGAAGGTAGCTTTCGTACTGGCAGATTATCCTAGGTCGTTAGGATGTAGCATTGAAGCCAGAAAGCATCCCCGTAGCGTGCAGTCGATGCTCAAGACAAGATGATCATCCGAGAAGACTTATGACGGGCCTTTTCTAAGCAGGGATCTGCGAACATCTATGATGATCGACCCTTTGATGATCCATAACTCGATGTTTGGCAGATGCAGATCTTCAAACCGCGTGTGGTTCCGTCCTTGTTCTCCTATCACTTCACCCTGTTCCAGCAAGCTCGTCCCTCACACATTGCCTCAACAACTTCTCATATCACCTTACCAACTTTCCACATCACTCAATCTTCCAACTGCTATTCTCAAGAAGGAAGCCATCTTCGTAGTTGACAGTTGTCGTCGAACGCCAACTCGTGGATTCCTCGTGGTGTACAACACATAGCAGATCACAGCCTACCATCTGGTTGAATCTGCTCAGCAACGAGAGCCATCGGATATCGCGCTTTAGGAGCACAGCATATGCTGACTGCTACGCGCGCCCAGCCGACAATCTTGCTCTCAACTGACCTACGCTCCTCATAAGGGCGAATCAATATGTTGAATACTCGGTCACCATCCACAGTTCAGACATCGACCGTCAAATTCGACTCACGCAACCTAGATGACACATATCGCTTGCGCCGGCTCTATATAAAGCGATGGTCCTCATTGCAGAACTGAAGACGACTACACCAATCTACTGGAAGGACGTTGTGGGAAGACAACACTCAATTCGACGCTCGAAGCATACTCGCGTACAGAATGTCACGAATGCGCAAGGTGCGGTATAACATGCCAACATTATAGAGCAAGCCAAGATATTATCGCCGGCCTCATTCCGATTTTGACAACAGCGTACGAGGTCATGGCTTTGTTGAATGCGATCGCAGACGCCTCGGCGAAGTCGTTATTCACACATTCATGTCAACTGCGCGTCTCACATGCAACAGTTGCCTTGAAAATGGCAGGCAGCAGGGCAGACGTCCCCAACCAATCCGGGGTTGGATGTCCTGCGAAGGGCGCAGGACTAGCGGCTCGCGGCAAGATAAGCAGGATGCCGAGATCGGACAATTGTGCTTCTTGGACACTTTCTGAACAACACTGTATGGCAGAAGTTAGGTCGATTTGGGTGCTCTCAATGATGCTAAAGTGCGCAGAGTCGAAGGCTTTATTTGAGGGAGTTTACAGGACCGAAGTCCAAAGAAAACGCATCGTTGGAGATGGGCATGTCTGAACGAGCGGGATTAAAGTTTGGTGACTCACAGCTGGTGCACCGTGCATTATTAGACCCACCCACACGGGGTCAGTCTGAGGGAGTGTCAGCGTATCAAAAGGACGACTTCCCCAAGGCCCTCTTGCACTTCATTTTCCTCCTTACAAAACACGCACTCTCAATACACATACTCATTCCAGGTTTACGCATTCAAGATGGCTGCATAAACCCCCCCATACCGTCGCCCAGCATACCAGCATTAAGACAACTTCGTCCACTACTTCCAAAACACTCTCAAGAGCATTCGCCCTTGAGTTTCGCCAACACCTCGTCGTCGTCTTCGGACCTTCAGCAACAGAACTCACAGCCAATCACGGCCCTCACACCACAACCATGTCTTCCTCAATTGAACTCCCCCAGGCATACGCCCCGACAACAAGCCCCCAACAAGGACTTTACCCTCTTCGCAGTCCACACGAAACCTGCTCAAACTCCGTGTGCGCAAGATTCGACGCAACAGCTTACGCATAAGCCGCGTGCAAGCTCCCAGGCAGCACTTCTGAACGATTTCTCTTTTTCTGCGCACTGCGAGAATCCCTTAAATTCGGCTTCCGTCTTTCCCATCTGCTTCTCTTCGCAATCTTCGAACACATACCAGAACCGAAGTTCCAACCCTCAACCACTCCTAACCAAATCTTCAAAACACACGCCCTCAGAACATACTCCCAATATGTCTGCTTACAACACCAACTTCAACGAACAGAGCAACGTTGCCTATGACGGCACGTTCTCTGATCTCAGCTCGAACGAGTTCAGCGGCTTTCTTCCTCAGGGAGCCGACATGCAATTGTTCGGCGAGCCTGAGAAGCCTCAAAAGAGCGTGTCCTTCGCACCGCTCCCTTCTTACCAGAACAACGTCAACAGCGGAACCGTCTGTATGCAGCAGATCGAGAACACACCCTCGTCTGGAACAGAGTGGGCTCCCTTGGCCACCGACATCCCTGCCTTGAACTTCGACAGTGATTTCTCGCCCACATTCACCAACGAGACTTCCGGCTCCACTGATCCATCGCCTACGCTCAGTGTCGAGGCACTTGACCATGGAGAGTTCTCTAATCTCTTCTACGGGCTCTCAGACTTCAACTCTGCCGATCCATCGCCTGTCATTCTCGATGACTTGGCAGTTGATGATCAGAACATGCCATCTCTCTTCGCGGCCCCTAAGCAATTCTCTGTAGCTCCTCGCGCAGTCTCTCTCGCAGGCTACGAAAGTTCACCCATGTCCGCTGCACTCGCTTCACCCAAGCCTGCTGTACTCGGCGCTGTCTCCTCTGGAGTCCGCAAGAACAAGAGGGCCGCCAAGGTCCTGCCTGAGATCAACCCCGATCTCATCGAAGACCCTGTCGAGAGAAAGAGGGCCAAGAATACCGCCGCCGCTCGCAAGTCCCGCCAGAGGAAGGTCGACAACGAGGCAGAGCTCGAAACCCAGGTCAAGCAGCTTCAACTCGAGAAGCAGGAGCTCAGTATGGCGCTCGTGGCCATGCACAAGCAGCTCAACATTGCTCGTGGTTTGCCTGCTAATGCAGGCATTGCCGAAACCTACGGCACTGCCTTCCAGTCCTAGAGCTAGCTCACACCTCTTCACTCTCGCAAACAGTCAAGGTAGAATTGCAAGAGTCTTTCTATCTTGCATCAAGAGTGATACCCCCATTGAGAGTTGCGGAACGCCCTCTCTTTGGCACTCTCTGATGCTTGATGATCACTCTTCGCATCTCTTCCTCACTGCTCTGCAAACTGCCCCATCTCCCATCCTGCCATCGCGCTATCAAAAGTCCTTTCCCTTCCCATACCCCATTACGCATCCAGCGTCTATTTGCTTTTTTACTTTCCTTACTCTCGGAATTTACGGCCAGTTCACGAAGTCCGAGTCGTCTAATGCTTGTTGACTCGAGGGCCTTTTTCCTCTTTCTGCTTTTTTCTGCTTTACAACAAGATACTCTCTCTTTTAATCACCAAAAAAAAAGCTGTTTAGTCGTTCTCTTTTTTTTAAAATTGTTTCTTCTGGGAGAACAGGGCAGTGATGAGAGTTTCTTGAAGAGGTTTTTTACTGTTAAATTCTGATGTTTTTACAAGGAATACAAAAAATTTGCTATATCAAAACTATCTGTGTTGACTGTGACTGTGACTGTGACGTGAGATTCATAGATGCAAGTTTCTGAGATGTTGGTTTGTGGTATAGACCTTGCTGTCGCCGTAGATGGAGTCTTTGACATACATCAAGGTGATTTTGATTTTCGAGTCTTTTGTGTGTGGAATATCGCTTGTCGCGTGGTCGTCGCATGGTTCTTTCGTCATTTTTGAATTCTGCTTTTCTATGAAGAGAGTACTGCTTCTAAAAGCCATCGAGTATGCTGACGGTTGTGATATTGCTGGCATACCGCTGTGAGAGTGAGGGTTGATGTCGCTTTCGTCAAGTATATTAAGGCCACCCTGCCCCCACCGCTAGCTCGTCAATATTCCTCCTCCTTTTCCTCTGCCTACCTCTTCTACATCTGCTCTAGATTCTACTTACGTACCTCTCCAGCCTTCTCGTCCTCTCTTCCTCGTTCTACTTCCCTCATCCTCGCAACAAGGAAAAAAATCTATAAACCTAGACGACTCAGTCCCCGATTTCGGCATGTCGACATTCGCATGCAAACCCACCGAGCTTTTCCGCCAGAAAATAACGACCCCAAGTCAAGGGACAGAACTTTTTACGGCAACAAAATTAGTCACAGAGTGGGAAAACAATGATATCAACCATCGACTGTGAATGCTGATGACGATCGTTCCTACTGGACATGGCTGGGCGCAAAGCTGGGCGATGCGGTGGTTTGTCGGTGGGATGGATGAGTATCGAAGAAGTGTTGGCGTGGGAAGCCGGTGGTTCAAGCAAGAGAGAAGAATCAAGGGTCTTGGTAGGTTAGGTAGGTAAGATATATTTGGTATAGTGTATATGGCTGAATTACTGTGCTTTTATCATGGTAGACACAAAGGATCTACTGTATCCGAAAAGGTTGCATCATGGACGCAACCGTCTATCTGAAAGATTCATCTTTGTTATAGACGACGATCTTAGACCATCGGCCCTTCATCAGGCATCTCAACATCACCGATTGCAGCCTCTTGTGCGGCTTCAGGCAAATCACCACCAGCCTTGACCTTGCCCTGCTCATCATACGTAACTCGTCTCCATCCCTCCTTCTCTGCCGGATCCTTCAAGAACTCAATGGTAGGGAAGTAATGCTCGTTCTTCTTCATAGTGGCAACCCACGGTTGGTTGTCAAAAGTCATGATCTTCAGGCGGAAGTATGTGTTGTCGGGGATCTTGTTGGTCTCTTCAACAAACTTGTCGAGGTCGGGCGTGGATACGCCGTTGACGTGTGTGATGAAGTTGGTGGGTGCGAGGCCGTACATGTATGCTGGTGAACCTGCGATACGCAGAGAGATGTAGACGTCTGAGTGGACCTTCTTAATTTGTTGGCGCACGGCGTGGTGAGGGCGGTGCAAAACGGCACCGCAGAAGACGACGGCTCTGTCAGTCTCAAACTCATGTGTAGGTACGGTCGAGACCTTGAGCTTGATCTCTTCCCTCTTGCGGAGGATGACGGCATCCAGGTAGTCGTTCCTATACATGACATCAAAGTCTGTGACGCGAGTGACGAGGCGATCGTTGAGAGTGAGGATGATGTCACCCTCCATCAGGCCACCAAGATGGTCAGAATCAACCTTGCGAACGATGAAAAGTTGATGTCTCTCGGGATCCTCCTTCTCGACTCTGTCTATCCACTCCTGCGAAAGGCCGTGGATGCGAGCCTCACTCATCTGCATAATATGTGTTTCGAGGTTGAGGATACGCAATTGAGGTCGGTCTCCGTTCCTGATATCATCAACAACGGCGTGTAGCGCAGAGGTAGACATGCCCAGGTGGTATGACTGATCGCGTCCTTGGGGTGTGCGCTCGCCAAGGTAAGTCATCCACAGAGCTTGCACGGTACCGTCCTCAGCAACAAGCACACCGCTTCCGCAACGCTCTGACAGGCTGGTGTCCACCGTGATTGCGTCCAAGTTGACTGCACGGTACCTGGGAGTCGTTGTGCTTGCTGGAATGGCAACTGAAGTGATATCAGTGACAGCTGTCTTAGCGACTACTGGTCTCTGGTTCTGGTTAAAGCCAAAGAAAATAGTGCTTTCTCCCTGCTTCATAGGTGTGGTTGCGAGTTTAGCTGACTTGACAGGAGCTTGTACCAGACTGGCGTCGTATTGCAAGATGGCATAGTTTTGCAGAGGGTGCATGAAGACAACCTTTCCAGTAACGATGATCGAGTCAGCTACAGTAATGGTGATATCGCACATGTCGTATGGCAGAATTGCGCGTGACACAATGACGAGACCCTTCTCAGCATCAATGACCAGACCGAATCCAATCTTTCTGCCCTTAGGAAATCCATCCAGACGAAGCGGTAGGCTGACTGAGACTCTAACAAAGCTTCGCACGATGTCGACGGCAGCAGGATGTTGTGCGCCGGCCATCTGAATAAAGTTTGCCTTTTGTGGCTGGGGGTCGGCGGGAGGGAGTTGCTCGGCAAGAGTGGTGGTGTCCCAGAGGCCAGTCTTGTCATTTCTGACATGTAGCGACATCTTTCTGTGCCAATGTCTGTCAACAGTAATGACAGAGGTGTTGAGAGTGTGCATGTCTCTAAGATGCTTGTAAGTGACAACGACACGGGCGCGATCAGGAATAGCTTTCATCACTTCGACAAAGGCATCGAGGTTAGGCGTGGGCTGGTTGTCAACGGACTGAACTAGCCAGCCAGACTCGCAACCTTCGAATCTGAAGGAACCACCAGATTCACAGCAGTACACACCGTTGTCTTTGAGGGTGACAGCATAGAAGCGGGCTTGTTGGTAGGAGAGCTCGTGGAAAAGGGCACCAGCAGCCGAGACGTAGCGATCCGGGGTGATTGCGTGCAAGTCTCCAACATCAATGGTGGCTTCGAACTCTTCGCCTCCTCTTTGTACAAGGAACTTGACTTGGCCTCCGACGCTCGAATCCAGGATGTCGTCCAAGCGGACAAATTGTGTAAGGAGCTCGTCGTTGACCTTGATTAGAACGTCACCCTCTTCAATCTTGCTGTCGGCAGGGCCCTTGGGCAGAACAACCTCAGCGACCAGCATACCAGTCTCCTTGGGGAACTTGGCGCGGACCTCGGCTTCACGCTCAGAAGTCAGACCAAGTCTGCGGCACTCATCGAATGGCTTGATGAGGAATTGTGTTTGAATGCTTCCTCTTGAGACGTCTTCTCCTTTTCTGACGAGTTCCAGCGCTCTTAGCGGTCGGTCCAGTGGCAAGAAATAGTCGGTTGCGGCACCATCTTGTCTTCCTCCTGCTTGCAAAGCGACAGCATAACCCTCGACGTTGACGACGGGACTGCCCGAACTTCCTCCACTAGCAGCAGCGGCAGCCTGGATGTAGTTTGTGTTGAAATCGCAGTATCCTTCAGAGTATTCGGGGGCGTTTCTGTCCAATCTTGAAATGACACCAGACAGAATACTGAGCTTCTCTCCAGCATCGTTACCAACCACTCTGATTTCAGCACCAATGCGCGCAAGGTCGGGGCGGAGTTCGATGGGTGCGAGCTTCATGTACTTGATGGCTTTGGGATCGAATTTGAGGAAACCGAAGTCGTGGACAGGATCGCGGTAGACAGGGTAGACATCGCATTCTTCGTGGTTGTCGAAGATACAGTATCCCCAGAAGGGACCGGAACCAACAACGTGCTGTACTCTGTTAGCTCGTGAGTATTTCGTGTGTTCAAGGCCGGCTCACTCTGTTCGTCAAGATATAACCATTCTCAGCATCAACAACAAATCCAGTGGCTTCGCTTGAGAGAGCCGGGTCGGTATCGAATGCGCTGGTCTGGCAGAAATGAATAGAGACGACTTTTGAGACGACGGTTTCGATGGTACGCTGCCACTCGACCGAGTCTGTGGTCGCGGCGTGCATTACGGGTTGGACATCGACTTCATCGTCATGTTCGAAGCCATTGGCAGGCTCATCTGCGGTAGCATCTGATCTGAGCTGTTTCAGAGGTCTGTCCTGAGAAGAGCTTGGGTGTTCTTTACGCTTGACGCGACTGTCTCCATTCTGCTGGCCGTCCATGCTGCTGAGTGTAGATGTGAGGCGCTGCGCTCGAGCTAGTAATGCGATCGGCGGAATGCGGGCGGTATGCGATTGGAAGGGTAGTAATGCCGAGGGCGACGAGTTGATCGAGGGGCGATAGGCCGGTGTGGTTGTATGGAAAAGTCGAGGAAGGTGCGAAGAAGGAAATTCTCTCAAGAAGGAACGGAAGCCTCTTTGCATTCAGATGCGCGCAAGCAGTTCAAGCATGCGCTTTATATCAAAACAAAGAAAAGGCGATGGCCGGTAACTTTATTCGTCCTTTGGTTAAAAATTCTGGCTTCTTGTTCGTTCGATGACTTGCCATCACCTTGATCATCGTCACCCCCGAAACAGGGAGGTCTGCCGACTGTTTCACTCCTGCACTGCAGCGCTTCTTGTCTCATGCAACACTTCCTCTTCCATCTTTCCATCTCACACACCTGCCTGCAAACATGTCTCGAACATTGCTCACTTCAGCGGCCGTGAGTTCGTGTCTTACCAAGTTCTTTGGAGACTCCTTTGTCTCTCCGACACGCATGCAGTCGCAAGCTTCAGACTTTCATGTGAAAATTATGCATGACTTGTGCAGATCCTCCTACAACACCTTGATGTGAGGATACGGTAGGTTCAGCTGCGAGGTATTGTGAACGTCGCTAGACAATAGACACTCTTCACTGTACTCCTTACCGCGGTCTCACTCGGTCTCGGTCCCTGCTGATGCCCGCCTCACTCTCACTCTTGATCAACTCTTCGTTCCTCTCCGTTTCCTTCTCTCTCGCAAATTCCTTCTCTACCCTCATCCGATCTCTCTTCTCCTTTTCCCCTGTCACTCTTCTCGATCTCTCCTCTTCTTCATCGACCTCTCTCTGATATATCTCCTCCCTCTCACACCTTCTTCTGTCTTCAACATCTAATTCAATCATCGACGACTCGACAACCTTTTGGACCATTCACACCTAGACTTCCTTCCGCCGTACACTCGGCTCTAGCAGGTAGTACTTCTCTTCTCCTGACCTGTGACTTCCTTTTGGTTTGCTCTCCACAACCTCCGTCCATGAATTTGGACTCTCACCTTTGCATCACCCTCCAAGGTCTTCTCCTTTACATCACGATCTTCGCCGCATCTCATCTGTCTTCTGACCCTGCAACGTCTGCACGTCTACCTTGCCTATCTGACTCTGGTTCGTCTCCAGTATGAACAATCAGAATCGTCGCGATCTCAGATCTCCAGGCAACATGGCGCCCCATCAGCCTGGCACTTTTGATCACCACGATCTAGGATCTCGTCAGCGAACCACCAGTAGAACTGGTGTGATGAACACTCAGCAACCATCTCCTTCGCCACAGTCATACGCCGCATCCTCCTGGGTTAACCCTGCATACGCTGCGCAGTATTACGGATACACACAACCCACCTATGAGGATCCCTACTCCAACAGCACTCCACTCATGGCCCCTCGTCAAAACATGCAGTCGTTGCCTCCCGTCTCCTTCGGTGGTACCTTTGGTAATCCAAGCTATCAGTCACCCTTCGATCCTGCCTCGCAAATGCTCCAAAACTGGACTGCGGCTCAGTCTGGTCTTGGCCCAGGCATGCAGTTCGCTGGGCAGCAGTACTCTGTGCAGCGGATGCCTTACCAGCAGACCGCCTTCCAACAAGCTCCTGTCCAGAAAACTCATGCACAGGCACACAATGACATCAAGCAAGACCCAGAGGGCAACGATATGTACTCTGGCAACTACAACGAGTCCCGCGACGCATACTCTGGTGACTACGATAGTCATACCGATCCATACGCTGGCAACTACACTGGTGATTATGCTGCTGAAGATGACCCCAGTGCGCAGCTCATGGAGGAGTTAACACAGAACGCTTTCGACTCTCAGACTGTCCCTCCGGCCTCGGACGCAAATGACAGCAATTACGAAGATACCAACCAAGGTTGGGGAAACTCCACTGTTGATGTGACCCAATCTACATCGAACAACTCAATGTTCTCTACTCCTCACAAGATCCAAAACGCTCATCAGACTTTCAGCCGCTTTGAACATCAGAACCCTATCAGCGAGGCAGACCAGGCAGAACACGATGAGCTCCAACACCAGGTCGACCAAGTCCTTGCAGGCTTGGATGATGAGTACATACAAGAGGCTATTCCAGAGGAACAGACTGCCAACCCACACACGTAAGCTTGACCTCGAGTCCTGATTTGAATTCTTACTGATTGTCTTGCTACAGACCACCTGTCTACGAGCGCTACGATATCTACTTGGCCGATAGCGAGAGTGAAACTTCGGCTCCTATTGGTGCTACAAATCAACATGACGATCTCACTGCCGGCCATAATGACCTCGCTAACAATGATACTTACGAGGATGATACCATGGAAGATGAAGTGGATGCAACCGGAAACTATCACGATGAAGACGAGGTCTACGATTACGTTTCCGAACAGGAAGAGTTTGACGAAGACACCATGGAGGAAGATATTGCCGACCAGGAGGATGTCGATGTCGCCGAAGAGGAGGATGTCGATATCTCCGACGAAGACACAATGGAGGACGACGCCGATATCGATGTTTCTGACGCCGAAACGCCCTCCGATCAGGATGCACATGACTCTGGCGTTGATGCCTCTCGTCAAGTCGACTTCGAGGGCTATATGCTCACCGAGACTCCTCTCAAGACCATCAAGAAGACCATATCGAAGGAGGACAAGGAACTTCACCACAAAGCTGGGAAGCTGCAGCCCCATCATCTGCCCGCTCATCGCTATTGGATGGCTATTCTCATGCACACTGTGCAGCCCTCGAAGGCCAAAGTCGAGAAGGACTTTGTCTGGCTCAAAGGTTCTAGAGTAAGTGCAACAACCGTAAGTCTTCTAAACAGCATGCTGACTTGGCGATAGATCAACACAGTCGAGACTATGTGGAACAAGTACCGGGAGGTCACTACCGAGGAGCAGCACCAGATCTTGTTCTGCGGTCGAGTCCCACAGTTCACCGATACCGTCGAGTCGTTGGACACATTTGGCGACAAGCTGATCGTCTTCCGCGCTGCCAAGCAGGAGGTCATCGTCGTTGATTGAAAGAAGAACGCAGTTCTTACAGAGGAGGTTCTTGCAGCAGACATGAAGTGTCAACACTTTGGCTAGGAGGAGATCCGAGGCGTCTTGCAAGGCGCGATCACGATTTATGATTTACGACTTTCGCAGGAGCGAACCAAGTTTTGATGAACGAAGGAGCCACGAGGCTCGAGCATTGAAGCAGAGGGAGGATTTTCTTTTGTCAACGAGGCGAGTGCCTTTCATACACAGCCAAACTGCTGGCTTTTCATTCTTGAACGTAGCGGAAGGCCATAACGATGGAAGCTTTTACCATCTCTGCCCTGAATAGGCCTTAAATATATACCATGCTGATATGCTCTCAATACACTGCTTTGGTGCAAAACTCCCTGAACTCCAGTTCTCCCATGGTATCAGAAATGCTTGTAAACCGACGTCCACACACCAACTACTCAAGTTTGTCCAAATGCTCCAACCTCGTCAACACGACCTGTTTACTCGTCTCTTCAATCTCTCCGGCCAGGAACACTTCATCGAGGATAGCGTAAACCTATTCCACATCCCCACGTCAGCACTCCATCCATTGTGTCACCCTTGCTTTTTCTTTGCTTACCTTATAGAAGTTGAACACCAGATCCAACTCGCACACGTTCCCAAAGAACTGATCCAGCACTTCAACGAAGAAGTGTATGGCTTCCAGGTATGCTAATTCATTGTCGTTTGCATCGACGCAGGCGCAAAAGAAGAGGCCGGCGTAGCGACGGTAGACGATCTTGGACGAGCCACGGAATTCGACAAAGTTGGATTGGTGTTTTTGGTCGCGAGGGGCGACGAGGCGGTGGATCTGAGGGTGGGAGGTGGTGTTAGGAGGTGTAGTTGCGAGGTAGGTTGCGAGAGGATGGGTTGACGAGACGAATGGTGGGATGGTAGGTGGAAGGAGTAGGTGATGCGTACCTCGCCTTTTAGCTTTACTTTCTCCTCATCCTGAAATGCTTGTTAGTGGGCTGTGAAGCATCAATTGCAATGGGGGATGCTTACACTGTACGGCGCATACCATTTGGCCAGGCGTGTCTTTCCCCTAGAGCTCTCTTAGCTTGTGTGTGGTGGGATCCGGGTTCGTAGTGCCTTACTGCCGGTTCTGTATCAGGATGAAGGAGAGGACCATCGTGCCTGATTTGATTGACTGTCAGGCCGACGAGAAGAGTACCTTGATCACTGGTCTGGTCGCTGCCATCCAACCTCCACCCCCACGCTTGTCTTGGCGTTTGCGGATGCGGAGTTGGCGGCCGGAGTCTCTTGCTTTTGTGGAAAGAGCCCTCGATCTTCTTCACGAGCATCATAATCAGAGAGCATTCTGCAGTTCAAACATTGACCTGCATTCGAAGAAAGCGTGATTGTGCGTCATTCTTTCGATGCTCTAGACTCACAACCAATTTCAGGTAGCTGATTCTCTTTCTCTTGACGCGTCCTTGTTCAGATCCAACATCTGAGCTTCCTGCTTTCTCACACTGCGCGAGCTGTTTCTTCGTCGCGTCATTATCACAGGTTGAGAGAAGCACCGTCATCGCCTCGAAATTCTTGACGTGTCCATCATCGAAATCTTCTCCCAGCCGAGTTCAAGCCTATCATCATGGTCTGGGACAAATACAATCGTCAGAATGGTGGTGTTACCATCGACTTCTATCCAAACACGCTCGACAATATTTTCTGGTCAAAAGAGGGCATCATCGCAGTCGGCGGTAGCGACCACGTCAGCCTCTTTGTGGGTCCAACCTTTCTCGATATTGACTACTACTAACAACCTCAGGTTCCACGACTAAAACCAATCGCATCAGATGAGAGGAAATGGGACAAGATAAACCTCAAAACGAGTTTCTTCACTCTCGACGATATTCAACTCCAACTCCCCTTGAGCTGGAAGAACTTTTCCATTGGCGAGGAAATGTCAGAGTCCTTCGTTCACGCTCTTGACTGGTCTCCTCCTGGACTCGGTAAACACAAGCGAAGTGTCCTGGCCGTCCTGACTTCCAACCACGTGCTGTCGATCTGGGAGTGCGTTGGAAAGCCAGAGATTGCGACAGACTGGGTTAGAGCTTGTGTCATCAACCACGCCCTTCAAGCACACTACAAAGAAAAGGATGTTCAGAGTCCGGAAGAGAGTGAGAATGACCACTTCGAAAGACTGAGGGCGAAGCAACGAATCAGAGCTTTTGCGTGGAGTCCAGCACTGCCAGAACCTTCATTGTCAGGCGCTTCTGGAGACTGTACGACAAAACACCCGTATCTAGCTGTTTCGAACGATCGTGGAGAAGTCTTGATCATCAAGATCCAACCTCCTCACGACCTGTTGAAGCCAGATGCGACACAATGGAGTCTGTCTGTTGCGGCTTCTTTCGGGATCAATGTCCCTGATACCAAGAAATCGGCTCTCAGCGCTTGCATGCCAGTGACCTTCAAATGGAGAAGCCCGTTTGTCGATCAGTTAGCTTGGAGTCCTTGGGATCTGGACTCTGCTAACATTTTGACGTCAATACTGACCTTCACCTCTCAATCATCTTTGCAGTGCACGAGTGTAAAGGTTGACGACGAGAGACATCACGCTGATGTGCACATTGGTCCTGTTGTATCGCTAATGGACGAAATACCCGACACTCAAGCTACTGGGTGTCTCAGATGGGCGTCGAAGCTGAACAGTGCAAAAGAAGCATTTCTCGTGTATCCAACGCGCAGCTCTTTCTATTGTCTGCAAGCTCAACCAGGTCTTGGTCTTGGCTTTGATATCTCGGCACATGACATCAACACTCCTTGGGACGAGATCGCAGGTGTGTCATAGAAAAGATAGTCTGTATTGTTCACCTTTCTGACAAGGCAACAGGTATGACTTTCGTTCAAGATGACAGCGAGAACATTTCTGTACAGATCGCATATCATCTCGGCTCAGGGACTGATCGTATCACAAGTTTGGCTTTACCATTCACAGCACATTCGGCCCTTGGCTCCACTAACTGGCAGCATGACTTGCTCAGAGGCCAAAGACGATTCAGCGACGAATGGAATCTTGCAGGCAATATCATGGCTAGAGCTTATGGTTTGTGTACATCTCCGTTCGGCGATATAGTTGCCGTGAACGTCAGCTTTCACCCGAGCGATGGAGTCGAGTACACAACAAATTCTGATGAGGTCTGCTACCTCATTACAAGCCAGTGTAACGACGACTTGCAGTTTGCTCTCGCTGGGTCTCCTTCGAATGCTTATGGTATGTCTTGCTAGGTCTCTCATTCTATTTGCAATACTGACGTTTGACAGAATTGACTGCCGAAGCATTGCTGTTTAGCTTGCAGAGTCTTGCCGCACGTGAACCTGAAGCTCTTGCCGAAGATGCCGTCGTTGTCGAGCAAGTCATGCAAGCACTCGACCTTTCAGAGTTGCCTCCAGTCAACCCCAATCAAGGACAGATTACAGAAGACACACCTGTCGAGCTGATCGTCCGTCAAGTGAGGCAGAACATATTGTTCCACAGTGACAGTGTCAAAAGCAGGATTTTTCAACTACTGAAATACGTTAGAGCGGACATCCCCAAGACCCCGCCGCTTGATGCCACGGTCGTGCTCAAGATTGTCACTGAAATATCTCGCCTGCCGCATTTCGTTGCAGATGCAAGTATCTTGAGTAATTCGATCATGCAGATCCACTGTTTGATACTGGCGAAGCTGCAAGCACGAACTGGTAATGCCGATGCAGACACTTCACATTCAGAGGAAGAAGAGATTGAGAGATGCGAGATTTGCCATAGCAATATACCGTTCGAGAGTCTTCGATGGGCAAAGTGTGTCAACAATCATCAATACCGTAAGTCTTCGAGATTATATGGGCACAATGCTGAATTCTAACCGCTTATCAGCTCGCTGCACACTCTCCTTCCTCGCTATTCAGACTCCGGGTACTTCCAAAGCATGCTCTATATGCAACGCTCAGTATATCAACGAGTCTATGATGCCCGGCTTCAAAGCGCAAGACAGCAAAGATGCAGGTACAGAGGAAGATGAGGTGATGCAAGGGACTTCAGATCAGGAACCTCCGCTATCTTTGGCACGCATTCTTTTCGCGGCATGCGATAGATGTGTCTGTTGCGGAGGCAAATTTACCGGCTAATTTTAGTATGCAACTACCCGCATTCCTCACCACATTGGTGTGTTTACCACTTGACTCCAGTCTAAGACGATATGGCAACACGGACTGTCTCGGCACTATCGTAGAACATCGACAAGATGTATTCGATCTCATAGCTATCAAGAACAACCAGACCCAAGTCCTCTCGTCGCGCACGACCTTCTCAATATGGACCCAACGCATGAGATTCGTATGTCAGCCTCGCCTGGAAGAGCACCACAAGTTATACATCAGCACGAAGTAGGCAGTCCAGTACGGAGCGTACGACCAGAGTTCCTACTTGAGTCCATCAATAGCCAGGCAGAATTTGGACCGCGAACATTTCTAGACAATCCATCACCCGACGAAGAGATACACGTTCCGAATATACCAGACACACATACTTCCCCTCAAGCTGAAGGTGCTCAAGCCGAATCGCCATTCTCTAAACAACGGCGGTCAGGTCACTACTTGGGTGGTACCACAGAGCAGTTTCAACCGAACTGTGCTCCGGAGCGAAGAATGTCGATGACACCCTCGCCTCGCTCTCCTGTCGAGCCCACAGACTTCGAAAGGTATCAGCAGTTGACGCGCGAGGCTTGTAAGAGTGGATTCGACAGCGATGAAGATTCGTACATTGGGTCTGTTGAGGAGATGACGCCTGTCAGACCAGCGAGGAGGAGCAACATGCTTGTCGACGGCCTTTTCCACCACAACTCTCCGCGTGTCCTGGAAGAAGAGAGTCCGATCCTGCCAAAGGCTCAAGATCTGGCCATGGCGCGTCAGATCAAGGAAGTGCATCACCTCACCATGCAAGCTCTGACCGGTATCTCTGGCTCATCGAACCCACCACCTACGCCCCCGCCGATACCGACGCGTGACTCGCGATACCAGGAATGGCGAAACTCTAGATATCGATCGGTCTCGGCACCAGCGAAGAAGGTCACTGTGGCACCTCCACCTATCGACACATCTCGAATGGCTATACAACCACCACACGTCAAAACGCCTTACCCTTTTCGTGCCATTCACCGCAAAGAGTTTGGCCGTCAGTTCTCAGCCTCAGAACCTACATTGCGCAGTCCTCGTGTGCATGACAGCATACTCACTCTTAGCATCCGTCGCAGTAACCCAAACAGTCGGCTACGACTTTCCACTCTTACCATCCCGGCCAAGAGCGAATTCAGCGCGGTCAAGAACCGACATTCCACTTCCGGAGGAAAAGAATACACACCCCAAGACTTTGACGACGCAGAACTCTTCCGCCATCTACGGCGCCATTACAAGCACCTGCTGGGTCCCTGGCGCTACTTCTCAGCTCGAAGCCTGACCATGATATGCGTAAGCGGCGATGCAAGTAAACAAGCAGACTCAGGCTACGGCTGGCTACTCACACCCCGCTCCCCTCGCACCCTAGCCCACAAAGGTCTCAACGACACCTTCAGCGAAGAAAAACTACTCCGCTTCTTCCACGATCCCAGTGCAGCGGGGAAAAGCAGGTATGCGTGGGTGAGCTGGGC
>Ga0058697_10000392_pt1 | contig 19749 bp, 6 predicted proteins | sample AgamicAsMae_FD_66619 | JGI IMG/M metagenome (GOLD analysis project Ga0058697, IMG submission 66619) | Agave microbial communities from Guanajuato, Mexico - As.Ma.e | ecosystem: Host-associated > Plants > Phyllosphere > Phylloplane/Leaf | place: Guanajuato, Mexico | collected 2012-06-04
GCACCGAGGTTCCCTCTCAAGATGGAAAGCTCTACTACCAGCAGGGTGCTGACATGATCGAGGGTGCCTTGCACGCAGCGAACTGGACTGAAGTCAGCGCCAATGAAGTCCCCAACCAGAAGGACAGAGTTTACTCCAACACCACTTATATGTTCCAGGACGGTGAACGCAGTGGACCCATGTCCGTCTACCTTGGATCTGCCTACCCTCGCCCCAACTTCTCGCTCTACACCAACGCCATTGTCGACAGAGTCATCAGAGAAGGCTCCAAGATCACCGGAGTCGAGATCTCAAACACTGCCGCCGATGGTTTCAGAGGCACCGTCAAGGCCAACAAGGCTGTTGTTCTTGCTGCCGGTGCATTCGGTACACCCAAGGTTTTGATGAGAAGTGGAATTGGCCCCAAGGATCAGCTCGAGACCGTTCGCAACGCCGAGGGCTCAAAGATGATCAGCGAGGACCAATGGATTGATTTGCCTGTCGGTTACAACCTCATGGATAACATCAACACCGACATTGTCATTTCGCAACCCGATGTTGTCTACTACGATTTCGCTGGTCTCTGGAACAGCCCCAACCAGGGAGATGTCGACGCCTACCTCAATGGACGTACTGGTATGCTCGCCCAGTCGGCTTCCAACCTCAACCCTATGATCTGGGAGATGTTGAACGGTACCAACGGTCTCCAGGGTCTGCAATGGACTGCCCGTGTCGACACTTCTCTCGACATCCCCAACGACAACAAGCACAACATGGTTCTCGCACAGTACATCACCCTTGGCCAAGCCGCCAGAGGTCGCACCACCATCACCTCCGACCTCAAGATGAATGTTTCCACCGGTGTCTCGATCATGGAACACGAATCTGACCAAATCGCCATCGCTCAGGGTATCGAGACTATGGTCAACATCCTCAAGAGCGTACCCGGACTCGAGGTTCTCTCTCCTCCTTCAGGCATGTCTGCATTGGACTACGTCAAGTCGACTACTCACTTGTACGTCAACCACTGGCTGGGCAGCTGCAAGATGGGCAACGATGATGGTCGCAAGGAGAACGGCACTGCTGTTGTTGACGCCGACTCAAAGGTTTACGGTACCGATAACCTGTTCATCGCCGATGGATCCATCTTCCCTGGTCAGACTACCTCGAACCCTCAGGCTGCTATTACCATTGTCGGTGAGCGCGTTGCTGAGCTCATTCTTGCACTCAATCAGTAAGAAGTTGGTGATGTAGAGTAGAAGACGGAACATCATTTGGCAAACTATAACAAGCCATCTATAATATTTTGTACATAGACACGAATTCACGAAATCGAAAACAAAAGTATTTCTTCATGATCATCGTCTTGAACATTTGTGGTTGCCTTTCCTCTGACGCTCGTTTTGACATTTCTGAATTTGCTTGTTGGCTCATTTCTTGGTATGTAAGGTATTAGCTGTGTTTTGGACTTTCATCGGGCCATGCTGCTGATCATTTCGCGTTGGGCTGCTCTGTCGCGGTTGGCCTCTGAGAGCGGCGGTATACTTCTGAGATCACCGACGACGTCTTTTGCCTTGCCAAAGTAGACCTCCTCTGTTTTGCGTATCTGAGTCAGCATGTGTATTTTGTGTAGGAGCGTTGAAACGTACGTAGCAGATTGCGCATCTTGAGCTCCATATCCTCGACAAGCTTGCCGATGTTTGCGACATGAGTCTCGTCGGCATCGACAGACATATCTGCTTCAACCTGTCTGGTCATGTTACCAGCGAGGTCAAGACTGCCCAGTGCATCGCCCTTGGTTCCGAGGTTCAGAATGACGGTGGATGTGAGCTTGTACTTTGCGGTGCGGCCACGCTCGGCGACTTCGAGGACGTGGATGCTGTCCCAAGCTCCTGAAGCAGCAGCCTGGGAAGAAGATTTCTTGAGAAGGACGACGCCTGCGAAGCCATCGTCGAGGTTCCAGAGGTAGACGGATGATGTGCCGCCTTCGTAGTATCTGTGTTTCCACTCTTCTCAGCAGTTGTTCCGTTGTTCCTTGTTTGAATCCAACACTCACAGCTCGCGGTAAACATCAAAGGCCTCGTTTGCACGGACTTCGAGGCGGCGGACGCGCTCGGAACTCATCTCTGCATCGTCGACGGGAGGATCGAATTCGTTGCTCCAGGGGCTGCGGTAGCTGTCGCCATCGCGGTTGTAGTCGCAGAGCAGGTAATCGCGACCGGTCTTTTTGCAGCGGCGGACTTCGAGAGGTTGGTCTACGGAGGCGAGGAGCTCTTCTTCGTGTTCGGGGACTAGACTGCAGATGGCCGAGAGGTTGGCTGCTGTGTTTTTGGGGTTTAGGCGTCGAAGGAGGTCGCTGTGGGGGAAAGTGGGTTAGAATTGAGATAGTAGAACTGGTGGAGAGGTGATAGCTCACAGCGCACTGTCGAATTGGTCTGCCATGATTGTATACGTGTATGTGTATAGCTACAGTCTTGTTGGTTGTTGCTAGGTTGGCCATCGAGACGGGGTTCAAGCACCGTCCCCCCACTCCCCACGTCAGAGCGACTGCTGTTTCACAAACTCCGCTGCATCTCTTTCTACGACTGTGCTCTCTACCATCATAGCTAGGTTTAACCTAGAGCAGCGGTTCATGTTCTCTTCGCCGGGGGCCGCTTTGCCCTTTGTCCACAATGACAGTTTATATCTTCGTCGAGAAGTAATGCCATCTCCATGTCGGAGCACGCCGATGAGCGGATCCAGCCCGCCAATCAGCAATCGCTATCCACCACTCCAACCTCCGAACTCCTTGGAGACTTTGGAGATAAGTCGTTGGAATGGTCAACCTTACTTGTTCAACTCAGCTCTTCTACTCTTGTCTGTATATAGTCGAGGCTTCCGGACGGTCAACTGCTTTCTTCTGTTCGATCTGATTTCGCTTTTCTTGTTGTCTCTATATACCCCTTAGATTTTGGAACATTCCATATAGAAGCATCATGATCATGTCAACAACCAACGGCACTACGACCGAAAAGACGATATACTTGGGTGCATTCGCCCATTGTACCTCTCTGCAGGAAGTCGAGATCTGTGAAGCCGGTGCCATTGGAGTCGATTCGAATGGCAAGATTGCATTCATCGACAGAGACATTGGAGACATCCCAGCATACGAACTGCGAGAACGGAAGGAAGGTTGGGAGAAAGCAAAGGTGGTGCAAATACAAGACCAAGGCTTCTTCTTTCCAGGTTTCATAGGCAAGTTGCAAGTCAATTGCAGGACGTGGTTTCCTAAACTAATGTGGTTTCTCAGATACCCACATCCATGCCTCGCAATATCCAAACTCTGGCATATTTGGCAAATCGACATTACTGGATTGGCTCAACACCTACACTTTCCCTCTGGAATCATCATTCACAGATCTGGAAAAGGCTCGTCGCATCTATGCTCGTGTCGTGAACCGCACTCTATCCCACGGTACCACAACAGCATGCTACTACGCAACCGTTCACGTCGAGGCCACAAACCTGCTCTCCGACATCTGCTTTTCCAAAGGTCAACGTGCGTTTGTCGGCCGCGTCTGCATGGATCAGCTAAGTCCGGACTACTATCGTGACGAGAGCGCCGAATCCGCCATCACAGCAACCGAAGCCTGCATCGCCCATGTTGCAGACATCGACCCTAAGCACAACTTGATCACCCCAATCATCACCCCTCGCTTCGCACCCAGCTGCAGCGAATCCTGTCTCAGTGCTCTCGGCAAGCTCGCTCATCGCACCGGTCTCCCAGTCCAAACCCACGTCTCTGAAAACAAATCTGAAATCGAACTGGTGGCAGAGCTCTTCCCCAACAACACTTCCTACACCGACGTCTACGATAAAGCAGGTTTACTAGGCCCCAAAACCATTCTTGCACACGCAGTCCACTTGTCACCAGAGGAACGCAAAACGATACGCTCTCGCGATGCAAAAATCAGCCATTGCCCAGCTTCCAACACGGCGTTGACCTCTGGCGCAGCTCCCGTGAGGACTCTACTCAACGATGGCCTCACTGTCGGTCTTGGAACCGACGTCAGTGGAGGTTACAGCCCCAGTATCCTAGAAGAAGCCCGTCAAGCCGTTCTCGTCAGCAGACACGTAGCAATGGTCGATGGCGATGCAGCAAAACTGAGCACAGAAGAAGCACTATATCTAGCCACTCGCGGGGGTGCAAAAGTCGTTGGTCTGGAGAATCGTGTCGGTGGTTTCGAGGTGGGTATGGATTGGGATGCACAGATGATTAGTCTGGATGTCGTGAGTGAAGATGGAGAAATGGACGAGGCAGACTCGAAAGGCCCTGTCGACGTCTTCATGTGGGAGAGCTGGTCGGATAGACTCAACAAATGGTTCTATGGCGGCGACGACAGAAACACGGCTGCCGTATGGATCAAGGGTCGTTTGGTACACGCAACGCAGAAGTACAGAGGCTAGATTTGGATGATTGTCACTTTTGGTAGAAGCTTTAGAAGAGCAATCGTTTGAAAAATGCCGAATGGAAATTCAGCGATGAAATTTAGAAACCACAATTACAGTATATACACCTTCCCACCTTGAAATGTTCAACAATGCGTTTCTTGAATAAAGCAACAACCAAAACATTTACCCAAGGGATATATCCATCTCTCTTTAAGCGTTCCCCCGAAGCACCAAAAGAAAAAATAAAAGCAACCCTTGATATGTCGTTCCTCTACAAGTTTACACAAACCCCCTCGTAGGGTTTCTCATCTATGCCGTGGGAGCGGGCTTGCTGCCGTCGTCGTTGACGTAACTTTCCCAGTTGGCCAGAATGTTGCCAATCTTGGGCGAGTTGGTCAGGCGGTACACATCCTCAAAGTACTCCTTGGTGATCTCGAATGGCCTGGCGGTGACGTTGGGAATGTATTTGCCAACGAGCTTGCTAGGATCGATGCTAGTCTTGTTGATCTTCTTGAGCAAGAAGGAACGGAAGGGCTTGACACCCGAACGAAGGAAGGTACTGTGGAATGGCACATCGATACCCTTGAGAGGGATCGTGGCGAAACCACGCTGGAGGTCAAGAGGCTTAGGCTTGGCCTCGGTCTGCTCTGCGCATCCCTTGATGATCTCGACAAGGTGACCCTTGACGTCCTCAAGCGACATGGTCTGCATCAATGATTGGATGTCGATCTTCTGCACCTTGAGGTAGTTGAGGACGTTGGCTAAGCAGTCAAGAGCACGAAGGTCACCAGCAGCAACGTATTGCATGTTGGCAATGTTGTAGTTGACGATCTCCAGAAGCCATGTAGTGGTCTCTGCGATGTTCTCAACAACGTATTGCAGAGCTTGCTCGGTGAAGGTCTTGCCGATACGCGAAGGGTTGACAGCGCACATAGAGTAGTTTGAGCGGCCAGCCTCGTCACGCTCGACGGCGACTTGCATGGTCAAACCACGGTAGAATACAACCGATACCAGACTCTCAATGGGCATAACCTCAGCCATGGCAGCGAGGGCAGAGTACTCTCCAAGAGAGTGACCAGCGAAACTGCTGTCACGCTGGACAAGACCCTTGGAACGCATGTCCTCGAAGGAGGCCTTCTCCATAAGAGTAAGGGCGGGCTGAGTGAACTGAGTAGCCGACAGCAGACCAGTTGGCGAACGGTATGTGTATGATGTGGTGGTCTCGTTGATCTCCTTGAAGATCTTCTCTGACTTGATGCTTCCGTCGGCGCTGACGGTCTCGAAGGTCATCGACATGTAGTTCTGGCGAATGGCCTTGCCACGAGGACCACCGAAGTGCACAGTCATCTCGTTGGGGTTGTTCTTGACAATGTTGGTGATGGCGAAACCATAGTTGTCGAGGAAGTGCTTGTCAGCTCTATCCCAGACCTCCTTGGCGACGGGACTGCTTGCGTACAGCTCCATACCCATGCCTTGTTCCTGAGAACCTTGACCAGTGAAGACGTAGGCAGAGACAGGCTGCTCAACTTCTGCCTCACCAACAAGGACCTTGTCTTCGGTCTCCTTGTTGCGTGCCTCGACAGTGATGATCTTACGGCCTGAGACCATACCAATGTGTGACAAGCTGACGGTGATGGTGTCGTTGGGAAGGACCATGCCAACGAGGTTGACGTGGAAGCTACGGACACGACCAACGTTGTTCTCAGCAGCCCAGGTCTCAACTAAGCTTCTGACGGCAGCACTGGAGTACATGCCGTGTGTGATGGTGCCAGGGAGGTTGGCGTACTTGGAGAAGACACGAGAAACGTGGATGGGGTTGTAATCTCCCGAAACCTTGGCGTAGGTCTCGTTCGATGCGGGTGCCTTGAGCTCGAGAGGAGTCTTGCCGTTCAAGGGAATGGCATTCTCGAAGTTGACAGGCTGGTCGATGACCGCGCCATTGCGCTCCAGGTAGTCAATAACGGGGTTGCCGTGAGAGACACCAGCCTCATACTCGACGGAGGCAAGCTGGATGACCTCCTTGCTGGGCAGCTCAATCTCAACCTGACCAACAGTCTCAACGGTGCTGAAGACGTTCTCGTTCTTGTAGCGAACCAGACTCTGCAGACGGAAAGTAAGAGTCTGACCAAGAAGGTCAATCTCAGTGTCCTCAAGACGGAACCATTCCTTCGACTGGAGAACTGCAACATCCTTGCTGGTTGCAAGAGTGATCTGCATGGGCTTCTCGGTCTTTCTTTGGAAGGTGTTTTCGAAGTCAGTGTAGGCACCACGGTACAAGAACTGACTGGTGACCTCCATGACGGGCTCACCATCACGGGTGATGGTACCGCAAACCTCGACCATCTTACCAGAGGCCTGGTTGATGACAGCGTTGACCTCGGCAGTGGTATCTAGAACGTCACCCTTCTTCAGAGGAGCAGCGCCGGGGATCATGCGGAAACCGTTGGAAAGGTGGACAAGCTTGAGAAGGTCACCGTCGATCTTGCGAGGGAAGATAGGCTTGGTGATGGCCTTCCATCCGACCACGATGGCGAAATCCATAGGAGCGAAGACCTCCTTGCCAGGACGGTCGACGAAAGCCTCGCCAGTGTTGCCAACTGCATGAACGAAGTCGTTGATGGCCTCGCTGGTGACAGTAGCTCTGCCACCATCGAAGCGCGAGGTGACAGAGGTGTCGAAGGGAACGTTGGCGTCACCGAACCAGATCTTGTAGTAGAACTCCTTGATGCGGTCGTTGCGGGCCTCCATGACTTCTCTGATGGGAGCGTAACCGGTCTCGGGGTGGTAGGTGAACTTCAAAGGCAGGGCGGTGGCCGAGCCAGTGGCAGAGCGATCCTCAATAAGCTGGACGGTGATCTCGTTGTTGACCATGGGTCCAACCTCGATGGTCTGCACGAACTTGCCACTTGAGGTGGGCTCCTTGACAGTGATGACAGTCTTGCTAGGATCGTTGGGGTAGTTGACCTCGACCATCATGCCAGGAGCAGGTGCAAAGATGCGGTGCATAGGGTTGGTGTGGAATCTCTGACCCTGAACGAAGACATCTGCGGTGAAGAATGCGTGTCTCCAGGAGTAGGTCTTACCAGCAAGGAGAGACAACCAAGAGTCTTCCTTGGGGAGGACAGCACTGGGAGATGCAGAGAGACGGTACATGACCTTGTTGTTAAGCTCTGACACGGTCAAGCCCTCAACGTCGATCTCATCACTGGCCTCGAGGAGCTTGCCACCGAAGTACTCGACGACAGGGATCTTTGACTCATCATCGCCGTAGACATCCTTGAGCAAGTACTTGATGTGTCCCTCGTGCACACCATCGAGAATCTCCTTGATCGGCTCGTCGACCTTGGTGGAGTACTTGACGGCCATGGGACCCTGAAGAATACAGGTTCTGCCAACATCCTCGCCAACAACGGCTGCGAGATCCTCAGACTGCCAGAGCGAATCCTTCTTGAAGAAGAACTCGAAGCTGGCGTCGAGAGCAGGGACGAAGGGCACAGGCTTCTGACCGCGGCGCTGGCAGAGCTGGATGAAGTGCTGAACATCCTGAGCGTTGATAAGCTGCTTGTCGGCCTCAGGGTAGGCAGCAAGGAATTTGTCAACAACTGCGAAAGGCTCGTTCATCTCAGAGTAGTTCTGGACGAGCGAGCTCTTGTTGGCAGTGGTGGTCAGACGCTCCTCGACACGACGAATGAAGTCGACAGTAAGTCTGGCAAGAGAAGGATCAATCCAGCGCTTCTCCTTCTTGACGTACATCAACTCGACCATACGACGGACGACCTCACCATAGGTCATGTCCTCAAGGTCAACAGAAACGCCGGCAGAGTTGCGACCGAACCAAACCTTCTGGAAGTCGTCGTTGAGCTTCTTGATGATGTGGTCGCGGTTCTTCTTGAGCTCAGGAATGCGCTTGGCCTTGTCAAGGGAGAAGATCTTCTGGTCCATCTCGGCCCAGAACAAAACACCGCGAGTGGCAAGCTTGTGGATAGGCTCGCCCATCTCAGAGCGGACGGTGATAACACCACCAGCAGCACCCTTGTAGGTCTTCTCCCAGTCGGCATCGTCGAGACCAGGAGCATCAACGATAGCCTGCTTGGCAGCAGGAGCGGTCATGGCCTCCTTAGCGACCATGACACGACTGCCGAACAGGACACCATCGAAGGGCATGGGAGGGTAGCCGAACTTGCTTGCCCACTGACCGGTCAAGTAAGGGTAGGTGTCCTCGGCAGCACCGAAACCACTTCCAGCAACGAGGACGAGGTTGGGGCACTTGCGGATTCTACCGTACATCTGGAACATAGGCTGATGGAAGTCCTCGAAAGAGTGGTGACCACCACCACGACCACCAGTCCACTGCATAATGACAGGGAAGCCAGGGTTGGCCTTGGCAATGTTGATACATGACTGGATAGCCTCAACTGAACCAGGCTTGAAAGAGATACGCTTGATGCCCAAGGTACGGATGTACTCGTTGGCGACCTCGACGGAAGGAACACCAGCACCAATAGTAAGGGCATCGATTGGGACACCATCAGCGCGAAGTCTGGCAATCATGGGAATCTGCCATGCCATAGCGTGAGGAGCGACGTAGATCAAATTGATGGTGATACCACGGCCAGCTGGGATCTTCTTCTCGATCTCAGCAATGGCTGCAGTCATCTTGGCGTCGGTGAAGTAACCACCACCAGCAAGTTCGATCTCGTAACCAGCGTTCATGGTAGCGGCAACGAAATCGACAGGGACAGTGCAGGGGGTCATACCAGCAACCATGACTGGAGGAAGACCGAGCATGCGACTCATCTTGGTGTCAACAAAGGTCTTGCCAGCTGAGGTACGGGCGAGCTTGGGGCCGTGCTCCTTGACCCAGTCGACAGCGTACTTGACGGCGTGTTCGGCATCGCGGTCAAAAATCTCGGGCTTGTAGCCAACCTCGGCGTTGGTACCGTCCATGGTGCCAGCAAGAATGACACGGACACCAGTACCGTCCTTGTTGCGGTTGGTGAGAACACCAAGACCAGAAATGCCACCAGGGCCGAAGTCGAGAATGTGAGTGGCTCTGGGGAAGACAGTGGCTGTCTCCCAGTTGACCGAATCTTGAGTAATCATACGCACAAGCTGAGGAACAATGTTGTCGGTGCTGTCCTTGCCGATGTCCTTGCCGGTGTTGGTGTCGTAGAGAGGAATACCGAGGTCGGAGCTAGGAATGACAATATCCTTGAGGTCTTGCTGGAGATGGGCGTCTGCCTCTGAGAGGTACTTGCTGTGGAAGGGGGCGGTGATGGGCAGGAAACGGTTGACGAAACGGACCTTGCGATCGGTGAAGGGGATACGGGTTTGGTCGAGACCGGTGGGAGCCTTGACCTTGCGGAGACGGAGGTTCAGACCGTACAGAGACATGGGAGGACCGGTAACAACGAAGTTACGGGCGCTGTTGACTAGCGAGATAGTAATGTGGCGGTCCTCGGGCAGATGTTGGTTGGTGGCATCAATGTGAGTCTGGACGGCCTCGCGGGTGAGGTCGCGGATGGAAAGCATGGGGGTGGGGGTACCCTCGCCGCTGTCGATCGAGTCCTGGAGGGTTGAGGGAGCCAGCGAGGTACGGGGGTATGCCTGCTGACTGCGCGAACCGATCCAGAACAGAATCGAGAGAGCATCTCTTGAAGCCTTGTCAAAAGATTCCCAACTCTTAGACGCTGCAATGGCTGCAGCAGTCACGACTCCCTGAGAGTGACCAGTGGTACCGCTCAGTCTGTCGCGAACAGTTCCAGGGTGAGTGCCGAGGACTCTGCAAGTCACAACAAAGTGTGCGAGCTGTGTAAGACCGATCAGGGGGAAACTGACAGGTGCCGAAACGAGGTAGTCGACATCAGGTTCAGCGTCCTTGTTGTGCAGCCAGCGCATGACATCCAGACCCTTGGGGTAGAGCTTTTGTACTTGAGGCTCTCTGGAGAGGGTCTGCAGGTGTGCGGCTGCTGCGGTAATGAAGTCCTCGACAAACGAGGGGTAGGTGTTGTAGATTTCTCTCAATTCCTCGAAGTACTCCTCAATGTTGCCCTGGCCACCGAAAACAGCGTAGATGAAGGCGTTCTCATCAGCGGCTTCGCGCAGCAGAGCCGACTCGTGAGACTTGATGGGTCTGCTGACTGCAGCTCTGGCGGCGTAGTACGACTGAACGGTGACGAGTTTCTTCTCGTAAATGCCAGGCAGAGAAGCAGCAATGGCGTGGACCTCGTTTCCGCGGAGGAAGGCACGCTCAAACTCGTGAAGAACGAGCTTGAGCACCTCCTCGTAGGAGCCCGGGTCATCGCCCTCATCGCACTCGCGGGCGACGAAGCCAATGTAGCGAGCTACAAGCTCGGTGACAGATGAGGGCTCGTCATCCTGAGCGAGCTCATCTGTGGGTGTAGGGAGAGTGGCGATGAATGCATCCTTGAGTTGCGAAGCGCTGAAGTGGAGAGCGGTGGGTATTAAAAACGAGTACTCGAGAGAGCCGTGCGAAAGGATAAGAGGGCGAGAAACAGCTTGGGAACGGGGTGTCGAGACACCGGTCTGTGAGCCGGAGCCGTACATGGTGAGAAAGAGCTGTGTGCGTGACCGCTGGAGACAACAGCTGGTCAGCGAGAGGTTGAAAAAATGGTAGAGAAATTAATGCGGGGATGCCCGGAGGTTTGAGAGGCAACCTCGACGGCGCATTCAACTCAAGCAGATTGGATGATTCATCATGAGGCAGCAGCGAGTGAGTGGAATGTGCTTACCTAGAAATCACACAAGCAACGTTGCAGTAGAAAAAGAAGGACAATTGGCCTTGTGACAAATTCGCAGCAGCTAAAGTGCAGGCAACAGCTCCGCGAACAACTAACTCTCTCGGGGGAAAGAGAGTAAAGCTGGAAGGGAGGAAGAAGGGGCTCGTCTGAGGAAGAATTGAATTGCCAGACAGCAAGAGGATGGCAGAAGGAGGGGGAAACTGGGAGTGAAGGCGGTGATTCGGGTGGTGTAGGGAAAGTGGCCTTTCTTACGAGATAGCTCGAGCCCTGTCGCTGGAGGTGAAGTTTGCGGCAAGTCGGGACTAGGGGTGACTATGCCGGGTGGGGCCTCTAGCGCCAAAGTAATATGCACTCTGGAACGCGTGCTTCGAGATGCTCCTCCTCAACTGCTCGAAGTTTTGTTGACTCAACAGTTGGGTATGCAATGCAAGCTGGCCCCCGGCCGTTCACAGGATGCAGTGTAAGACTCGGGCTATCTAACAGGTCTGTTTCGCGCGCTCGCAGGCTACGCCGGCCAAACGGACGTCCACAGGGAAAATAAATGAAGCCTCACGAGGCAATCTCGAGCCCACTAGCTCCCGCGCTCTAAAAGCTGTGGCTTGGCAAAGCTCTCACCGAACTCACCGAAAAAGAGGACAGCAGTCGCGAGTCGCGACAAAAAGTTGAAGAGGCCAGTCAGCAATCGTGCCATTATTTGTGCCTCATCTCAACCTCTGCACGTTGGTATCATCTCAGTGTGTGGTACAACCTTACTCATCCCTCGTGCTCCTCGACACTTTCTCGGTCGATTGATCATCAGAAGGTGACCGAAGCAGCTCTTGAAGCTTGACCCTTCTTTCTTCTCCACACTCCGAGCATTTGTTCGTTTCCTCACTTCCCTCCTGTCTTGTCTCGCTCCGACTTTCCGCGAGACCTCTCCCTCATCCATCTTTTCTTTCCCCCAATCGCTCGTCGATTGTACATTCTTTGTAATTTGCTGTTTGCTGTTTTTGTTCCGCCAACATGCGTCCTGAGGTCGAGCAGGAGCTCGCCCACACGCTCCTTGTCGAGCTTCTCGCATACCAATTCGCCTCGCCCGTGAGATGGATTGAGACACAAGATGTTATCCTCGGCGAGAAGACCACCGAGCGCATTGTCGAAATCGGTCCCGCAGACACCCTCGGTGTCATGGCCAAGCGCACACTCGCCTCAAAGTACGAAGCCTACGATGCCGCCAGATCAGTGCAAAGACAGATTCTCTGCTACAACAAGGACGCCAAGGACATCTACTACGATGTTGACCCCGTCGAAGAGGAGGAGGCCGCTCCGGCACCCGCTGCTGCTGCTCCCACTGCTGGCTCGTCAGCAGCTGCAGCTCCCGTTGCCGCCGCAGCACCCCCACCACCAAGCGCTGGCCCGGCAGCCGCAGTTGCAGATGCACCCGTTGGCGCCGTCGATATCTTGAGAGCATTGGTTGCTCAGAAGCTGAAGAAGGGCCTGATGGACATTCCTCTCAGCAAAGCCATCAAGGATTTGGTTGGAGGTTAGTTGACTCGATCCCCGCTTCTTCTGTATTGCACTTACTGACCCAATTCTCTCGCAGGTAAATCAACGCTTCAGAACGAAATCCTCGGAGATCTTGGGAAAGAGTTTGGCTCGACACCCGAAAAGCCAGAAGACACACCTCTCGACGAGCTGGGTGCCGCTATGCAGGCTACCTTCAATGGTCAGCTCGGCAAGCAGTCATCTTCGCTCATCGCCCGTTTGGTGTCATCCAAGATGCCTGGTGGCTTCAACATCACTGCGGTCCGCAAGCACCTCGAAACCCGATGGGGTCTCGGACCTGGTCGCCAAGATGGTGTACTCTTGCTCGCCTTGACCCAAGAACCCGCAGCTCGTCTGGGTTCCGACAACGATGCTAAGGCATGGCTTGACACCGTCGCAAATGCCTACGCCGGTATTGCAGGAATCAGTCTCGCCGCACCCACAGCTGGCGGCGACGCTGGCGCTGGTGCAGGTGGCATGATGATGGACCCCGCCGCAATTGACGCCCTCACAAAAGACCAGAAGGCCTTGTTCAAGCAACAACTCGAGCTCTTCGCCCGCTACCTCAAGATGGACTTGCGCGCAGGCGACAAGGCCGCCGTTGCTGCTACCTCAAACAACACTGCTCTCCAGGCTCAGCTCGACCTGTGGAATGCCGAGCACGGCGACTTCTACGCGGCTGGTATTGAGCCCTCATTCAGCCCCCTCAAGGCCCGTGTCTACGACTCGTCATGGAACTGGGCTCGCCAGGACGCTCTCAGCATGTACTACGATATCATTTTCGGTCGCTTGACCGCTGTCGACCGCGAGATTGTCAGCCGCTGCATTCAGATCATGAACCGCTCGAACCCCAAGCTTCTCGAATTCATGCAATACCACATCGACCACTGCCCTACCGAGCGCGGTGAGACTTACGAGCTCGCCAAGGCTCTGGGTCAGCAGCTCATCGACAACTGCAAGGATGTCCTCGATGTTGCCCCTGTTTACAAGGACGTCTCGGTCCCTACCGCTCCCCAGCTCACCATTGACGCTCGTGGAAACATGAACTACGAGGAGGCACCCAGACAAGCCGTCCGCAAGCTCGAACACTACGTTCGCGAGATGGCCGAGGGTGGCAAGATCTCCGAGTACGGAAACAGAACCAAGGTCCAGAACGACCTGCAGCGTGTCTACAAGCTCATCCGCCAACAGCACAAGCTCACCAAGTCATCGCAATTGCAAATCAAGCAGCTCTACAGCAACATCATTCGTTCGCTGTCGATGAACGAGGGCCAGATCATGCCTACCGAGAGCGGCAAGAAGGGTCGCAAGGGTCGCGCCAACCAGCTGAAGCCTGGCAAGATCGAGACCATCCCCTTCCTGCACTTGAAGCGCAAGGAAGAGCACGGCTGGGAATACAGCAAGAAGCTCACTGGTGTTTACCTCGAGGGTCTCGAGGAGGCTGCCAAGTCCGGTGTCACGTTCCAGGGCAGACACGCTCTGATGACCGGTGCCGGTGCTGGTTCCATTGGTGCTGAGGTTCTCCAAGGCCTGATCAGCGGTGGTGCTAAGGTCGTTGTTACTACGAGTCGCTTCTCTCGCGAAGTTACCGAGTACTACCAGTCTATGTACACCCGCTACGGTGCCAAGGGCTCCCAGCTCATCGTTGTGCCTTTCAACCAAGGAAGTCAGCAAGACGTCAACGCTCTCGTCGACTACATTTACGACGAGAAGAAGGGTCTCGGATGGGATCTTGACTACATTGTTCCTTTCGCTGCCATCCCCGAGAACGGTCGCGAGATTGACAACATCGATTCAAAGTCTGAGTTGGCTCACAGAATCATGTTGACCAACTTGCTCAGAATGCTTGGTGGTGTCAAGGCCCAGAAGGCCGCTCGTGGTTTCGAGACCCGCCCTGCTCAGGTCATCCTTCCTCTCTCCCCCAACCACGGTACCTTCGGTAACGATGGTCTCTACTCCGAGTCCAAGCTTGCTCTTGAGACTCTGTTCAACAGATGGCACTCTGAGAGCTGGGGCTCATACCTCACCATCTGCGGTGCAGTCATTGGCTGGACTCGTGGTACTGGTCTCATGGGCGGCAACAACATTGTCGCCGAGGGTGTTGAGAAGACTGGCGCTCGTACTTTCTCTCAGCAAGAGATGGCTTTCAACATTCTGGGTCTTATGGGTCCTGCTATTGTCGACCTGTGCCAGGAAGAGCCTGTCTTCGCTGATCTCAACGGTGGTCTGCAGTTCCTTCCTAACCTCAAGGACTTGATGACTAAGCTTCGCAAGGATGTCACCGAGACCAGCGAGATCCGCAAGGCCGTCACTCGCGAGACTTCGGTTGAGAACAAGATCGTCCACGGTGAGAGCCACGAGGCTCTGTACAAGAAGGTCACCGTCCAGCCTCGTGCCAACTTGAAGTTCGACTTCCCCAAGGTTCCCGACTGGGAGTCTGAGGTCAAGCCGCTCAACGAGAACCTCAAGGGTATGGTCGACCTCGAGAAGGTCGTCGTTGTCACTGGTTTCTCCGAAGTTGGTCCTTGGGGTAACTCAAGAACCCGTTGGGAGATGGAAGCCTATGGCGAGTTCTCTCTCGAGGGTTGTGTTGAGATGGCCTGGATTATGGGTCTGATCAAGAACCACAACGGCCCCCTCAAGGGCAAGACCTACGCTGGTTGGGTTGACGCCAAGACCGGTGAGCCCATCGATGACAAGGACGTCAAGTCCAAGTTCGAGAAGCACATCCTTGACCACTCTGGTATTCGTCTTATCGAACCTGAGCTCTTCAACGGCTACGATCCCAACAAGAAGCAGCTTCTGCAGGAGATTCAGATCCAGGAGGACCTCGACCCCTTCGAGACTTCCAAGGAGACTGCCGAGGAGTTCAGACGTCAGCATGGCGAGAAGGTCGAGATCTTCGAGATCCCCGAGTCTGGCGAATACCAGGTCAGACTGAGAAAGGGCGCAACTCTTCTCATCCCCAAGGCTCTCAGATTCGACCGTCTTGTTGCTGGTCAGATCCCTACTGGCTGGGACGCCCGCAAGTACGGTGTTCCCGAGGACATCATTGGCCAAGTCGATCCCGTCACCCTTTACGTGCTCGTCTCTACCGCCGAAGCCCTCCTGTCTTCCGGTATCACTGACCCTTACGAGTTTTACAAGTACGTCCACATTTCGGAAGTCGGTAACTGTATCGGTTCCGGTATTGGTGGTACAACCGCTCTCCGTGGCATGTACAAGGATCGCTTCTTGGACAAGCCTCTTCAGAAGGATATTCTCCAGGAGTCCTTCATCAACACCATGTCCGCTTGGGTTAACATGTTGTTGATGTCCTCCACTGGTCCTATCAAGACTCCCGTCGGTGCTTGCGCTACTGCTGTCGAGTCTATTGACATTGGTTACGACACCATTGTCGAGGGTAAGGCCAGAATGTGCTTCGTCGGTGGTTTCGATGACTTCCAAGAGGAGGGCTCTTACGAGTTTGCCAACATGAAGGCTACCAGCAACGCCGAAGACGAGTTCGCTCACGGCCGTACTCCCAAGGAGATGTCCAGACCTACTACCACTACCAGAAACGGCTTCATGGAGTCTCAAGGTTGCGGTATGCAAGTCATCATGGATGCCAGACTTGCCCTCGACATGGGTGTTCCAATCTACGGTGTCCTTGGCTTCACCGCCACTGCCACTGACAAGATTGGTCGTTCTGTCCCCGCTCCTGGAAAGGGTGTCTTGACCACTGCTCGTGAGGATACCTCCAAGTTCACCTCTCCTCTGCTTGACATCAAGTACCGTAAGAGACAGATGGACGCCCGCAGAAGAAACATCAAGACATGGCAAGAGTCTGAGCTTATGTATCTGCAAGAGGAAGTTTCCGCCATGCAGGCCGAGAACTCCGAGTTCGACGCCGCTGAGTACATGGAGGACAGAGCCAAGTTCATCGAGCGTGAAGCCAAGCGTCAAGAGAAGGATGCTCTTTACAGTCTCGGTAACAACTTCTGGAAGCAAGATCCTAAGATTGCTCCCCTCCGTGGTGCACTTGCTACCTGGGGTCTGACCATTGATGACCTCGACGTCGCCTCGTTCCACGGTACCTCAACTGTGGCCAACGACAAGAACGAGTCCGATGTCATTTGCCAGCAGATGGAGCACCTTGGTCGTAAGAAGGGTAACGCTCTCCTTGGTATCTTCCAGAAGTACCTCACCGGTCACCCCAAGGGTGCCGCCGGTGCCTGGATGTTCAACGGTTGTTTGCAGGTTCTCAACTCTGGTATCGTCCCTGGTAACCGCAACGCCGACAACGTCGACAAGATCATGGAGAAGTTCGACTACATTGTCTACCCCAGCAGAACCATCCAGACCGACGGCATCAAGGCTTTCTCAGTCACCTCCTTCGGTTTCGGTCAGAAGGGTGCTCAGGCAATTGGTATCCACCCCAAGTACCTGTTCGCTACTCTTGACCAGGCTGAGTTCCAGTCTTACAAGACCAAGGTCGAGGCCAGACAGAAGAAGGCTTACCGCTACTTCCACGACGGTCTCATCAACAACACCATGTTCCGTGCCAAGGACAAGTCCCCTTACGAGGATGACCAGATGAGCACTGTCTTCCTGAACCCCAGCGCTCGCGTTTCCCAGGACAAGAAGACTGCTCAGCTTACTTTCTCCGCCAAGCCCGAGAAGCCCGTCCGTGATGCCAACACCACCCAGATGGTCGAGTCATTGCTCAAGGTCAACTCTTCTGGCAACAGCAGCCCTGGTGTTGACGTTGAGAACATTGATGCCGTCAACATCGAGAATGAGACCTTCATCGAGCGCAACTTCACCCAGCAGGAGATTGACTACTGCCGCAAGGCCCCTAACCCTCAGGCCAGCTTCACCGGCAAGTGGTCAGCCAAGGAGGCTGTCTTCAAGAGTTTCAAGGTCGCATCGCGCGGCGCTGGAGCTCCCCTCAAGGACATTGAGATTGTGAACGATGAGAGCGGTGCTCCCACCGTTGTTGTAAGTCAAACCATACTTGTCGATTGGAAAACATATGCTAACAAAGCAATAGCTTCACGGTGACGCCAAGTCTGCTGCTGAGCAGAAGGGCATCAAGAACACCACTGTCAGCATCAGCCACAGTGATGCTCAGGTCATTGCCGTTGCCATTTCTTCGCAATAGATGAAGGAAAACTCGCGTTGATATTCGGTTCATGATATACAACACTTTACACGGTGTATGAAGGAGAGAGACGCACGATACACATCTTTGTAATTAGGCATTTGGGAGTTCTTGTCATCTGAGTTTTTGCAAGTAGAGCTCCACTCAGGTTTTGTGTTTTTCTGAATCCCATACAGTATTGTACAATGTAACAACAGCTACTTCCCACTTCATGCGGTGTTTTGCTCTTTCCCATGTTATTTCTCTTATCGCTTCTTGCAAGGAGTGCAAGATAAGGGCTTGGCCCATCAAGGTGGTTCGCTCCTTCCCGCCTCGTTCCGATGAACCTGCAAGAACCGCTGGGGTTGTCTTGTCTTTGTGGCACGAAAGACAATCAACATGCATGCATCAGCTGTGTTCAACAGTCTGCCACGTCCCGCCGTTTCTTCAACCATTGGATCCTCCTCAACCTTGACAGATACGACTTGATGGGCGGTTGGATTGATGTTGAGGTCCAGGATGAGGAGTGGGGTCCTGAGACCTACCTGCATGCATGCATAGCTGCAAGAGAGCTGTCATGTTTCTCAGCTGTCACGCAACCTGCAGGCAGGGTCCACTGTGCAGATTCAACGGTGATGTGATGGCATGAACCCTGGCAAGTGTTACGTGGGTCGATATTGCGAGATATGGTATCTCTCAACCATGCCATACCCCTCATTCACAAAGAACGAGATAGCAGGAACCAAAGGTCACAAGAAACTCGACAAATGAGAAAGACGTAAAGATAAGAGTCTTGGATATGCTACTTTCAGCCTACTCAGGGACTACTACCGAGACCAAATGCTCTCTCAGAGAAAAAACAAACTCCTTTCCTGCCCTTTAATCATCTCTCCGTTATACAATGGTTCATCAGTACTCGAGGGTGATTTCCTGGCCCTTTACTCGGCCAATCACAATGCCAGCGGCGTACTTGGGGATGACCTCGTCGTCGTGCAGCATCTCAAATTCTTCACTGGCGTCTCTGCCCATGTGACTGAAGAGAGCCTGGGGACCACCGGGGTGCTCTTCTACCCAGTCGGTCACGTTCATGACGACGCCCTTGACGGCAATCCAGAGATCTTCCTTCTTGTTGTGCTTGGCGACCTCCTCGAGGGTGTATTCTTGCTCAGGGACCTTGAACTCCTTGATGTCGTTGGGCTTTGAGACCTTGGCTGGGTCAGACGAGTCGGCGGTCTTGCCTTCTGGTGTCATGACTGGACCGGCAGATTGTTGTGACTGTCTCTGGATGGCCTCTTCGGCGCCTGAGGAAGCACCCACGCCGTTTGCCCATTCTACGGAGATCTTGCCGGGTTGGTTGGGGTCGATGTGCAGACTGATCTGTCCCAGACGTTGGGCTGCCGCAGAGCCGCCGCCGTTCAGCACCTGTTGGAACAAGTACTTGCTTGCTGAGTCACCGGCAACGCGACCGTAGACGACACAACCGAGCAGTGATGAACCGCCGAGACGGTTTGAGCCGTGTACACCACCAGCGAGCTCACCGCAGACGAAGAGGCCGTCGAAAGGCTTGCCTTCTGAGTTCAGACATTGTGCCTGGTCGTTGATCTCAATACCACCCATGGTGAAATGGAGAACGGGCTCCATAACGGCAACGTGGAAGGTGTCGTCTACCTTGAAAGGCATGTTGTGGAAGTACTTCTTGCCCCAAGGATCCTTCTGCTTGCCATCTGCGATCTCATTGTAGTCGCTAAAGGTCTTCTCGAGATCCTTTCTTGAGCAACCAATCTCCTTGAGGAGTTCCTCGCCGCTCATCTTCTTCATCAAGCCACGACCAGAGTAGTGGCGAGTGTGGAAGTCAAGAGTGTTGGATGCTTTGGAGTTGAGAACAAGGCGGATGGGCCATGTGCCTGCCTCCTTCTCTTCCCACATCTTACC
>Ga0058697_10000394_pt1 | contig 19725 bp, 14 predicted proteins | sample AgamicAsMae_FD_66619 | JGI IMG/M metagenome (GOLD analysis project Ga0058697, IMG submission 66619) | Agave microbial communities from Guanajuato, Mexico - As.Ma.e | ecosystem: Host-associated > Plants > Phyllosphere > Phylloplane/Leaf | place: Guanajuato, Mexico | collected 2012-06-04
GTAGAGCATTATATAGTAGTATATAGGGTAGTAATTAATAGCCTAGATTAGTCTAATTAAAATAATAGTCTTAGTATTATTATTTAAGCTACTATTAGTAAGATATATAGGTTAAAAGGTTAATGTTATAGAAGGTAAATAACGCTAAAGCATATAAATTAATATACGGAAGGAGCTAAGGTCACGTAGCTTGCTTAGTAAGCGAGAGAGGTAGCTAAGTTATAGCTATGTTAAATCTACTAGTTAAAACTAGCTACGAAACTTATCTAATAATACTACTATTTTGCATGCCTTTATCGTATGGCTTCTATCCTAATAGCTTTTAATTATGCAATATTAGTCTAATGTAGTTCTTAACACGAATGTGCACTTTATTAAACGACTAGATATTTAGTACGTGATGCTGTTGGGCTACTGCGCCACAGCTTCAACGCCACACTTCTTCATGCGACTAACCCACGCCTTCATGTCTCCATCTCTCTAAATTCTACCATCGCCAACAAGACACTAAACCATACAGGACAACATATTCCAGACTCTATAATCTATACGCCTGACAATCGCATTCGCTCACTCAAGAACTCCGCCCCAATCAACAAAGTCACTTGGGCAATAAAAGGCCTGCGAGCAGGAAATCAAGAACAACACAAAGGCAGAAAACGATGTCGGCATCACTAGCACCGGAGTGTAATGAAGTCAAGGAGTAAGTTCTTTCCATGACTTGAAAACAATGAGGAACTGCAGTTTGAGGGACAGGTCGGATATGCTGTGTTAGAGGGATGCCTAGTCTTTGGCTGACGTGTGCTGCTCTGAAACAGACGTTACGACAGCTGCTTTTTGAAATGGTATAGCGAGAGTAAGTCATCATTTTCTTGTTCGGTCTCTCTTCATATACTCTTTGGACCCTTCTCTGCTCATTCTCTTTGTGTACTTGATTGCTTCCTGCTCTTTTCTTCTCTCGGCTCTCTTTCTGGAGATCGGAAACGAAACTTTACGCCTTTATATTCTGTAACGCGAACGATGCAAGAAAGCAAGAAGATGCAAGAAAGCAAGAAGATGCAAGACTAATAAACCGCCTTTACAGAATACCTCCGCGGCACAGCAACATCAGACGAATGCGAACCTCTGTTTGCCAAATACAAGCAATGTCTGAGTGTAAGTTCTTGAGCTACTGCTGCCTTTCCTTTCATCCACTGTAACGGATCAACCACTGACATGGGTGATATCTTCTAGCGTGCACTCAAGGATCGTGGTATCGACAAGATGCTCGATGAAGCTCGAGCGGACAACCGCGAAAACGATCTCGAGAATATGAAACCGGGCAGTGGATAATTGCGAAGCTGGCATGCTGCTGCCGTTCTGTACTATACTTTTGTTTCCTCTTTTCAACTCATTACTCATAGCGCTCGTAGTATCTTCAAGACATTCTCATCTCCTTCGTATCAGCATTCGGTGTTGAGCAGAAACAGATCGTGAATATGTGGACGTAGGAAAAGAGCACATCACTATCCTCTTCACGTCCATGATGGATACTTGGAAGAACGATCTGCGAATAGGTTGCATACAGCAAAGAGCACATAGAATGAGATATAGGAGAAAGTCAAAAGTCAACCGAGAATGAAACGCCCAGCCCAGCAGATCCCCAGTCCGGCCATTCCATTCCGTCTTGATGAAACACCTGTTCCTAGCAAACACCTACCCCCTACTTCATCGATATCACTTGAAAAGATCAATCATTCTTCTTCTGTCCAGCAGCAGAGTCCTTCTCGCCATAGTTGCCCCACACCCATTTGCTCCAACTGCCGCTCTTCTCATGGGGCTTGGGGCTAGGTCTGTTGCTTCCCGTGGACACGTGCTCGTAGCCAAGATCTTCAAATTCAGTCTCGCTCTTGTTTCTGTTGAGCAGACCTTCAGCAGCGGGTCTCAGAAAGTCCTGAAAGTTCGGTCCAGGACCATCATTGGTAGGGTAGGGTGGAGAAGTGTTTGGGGTGTGTTCGCGAGAGGCTTCCTTGTCGAAAGCTTCGAGAAGAGTGCGCAGATAGTCCTTTTGTGTCGAGATGAAGGCGCTACGTTCGTCACCTGACAGGTTTTGAGGTACGAGGTTTCCGCTGGCGCTGAGATCTCTGGCTTGTGCATCGCGAGAGCGAGATGCGCCGCCGGGTCCAGCAGCTTGAGCCATCATGCCGCCGAGCATGGAGAACAAGTCATTGGCACCAGGAGCAGATTGTGAAGATGAAGCACCGCTGTAACCGTCGGGACGAGCAGAGGGCATGACAAAGCGATTCAACAGAGCTTGGCTGTAGCTCACGTTTCTGCTAGCAGGAGGAGTGGGGCGACGAGGTTGCATCCCGAGGAGGTTAACCTTGACCCACTCGATGCCCTGTTTGAGATATTGCAGACCGGCTGCTTTTGCTTTGTCATGGCTGTTTGTGATGAAGCGGTCGATGTCGCGCTCGTGTTGGTAGAGGAAGGGGTGGATGTAGTTTTGATAGACAAAGACGCTGCCTTGCTGGCCGGGCAGCACGAGGTAGAGATGAGCACCGAAACGGATCCACGAGTAGAAGGGTACCCAGCTGAGGACGGGGTATAGGAAGGATTCAGCGGCGAGGGCGAGTGACAGAGTGGTCCAGTACATGAGCCATGGTGCTAGCTGGGCTGGGTCTGAGCTGCGCAGCGCCTTGTACGATGCGAAGATGGGGAAGAGAATCGACGTCACCGAGCTGTGATAGAAGTGTCAGTGGTTATACAAAATCAAGGAGCGATTCCATACGTGAGTATATCAGCTACGAAGCCAAACATGGTGGATGGCTGGTGGGTGGATGGCTGCTGCGAAGCTTAGGTGAAATATAGATAGAGAAGAGAGGCGGGGCTTGGTCAGAAGGTGTAATGATTGATAGTCCAGGCCAGCTGAGACAAGACTACAACTGTCTTCTTTTGTTTTTCGAGGCCACGACAACGAGTTTCTGATCAGGCACCAATCTTGGCTTGGGCTCAAAGGTATACAAGCTGAGACGGTATGGAACTCGAATGTAACCTCTGCCTTCCAAAGATGATGCCTTCGGGATGGCGGGGTAATCCACTTCTTGACCTCATACCATCTCTCTTGGCATCCGTTCCTTCCACTTCCGGTGCTTATCAAACAGCCAACTCGAGTAAATGCTTCAGAGGGCTCGACTGGTACACAAGCTTTGCAGTTTGGTACATGGCGAACATCGATAAGACAAATACTAGCTCGAAGAAGAATACTCTCTACAAGCACGACCTTGCAGAGAGAGGTGCCTGCAACTCGTCCAAGTGTCTCAGGTACCTCCTCAAACCATTAGTAGACCTCGCACAGGGGTTTCAATGGCTGTTATGGCCGATTCGAAGATGGCGTTTGAACGTCAGTCGAACAGTGTGCCGGCTTGTCGGATGTCGAGGACGGATGCCGGGAGATTGTTGTGGCTGTGCAAGCAGAACAGCCAAAGCGTCAGCGGCCTCGGGAATCAAAACATTTGATGGTTGCGATTATGACGAAGCACGATGCGGAAGGCCATGTCTTTCGTCGTCCCTCTACTCGTGTAGAAACGTGCACCACATTCATATTCACTGCCAGTATCATCTTCGACACGAACAAAGCCATGAACGCGCCAATTGCATCATAAGCAGATGGTCAGGTGCACACTTTGGATAGTTTTGTCATAGAGAGACAGGGCGCGAGGTCTCATTTACAGTATTTGTAACAACATGTTGCTTGTCCATCAAGCCGGCAGCGTCAAGGTGGGAGAAGTGGTGCGGTATGTCATACGACCAACATCTTGTACGCGTCGACGCCCTGTCTTCTGACGCCTCTCTAGATTCACCTTGACCTACACGCCCAGCAATGATCGCATATTGCCCAGCCCTACCCATCTGCACCTCAAGATCAAGAACACCTCGGCAATCCCGCTGCGTGCCGCATACCTCCACGGTCCATACAACCTGCACGTCGCCTCGTATCCTGCCTCTTTCAACCCAAATCACAAAGTCGAGGACCCACAAAAGGAGGGTGTGCCGGATTTTGAACCACTGCTCAAAGCAGGCTCGAGCTGGACTACGAAGTTGACTGTTCCCGAGAACATCCGCGAGACAGGCAACACATTTGCATCCGGTCGTCAAAACCGCGCTTCTCAAGATGCCCACCGGGACGACAAGAAGGGCCCGCCAAGTGCCACATGGATAATCGAGATTGCTTCTCAGATCCTCTTCTCCAACACGGCCGCTGTTCACTTCGAGCTCTTGGTCGGTCGCGACGAGAGAAGCTTAGACCTTGGCTTTGCAGCCGTCGCTGGCCATGGCCACGGCACCCCTGGTCAACTTCATGACCATCAGAAGGACAAACGTAGGGACAATGTCGGCCAACAAAAGGGTCTCTATTCGCGCGCCGTCAAACTCGTCGTTGAAGACACCCAGGCACTCTGGGATAAGCCTGCTCTTCCAACCAACCATACTCACAAACATGCTCGATATTCGAAAGAGTCGCTACGCAAGTCAAAGGACTCGCGAGCTACCATTGAGGAAACAAAGGAGGAACCTCCCAAGAAGAAAAAGAAGATACACCTTGTCGTTCTCACCCATGGCCTCCACAGCAACATTGGTGCCGACATGCTTTACATGAAAGAGAGTATAGACGCTACAGTCAGGCAGGCGAGAATTGATGCAAGGAACAGAAAGGCTGCATACAAGAAATCGCAGAGCAAGTCCGACGGCTCATCGGAACAGCCGGACCCCTCGACTGACGACAAGCCGAATGAAGAAGCCACGACTGCACCTCTGTCAGGAGGCCAGGAAGATCTTGAAGACGATGGTGATGACGATGAAGAACAAGTCATTGTGCGTGGCTTCAACGGCAATGCCATCAAGACCGAAAAAGGCATCCAATATCTCGGAAAGCGTCTGGCGAAGTTCGTGCTGAACTTTACCTATCCTGATCAACCTTTCCAACCAGTCAAAAAGTCCATGACGCGATCCTTTACAGATCAGTTCAAGTCTCAGGCTACGAAGACTGCCAGAGACGGCGAGCCTGCACATCAAGGGAGTAGCATTCACCACGACGACAGCAAAGCTGAAGAGCTTCCCTACACCTTTACCAGCATCAGCTTCATCGGGCATAGTCTCGGTGGTCTCATCCAGACATATGCAGTGGCTTACATCCAGAAGCATGCACCGCAGTTCTTCGAACAGATCCAGCCAATCAACTTCATCTGTATGGCTTCTCCTATGCTCGGCTTGAGCAACGAGAATCCAATGTATGTCAAGTTCGCTTTGGATTTCGGCCTTGTCGGACGCACGGGACAGGATCTTGGACTGACATGGCGCGCCCCTAACATCGCGAAGAGTGGTTGGAATGCCATGATGGGAGGATTTGGAGCTGGCACGAAAGAGGAGCACCAAGAAGACCCAGGAGCAAAGCCCCTTTTGCGCATCCTCCCCACTGGCCCTGCGCACACAGTCTTGCGCATGTTCCGTAACAGAACTGTGTATTCAAACGTCGTCAATGATGGTATCGTACCGCTGCGGACTAGTTGTCTGCTGTTCCTCGATTGGGGTGGTCTTGGTAAAGTAGACAAGGCTCGCCGCGAGAACGGTCTGATAGGTACATTGGCCGAATTTGGCTGGGCTGAGCTTACTGGCGCCAACGCACTGCCTAAAGCGCTTAGGAACAATGGCGTGGGAAGCGTTGCTGGTACCGAAGATGAAGGATCTGGAGCAGACACTCCAGCAGGAAAACAGGGCAACGATGTTCCACAACCACCGACGGAGGCAACAACAGATGACAACAGAGACTCTACAACATCTGTCACCGAGCCGTCCACAAGCCAGTTCTTGAGAACTCAAGACCACGGGAGTGGTGAATCTTCGACCGCCTCAGCAAACCAGAGTGGAGGACTTTTGAACGGTCTCTTCAGCTTCTTCCGTCCTGGAGGCACGCCCGAGCGTCAGTCTCCAAAAACGATGAAGGCCGTCCGTCGTGGTCAAACTGTTGACGTAAAAGCGAACGATGAGTCTGGTGAAGAAGTCCATACAAGAGCCCGCCGAAACAGTAGAGGTACGACCGATAATCCGACTATGCGGCCAAGCAAGCGCCCTGTGGCAACTCGTGGAGGATCGATGAATTCGAACCCAGACGCTCTAGCACCTCCTAGCACGTCCATCTTTGAGGCGGCCAGTGACATTCTTCATCCTCCTATTCCGTCGACCACTTGGCTTATCGACCCGGCATCTCGAGAGCGCACCATCTTCCATGACAGAATTTACCACCCCGAAGACATTCCACCGCCTCCGATCAAGCGTCCCAGTAGAATTGGGCGTTCATTCTCTTCGGACTCGGCAACGTTCAGAACATCTCAATCTTCACGCGATGATGCGGCCTCAATTGATATGGGAAACATGAAAGTGGAAGAGAAGATTGCACGAGCATACCACAAAGACTTGTCCTGGCGAAAGGTCTTGGTTCGCCTTGAACCCGACGCACACAACAACATGATCGTGCGAAGAATGTTCGCCAATGCGTATGGCTGGCCTGTGGTCAAGCATCTCTGCGATACGCACTTCGGAGATACATTCACTGCGACGACCAGAGATGAAGACGAACCAGCTGTCGATCGTGCCAAAGAGTACTCCGAAGCTGATCACGAGGCAGGCGAGGAGGTCAAGGGTCAAAACGCGCGAAAGCCTCTTCAAAGAAGTGCGTCAGACATGCGCGAAGATCGAGATGAGTTGAAGCCACTGCAAGAGAGTGCCGGTGGTGCGATCAAGCATAAGCTCAATCCGCAAGGTTCTGCTGTTTGGGATGACATTTACTTCGAGGGCAGTGATGACGATGAGGATGAAGAAGAGAGTTATGCAACCAAAGTACAGCGATTCCTCCACCTCAACCAGGGAGAGAATGAAGGTACAACCTGGGTAGGTGGTGGCGGCGTTCCGAAAAAGCAGAGCACCGACAACACCATACGTCCTGCTAGACGCCAGTCTACCGAGGTGCATCGTGGCCTAGGGCCTACTAGGAGTCATGAGTCCTACTCTCCTCGCCTCTCAACATCTTCAAACAATGCGCCAGTGTTGTCGCCTGACTCAGCTAGTGGCGTGTTTACCGGCAAAAAATTGACAGCAGAGCCGCCTAGTATGGACGATGGTGAGAGCGTACTGAGCAACGCGAAGCAAAACAGTACTGCTGGATTGGGCTTGCAGAAGAACATCAATCAGGCTGTGTCCCGGCCTGATTCGAGTGCAAGTGCTGCCAGTGAGGCAGGTGTGGGTGAGCAAGTTGCACGGAAAGCGAATGCAGCATCCTAGGTAGATGTCGTATTTCGCAGAGCCTGAGTCGCTCTTGCTTTCCCAGAATTACCGAATCAATGTAATATATGGACAACATTAGAGCCAACACAGTGAACCAAAGCCTTCGCGGAAAGAACTGTGCATGTTGATAGTTCCAGTTGGTCCTGCCTTATCTCCAAAATTCATGGCCTCATTATTGCATCTATCGACCTACTCTCCTCACGGACTAAGCATCCTTGTTTCACCTAGATATCATCAACCGATCATTCGTTATGCCTTCCAGTAAAGGAAACAAAGTACCAGGCCGTCGACACAAACACACCATTTCTCCGAATCAACACCTTTCGATCTCTGCATCAACCCCTCCACATCACCAATCACAACGTGCAACTGCAGCACCATCAGCGAGCTCCTACACCTGGCAAGATTTGCGCAAAGATTCACCTACCAAGAAACGAGCTACCATTGCAACTTTGGGGTCGAAAGGTGCAACTACTCGCGCAGAAAAAAGAGCAGGTGGATACTTGATGGCAGGGGGAGTTATGGCTGATATGAAGATGGGAGCAACCACACATCATCCGTTGTTTTTGCCACAAATCGATGTTCCAAAACCCGAGGGTATGCGGCCAGAGACAAATCGGAGGAACTTGCATTATGTGCTGCTGAAGACCGGTTGAAGCATGTCACGGAACATATCGGCACTCTCCTTGGGCATTCCTCCCAAGCTGTCACGACTATGCATTGTTATAGAGGCATCACACGACAATGGTCTTTGAGGAGAGGTGAAAGAAAGATGACCCTTGATACATTCTGGCCGAATATTCTAAGTACTTTACAACTCGCTCTTTACCGCATCTGCGAATTGCTTGACTGCCCAGTCGAAACTGTCCAGAGGTGCAGTAGCAAATGTCAGACGGAGCTTGATACCTTTTAGTTGATCAGGCTCGGCGGCAAACCAACTTCCTTTGCTAATCACTACTCCCTTCTCCATTGAACGGTTGTAGATCCTCTCTTCAAGGTCCAACAGAGCTGCTTTCTCCTTCTCGATCGAACAATCCGAGCAAGATGAGCATGATACGCGTGGAGTTGGTGACTGAAGATGAAGCCAGAGAAACATGCCAGCTTCGGGTACGACCCAAGTGAACAGATCCGGTGGCAAGTACTTCTCACAAGCAGCGACCAAAGCATCTCGTCGTTGACGGTATTGGTGGGACAAGAATGCGAGCCAGCGGATGAAGCCATCATGACCCCAAGTCACATCGAGTAACTTGTACATGGCGACCTGAGAGAAGCCGGAAGGTGCCACACTGCCGACTTCAGTGTAGTTCATGTACTTCTCGGCAATCTGAGAGCAACATGTCATCCATGCGCATCGGAGCCCCGGTGCGAGGATCTTTGATGTGGCGTCCAGACGCACGACACGGCCAGAGATATCCATGGAGAGATATGACGGAGGTAGTTGTCGCAGATACTCATCAACCGGCATTGGCGAGTCGTCTCCAGACTCTGACCTCGAGTGTAGCTTCAAGAAGTAGTAAGGGTCATCCTCGATGATATAGAGATCATGTTCCTCAGCAACCTGATAGATCTTCCTCCGTCTTTCCGCGGACTGAGTAGCGCCCGTAGGATTCTGGCCGCAAGGCACAATGTACATCACCGAAGGCTTGCGTCCCCTAGAAGGATCCCACGACCTCAATTTATTCTCCAGATCCTCAGGAATGAGACCTTGGCCATCCATCTTGATTCCCAAGATATTGATGCCCAGCGGTGTAACAGCCTCAATGGCTCCCGGATACGAGTATTCTTCTGTGACGATCCAATCTCCTCGGTTGCAGAACATACGAAACACTGTATCCATAGCCGAGGTCGTTCCACTGGTCAAACAAGTCTCCCAGTCATCGTATGGCGGATCATGAATCATTTCGATGTGTTCAGTGATGAATCTCAACAGCTGTGGTGATCCAGCTGCATAGCCATAGTTCAATGCAACTGCAAAGTCGAAGTCTTGCTCGCCTCTTGTGCATGGCATCACCACTGCTTCATCTTCTGTGCTCATGGGTCCTTTGCTGTGTTTCCCGGATAACTCGAATGAATCCCAAGGGAAGTACTCTGGAATGGGTCGACCGGCGCCTAGACTGATTTGTCGTTGTGGGATGATTGGTGCACCATCAGCGCCGGGTTTCACACTGCTGGCAGATGCTTTGAGGTTTGAGGGTAGTCGGTTGCGGCATTCGGTGCTGAGGTGGTGATCCCAGTTTTTGGCGAGTGGTTTTGTGCCTGGTCGACATAGTTTGAAGGACTCTGAGCAGGTGAAGGGGGCAGGACCTGAGGGCAATGGGTCCGATGTGCTTCGGTGGGAGGTGTAGTTGGCAATTGCTTGGGACAACATTATTGTGTTTAATGCGAGTTGAATTGATGAGATAAAAGGACTATCCAAACAAAAACGAAAGATATAGTTTGTCAATTGAATTCTTGGTTGACACAACTGAATTGGAATTGTACAATCGAAAACGCTCCGAATGGATTTTACTAATGGTCAGCAAAGGCGGACAAACAAGGTATACATATAGGTAATGTTCAGGGAAGATGGTCGGACAATTCGGAGTGTTGAGCTTTTGGTGTTTCCATCCTTCGGAGTAATCTCTTACGTTTAGCATTGCAACCCCCTTGCGTATCAGGTGTGCTTGGTGTAGATAAGGAGCAGTTGAAAGCCGTACCGGGTGGAGCGACTCCAAAAGCAAGGTCTTATGCGGAGGGAAGTTGAAAGCCGACGTGACACTTAACAGATACGGCCTTAAAGATCGATAACAATATCAAGGATTAGGCACATATCTTCGAATATGATTAGACCTAGCACGAGTCTACAGCCCTGAAAGAGAGACAAACACTGGACCCTCTTATAGGAGATCACGCAACACACATGTAGTACAAAATCGCCAAGACGTACCACGACGATTGCTGCCGCGTGGCAGTATTATCCATCACCTCGTGATTGCAAAACACATCCCCAGCTAGCCTCGTTGACAGCTCATCATGATCAATCGTCCAAGTCATAATTCATGCGATATGTACCCTGTAGTCGTAACCGGCACTCAGATTTTGGCCGTCTCGCGAGCTTTCTGGTTGTTCAGAAGCTTCAACAAGAAACCTTGAGCATCCTCACGTTCCATGAATACTTCAAGCATCCTGACGCTTTTCCCGCTCGAGAGCGTATCCGATCCCAACACTTTCTTCAACTCGCCCCACGTTTTTGCAGAGAATGTGTTGGTCACGACCTCCTCGTCGGTAGCACCGAACATGTTGAGTGCTTGTAGATACCTCCATGGAGCGATGTCGTTGTATGTTTGCTTACGTCCATGTATGACGCGCTCGATAGTGTAGCCGTCGTTGTTGATGACCACAATGACAATGTTCAATTTCTCTCTGATCATTGTACTGATCTCTTGTACAGTCATCTGTAGACTGCCGTCGCCGATGAATAAAACTACTCGATCTTCGGAAGCACTTGCGATGCCTGGTCTACTCCTCCACTTCTTCGAGTCACGCTCTAGATACGGGGTTAGTCTATAAGAGAATATCAATGTGAAGTATCCAAATACTTACGGGCGAGCGCTGCGCCCAGAGCAGCGGGTAGCATATAGCCGATACTCAGCCAAGTGACAGCTGTGAAGTAGTAACTGCCAGACGGAAGCACAAGATCACGACTGCCATGAGATGCTGTACCGGTCTCGCCCATGACGATATCGCCAGGCTTGAGCATGGGGTTAATAACACGGTAGAAGTCCTTTTGAGTGAGCGTTCCAGACGACTCAATCGATGGTTGTGCCCGATCTGGTTTCGAAAGGCCCTCAGGTTTTGAGATCTTGCTGCTGTCTAGCTGTTGTAGCAATTCTGCTATGAGCTTCTTGTTCGACACATCGCGAGTAATCTCATTTCCGATCTTGACATGGCGCTCTGAGAATGAGACTGAGACTGCCTGCTTTGGAATAGTGGAGAACAAGGCAGTGTTTGTGCTGCTGAAGTGAGGGCCAAATACTAGAGCCAGATCTGCGGATTCGAAGTATGACTTTGCGCTTTCGCTACCTAAGTCGCCGTTGTAGATACCCTGGAAGCTCTCCAGATGCTCGTCTACCAAGCCTTTGCCGAAGGGTGAGGTCCACACAGGCCATCCTGTAGTCTTGACAAGCTGGTTAATCTCGTCGAGGATGTCTAAACACCTGCTCTCACCATCCACGAATATCATGGGCTTCTTAGCCGAATTTATGAGTTCGAGGATACGACGGCCGACTTTGGATTCATTGTCTCCGTGTGATGTTGGAGGCAGAGAGATCTTTGACTTGAGCCCAGCCGAAGACACCCTCACATCCACCATGTCGGCTGGTATCTGGATATACACTGGTCGGCTGTGAATCAGGGCCTGTTGTACAGTCACGTCAAACTGTTCTGGGGCAGTGCGAGGATCCAATAGGTTTGTCTGAGCGACCGTCACATGCACATGCATCGCCGCAAAGCGACTGAAATCACCATCGGCGAATGTGTGGTGTACATTGGTACGAGCCTCCTGCGTAGCTCTGGCTGGCGTCCCGACAATGGAGATGACAGGAGCTTTTTCGGCATACGCACCAGCAATGCCATTGACGGCTGACAACTCGCCTACTCCAAAGGTGCTTATAAGTGCACTTGTGCCATGGATTCTAGCGTATGCATCGGCAGCGTATGCGGAATTTAGCTCATTGCAATTGCCGACCCAATGCAAGCCTGCTGGCTCAACGAAATCCAGCAGTCGAAGGTTGTAATCGCCAGGCACACCAAACACAGACCGGATGCCAAGTTGGTGTAGTCTTGCAAAGATATAATCGGCCAAGGTGATGGTGTCCTGTGATGTGGAGGCCATTGTTGAGGTGGTATCAGATTCAATGTATCAAGAACGGACTGGGTCAAATGATTATACACGTTGAGTTTAGGTCCGATACGAATGACTGTCAAGAGAAACAACTGAGACGTATGCTCGGAAACCACGACATGTCGTTGTCATCGGAGTAAGCGGGGCAGTATCGACCGAGGCGTGGGGACACCCCTCATTACCATTGCCAAGCCGCTCGCAACCGAACTCGCCGAAGACTCCTATCGAATCGGAGTGATGTCGCATCTCCTTACTCCGACCTAACCATAGCAGCAGAAGGAAAAACGCGACTTGCATCAGGAAATTATGCCACCTCGTGAGGCAGCTTGCGAGCCTTGTAGGAAGTCCAAATTGGCCTGTGATCACGTTCGGCCGGTATGCACTCGATGCTTGGGTGCCAATAGAGCCGACGCTTGCGAGTATCGAATATCGCCGTTCAAGAGAAGACGAACAGATCTAGGTCCTTCGCCTAGGACAAACATTTCACGGTAAAACTCAAGCAGAAATTTTACGAGTTTCCGCGTGGTTATTGATGATCTTTTAGCAATGGCAGTCAATCTCGAGAATCCGAGCCACCACCAACCGCAGCAGCGACGCCGACTATTCGACCTTATCCAAATCCAGGCTTCCAAGGCTCGTTGAGTTCTGCTGCGATTTTCAGTCATATTTCTCCTCGACATCACGAACCATCAACGGCTCAGCCGGAACCTGACTCTGTGCCGGCTGGAGTGTCTGTACCCGCAGTGCTTGACAATGATGATATTGCTTGCAGACAAGGGACGTCGCTGATAAAATTACTCCTCGAAGAGTATCCATTGAGTACTCTGAAAGATCTGGTCTCGTTCTGGCTTGCCAAGGGTATCAGTCTCTCACATGCTGAATCGTTGTTAGATTCATGTGTGGATAGTATGGATGAAGCTCTGAACTCCGGACAACCAACAGACAATTGTATGGAACATTTGACTCGCAACTCACAGAGTCCGTTGCTCTTCGGTCCCGAAACGACCTTCAATGCATATGCGGCTCAATTCTCCGGCCACAATGCCCGATTGGAAACTCTAGGCATCTTTCTGTCAGCAGTGGTCCGAGCCACGAACGATGTTCCCTTCTTCCCAACTTTGTACAAATCCGATGAAGACAAATTCAGGCTTCGAAAATTGGCCACTCGGCTGAGTGATCACGCGTTGGAAGTATGTCTGTCACTTGACTGTCTGAACGATCTTCAACTCGCTTTCCAATACGAGAACTTCATTGTGCATACATTTGTCGACGGAGACCAGAGTTACAGTTCATGGCGCAGACTCGGAGATGTGATCGCTTCCATGCTCGCACTTGGCTACCACGAACGAGTCGAGACTCGATCCAGAATCCCAAACTTCTTGGTTGAACTACGGCAAAGTGCATTTGCACGCATATACACCGACGACAAGGAAGTCTCCATCTTCCTTGGCCGACCACCTCGTCTGAGCAGAAGATTTTGTCATTTCCGGATACCAATTGCTTTGGACTCATTCGAGGTCAATGCGATCACTTCGGGTACTGAGAGTGGCGGACAGGCAAACGAGATCAAGATCGACTACCGCGCGGGCTGCAGTTGGGCAGCTCTATGTGCATTGCTCAAAGAAGAGATTCTGGAGCTGTTCATCGAAAAGAACCGCGAACATTGCGTTCAACGAGCGAGTATCATCTGCGCCAAAGCCGAAGCGCAATGGCAACAATTACCCACGCACATGCGCTACGATGTCGGTTGTCTCAACGACTACAGAAGAAGCCCTTTCGAGCGCGACTTTCTGATCAGTGCTCGGCTGGACCACATACACATCCGCTTCCTAGTGCGATTTATCCTATTGAACAGTCTAGCCCAGCCAGACGACGAGATGATCCAGATAGCACATGAGATGCTCACGCTAGTCGTGCAAGCCGTCCTCGCCCGCGACCGCCTCGCCAACTCCGGCAGCGGTCTCGTCTGGAAAGTCATTCTCTACGGCTTACCAGCATCTGGTATCATCCTCCTCGCCATCCTCGAACAACGCAATCCTTACCACTTCGGCGGCCTCTCACGCGCAAAAGTTCTCCAGAATCTCAGGATTCTAGTGGCTGAGATACAAATTGGCGCATTGTCTCATCCAAGAGAACCGAACTTTGCTTTGCTTACCAGAGCTGCGCAGACTATTGAGAACTTTCTCGATTCGGAGGAGAGGCACGATCATCACCCGAATGGTCAAATCAGTACTCATCACGATGCGGCGGCGCCTGGGCAGATGGGGCCTTGGGCTTCCAATTTGAACTTGGAGGCGTGGGACTTTGATCTTGGGTTCTGGGAGAACCTCGCGGAACATCCTTTCTTGTCCAATCTGGAGTTTCCGACATAGGTTATGTTCCTAATGAGTGATTATGGTCTGTGTGTTCTTGGGAAGTCATCATGAAAATGCGATCTTGCTTGTTTGATACGGAGCTATGGATTCTTCTGTTCAGCTAATATGTATTGTTCTGTGTCAAGCAACATCTTTTCCATGAGTGACTTGCTTTTCCCCTAGACATCCTCTGCTACAGATGCAAGTTTCTCCTTAAACACTCCCGAAAGTTATGGTATGCTTCCACCTCTCACACATCCGGTTGGACGCGCTTTATGTGAATTTTCTCTCATCCTTTGAACGAAGCCGCGCATTGATCAAGACCACAAGACTTTCACGATTATATCGTAGTCCTTCCAAAGTCCAACCTCCGGCAGGTCGCGGCATGCAAGGTCAGATGGTTCGATGTGATCATTGTGGCCATCCTCTTCATCCTCGTCTGCGGAGTAGTACGGTTCAGGGAGCACACCTCCATCAAGAACGAAGTTACGAGCTTCGCGACACCATTTGCCAGAGAGTGAGGCCGATCTTGGGCCATCAATCAACCGGATTCGGGACAAATGTAAGTTTGTCAGTGCTGTCATTTGACACGAGACACATCGAAGAACTGAAGTCCATGTTCCAGTAGTCAGGGACACAGAGAGACTGAGCTGCTGCAGTGACGGAGAGTGACGTAGAAGGAACGAGACCAGCGCGTCTTCAGAGACGGCGAAATCGTTGAGCAGAACATCACGCAGGGCTCCTGAACTTATCGCCTGTAGCATCGCATCACCAATAAAAGTTTCCTCTAGGGGAACTTCCTCCACAGAAGGCATGTCGATCCAGAGTGTCTCAAGGGAGTGAGACGTGTGGATCACTTCTTCGAGATTGAAGCCGAAACCGATCTTTGGGCTCTTTCCCAGTTGAGTGTAGCCGATACGAATGTGCTTTAGACTCTCGAAGGACTTCGGGCTCTCGATCTTAGAGTAGCCTGCGACCTTGAAGGGAAGATCGATGATGGTCAAGGAGTTCAAGCCGATATTGTGTCGGTTTGCAGCTGACATCAGTTCAGCAAGGCCGATTTCGAAGGGATCATGCGAGTCGGCATCATTCCATGATCCTGGAAATGGGTGAATGCTCTGGAACATAGAGAGCAATTTCTTGATGATATAGTCCTGGCCAGGCACTGGAGGAGCGACGACAAAGTTGACTAGCTTGGGGCACAACTTGAAAGAATCGGCAATCGTGTCCAGGAAGCTGTGGCGGAACTCTTCGGTGGACTGGTAAGCAGCGATCTGACGCTGAGCTTTCCAGTATTGTTCCTGGGATTGTTCCAAGGTCTTGCTCACTTTCTTGACGGCTTGGTCATACTTTCTGAACGCGGCGGCCCACTTTGTGCGAGCCTGAGAGGTGTCGAGTAGTGGATCGCCATCTTCGTCATACTCAATGTCTTCGGGTTTGAAGTCCCACCAGTCAGGGTACATTTGTCTGAGGTGATCATGTTCGTCGACCCATTTCTGAAAAGATTTGTGATTCTTCAGATTGTTGGGATCAACGACCAAGGTGGTGACATGCTTGCTGAAGATGGGATGCTCAATGATCTCGCGGACCTCTGCGCAACTGTCTTTGTGCTTGACGAGGAAGATACGAGGTATCAGATAAGGTGCAGCAGCGCACGCAAAGTCTTTGGAGATAAGGCGGATAGGTTTTAGTAGCGCGGGACTGGCGTGAAGGTAGCTGCAGATGCGCTGCTTCAGCTCGGGAGGGAGTCTTTCCATGTCGTGTAGCGTGGTGCCACTCTTGTAGAGTTGCCAATGGTAGGACGCAGTGATGACGAACGAGATGTGGTGAACAGACTGCAGAGGTTTTGTTGCGTGGGTGTGGAAGAGGTTGGGTCTGCGAGCGCCAAAGAGACAGTTTGACGCGACGGTCAGTCTGTAGTGAAGCTGCTGCGCAGGATGTGTGACTGCGGTGAACTGACGGACAAGAAAAGTGAAGCGGCTGTGTTTATTGTTGACGCGTCGAGCAGGTTTTGTTGCGATGGCTGCCTGAGGCAGTCGCGACGAAGTGGTCGACAGCGCGGCAATCTCGAGTAACCACTTTGGACCCTTTTCCACTAACACCGACAGAGAGATTGAACCTTTTGACTGGACACAGTATCCTGCTTTTCCTGTCTTCTTTTGTGCTGATATCTGACGGGTGTACTGTAGAGATGCGCAACAGTCTTGATAGAAAATGGCAGTATCACCTAACAATTCAAGATCTAGGACGCAAAACGGCATCATCAACCACACTTGGCCAAAAAGAAATCACTGGTCTGATGGTCGGGAGTGTCTTGCTTACCTCTCTCAAGTCATTGTTGTGTTGTTTCTGATTTCCATTTACTCCCCTCTCCCAAACATCCTCCAGCCTCAGAAGTATCCTAGTGGCCACGCTTAGAGAATAAGTAGCTATGAGAATGCATAGTGGTCTCGAGTAACAAGTTGGCATCCAGTGAGAAATCTACCAGAGAGCAGTACAACGATACCTTTCAACAGTCTAGCAGTATCGAATGAGTAGATTGTGTTCATATTATCGTCCAAATCCCAGAGCCGAGTATAGAAACATGCTTTTGGCTTACTATGTAGTCGAATTGTCTATCTGCTGTTCTCCTCCCATGTAGGACCGGTACAGTTGAACCCAACAGACGACAGGTTGTCACACAAGTACTGGCTAGGGGCAGTACCGTTGACAGTATCAAGGATATCGATACCGATGATTTCCATCCCGGTGCAAGGAGAAGCAGCTGAGCACTGCATTGAACCAACTACGTCGCTGACAGCAGTACCAGTCCAGTTTTGCAGACGAATATCCCGAAGGTTGAACTTGCTAGAGTCGCAGCCGCCTGATGCTCCGTTGTATGAGGTACACTGTGTTACTGCGTACACACCAGTGTTGTTGTACAAAACAAAGTCGGAGAATGTGATGTTGGCAGCATAGCCGAGGCCACCGCCGCCACCGTTGGGGGGATAGCCAGTGGAGTTGCCAGTCCCTAAGCAGTCAGTATCTATGAGAGGAAAAAGTACCAAGTCACATACAAGTCTTAACATAAGCGCCATATCTCATGTTGTAGGAGCGGATGTTACGAGCAGTGACGTTCTCAATGGTTTCGAAGACGTCATCGTACTGGCCAATGCTGCCAATGGCAACACCAAGACCGGTGTAGAAGTCACAATCTTCGATCAAGATGTTGGTGCTGTTGGCCTTCATGGCGATCGAGTCGTCTCCATTGGTGACATTCCAACGACGGAAGGTAATGTTATTCGCGTACACAGTATCGGCGCCGTCCGTGTTAAGCGAGCTGAATTCGAAGCCAACGGGCTCGTTGCCAGTGCTGTTCACATAGATGTCTTCGAGGAGAATGTTCTCGCTATGGATGACCGTCATAGTCCACATCTGTGAATCCACAAAACGGGTACCTAGGAAGTTGCTATCCCTGGTTCCCGTAATAGTAATCTGATGAGGTCTGCCAGGGCTATGCCAGAGTCAGTAGGAACTAGGTGCTCCAGCGGGTATGACGACTTACTAGTTGTTGGTGCCGTTCACGAAGGTATACCAAGCTTGTCCTGAGCCATTGAGAGTAGCATAACCATGACCATCCCAGTTGATGTTCTCTCCACCAAACAACCAAGCCGAGGACTGATTTTGGTAGCCAACAGGGAGAGAGTGGTTGAGCCAATAAGGAATGTTTGTATCCCAAAGCAAGAGACCGTTGAGATCAACATCAACATTCTTCAGACCAGTAGTGTTCATGACACTGTGAATGTTGTAGGTCTCGTTGCGAAAGACAACTTTGCCTCGCGAGGGCTCTTCATTGTGGCCGCATCTTTCGAAGGCTTCGATGATGGCTGGAGCCGAGTCACCGCCATTTGCACAGGGTTCGACGATACAGACACGTTCAGTGGCGGTGACAACGGTTTGAGCAACTGCGAGTGCTGGCACACAGAGTGCCGCGAGAAAAGAGGCGTACATGATGATGGAAGATGAAAATGTACTTACTGCACAACAACGAGACGAAGCTTCCTATTAATACTATTTTACCAGCACGATTTCGACATCAGGTTACATTGATCAACAGAGAAATTTCCATTATGCCTGCTGATCGCTGCCTCATGGTTGCAGAAACTCCGCTCGAGTCGAGGCACGACTCGGTCATGGTGGAGAGGATGATGTCGAAAGAGCTGGAGAAGAGCCGGAGCGGCACGGAAGCTTTTCATGGGGCTCCACGTTAGCTCCACATTGTCGGCAACGGTCGGTGTTTGCTTTGCTGCCATGTGCATACAAGCTCAGGTCTAATGATGTTACCACAACGAAGAGGACCTTGTTTGCTGCAGCAGCACTATGGGCGAGAACGGATGAACGTGGGAAGAACATAAAAGCGCATCATAGCGCATGTGCCAAGTTTGACTTCCGCTGTACGTAAAATCGACAGCGTTTGCTGGATGTATTAACAAATATATGATCGTAAATTGTGAGAGACTGCTCATGCAGGCCACTTTGAAGGCGCATCGATGACAGTCCTCGAGAAGCGAGCACTAATCTGATCCTGAGCCTTCTGCTTTTGCTTTGCACCAATTCCTGAGCGGTCCAGTACGGGAGTTGCGTTCATGATATTGTCAAAGTCGTCATCTTCTGCATCGCCTACATCTGAGCCTGACTCATCGTCTGAATCATGAAGAGGCTTGGGTTCTGTCTGTGCGATGCGACCTGGCTGCGGCTTGTCGTCGGAGACAGGAGGAGCGGGATTTTGGAAAGGCTTGGACGCAAGCACACGACGACGGAGCTCGGCCATCTCTTCCTCATCATCGTCTGAAGGTGGCAGGCCGTAGGGATCGTGGTCGTCCTCCTCTTCTTCATCCTCATCATCCTCGTCCTTGTCTTCCCTCTCCTCGCCATCGCTTTCCTCGTCGCTTCCCTCCTCGTCAGACTCGTCGAGCATACGAGTGCGGTTCAGGTTACCGCCTCTCCAAGCATCGTCCTCATTGGCCTCTCTCTCGGCACGATCTTGAGTGTATTCATTCTCAATCTTTTCCAGCCATGCTTCTTCGGCCTTCTTGATACCGGCCTCATCCTCGCAGGCAGCGTATCTCTTGAGTACAGCTTCGTTGATGTCAAGGAAAGCCTGGCCGTAACTGAAGGTGCTGAGAATGTGCT
>Ga0058697_10000395_pt1 | contig 19690 bp, 12 predicted proteins | sample AgamicAsMae_FD_66619 | JGI IMG/M metagenome (GOLD analysis project Ga0058697, IMG submission 66619) | Agave microbial communities from Guanajuato, Mexico - As.Ma.e | ecosystem: Host-associated > Plants > Phyllosphere > Phylloplane/Leaf | place: Guanajuato, Mexico | collected 2012-06-04
GCAACAACAACAGCAACAGCAACAACAAATGGCTCAGAACCAACAAAATCAAACCTTCACTCCCGACGAGCAGAAGCAAATCACAAACATGGCGCGCACCTTGATAACCCAGGTCCCCGAGGAGCAACGAAACATCATCCGTCAGCGTATCATGTCCGGCTTACCGCCTCAGCAGAGAGAGTACTACCAACGCCAGGGCGTTGACCCGTTTGCCAAGCACTTCCAGCAGATTGCCATCAAAAAGTTCAACAACGAGAAGATGAAGAGAAGCCAACCGCAGGCTGGTGGACCGATAGATTTCTCGTCATTCGCCGGTCAACAGGCCGATGCCATGAAGATGGCCGACCAAGGCCAGCTTGTCGTGCCAGCTAGCAACAATAACATGGGAATGGATCCCGCGGCTGCCAACATGGGCATGAACATGCAGCCTGCCATGCAGAACAACCAGCAGCAGATCCAGAACATGATGGCTCAGAGACAACAACAAACCCAGGCCCAGATGCGAAACACTCAAATGCAGCAACAGGCTCAGGCCCAAGCTCAAGCTCGCAATGCTGCTCAGCAACAAGCCCAGCAACAGATGCTCAGAGGGCAACCTGGCGGTCTCAACACCACTCAAGCTCCACAGCAAAGTCCCGCCATGTCCATGCTCAATCGGCCTATGGTTCCACCTGGTCAGCCCTCTCAGACACCTCCTCAGTCTCGTCCCCAGCCTACGCCTCAGCCCAATCAGCAGATGAACCCTCAGATGATGGCCCAATTTAGTCAACAAATTGCGAACAACCCTGGCTTGTTCCCAAACCCCAAACCGGACTTGCAGATTGCGCAGCTCCCACCGCAGTTGCGGGCCAAGATCGAGGGTATGCCTCCTGATCAGCAGCAACAGATTCTTCAGAGATTCCGCGATTCACAGAAGACGCCGCAAGCCCAACAAGCCCAACAAGCGCAGCAGATGATGATGAACAACTTGAATCCTGGAGCACCCATGGGCCAACAAGCATTACCAAACGGTGCCATGGGAATGCCTCCACAAGTCCCCCTGAACCCTCAACAACAAATGGCCATGGGTATGGCCGGGGCTCCGAACCAACAACAAGCTCAGCAGAGGCTTTTGATACAACGACAGCGCGAGATGGACGCAAGGCCATTCCCGCCAAGAATACTGAACGACATTTGCCCGGTGCCACCAAATGTCAAGACATGGGGCCAACTGAAAGAATTCGTCCAACAGAACCAGCAGAACCTACCTGCAGATACCCTGGACAAGGTTCGTAGATTCCAGCAAGTGGTCATACAGAAGCAGAACGCCGCCATGGCCAACGGAAACGGACCACCTGTCAATCAGATGCCTGGACAAATGCCACAAGCTCCTGGACCAAATCATCCAGCTATGCCTGGCAGTCAAGCTCCTCCTGCCCAAATGGTTCCACAACAACCCCAGATGGGTCCGGGAGCAGGTATGCCCAACATGAACGCGAACCCGCAAAACTTCGCCAACATGGGCAACATGCTCCAGGTCACAGAGCAAGAGGTACAGGCATTCAAGCAACGGGTTCCTCAAGCGCAAGGTCTTCCGCACGAGCAGGTGCGGAAATCTGTCTTGCAGTGGAAGATTAGTCAGATGCAGAAGCAGAACCCCGCTATGGCTGCACAAGCAATCAATGCAATGCGACAGTTGCAGATGCAACAGCAGAACGGTACGCCTGGCATGCCGCCACAGAATCCGATGGCTCCTACCGTACCTCAGATGGGCCCTCAATCCGCTGCTATGGTACCCCAACTATCGCAACAACTTGCGAATATGCAGCAGCAGCAGCAGCAACAGCAACAACAGCAGCAGCAGCAAAACGGGCCAGCGAACAAGAAGGGTCAGAAACGGCCGGGTGCAACTGACGATGTTGTCGAGATCCCCAACCCAAACCAGTCACCCCAAAGGCCTGCACCCAACAATGCACAGCAGCATAAGAATCAGAAGCCGACTATGCAACTCGATCCTGAGCAGCTCAAGAATATGCATCCTGACAAGATCAAACAAATGGCTCCAGAACAGCGTGCCGTTATGCAACAGTCGATGCAACAACTGCAGCAAAAAATGCAAATGGATGCTTTGAAGAGAGCTCAATCTTCTACTAACCAGAAGGCATCGGAAGGGCAGCATGGAGCCCAAGCGCAACAGCCTGCACAGATTACGCAGGCCCAACGCGAGCAGTTACAAGCTCAGAGTGCTTCGCAACCTGCACAGGTTTCACAGCTCAAGATACAGCAACAAAGAGCCAGACTGACAGCCATAGTCTCGGAAGTGGAGGCTTCCTACCGCAAGGGTCCTCCTCAGCAAGTCACTGACGCCAGCTTCAACGAGGTGGTTCAGAAGCTGCGTGCTTGCCGAGAAATTATTGTGAAACTGGACAAGATGCTGCCTACTGTTATGACATTCGTCAACGACAAGACGGTACGACAAATCTGCCACGAGAGGGCTAAGCTCCTTGGTGAGATGACCTTAGATGGCAACATCAATGGCTACATCTCGCTGTCGACACAGCAGATCGGTGAGGCTGAGGGCAGCATTCGCCAATTCATCATGCAATGTATAAAGCACCTACAAAAGATGAAGCCCTCTTCACCGGAGCAAGTGCAACAAAACACCGACCAAGCAAAGCCTCCACCAGCCCCACCGGCAGCTACTGCCGCCATGGCAAGGACAGCATCCAAGAGCGGTGACCGATCAAAACCACCTCCAGCACCTACATCGGCCGTGCCTCCTCCATTCCCTGTTAGTTACCAATCCCCTCACGGTGTGCCCGTCTATGACAATAGTATGCAAGGACTTACACCCGACAAGTTACAACTCCCAGCAAACAAGCGCAGAAAGACTGGTCAGCCTGGCAGTTCAGCTTCTACACCCGCAAATGCAGGCACGACCCCTGGCAGCATGCCTAGTCCCAACATCAAGATGCAGAGTCCTGATGATAAGAGACGGCAAATGCAGCCAAAGGTCGAACCGCCACGAGGTCCTGAGAGGAAATACAAGTGCGCCGATGAGTACTGCGAGTTCTATGTCACTGGCTTCGAGAAAGAAGAAGAGCTTCAGGCGCACACGGTGGAGACACACAAGCAGATCGAGAACCCCCTCAATTTCTTGCTGGAAAATGCGGCTGCTGCGTTCGACCTCGACATGGAGGGTAATGAGAAGATGCCTCAGATCGACAGCAAGGCACTTCCTACTAGCGTCAAGCCATCGGCACCAGGATCAAACGCAATTAAGAAGGATACCCTCAAGGTTGAAGGACAGACGCCTGGCAAGATCATCAAGGCAGGCACACCTTCGCCGTTCATCAAGCCAGGAACGCCACCGACAGTCGCTCGTACACCGCAAGGGCAGAAGCGGTCGGCACCAAACCATGAGCCAGCTTCGGCATCGCCTAAGAAGAAGACCATGCTCGATACCATGATGGACAAGGCTGGCGTCACAATGCCGCCAGCTGCAAAAACCACTGCTCAAGAAGACGACCGCAAGCAATCTTCGACTTCGCCCAACATGTGGAACAACGATGCCGATGACAACTTCATGAGGTCCGTTCGTGAGACTCTCAATGGTCTCGATGAAGTGGCACAGTACTCTGACCTGGACTGGCCCATCGATCCCTCGCCTGACATGACACCTTCAAGTTCAAACTCTGGAACCTCGGCGGCCACTTCCAACTTCACCGACATCAGCGAGCACGACCGTCTCAAGATCATGTTCGAGAGCGATCCCTTCGGTCTGGGCTCCGGTATACAGTTCGACCTTGGAGATGACCTTGGCATGGGCATCATGGGCATTCAATCTACATTTGACAATAAGAAGGAAGATCAGAGCAGACCCACACCACCGCCCGACGTTAGCTGGGAAGCCATGTTTCCCAACGCTGGCTTGGACAAAAACGATACCAATTGGGACAAGGATCCCATGGGTAACAGCATCTTTGACGGCGTTACCTTTTTCGATATTTGAGGATATTTGCGCATAGGAGGAGTTATACTTTTTGCCTCAGGGAGGAACACACACATTGATGCATTTCGAGCGTGGAGTTTTTGACATTCGGTCGACACGGCCTGAGTGTGTCGTCTCTTGATTTACATAGCCTCAGCACTGAATTTCAGCTTTAGTTTTTCTGTTCTAGAAGCAGTGCTCTCGATTCTTTGATCCTCTATGCCAAAACATATTCTCCCGATGTGCTTTGATGTCCGATAAACAGCTATAGAAATGCACAGTGATGTGTGATTCGTAGATTGTACCGGAGAGAGGCATTGAGGTGAGGGCTTTCAGTGGACGGTGGACTTGTCCGAACAATACTGTGCATTTCTATAGCTTGATCCCCCTATGCTGAGACGAGGAGAGAGTGGGAGTGACTCTAAAGCACATATTATCGAGATTGGTAGAGCCATCTGTACCCGACAAGGCAGTTTCATGCGAGTGGGTGGCGGATAAAGAGCGATAAGGACCCTGATCAACGTCGGCGACGATAGGCCAGTCGTTCCCCAAAGAGAAAGCGATGGCCGAGTCTAAACATCAAAAGGGCAACCACGACCGACCACTGTAGGCATATCTAGAGGTAGGCACGACCGACTCGCGCTTCTCCAGATCTCTCAATTCATTCTTTGCCTGTTCTTCTACTCTCCACAAGTCACTCCACATCACACGTAGACACACTACCATCTATACCGTATCCATCAAGCGTCCACAGCACACTCGCAACAATGGCTCCGTCGGCCGTCTCAGCTCCCTCTCCCACCACAATGGCCATTGCGCCCTCCAAACCCACAAGCCCAGGCCTCGCTGTCGAAAAGAAAGAAAAGACCCCTCTCGAAGCAATCAGCCAGGGCGTCTGCTTGCCCGGCATCCCCAAATACATTTCCTTCGACGCCCACCGCCGCGACATGCTACAACACATGGCCGGCGCCTTCCGCGTATTCGCGCGCAAAGGCTACACCGAAGGCATGAGCGGCCACATCAGCGTCCGCGATCCGGAAAACATCCATACCTTCTGGACAAACCCTCTAGGCAAGCATTTCGGGCTTCTCAAAGCTAGCGACATGATTTTGGTGGATTATGAGGGTAAAGCGATTGGAGGTAATATGTCGAGACCGGCTAATGCTGCTGGATTCTTGATTCACTCGGCGGTGCACAAAGCCAGGCCTGACGTTATCGCTGCGTGCCATACGCATTCGCCGTACGGAAAGGCATGGAGTACATTTGCTCGCCCGCTGGAGATGTTGAATCAAGACGTCTGCTACTTCTACGGCGAAGCCCAGGCTGTCTACAAGGAATTCGGCGGTATTGTGTTCAACGAGGAGGAAGGACTCAAACTTGCCAATGCTCTGGGACCGAAAGGCAAAGGCATGATTTTGAGAAACCACGGATTGTTGACTGTGGGTACTACGGTTGATGAGGCTGCGTATTTGTATACGTTGATGGAGAGGAGTTGTGAGGTGCAATTGCTTGCTGAGGCTGCTTGTGCGAGTGGTATCGAGAAGATGATTGTGCCTGACGAGTCTGCCGAGTATACATTCAGGATGGGTAGCGATGCTGATACTCTGTACGAAGAGTTCCAGCCTGATTTGGAGTACGAGGATGCCATGACTAATGGAGACTTCAGAAACTAAGGTCTTCGCAATCCTCCTCTGTAACGCAGATAGCTATTGAAGACGCACAGTTCCTCCATTACCAGGAAGCATCCACTCAACGTCATGGGGCTTTCAGTAAGTGGCGTGGGAGTTTACATGGGTAGAAGCACGTAGTTTATCTTTTACGAGTTCATGGGTTTCCTTGCATTGCATCATACGAACCACTGTTACCTTCGAGTCACTCTCAACTGTCTAAAAGCCGCAGACTTTCTGTGTTCCGTGCCTCATTCGCTGCAAGATCATCGTGCTCAAGGTACAAACACACTGATTCTGCTCTCCAAACCTCAAGCAACCGCATATGAGCCTTCATCCGAGCGCTGTCATAACCTCGACGATCAGAGATACCGACGCTTCTTGTGCTTCGAACCAAGTGCCTCGAGCTTACGCTTGCGTTCCAGTTTCTGAATAGTGAGTGCTGTCTTCTCGGGCGTAGACAGAGCGATGGGCTCCATGGTGAGTTCAGACTCGTCATCTTCCATGCTGATAGCTGTAACACCGTCTTTGTGAGTGGCTGTGTCGTCATCCTCAGCTTCCTCTTCTCTCTTTCTCTTCTTCAGTTTCTCAGCCTGTGTGATCAAGGTCTTCAACTGACGCTGACGGACCAATCTCTTGTTCGCCTTGGAGAGGGGCTCGGAGGGACGTTCTGGAAAGAGCTTCTGGAAGTACTCTTCGATGTCGACATCGATCTCTGTGCGAGCAGTACTGATGGTATCCATTCCATCACCGCTGGTGGCTTCTTTCTCAACAGCACCAAGCTGACGAACCACCATATCACGGATCAACTTTGCCTGCTTAGTTGCATCCAAGCTTGGGAAGTTAGTATCGAGGACGTTCCAGGCGACTAGGAAGGCACGAAGGTGGCATTTTTCTACGATGATGTTTCCTTCACGCAAGGATCGGGATAGACCATTGATCTTGATTGCAGTGAAGCCGGTTGTGCGCAGATCGGACCATTGGGTCTGTGTGTTTGTGTCAGTGGAGGGTCGAGGTTGAGAGAATGAGAGGTTTTGGAGTGCGCACTGTGATTTCGTATACAGCTTGATAGGCATGAAGTTGGGTGAAGTCTTTGTTGATGGATATCAATGTGTTGAGAGCTGTGTCGCGTGCTCGGACGACAGGGGCAGGAAGGTTATTTTCTTCATCTTTGCCAGGATCAGAGTCAAGTCGAGAGACCACCATCATTGGGTAATATCCTGTATGCGTTAGTAGGTTGGATACATCTTAAACACAGTAGAGGCGAGAACTCACAGTGCGCGAACGGGACCGTTGTAGAGAAACGATATCACAACGCATGCAAAGATGAAGGAGTTTGTCGTAGGGTAGATCGAGGCCGCACAGATGAAGAATGCTCAATTGGTCGCTCCTTCAAAATCCGTCTGGTTGTTTGTGAATGTGCTTTCCTATTCGGGAAGCAAAACTCCGATGTATACGAGACAACCTGCAGCGTGACTGCCTCTCCAATTCCTACTCTGTCAATGTGTTTGGAAAGCTAGACTCATACAGGACTCCAGACTGACTCTCGAGATGCCTGTGCGGCAGTGACCATACCTTAATGCAAAACCCTCACTTCACTCACCACCAAACCTCACTCAGCAACTCCTTCACTCACTCTCAGACTACATATCAACCTCAAGTTCCCCTTATTCTGTAATCGGCTGAGTGGTGTAACGGCTTACACTCACGCCTCGACTGCACTCGGTAATAAAACCACCGTTCGAATCCCGCCGTGTAGTCTTGAATTTGCTGAATAGCAGCCTGATGTCCGTCATCGGGTGACTTTGATCAAGGGAAAGAGAACGAGAGTTTTCCCATGGAGCTTGGGCTCTGGTTTTTTGCTGGTTTGATAGAAGAAAGGGAGGAGGGTTGTTTTGTTCGGTGTTGGTCGTGAGGTTGCATGGTGAGGAAGGTGTTTGGTGTGGTTGTTAGGCCCTTACTTTTGATGGTCACTACCTTTCGCATGGGTGCTTGAGAGTCACTCCCACTGTGACTATCCGTGAACGTCAGTTGGTGCGTTCTCATGAGTGCCTGCTTAGCAGCAGAAAGCGGATTACTTTACTCACGAACCCTTTAAAGTGATACGCTCCTGATCAGGCTCTCCACACATATCGTTGGGACTTCTCGAGTAGCAATGTCGTTGGCAAATTGATCCGATTTAGGCCCCCTCCTCGAGACTTGTATTCGTAGCCAAGTCGTGAGCCAAGTTCCAGCACAAAGACACACGATGACTGCATAATCCAATAGCCAAAGGGACCATGATCTTGGTCACTTGTACAAGCTAAGGGGACAGACAAAGGTCAGAGAACAGGCAGTCTACACCAATATTCGAAATCAAACTCATCAACCTACCATCCTTGATTTCCGTTGCCAACACCAAAGCGAACTCATGCTACCCATTGAGTTCTACCGTGGTACCGAAGTGCAGCCACAGGAAGAACCTTGACACCAGTGTTTGATACAGCAAATTGGAATAACATTCCCTTGCGTGGACTGATGAGGCGGTGAAGCATGGAAATTGCAATGTCGCAAGCAGTTCTTTCTCCTAGTTCACCCGAGGTGCTTCTGTTCTTTTTGTAAGGATACGAAAGAGGGAAGGGGTTCGAGAGGACGGAAATGGTTGTTATCGGTGTTGCTGTTTCCTCATCTGATCGTGCTGAGAAAATTGGGTGCACAAGCAAACGAGGTCGCAAGAGAGAATTAAAAAGAAAAAAGAATAATTCCATCAAGCTCATCGATTAAGTTGTGGAGGTGGCTACGGGGGAATGAGATCTGCAATGCTTCAGGCAACCCGGCACGTGGACACCAAGTTGTCATTCTGACATCTCATGTTTGCTTCTTGTCTGACAGCATCTGCGTAACACGCGCGGGTCAGGAACAAGGAACGAACAAGCAAGCAGCCGTGTCTTGTTGTGTCGTGTCCTCGTGACTTGGAAGTTGATCTGCTCAGGGCTCACTTCGAGCAAACGTCTGTTCGAGACTCACGATTTCGAGTCATACTGGTTCGTCATCATTTTATTCCCGAGATCGAGGTCGGTGCTCTCATTGCTCTCACCTTATGGCACAGTAGCTATCAAAATGCAGAAAGGTGTTCAAAGGAGGAGCTTGTCCATTGAGAGCAGCTGGGCTGCTATGGATTATAGGGCAACAGTGAATGGCTTTCCAGGTGAGTCGCAGGCATGAAGAAGGATAGAGTGAATGATTGAAGGCATAAATGACATTATTTGCCGGTTTTCAGAACCAGCAACCCATGATAGGGTAGTGTAGATGCTCGCTAGTTAGAGTCATATCTAAAGTGTGCAACAAGACGCGTCTAGAACGATCGTGATGAACCCAAACCAGGAAGTGATGAGGGGAGGGAGACAAAAATATACAGTGTGATGATCGCTGAAAGGCGAGAAAGAACAAAAAACGACAAGGTTGTCAGGCTGTGGACCTCGACGGGGTATCTCTTCATGCGGCGCCGGCAGTGGCAGAAGGCTCGAAGACCTTAGTAGGTTGGAGGCCAGCACGGACGACACGCTGACCGTTCGAGTCCTTGGCGATGAAGGCATCCTTGTTCTCCTGCTGGGCCTTCTTCCAGATCTCGACTTCCATACCACCACGAATGACACCGACTCTCATGGTAGAGAGCAAGTTGTGGGCGGCGTTAGAGTGGAAGTAAACACCACCGTTGAACATGGCGGTGGCGTCCTTGCCGATACCACTCTTGATCATAGCCTTACCACCAGGGTGGTCGTTGACGAAGCTAGGGGCGCCGTTGAGCGCAAGGTCGTGCACGATACCAGCTACCGACACGAGCTGGCGACCGTTCTTGCATTGCTCAATGTAGTCGTCCCACTCCATGACGGGCAGAGACTCGAGGGGAGTACCCCAGTCGAGCTCAGCACGCTTGCGGTCAATCTTCTTCTGGAGCTGCTGAACGCGACCCTTCTCAATCTCGTTGGAACGGAACTGCTTGAGGTCGTAGGCGAGGCCGAGCTGCTTCCAGACCCAGATGGACCACTTGGTAGGGTCGTACTGGTGCCACTCGATGGCGTTGCGGTAATCCGAGGGGAACTCGTGGTGGAAGTTGTGATAGCCCTCACCAAGGGTGACGATGGCAGTGATGACGTGGTCACGAGGAGAGTTGCGGTCATCGAAAGGCTGGTCGCCGAGCCAGTGAGCAAGGGAGTTGACACAGAAGGTGGCCTGCTGGACGAAGAAGATACGGAGGATACCGGCGTAGATGAAGCCACCGAGCCAGTCACCCCAGCCGAGACCGGCAACGAGGGTAGGGAAAGCAAGACCCATGCCGAAGACGACCTTGAGGTAGTTCTTGTGCTGCCAGACAACGACGGCGTCATCGTTGAGGTCGGAGATGTCGGTACGGCCAATTCTCTTGGGGTTCTGCTTCATGAGCATCCAGCCGAAGTGAGAGTAGAGAAGACCCTTGCGAACTGAGTAGGGGTCCTTCTCAGTGTCGGTGTAACGGTGGTGAGCGCGGTGGTCTCTGGCCCACCATCTGATGGAGCCTTCGACGGCACCACCACCGACGGCGGCGAGGAAGATCTTGAGAGGAAGAGTGGCCTGGTACGAGGTGTGGGCCCACAGACGATGGTAGCCAGCAGTGATACCGAGACCGGTTGCGAAGTAGTATGCAATTGCCCAGATGGCGGTGTAGCGGTGGAGAGGGGTCCACCAAGCCTGAATCAGACCCAAAAGGGGAATGCCAACGATGAGGAAGACATTGAGCCAGTTGACGTGCTTGTACCAGTTGGCCTTGGTCATGGGGGTGTCGGTGATGTGAGGCCTGAGAACTGTTAGTTTGTGCCAATTGACTCTGGCAATCAGTATCGACTCACTTCTTGGGATCGTAAGCCTTGCTACGGTTGGGCTCGTCCTTGGAAGCCATGGGCGAACCCTGCTTGATGTAGTCGGGGTCGACGGCCATCATGCCAGCGGCGGGCTGGTGGGAAGGCATGTTGCACGAGTTGTCGAAAACTAATGCAGGAAATGCGAGAGCCTCCTTCGAACTAACGAGTGTCGAGGGGTAGGATTGGAGTAGGTGGAGGGCGCTGAAGGAGAGAAAGGAAAGCAGCGCTGGCCGGGCTCAAGTTTTTGAAGCAAACGCGAGCTCGGGGCAAAAGTGCCATGGCCTGATAGACGAGGCAAATGCTGTGGGGGAACCTACTCGCCCCGATGGCCAGAATTCACCGTCCTCCGCCGACTGTTGGGCCATCCCCCAACCAATTCACCACTATGCTACATTGCATCACCAAGTCCATTCCAGTGGGATTGCGCGACATGAATACTGTGTACCTGCATTAACCTGCCTGTTCAACTGCTTGTTCGCTCCGCTGCTCCGACCCTCTTGTCAAGTCATACACGACAGCAGCAACAACAACACATTCATCCACTACAGGACCCTGAATCTCTCACATTCCACCGCCAGCTGGCCAATTTTGCCACCAAGACTTTTGACTTTATGCCTGGCACGCGAAACACCCGGCCATCCTTGCCGATCTGCTCACCATTCTAGAAAGCTGTGCCCGAAGCCCCCGCGCCAATCCCGAGGTCCATCGTTGCAAACACGTAAAATCTACTCGACTAGATGCCTCCAGACGCTGTCCGTTTCTCTTTGCTTCTTCCACCTCTTGTCAATTCACCCGATCACGCTTCCACCACCTGCTTCTTTGATCCAACTCGAAGCAAATCTCCTTGTCTCCGCGTCTGGTCTCAATTTTAGATTGCCAACTCTGTCCGAGATCTGGTCAGTTTTTGGTGCTGACCTGCCAAGCTTCGTCTCGTGCGGAGGCTAGCGTCAGTTGGACAGAGGCGTGTCACCTCATGCTTTCTTTCCCACCCAGATGCCCGTTGATGACTGCACACACGCGCGCGATTTGACGTCTGTCCGAATCTGCCCCCTCCCTCGTTGCGCGTTTATGCAGATATGCCTCGTCTTCCAGGTTCTCTTCGTCGTCATGAATGCGCGCATCAGCCCTGTGCTGTCTTGATCCACCGGTTCCCGAATATCTAGGGTCTATGCGGTTACTCCCGGCATACATGAAACTAAGGCGCGTTCCCAAAGCGGCAGTGGTTGCGAGCCAATGATGGCCGTTTCTATCGAGCTGCCTTGTTCCACCCGCCGCTGCTATCCATGTCCTATCCCAAATGTCTTGTGTCATGCAACCAGAATTCAACGTACAACTCTCCAATGAATGGTCATGCAACCTGCCCAACAACCACGATGAGATGGATACACGTTGAACAGACTGGTTTCGTATTGGTCACTGATCCTTTCAACAAGAAGCAACCCCTCAGATGCCACACCCTTATCAATCAACCTACGCACATCTGTCATTGGCACTCCTCTGAACCATATGCACGACGGTTTATCAGCGCTTCCCCATGGATGGAGCAAGAACTGACCTGGGGTGTTCCGATAGCTCCGAGCATCATCAGTGGACGTGATGTTGAACATCCTTGAAGAACAGCAGACTATTGCATCTCACCATATATTCACTGGCGCCTGGCGCGGGCAATACAGAGACACCTATCACTCGGACGTGACTCCGGGGTGCTCTTGCTATCTACCGTTTCTCTGTCCATCACATGCAGAAATCCGTACTTGAGTTGAGGGCCCAACACGTTCCTTCGACTATTGCGTGATGCATCAGGATTACAGATAACATATTCACGTGCCTCAGAGATCAGAAACGCAATCAACGCGCCACATCAACGAGGACTCGTTTATGTTGGATTGCCTAGATATGACGGTTCAATTGACCTTACGGCCAAGGTTTCTCGCTTGTGAATCAGCTTGCCATGTCGTTCACTCTGTCTGTTCTTATTGCTCATCAAGAGATTGAGGGTCACGACTCAGTACTAGCGAAAGAAGGCCGCTCGTAAGCGTGAAACCGTGAATGCAGATACTACTATCAAAGACCACCACCACACCACCAGATGGAGAGCCTACACCAACCCAGTCAAACTCATACCGCACGAAGCCACCAAGAAGCCAGATGCTCGGCCTCGGCGCCGTTTGCAACCGGCTGTACAAGTCCCTGGAATCATAGGAAGGTGACCAGGTCCATGATCCTGATTCTGAGGTGAGATCTCCGATTGTCCAGATTTTTCCTCAACCATTCTGTGCAGCCAACTCTACGGCGACAGGGGGATGACTCCTAACATGCAAGGATGATCAAATCAAGGGGTTGCTCATGTCCTGCCATATCCCAAGATTACTGTGCTATCAGGGATGATGGCTCCATCCCTGGGATACGTGGACCTGGTGCTCCCTGCGTCTGGTGCTCCTTGGGCCCGGTGCGTTGGTAGCTGTATATAACGCGGTGTTGTTGAGCAAGTCTTCGTGCCAGGTTGAGTATGCCAGCACTGAAGCTAGCAGCATGAATGCGGCGCAGAATTTCATGTCAACGGCCCGGGTGGAGCTCTTGGAAGGTGGTCTGCTTGCTCTTTTATAGACATGGTACAACTCCGGTCGTCTATTGCGAGTCATATCAGTCATAGGGATACCGCTGGAGCACACTTGCCACTTTCGAATCAAAGATTGCTACAGATGATCGAGGTTTTGCTCCTATATTCAGTGCTGTGAGCCTATTTCAATAGGTATCGTAAACGCACAAGAGCTTCATAAATCTTGAACGAAAAACATTACACATCCCCTCTCTCTTTGCACCTATCCTTTCAGTTCACTCATGCCACTGGACAAGTGCCATGACAAGATTCTGAGTCAAGGATATAAAGATGTCTGCCCAAGTCTACAATACAATCAACAGCTCAAACACCACAACTATTCAATGGCTAACATGACAAGACTTAACACTCAAACGTCGGAAGTCAATGTATGTCATCCTCTCTTGCTCAAGCTCACTCGACATTGCGTGCTAAAGGGGGACTTTCTCTGTAATCGGTGTTCTTGATATCACAGGAAGGCAACCGGACCACGATCCTGATACGAATCATGCTCAGATGGACTTTGTCACTGACTGAATGGTCTTTCATATGTTGACGATGGACTCAATTGCTGACCTTTCGGATGCTATCGCTCACCAACGCAACCCCAACTACGTCCCTTCAATCGCGTTACATCGTGTTGCCTCAAAAACCTTGGGCGAGACCATGCAAGACACAGGAATAGATATCAGGCCCATGATCCTGACTCAGAGGCTCGTCATCTCTTCTCAGCAGTGCAGACGCGATTTACTCACAAAGGCTCATATCCGCAGCAAGGTTCGCAGGGAGAAAGGAAGGCTGAAAATGGTCCACAGACCTCCTTACTCATCACTCCTTGGGTATGCTGGGATATGGAAAGTACAGCAAGAACTCAGCAGCCGAGGGGCAGAGAGCAGGGAGACAGATGGTCGAGAACGTATAGATTGATACCAAGACATCAAGTTGTTTGCAGGTGTGTTTTATAGGGGGCTGTTACTGCTGATGAGCAGGTCAGTTGCGCCTTCCATCTTAAAGCATGTCATTCACAAAACAGGCTTTGACGATGTGACTGACTCCAGTAGCTCACAGTAATAACATGTCTCGCCTTGAAAAATCGTCGATCATGAATTCTAAGATATCATTGGCGTTGATGCTCGTTGGACCTGACTGTACTTTTTGCTGCACACACAAAGTCTACTCCTTGTTTTGCTCCTTCTCAGCATCCTCAATGATCTCCCTCATACTCTTAGCACTCTGCTCCAACTCCTTCTGCTCGCTCTCACTCAACTTCAACGGAATCTGCTTCACAATACCCTTTCTACCAATAACCACCGGCATCGAGATACAAACTTTCATATCATCTTGATAGTGACTCAGGGGCCTGATGTTACACTCGTCAAACAAAATCGACTTGCAGATGGAAGAAGTCACACCGCCGATACCGTAGGCGGTAGCGCCTTTGTTTTCGGCAATGGCGGCTGCTTTTTTCTTGGTGTCTTCTGCGATGGAGGCTTTGTCGATGGAGGCGTCGGGGAGGGCTTCTTCGAGAGGAATGCCGCCCACTGAGGCATGGGACCATGCGACCTGTGTTTATGTTTAGCAAGAAAGTGTGAGAAGTGACGTTGGTTCAAAACTCACCATTTGCGAATCTCCGTGCTCGCCCAACACATATGCGTCAATGGAGGAAGCAGCGACACCGCACTTTGCAGAAAGGATACCGCGCAGACGTGCGCTGTCGAGGAAAGTGCCACTGCCAATGACTTGTGACTTGGGAAGTCCAGAGAACTTTTGGGCAAAGTAAGTCAGAATATCCACTGGGTTTGTGACCAAGACGATGATGGTGTCCTCGCGGAAGGGCTTCATGTCCTCGATTGCCGAGCCCAGGATTTTGAGGTTGCGGCCGACGAGATCGGTGCGGCTCTCTCCTATAACAGTATCAATACACTATTCTAGTCATTCCGAGATGATACTGAGGTCTTGCCCTTCTTCTGTGCAGCTCCGGCGGTAATGACAACGATATCGCATTGACCAGCTTCCTTGTGCGTGCCGGCGCGAACCAGGGTACTCGTGTCTCCATGGAAAGTGGCATCAGAAAGATCTTGTACTTGTGCATCACGCACTTCCTCCTTGGGATCAACAAGCAAAATCTCTCCAGCCACGGGGTTCAAGATGAGCGAGTAAGCGATGGTGCTACCCACTTCGCCAGAACCGAGAATGGCGATTCTCGAGGTCATTGACTTTTGCGACATCTTCCTGATTGATTGTGTGAAAGCTGTGTATCTAGGTCTCGAATATGGCTTCTGTTGAGTGTTTGAGAAGCTGGTGGTGGAGGAGCTGAAGTGGTAGTTGAAGGTTACAAAGGTCGCTTTGGAGATGTGAGATACTCTTGCAGCAAGGGAAGATGTCAGAGCAGGACGAAGAAGGCCACTGGAACGAAGAACTAGCGTCATTTAATCGTGTTCAACAGAATTGAAAGGAAGTTGTGATTGAGAAACGCGTTGTGGATGTTCAATGCTGAGCTGGACAATAGTGACGTGCGGTGCTGTTTGGAGTGAGGTCATCAAGGTGTTCCAAACAGAGCTTGTTGAATACGAATTCCCAACGTCGCTCCTCATCCTTACCATCCATGTTCATGGTCAATCCCACAGCATTGTCTTGTTGCATGTGTACAGCTTGTTCCAATGTTCGTCGGCATCTCGAGAGGAAAAGGTCTTACCAGAATATCATGTCGCATGAACGTGATTTTGTGCCTTCGTTAAGAAGCATTGTCACGTCTGAAAGCTAACCGACACAAGACAAGACACAAAACGTGAGAACAGATGAAGTAAAAACATCGAAATTCGTATTGTTCATGACCCCGGGATATCATGTGTTGCTGTGGGGTCGGTGTATGAACAAGCAGTATATTAAATAGTAAATTTTGGCCGCAGACATCATGGTCATCGTGTCCCGATTTATCTCGGTACACCGATGCTGTTCCATGTGCCCTGCGCGATTGATCCTGTTTCCTCATCGCGACGAGTTGTACGGATAGCGTACGAAGTCTCAACACGGACGCCATCTTCAACATCGTAAGCGTAATTCTGACTGTGGTTGCTCGTTGTCGGAACCATCTTTTCTGTTGAGGCGTTGCTCTCAATGTCGAAAGAGTCTGACTGCGGTGTTCTACTGCTGAGTTCATACTCATCGACATGTCCTCCGGGCTTGCCGACTTCGCTCTCCAGTTTGGTGCCCTTGTAGGACCTGGGTGGGCCTGATTGCAGGCCGTGGGCACTTCGGCTATATCCCGAGCCTCTACCAGAAGCATTCGGGTCGTATGGTCCAGACCGCCAGAATGCTCTGCTGAAGATAGGACGAAGGATAGGGACGTTGATGGTGAAGATACCGATAAAGGTTTCGCGGACACCCCATCCATTGATGTTGGCGGCAGAGGGAGCTGCGTCGAGAGACAGAACAGTACGAATGATGGCGGCAATAATGACGAACAATCCTGACGAGAGGACGACTCCAATGGTGATCTTCTTCTTCAGGGGCATCTTCAATTGCCAGAGCATAGGGATGGGAACCATGAGAATTGCGGCGTCGGTCAGGATGTTGGGAATAGCGATAGCAAGGAAGTTTTGCGGTCTGAAAGCACACTTCCATGGAGGCGCAGGCGACACTTGCCAGTTCATATGGGTACTGTGGTAATGTTAGACACATGTCTCAAGCTAGAAACTCATGAAGACTTACGGGAAGCAGCCAAAGATGAGCACAAACCAAACGATGATGTAGCTCAGAGTGGTGAAGAAGAACAAGTATTTGATCAGTTTGTTGTGGAAGGAGCCCAGTGTCAATCGCTTGTAGAAGAAGAGCATGGCGAACTTCATGCACCAAATAAGTGATGCGTAACCACACCAGGCTACGTATTCGAGTTTGGAGCCATAGATGACGCGATCGATATCCGCTTGTGTTGCTGTCTCAAGCCATTTATCGGTGACTATTGAGCTCTCGCCAGTGTGGTGGATGATGTGAACTGTAACAGCATCGGATGTGTTGAAGAGCATGACTCCGAGGCAGAACAGATCATCCCAATAAAGACCCTTGATTCCGACGGTTCGTAGTCGGGCTGCATAACGAGCCAGGAGGATGAACATGGAAACGGCATATAGAGCCTATAGCTGAGTTAGCATGGCTCGTGTGTCGGATGGACTATGGGCGAATCCTTACCCAGACTTCTTGCAAGATGGCAGGGAGCGCCATGATGGTCTACCCTAGAGGGTTCAACACAGGCTTCTTAGAGTTGTGATATCGAGTCCAGTGGACAATGAGAAGCACAACTTCCCCGCGAAGACAAAGGAAGGATACAACAGGAAGGATGAATGCGAAACGAAAGGGCCAAGGTACAACACGAGGGCTTAAGTTGTAGTTGAAGTGCAAAAGTATGACGCTAACCGACGGGTGAGGGTAGGCTCAGCTGTGGAGTTAAACTTCGCAACAGCCACGAGTCTGTAAGGCGACGATGGAGTAGACTTTGGACCTGAAACGGCTGGGTATTGCCCGTTTGGCTTCCAGAAGCGAGATCTGTCAGCTCTCCCCTTCCGAAGAACCAACAGAGACAGATGATGGATTGAGAATGACTCGCGGTCTGGGAAATCGTCTTTTGATACTTCCGGATCGTTTAACTGATCCATGCAGATGGGTCACTGGAGACATCCATACATTGGTGTATTTGCAAGACTCCATTGGCATATCGTATCGCGACATAGTTCAGCCTTACTTCGTACACTCGGAGTGATAAGGCGTGCACAGCGGATATAATGAACTTCAATTACCGAGTCCCTGGTTGTCGGCGACTGGCAAGACCTGATTGGACATTTCTTGTCGTGATCTCTTTCTGGGTGGGATGAAAGTCGGAACGAGGCACGGATGGCTTCAAGATTGGCTGTTGAAGTGCAAGACGGCCATCTCAGACGATCAGAGTCAGACACACGGGAGGACGATTAGGGTTTGCAGAGGGCGTGTCCAAAAGAGCAGGTGGACTGGAAAAAGGGAAGAAGATCCGACTTTTGACCGTTGGCAGTGCGAGCTTGGCGGATCCAACGGCAAAAAAAGACTCCAGGCAATTAGATCTACGCCTACTATATTACTCGCACTATCGCTCGACGGATAGATGAAGATAAGACAAGACGGACTGGCAAAGGCTTGCCGTCGTAGGCGGATAGGGCTGCATATTCCCAGTTGGATGGTGGTGACGGCACATAACGAAGACGTTCGGCGGCAGTCCATAAAGCTGGTTCTCTAGACGAATACGGCAGCATCGAATTTGCGAGTGAGAGTCGCCATCTCTCGGGAGTGCAATTGCCGTGACCCCGGTGCTTCTGTGCACCAAGGTTTACCAGCAAGAGCCGCCACTCAACTCTGTGTTGTACACGATCTCGAAGGGCGAGTCATGCAAAGACTTTTTGCATTTAGCATCGACCAACTTCCGTGATTTTGTTCTACTGCACGTTGTAGAGCATTGCGGGTTCGATCTCAATGAATCGCGCATAATATTAGCCCTCTCCGCTCTGGGCAAAGTCTAGACGGAGTCTTCGTTGTCATGCTGTCTCTGGAATTGGAGACACAGGTAGAGCGCTCTCTGGAGGATGCACGAGTGTCTTAACTCGAGTCCAAGTCGTACGGGCGGCGGGAACGGTGCTCTAGTGTGAAGAAGTACAGCAAATCCTCCCAATAGGTGATCAGTACCGCGAGCACGCAGTTGACCATGACTCTCGAAGCTCATGCTCGACCTCCGCGGCTACAATAAGTCAACAGATTAGTTCGCCATCTGTCAATGATTTGATGATAGAAACACGTGGGCATAGACCGGATCATATCCGTCCGAAGTGACGGCTCTGGTAAGATTGGTATCAAGAGGCTTGGCGGATTGACTGTGGGGGAAGGTGGAGACAATTCCGAGCATCAAGATTGCAGAGCTGGCAGGGCTGACTCGATCGATGCTGTGCTCATTCTAAGCTGCAGACTTGCGGTAGACGCGTGTTTCTCTACTAACAACCATGGCCGCGCCCAATCGTCCCCGCGTCTTCCTCGAGATCAACATCGGCAACGAACCTGCAGGCCGCTTGACCATCGAGCTCTTTGCTGACCAAACTCCGAAGACATGTGAAAAGTGCAACTCACTCTCGAGCTTTCCCATATACTTGCGCTGACTCTGCGACCAGCTTCCGCGCTCTATGCGTTGGCTCGCAACCGAAACTCAACTATGCGCTCAGTCCCTTCCACCGTATCATCGACGACTTTATGGTCCAAGGTGGAGACATCACCCGCGGCGATGGCACAGGCGGCGACAGCATCTACGGCGGTGACTTTGAAGATGAGAATCTAGGCTGGCGCGACATGGACGCTGGAGGCTTGGTGTGCATGGCCAACCGTGGGAAGGCCACCAACAGCAGTCAATTCTTTATCACTCTCGATGAATGCCCCCATCTCAACAACAAACACACAATCTTTGGACGCTTGGTCGGTGGAGAAGACACGCTCGCTCGTATGGCCAAGGTCCAGGTCGACAAGGACGACAAACCCCTCGAACCCGTCTTGATCGCTCGTTGCGGAGAGC
>Ga0058697_10000399_pt1 | contig 19607 bp, 21 predicted proteins | sample AgamicAsMae_FD_66619 | JGI IMG/M metagenome (GOLD analysis project Ga0058697, IMG submission 66619) | Agave microbial communities from Guanajuato, Mexico - As.Ma.e | ecosystem: Host-associated > Plants > Phyllosphere > Phylloplane/Leaf | place: Guanajuato, Mexico | collected 2012-06-04
ATACGGCCACAGTCAGCTGAAAACTGGGCATCCCGTCCGCTCTGCCATACATAAGCAGTTGAACGGCAGATTAGTACTACGGTGGGTGACCACGTGGGAATCCCTGCTGCTGTATGTTTTACGTCTTGTTTTGCTTCGACCTTTCTTTTTGCGCTTTTTGATCGCTATCATGCCGTCCATACACTCTCCTACTGGTTCTCTCTGCGGCTGCCGCCCTTCTTCTGTCCGTCACCATCACCAGCTGCAGGAAGGAACGACGATTCACAGTTCCCAATTAATGCCAACGTCTATTGGTTCGAAAGCAAGAGCGATCAAATGAACACTGATGAGGACCACATGGCCAGTCACGGAGAGATTATATTCCGAGAAATCAGGGTCATATGAGTAACAGATTCCCATATCAAATACTCCAAACATCAGTTGAAAACGATTCTGGATTCATAGAAGCTCATAGTGCAACTTCGATGCATCAAAGGGTACAAGTCAGTGGAAAAGAAACTGTGTTCAACTATATGCATGTGATATCGACCACCTTCTCAAAGGGTCAGGGTACCCTGCACCTGAATATCCAAAACGCTCTTCCCAATCATCACCACAAAGTCACCAGAAGGCAACATCCACTGCTGCCTCCGCACATCCCAGATACTCAAATCCCGTCTCCTCAGCGGAAAGTCCATGACTACACTTGCACCGGGTTGAATCAACTGCTTCTCAAATCCACGCAGAACCTTGGGTACACCACTGCCGGGAATACCGATGTATAGTTGAGCAACCTCGGCAGCAGCGATGGAGCCGGTATTTGTGACGGAGATGGAAACTGTGGCGATGTTGTCGTAGAGGGATGTCGTACCGCCTTCCGGGGCGATACCTATTGTTGAGCCTGGAGGTGTTGATGAGCGTATGGCACTCGCATTGACAGAAATGCTCAGTGATGAATAGTTGAAGCTCGAATATGTCAACCCATAACCAAATGCAAAGCGAGGCGCTATATTCTGCTTGATGAAATGTTTATAGTCAATAAATAGACCTTCGGTAAAGTCAGACTGCGAGTACTGAGGATTAGTTCTATCAGGTAGAGTTGGTCGTAACAGAGAACCATAATCAGACTCGTTCTTAGCGACCGTAAAGGGTAAACGTCCAGATGGTGATTGACGACCATACACAATTTCCGTCAGCGAGTTACCGCTGTACTGGCCTGGCAGGTTGGCGTATATGACTGCAGTGATGTTCGGATGCTCGATCCAGCGGTCAACGAGACGCACGCCCGCGCTGTGGATAAACACCATAGTGTTATTGCATTGAGAAGCAATATTGATAACAAGCGTATCAGAATAGACATCTGCAAGCGTACTCCTATCCCAGCCTTCGCTAGACTGAGAATTGACAAACACCAAACACGGATTATTGGCATCGTTGACAACAGGATTCTGCGAAGTGAAATCGGTGTATAGAATGGTGCTATCGAGAGCAGCCTGCTGACGGAATGCATCTTCAGGAGAAATGGACGAAACAGGTGTGATGGCACCGGATCCACCTCCCGTGTACAGGGTGCCGTTCAAAGCGACCTCGGGACCCGAGAAGCCGGCCGGAAGCACTTGAGCCGAGTAAATCAGGTCATCAAGATCAGTATAGGGCTTTCCGTTGGTGAACGCTTGCGTGTTGAGCTTGCCCTGTTGATAGAGCTGCGAGTCAGTCGCGGAAGTATTTGTTCCGCCGGGAGCATCGTATCCGAACAGCGACAGCACTTTGGGCTTCTTGAGTGGAAGTGCGTTGTTCGTGTTTTTGACTAACACATGGCCTTCAACAGCGCCCTGGAACAGTGTAGCCTCTGATTCTGGCTGACGTGCATCGGCGTCGTTTAATCCGGGATTTGGCAAGTTGGCAAATCGATACCATGTTGCGAGTATACGGGTGGCCATGTCGTCTAGACGAGTGCTGTTGATTGAACCATTCTTGACCGCAATAGCGAAGCTATTGATGTCCAGGTACATGGAGCTAGGCATGACCATGTCTAGGCCTGCATTCACACTGGCCACGCCGGTATGCTGTGCATACCAGTCACTGAGTAAAAAACCTTCGAACCCCAACTCGGTCTTTAGGAGTCCATTCATAGTCTTACTGTTTTGGCACTAGAAGATGTTCAGCGGTGTGTCAGTGTCTGAAAAGTACGCAGTACTTACAGCATAGCTATTGTTGACTCTCTGGTATGAGCACATAGTCGAGCCGGCTCCAGCTTTGACCGCATCATAGAAAGGCCACAGATACAGCTCGTGCATAGTCCTATCATCGAGGTTTGACGAGACCGAGTTGTTCAAGTTGATCAAGCCACTGATGAATCCTTGGAGAAAGGGACTACGGTTGGTCTCTTGCTCGTTGGCGATAAAGTGCTTTACACAAGCAATAACAGAGCGCTGCATTCCTTCGATTGTGGGCGCGATCAGAGAGCCTGCTAGGTAAGGATCGTTGGAGAATCCTTCCCAGTTTCGTCCTCCAGTCGCAATCCTGCCTAAAGGACCAGCTACTGGACCAAGAAGCACATTGACACCCTTTGTCTTGAACTCTTGGCCGATATGATATGCACGATCATATGCCAGAGACCTGTTCCAGGAGGCTCCGATGTGAAGTTGTGCAGGATAGCCATTGACCTTACTAGCAGTACGAACTCCGCTCTCAGCATCATTCAAGCACATGCCAGGGAAACCAAGACGAGGGACACTCCCAGTAAAACCACTGCAACCATGTGTCTCGGAGGAGCCCAAAGTTATGTTCGCTTTCTCCTGAACAGTCATCTGGGCGACTAGAGCTTTGGCTTGACTATATGCTTGCGACCAGTCTCCAGTGCCCTGGCCCTGCGGCGATGGATAGACAGGAGGTGAACGTCCATACGAGTAGTAACGCTCAGGAAAGAGGATAAGGGTTGACCATTTTGCGAGTTGAGCAATTGTATTAGAGATGATACTCTCCAGAGTACTGCCAGCGTCTGCCAGGACGCTGCCTAGAGAGGTCGCACTACCAGTTCCAGAGCCGGCAGAAGCTAACGCGTTTGTGATTTGAGCAAGAGATGGCTGAGTGGTATTCTGAGCACTGACGACAACAGAGCCATAGATCCAAGCCAAAAGTAGCCCAGCAAAGAGCCGGAGGAACGACTTGAGATGCATGTTCGAGCAGAAACTTGCAAGCTTTGGGGTATGAAGTGTTAAGAGTATTAAACTACAGATATCGTCAGAGACCAGTCGGAACACAGACTTCCGATCGATAGACATGGGTATGAGACGGCGGTCCTAAAATAACACCCACCGTCATCTACAAGGCCTGCAATTTGCCCTTCTCAGCCGCATGTGATGACATTGATGGAGTGGCCATGTGGTCTTTAGATGAAGCTATTGAAGGCGAGCAGCTGAAGGACTTGCCCAAAGTGCCGTAGTCGTATTGAATTCGTGCACATTTCTAAGCGAATGCGTAGCAGTATGCATATCGCTAAACTTGTGCGACGACTTTATTGGTCATGCGAGCATCAAAGGCTTGTCAAAGAGGCTTGCGGGGGCTACGATTGATCTCAAAAAAGGTTCACGTGCCGGATTTACCCCAGAGGTTTAATATAATATATTTCATACAGATCTGCGCCTGCCGTGTGCGTCAGAGCCTGGCACCGTGGGTTCCTGATCAGATCGGATGGAAGAAAGCAAAGACCTGACACTTAGAGGTGACAGCGTCGATATCCCAGACTAGACGCAGTAAGTGCGATGGCACGAAGCTATAGGTATCGTTGTTAAAGGTTGGTCTCGTGAACTCAGACAGACTCTCTAGAATTGGGTCTTTGTGTAAGTGGGTAAGGCCGTTAATGGGTATCATGGTAAGAAGAAGACGAGAAAGGAAAAGAGATCAGAATCTGATGCATCTGCTCTCTTCGTGGGCGCTCTTGCACTCGAGACCGCACACACGAGAACCACACTTTAAGCATTTGACACGTCCCCAATATCCACACATCTCACAAAAGACTCTTTGTGGTGGAGCGGTGGCCGGGGTGGGTGCTGAGCGTGCGGCATTGTATGAGAGTTGTGGTGCTGAGAGCAGAGCCTCAATCTCGGCAGTGGTAGCTGTAAGCGGAGCCGGCGGTGAAAGCAGAGAATCGTGTTGGAGTTGTTGCGAGTCGATGGACGAGTCGACTAGGTAGGGTTTGAGGAAATCAGGAATTAATGGTGCTGATGGAACGGTAGAAGCAGCATTGGACATGGCAGCAGTCGGGGCGGGACTCTGTTCGACGGCGACAGGAGCTGATTGTGGTTGCAGTTGTGGTTTGCGTCGTGCGATGGGCGTCTTGCTCGCTCTCTGCGGTGGTTTCGGAGGCTCTATGTCGACTTCGATGCCATGGTGCTGCTTGGAAGCCAAGGCAGCTTCGTCCTGATCCAAGTAATGCGAAAAGTCCTTTCCCGAGGCCAAGATGCGGCGCGTGTTCTGCGTCTGGCGACGGTTGGTTTTTGACTTGGGCGGGGCAATGTTGACTGGCTTGTGGCTATCCTTGTCGAGGTCGTCCAGATGTCGTTGGATGGCAGTCTGTTGGCGGATGGTGAGATCGCCTTGACTGAGGCCTGCTACAGAGGCGCGCACACGCTTGCGGCTTGAAGGGTTGATGGCGGCCTTGGAGGGATCATATCCCGTGTCGACGACATAGCTCCACCCCGGCGCTGCTGCCTTTGCCGTCGTTGGCAGCTCTTGGATGTGCGGCATTGCGTGTGTACGAGAGGAGTGTTTCAAAAGTTGAAGCTTTCGTCATGGTCGCATGTGTTTCGGCGGACCCCAGTCACACTTCCCCTCGACCCCACAGTTGACCGTCCAACATACCGTCACTTCGTCACACGTCGGGCGGACGAGAGGAGATAGTAGGTATTATGTCAAACTGCTCAATTGGCTTTGGCTTTTGCTAGAATCATAGCTGCCTTATAAGAATGCTACTTGCTTCGAATTTGCCCTTCCGCACTCGATCCTTCTCTAACCTTCCATCCAACATGCAAAACCAACAGCTTCCCCTTGTCAAATCAGCCCCCAAACCTGCCAGCGACCCCGCTCATGGTGCTGCCATAATATTCCTGCATGGCCTCGACGATGATGCTATGGGCTGGGAGAGTATGTCTCCTCTTCCTCTGCTTTGGCCTGACGACAAGAACTTACACTGCATCCAGACATAGCCACGCAATTCCATGAGGGAAACAAGCTTCCATACATGCAATGGATTTTCCCAAATGCACCACACAACATGGACGCCAGGCAGAATGCTTGGTACACTCCCTCGTCCTTGCAACCAGCCCCTGCCGGTCGTCCAGAACTCGCTCCAGATGAAGACGAGGAGGGCCTAAGGAAGAGTGTCGCATATGTCGAATCACTCGTGGACGATCTGACGTCGAGAGGCATACCGCCCAACCGCATAGTCCTTGGAGGCTTCTCGCAAGGATGTGCACTTGCATTGCTTACTGAGTTGACTTCTCGCTATGCCGGAAAACTTGCAGGTATTGTCGGCTTGATGGGGTACTTGCCGTTGCCCGAGACTATCCAAAAATTACGAACCGAGGCAGGACTGCCTCACGTGGTCGGTCATGTTCCCATGTTCTTGGGACGTGGATCCTCGGATAGACTGATCCCTCGAAGCAAATGGACCGAAGGCTTGAACAAGCTGAAGGAGTTGGGCGTCGACGATGGAGCCATGGAAATTAAGGAGTATGAGGGCTTGGCGCATGCGCTGTCGCCTGCTGTCTTGCAGGACTTGAGCAAATGGCTGGCAAGAGTTGTGCCACAGTTGGAGGATTAAGAGTATAGCTAGCTTTTATCTGCGAACGCAAATCAAGGACCAAGTCTTTGAGTGCTCCCAAGAGAAGCGAGAGTGGGCCCCGGTCTAGGTTCTGCGGTTGTAGGCAGTACGCCATATCTTCCATATGTCTTCTGGTCGACTGAAACGTAATGAGGTAGACGGCCGAGAAGGTTGAGCTTGCCCTCGATCCATCTCAAGATCTTCTCGTTGGGGACAAGGAATTTGACGTAGCCCAAGCCCCATAGATATCCAACGGCAAGACCGCACAAGTGACCAAGGAAGCTGGTGTTGGGTACAAGGACAGCGACGAAGAGGTTGAGGATCAGGGGAGCAGTCCAAGTGGGAATGTTGTAAGGGCCGAGAGCGAAGTTGGGGTTCTGCTTGTACGTCTTGATGGACTCGGAAGCCAGGAGAAGGAAGACCCAGACACTGCAAATGGGATTAGCAAAGGCCGAGGTAGCGAGACACTGAGTGTCTTACCTTGCGCCTTGGACGGCGGTGTTGGATCTGAAGATGAAGCGTTCAATCAGAGTATAACTTCCTCCCGGGAGAAGACCGAATGCTAGCAGACTCGTTAAACATGAGAAGAATTGAACAGAGTGAGAGAGACGAACGGCCTGTAAAGAGGAGCAAAGTCGGCAGAGAGCCATTCTCAGCCTCGAAACGTTCGAGAAGCGGAGTCAGAGCGAAGATGTTGACAATCATGTGGATGAAGCCAACATGAAGAAGAGGAAAGGTATTCAATCGGTACACTACGGAAGCGGTCAGACAGACAGCTACAAAGGCATCGAAGGACAATAGTTACTAGTCCCGAGATTCATCTCATTGGGTATCAGAGCGGCCCATTGCTGGAACCAGTCGAGTCTAAGGCTGGCGATCCAAAAAGCGACTATAACAACGAGAAGCGCACGCGTGCACAAGGGCAAGCGGAAGAGATAGGAGCGCACACGACGAGCGTCGAACTGGGGCAGCGAGAACGACGGCATCGCAAGCAAAGACAGGGCGAGCTGGGGAGAAGCAGCAGCAGCAGTAGCGATGGAGTCGGGAGAGGACAGAGGTCAAGTCTTGGTGTGTTGGTCGCGTCGGCGGAGACGTGGATTCGGTCTAGCAACGCTTCCCCTTGTTTTCCATCAAAGGCGCGCCCTGACCCTCTCTTGCACCTCCTGAAAGTCCGACTGTCGACCGCAATGGCAGCTCTACTGTGTAAGATGGCCCGATCAATCAGACTAGGAACGCTCAAGTAATAACTCGGCTCTTGTCTGAAGCAGGACTGCTGAGTCTCCGACACAGCCGCCGTCTTGCCCGCATCCCGCCCTACCTGTCGTTTCTGTGCATCGTCATTGGCGTCGCCTGGTTGTTGCTGCTTCCGCTCGACGAATATTCACGCCGCACCTACGTCTCCGAGAATGCCATCCTTCCCGGTCAGGTCCACACCTACTTTGGTGGTAGCGAGCACAATGTCTTCCGCGCATACAGACAGGAGGTGGCCTTGATGGATGAGCTCTCTTCCGAGGACCGCTCTCAAAAGTTATACCACATGCTGGCCGCCAACGGACTGAAGCCCGATATTCAGAACTACTCCTACTCTATTTCGGGCCAGAACAAGACGGGTCAGAACGTTTATGCACTGCTGCAGGGCCCGAGAGCAGATGCCACCGAAGCCATGGTCTTGATCGCTGCGTGGAGGAACATGGACGACAAGATCAACTATAGTGGTGTCGCCTTACTCATGACTCTGGCAAGATACTTCAAGAGGTGGTCTATCTGGTCAAAAGATATCATTGTCATGATCCCCTCAGACAGCACCTATGGCCCGCACGCCTGGGTTGACGCCTACCATGACACACATGACACCACTGCAGTGCAGGCCCTGAACATCAAAGCAGGCGCTCTCCAAGCTGCCATTGCTATCGATTACCCCGCTGGTCCGTGGGGCCATCGTTTTGACAAGCTGCATGTTGTATACGACGGCATCAACGGTCAATTGCCCAATCTTGATCTTGTCAACACCGCTGTCAACATCGCCCAGGGCCAGCTTGGCATTAGTTGCACCATCCAGCGCATGTGGGATCACCAGGACAGCTACCGCGAGCGTCTCGACACAATGCTCAGGGGTATGATGAATCAAGCTGTAGGTCATGCGAGCGGTCCACACAGTGTCTTCATGCCTTACCACGTCGATGCTATCACTCTGCAGACAGTTGGTGATGGTTGGCATGATGAAATCTCTCTCGGAAGAACTGTCGAGAGTCTTTTCCGCAGCGTGAACAACCTCCTCGAGCATCTGCACCAGAGTTTCTTCTTCTATTTGCTTATGCAAGCCAATCGCTTCGTGAGCATCGGTACCTATCTGCCCAGTGCCATGCTGATTGCAGTCAACTTCACCATCACTTGTATATTGCTCTGGGTCCAGAGTGGTCGACCGGAACGTCAAAGCCCTAACCCAGCCTCGCCTAAGAGCGAGAAGAAGCCTGAGTTGACTCTTGTCAAGGAAGGTGAGAGCGTAGCTCTGGTACCATCTGTGGATCTTGAAGTGATTCAAAGGGATCTGTTCAGCCCTCTGGCCATCGTCCTCGGCATCCATGCATTAGGTCTGGTGCCGTTCTACGTTTTGAACCAGATTCCGGAAGAGGTATGTAGAAACTACCTGGCGCTCGCCGACCCCTGCTAATATGTTTTCTAGACATCGATGACAGTACTCGCGGCACTTGTGGTACCCACCATCACCATGCCCGCAATCCTCGCATTTGCTCTTCGCAGCACTCTTAAACTTCCGCCTCAGACGTTTACTCTCATCCAATGCTTCTCTCTACTTCTGCTCGGTGCTGCTCTCTCCACTCTCGCTACCCTCAACTTCTCACAAGCTCTTTTCGTCGGACTACTCGCCTCTCCGTTATCGTTTGTCCGACCCTTCTCTCCTCCGCGGACATGGCCAGTCGGCGTGAAGGTTGTATTGGGAGTCTTGTCTGTGGCGGTCATGATTGCGACTTCACCTCCAGCCGCATTGCATGTCCTGGGGATGGTGACAGGCAAAGGCTTCGACGAGGTCATTGCAGCTGCGGCGTGGGCTTGGAGAGTGGAAAGAGTGTGGACAGGAGTCACAGTGTGGGTCTTGTGGTGGCCGGCATGGGTATGTGGAGGGCTTGCTCTATGCAGCGGCTTCATAGGGTGAAGCTACACCATAGCATAACACGTTCAGACTTGTGAGTCATTAAAAGTATAGATGTCTGATTATTCTTCTTTCGTTTGCCAACATGGTCTCGTTCTCTTTCTCAAGACTTTGATCGTCTTGATTCCAAACTTCTTGTGACTTCCAAGCGTATCTCATTTCCTCGCGGCTTTCCTTTACATCTTTGCCATAATCTCCTCTCTAAGCTTCTTCAGCTTGTCCTGGTTGCCTTGCTGCTGAGGCCAGTTGATACCCAGGCCTTCCTTCTCGTTCGGCTTGGGAATCATGTGGAAGTGAACGTGGTCCACGACCTGGTGAGCGATGCGTCCATTGTTCTGCAGGATGTTGTAGTCCTCGGCATTCACTGCTTGAGCAATCTTCTTTGCGACAGGCAAGATCTCTGTGAGTTGGTCGTCGGGGATATCGTGGAGTTTTGCGCCGTGGTATTTGGGAATGACGAGCTGAGACAAGTGGTTAGAGAGGTGGAAGAGGAGTGATTCAAAGAGAAACTAACAGCGTGGCCGTAGCTCAGAGGGTTGATGTCGAGGAAAGCAAAGACTTTGTCGCTTTCGAAGAGTTTCATCGAGGGGATCTCGCCTGTGATGTTGGGTAGTGGTGTCAGCTAGTGTTCCGACATGAGCTTTGGTCAAGATGTCAATGTACCCTTGATGATCTTGCAGAAGATGCAGGCAGCGGCCATGGTTGATGGTGTGTAAGATGTGATTGAAGACTATGTACTCGAGTGGTGTTACAGAAAGAACTCAAATCAACAAAGGTGAACAAACGACCCCGACCCCTCGTCCAGCTCGACCTTTTGCACTCGTCCGAATGCCGACCGAACATGGCAGTGACGACTGCGGGGTGAAGCTTTGACCTAAGTCCCTTCCTGCCTGTTCTGGATTGCTTCTTCGGAGACAAAATCGGAGTTAAGAATGGCCGACTCGCCCCGAACGTGTGTCGCATGCGATCTACATGTTATTTGCGACAAGTCGGAGACCATCATCGTCATACCATTGCCCGACTCACAGGCAATGTAGCTGATGTAGCTAAACGCCCAGCAACATGGAGAATAAATCGCAGTCGCCGGTGCTTACCAAGAAGCACTCTCTCGCCGACATTCGCTTTCCATCCCCGGGCTCGCAATCAACACATGGCTGCGGTATGCCGTCCCATAACAACAGCTTCGTCGCATGCCTGACAATTCTTAGATCATGTCAGGGCACAGCTTGAAGCTTCACAGCCCCAGCTGATCAAGCGATACACTACCTTGATGCAAACTGTACACAAGTACGGCGCAATTGGTCCTCACCTAAACAAGTCATCCGCCATCTCATTACGCCCTACCTACCTCTGCTTAGACTGTTCGAGTGTCTTTGCCTCGGAAGAGCGCGATCAACATGACAAGAAACACATCCTCTGTAAGAACCCATGCGCTGGACGGAGCCACATCTTCTGACAAAGCCAGGTGTGGAATCATCAAAGGGCAATGTGTACTGCCGGGAATGCGACGACTTTGTCTATGACAATGCTCTCGAAGAGATACGCACCCAACAAGGTATGCATACAGGTCAAAAACACAGCGACGACGTCTAACCACCTCTCAGGCAAGAAGCGCAAGCACACCGTTTTCATGTCCGATGTCGACAGCAAGATTCTCGCCGCAAACGCCGCACCCACACCATGCCGCGCCAAAGGCCTTCGCGGACTCTACAACATGGGACAGACATGCTTCATGTCGGTCGTTCTACAATCCTTGATCCACAACCCCTTCATCCGCGCCTTTTACCTTTCCATCGGTCACCGCTCCATCGACTGCGAACGCGAAGCATGCACTTCATGTGCTCTCGACGACATCATTACCGAGTTCCACAGTACTGAAAAGGCTGAGGGTTACGGTGCAGTGGCCATGCTCCAGGGAAGTTGGAAAGGAGGTGGTAATCTGGCTGGCTACCAACAGCAGGATGCTCACGAGTACCTGCAGTTCATCTTGAACTCGCTCCATACCACGAATCTTGAAGAAGATGAGAAGGAGGAAAAGGCTGAAGATTGCAACTGCGTCATTCACCGTGCCTTCTGTGGCCTGATGCGCAGCACTGTTGTCTGTTCCAAGTGTAAGAACGTCACAGCTGCCGTGGACCCATTCATGGACCTATCTCTCGACCTCAAGAGTGCTGGACCCAAGAAGAAAAAGAACGATCCACCCGTGGCACCTCAAGCCGTCAATCTGACCGAATGCCTCGACCGTTTCACAAGTCCGGAAGTCTTGCCAGCTTCGGACTACCGCTGTCGAGAGTGTGACAGCCAACAGACCGCCACCAAACGTCTCGCTCTGTCACGACTACCGCCGGTGCTGCCGATACATCTGAAACGCTTCTCACACTCAAAGACTTCTTCCACGTCCATCAAACTTGATGCCAAGGTGCACTTCCCGACCGTCTTGGACTTGCAACCCTATGTCAGTCGGCCGCGCTCCAAGAAGGGCGGTAGTGAAACCAATGGGGCTAAGAATGGTGCGGACGCTGAGAAGGGTACATCCCCGCGTCCTATGTATGAGCTCAGCAGTGTCATTGTGCATAAGGGCAAAATGGATAGCGGTCATTATGTGAGTTATGCTAGAGAGGGTGATGAGTGGTTCCTGTTCGATGACAGCAAAGTCGTTTTGGTCGAAGAGAAAGAAGTCTTGGCTGCAGAAGCATACATGCTCTTCTACATTGTTCAGGAAATTGAGGTTTGAGTTACAATACCGAGCACGGCTGGCGTTTTGGTGTACTGTCTCCAGCATACTAGCAAGCAGAGAAAGGCGTTCGTTAAGATATCAGGCAATTAGCAGTTGTACAGACTCGATGGGCCAGGAAATACCAAATATCAGTCTGCTGCTCTTCATCACAAAGCAGACTTGGACTGCAAGAACCATGCTCCGTCATCCTCGTGCACTTTTCCTTCCTTCTTCAACTTGTCCAAGACTTGCAAGACACCCCTCTCTGCCGGTGCATGCAAATTCTCGGGATATCCTCTATAGATGACCCTTACCAAATCCATCGATTGCCACCCATTTTTCCCTTCCTCATTCTCTCTTCCCAACACATCCACAATCTGCCCTTCTCTCTCTTGTCTGTGTCGAATGTATTCCTGAATCTTGGCCTTGCCATCTTCAATCACAGGTCCATGACCAGGATAAGCACGTCCAGAAAACTCATGTTGCATCTTTTGCAGACTGTCCATGTAGGCGCTCAAGTCTTCGAATACAGCCGTGCCTTGTCCCAACACATTGTCACCCGTGAACATTGCATTTTCCTCTTCGAGCACCAACGCCATGTGATCTGTTGTATGGCCCGGACAGTGGAAAGCCCTCAATGTAGCGCCTTGGATGTCGAACACTTGACCATTGCTGATTTCCTGCTGGCCTCTCTCTGCTTGGTTTTTGTAGACGGGGATGTTTGGGTAGAGGGAAAGTAGGTCGGGGATACCTCCTACGTGGTCGGGATGCCAGTGGGTGAGGATTACTTGGGAGATGGAGGCTTTTTCTGCAGACAGGAGGTGCTTTAGGGAGGTCAGCCAGGCGGGTTTGCCTTCGCCTGTGTCGATTAGGAGGCGGGTGGGTCCTTGGCCGACTAGGTATGTGTTTGTTCCTGTGGAGAGGAGGTTTTGGTTAGTTTTGATTGCATTTTTGAGGTGGGTTGGTTGGTTGGTTGTGGTTTTAGGATACCTTGGAGAGTGAACTGGCGGAATTGTTAGACATGCTGATTAGAATAGTCTTCGTCGATTGTTACGATACTCACTTTTCCTGGGTTGCCGCCTAGTATTCTGATTACCCTTGAGCTGATACGCTCGATCTCTGGTAGATGTACTAAACTTGATGCCATGATTGATACAGTCGGAAGTCTGTTCTGTGATGTCCTTATGATAGTGATGACTCGTTTCCGTGATTTTGTATAAAGTAGCTACTTAATTCGATTGTCGTGGTGATTTATAAGTTATTGACCCTTCTCACTCAGGTAATGGAGTCATGTCCAGATTGAACCTCGGCTCTGCAAGCACGAAATTAGAGTCACTTCGCAGACAAGCACCAAACACAAAGTCAGGGTGCCTCCAACCTTACATGCCAAGATAACCCCGATCGAGCATATTCAGGTGCTTTGGAAGAAAACGAAATCGCCTGAAGTCCTGCTGCTCCAGAATTTTTCCCGCACCACATCTATATCACTCGCAATCGTCTATACCATCAATCAGAAAAAATGGGACTCACCGATGACTTCGACGAGGATGACCGTCCGTAAGCATTTTCACCCCCAATACAATGATCTCTCTCTCTCTCTCTTGAACTCTGATTCTAACAAAAACACACCAGTCAACTGGACCCCTCAACCATGGCTCTGCTCCAAGAATTCTACACGGAAAGAGACGAGCGAGAAAAGCAATTCGAAGACCTGAAATCAAAAGCCGAGGATGAATTCGACAACAGCTCCAAACCTCTATCTATGGACTTGTTCACCGAAAGTTGGCAAGACAGCCAGTTTTGGTACAAAGACGAGACTGCAACGGTGTTGGCTGAGCAATTGTTGGATGGTGTGACTGGAGACAGTCGCATTGCTGTTGTTTCGGCGCCGAGTGTGTATATCCAGTTGAGGAATTTACTGGTGAGTAGACTATTGCATGGGGGAGGTGGAAAAAAGGAGAAGTTGGAAAACTGATGAAAGTTGCTATTTGCAGAATGATCGTGAAAAATACCCGATACGACCGAAACTCATGCTTTTGGAGTTTGACGAGAGGTTTGCGGTTTTCAAGGATGACTTTGCTTTTTACGATTACAAGCAACCTATCAAATTAGATCGTAAGGACAACGCAGCCTGTAAACGATAAAGATCGAAGCTAACACCAGCAACAGCCAGCCTCAAAGGCTCTTTCGACAGAATCATCTGCGATCCTCCATTCTTGAACGAGGACTGCCAGTCAAAAGGTAGATTGCATCCTCCATTTTTTGCTTTCAGAAACGTCATACTAACGAAGATCCATCACAGCTGCACTCACAGTCCGCTGGCTGGCCAAGACATGGGAGGCTCCTCTCAGACTCATTCAATGCACTGGAGAGCGAATGGAGTCGTTGGCCCACAAGTTGTACGGCAAGGCTGGTATGCGCACCACCACCTTCCGTCCCGAGCACTCCAAGGGCTTGAGCAATGAGTTCAGATGCTATGCCAACTTTGAGTGCGATGTTTGGAAGTTTGAGCATCAAAACTTGTCATAGGTGTTAGACCAATCACAGGATTTTGTCGAGGAGCCTGATCATGAATATATCCTGATACAAAAAGGAGCACACCGGCTTCATTTTAGACGAACCCAACAACACAATTCAGTGCTATTGGACCGATGGCCTAAAAGTTGCGATGGTCAATTCTGTCTGTATGTTGTGATAATCCTAATCTACCGATGATTGCTTTTGCATGAGGTACATGTATTTTGTTGCCAGCGAATTTTCAAGAATCTGCTGATCCTTCCCGATCCGGCAATTTTCTCCAGGCGCTCTGGCCGAGTGGTCTAAGGCGTTAGACTTGAATTCTATCTTCAGTAATCTAATCTCTTCGGAGGCATGTGTTCGAACCACATGGGCGTCGATATCTCCTTTTGCCCTTGGTTGCATTGTTTTCTTTTGCTTGTCGGCCTTTGTGAGACGTGACGGCTAGGTGGTTGAGGTGCTGGACTTGTGGTTCATCGCGGACCAGGTCTGGTGTTTTTGCTCAACTCATATCCATCCCTATCATTAGCATCTCCATAAGCATCTTTAGAAGGAAGTATGCACTGTCATAAAATCCATTGGCGTATTCGTTAACTTTTGGTATTATTGAACATCAGACTTGCTTTCGTCAAAGCTTCTAAGGGTATCTACAAAATTTTACAATCGTTGAGAACTAGATCCAAGTCCTCCTTATATATGTTTCTTCCCGCGGGCCTTGTTCGTCTTTAGATCCCGTCTCCTCAGGTCTGGCGCACGGTTGAAGGGCGATGCTACCCATCTCCGTCGGTGAGGTGCCCGACCCATCTGCTTCCGATACTCCCAAGCCATGTGATCTGCTTCTTGTTCCATGTTGTCCAATGGTTGCATCTGCGCCTTAGCCAACTCGAAGTTCTCGCTCCTGAGTGCGAAGGCGGCTTCGTCTAGACAATCCGCAACTTCATCACCTTCGAGACGACGAACAAACAGAAGGATCCATTGGAACTTCTGCGTGCTGAGCCAAGCGCCGTCTCGAAGAGGGCGAGTCACTCCGGCATGGACAAGAGCCCGAGACATCAAGCTTGAAAGAGGTGCACCTCGATCGCGGAGAAAGTTCAAGCAACCACACACCTGCCTGAAGGCCATTCTCGAAGTCAACAGTGGTGACTTGGCAATGGCGTAAGCGACGTGGTGCACCAGCTCGATCCTCTCTTTGGACAGAGAGTTTGTTGGTACAGAGCGCATGTTTACTGGCAGAGCACCTGCATAATCTGGCCTATTCAACAGGTCAAATATAGCTTCTGAGCTCCAGGCTGCTCGACTCTCAACAAGAGCAAACAGTAACTCGGGTATTTCTGAAAGCCATTGGGTGCTTTCTGACCGGTTGAAGACGTCCAACGCCCATTGCGTTTTCTTGATGTCGATGAAATGTCGCATGATATCCACAGCCACGGGGTAAGGGATTTTGACATCGTTTCTAACAAGTTTCAGGAAGAAGTGATATGACCATACAGGTGACTTGTGATGTTTCAGCACTTGAAACAAATCACAAAGCCATGGAGTGTAGTCAATCTTATTTTCTCTCAATAGCTTGAATAGCTGAACCCAAGCTCCTCCCCGAGTTGGGTAGACACCTTTCTGATTTGGCTTACATCGTTCGCGCAGCGTTGCCGCAATGTTATCGAAGACTGATTGACGTGTTGCGGGAATTTTTCTGTGAGTATGTGACTGATCAGGAGATCGAGACATCGTATATTTTACCCCGAAGGTTTGAAACGGGGCTCTGTCTCTGAAGCCTTGACGAGTGTGAACTTTTGGCGGGTGCTGTAATGGGAGGTGGTGTACTGCAGCCGAAGTTGTATTGCTCACGACATTCAGTATATCAGAGTTTGGTACATCCAGTATTTCTGATGGCTCAAGTATGGTGGGCTTGATCCAACTGTGCAAGACAATGACGGCGGCATCCGCAGGGTGAAGTGTCCGCAGGTGAGCGCCAAGCTCAGTGATGGTAAATTTCGAAGCAAGGAAAGAATAAAGTCGAGTAGCAAATAATGAGTCGGATTGAAGAATTGAGGGACGGAAGAGACGGAGATCATCAAGCCAGCAGACAAGCCTCTCAGCCCGATCAACGTGGGTGATTTTGAGGTCGCAGAGACTGCTGACGAACTGTCGACTGGCCTCCCATACCATCTGTTCAAAAAATTCATCGGGAATAATGCTCAAGATGGGCATTAGCTGATCTGAAGGACCAAGCTGTTCGGTTCTGGAGAGTATGCTTTGTCTGAGGTATCTGATCATGACCTTGCTGCCTGATTGGCCGGAAAACGAGACAAGTGCAGCCATGAGCTTGAGGACGTCTGGTGACGGCGGTAGAGGGAGCATGTTCAGGAGCAGTTTGGCGCCCGACCGGTGTGGGGGAGGATTTGGAGCATGCGCATGTACCAATGATTGATGAAGCATGCTGAGGACTTCCAACAACAACTGAGGATCAATCCCTGCAGCTTCCTTGGCCATGTCGCTGAGCATGCCCGACAACTCTTCGATTGGCATGGTGCTCAATGCAATCTTGTCGCATACAAGACAAAAACAATCTCGAATATGTTCAGAGCGGGCGCTGGTAGAGAATAAGTGGTTGAGATATGCACGAGAGTTGTGCGCTACCTCATGATTCAAATCGCTCTGCAGGAAGGCCATAATCTGGTCATGAGTGGATTGAATCATGAAGGAGCGACAAGCGGCTTTGCTGAAGTTTGAGGAGACACTGGAGTCGTTATGTATGGCAGCATGTGCTTGTGCCAATGAGTCCAGAGTGCGGCATGAAGCCAATAGGAACGTGTACTCGTCGAAAGAAAGCTCTTGATCTTGTAGGGGCTTAGGCGGTGGTGGAACGCCATAGGATCCAGTCAAGGTGGGGAGTGTCCGAGGTATAGGAGAAGCGGGAGGAGCGTGGTGCGGTGGACTTGGGGCACGCGACTGGATGGTACTCGGCGGGGCCCATAGCGAAGTCATGTCGACACCTCCAGAGCCGAAAAGAGCACCAAAGTCAGGGATTAGGCCTGCCGAGGGGGTGGGCATACTGAGGCCAGCCATTCGTCTCCTAGCGAGGCGACGACGAGCCTCCAATGGCCCCGGAACGTTGCTGCCATGGCGTCTGGTATTTGTGTGGTTATGGTTTACCAGATAGGTATTGGCGAAGCGACGGTAGGCAGCAGCAAGCGTGTCATCGGAGATCCAGATGTGCTGCGGCTGGATTCGACATGGCATGGAAGGCGCCTGGCAATTCGGCGATTGACTGATTGAACAAAGTGAGGATGCGGACAAGAAAGTGCCTGTATGGCCGGCGGCAGGTGCGATGCGGTGCCAAGGCCGCGTCCATCGCAGTTTCCGTCGCGCATCTCGAATCTCGAAATGTTCCGCCGGGCATAGCGACTTTGTCCATTCACTCTTCGCTCTCCACCCGTCACTCCAGATGATTCTACGATCAATAGCCTTGCGCCAAGGTATGTTCTATCTGTTCCAATTGCCTGTCCAACAATATTCATGTCTCGATAGGCCGCAGAGCAGTGGCCAAGCCCGCACGATGCCTCCACTCATCAGCCACCTGCTCGCAACACGCCCAACCCATTGATCCCGATTCCTACTCGTTCTCTTCGCGCGTCCAACCTCCCGTCGACGGTGATCAGGTTGCTCGTGACTACCGCGCCTTCAAGCACCACCAGGAAGTCACCAACCGAATTGGATCCGTCGTCACTCCCAAGTACCAGCCGCACAAGCAACTCACCCAGCCTCCATCGGCGGACGAAATTTCTCTAGAGCTCCTTCTGGCTTCGCAATCTCATTTGGGTCACTCTACCTCGCTCTGGAATCCTGCGAACGCCCGCTACATCTTTGGTGTCCGCCAGGGTGTTCACATCATCTCACTTGACCAGACCGCCTCCCACTTGCGCAGAGCATGTGCTGTCGTCCGCGGTGTCGCTCAACGTGGTGGTCTGATCCTGTTCGTTGGTACTCGTGAGGGTCAAGAGAGAATCGTCGTCAAGGCTGCTGAGCTGGCTGGTGGCTGCCATCTGTTTGATCGTTGGATTCCTGGAAGCATCACCAACGGTGCTCAAATCTTAGGCAGGTGTCGCATGAAGGTCGTTGACGAGAATGACAAGGAGATCAAGGGCTTCGAGGAGCAACTCGAGGCAAAGGGTGCTCTCAAGCCTGATCTGGTCGTCTGCTTGAACCCTCGGGAGAACTATGTCTTGCTGCACGAGTGTGGCCTTAACAACATTCCAACTATTGGTGTCATTGACACTGACGCAAACCCTACTTGGGTCACCTACCCTATACCCGCCAATGACGACAGGTACGTATAGCTTGTTCCACCTAGACATGTGTGATCGCTGACCAATGCCAGTCTTCGCTGCATCAACCTCATCGGAGGCGTTCTTGGACGCGCCGCTGAGTCAGGCATGAAATCACGTCTCGGCCAGGCCGCCCAAGGTAGGGTCTCATACTCGGCACGCCATAACCTCGATCCCCCAACTTCCGACCAGATTGCCGCTGCCTACGAAGCCGAACGCTCCTTCAACAAGAACAATGAATTCGACGATGATGCTGAAAACCGCCTTGTTACTTCATCCACTCCCGCAGACGAAGACGCCAGGATTCAAGAACAGGCCGACATTACCATGCTGAGCACGTTCGAATACGCTCAGTTCGCCGACTTTGACGAAGATGCCGTGACTGCCGCCTTCGACATGCACTTGCCTGACCAGAAGACATCCGAGACATCAGAGCTGGCCGAGCTGAGAGAGAACCTCCGTCGTACTCACCGTGCTCTCCAGGTACCGTTTGAGGGCGGGCCTGAATACTTTGAGAGCGAGCCCGTTGATGTCAAGACCGCAGTCGAGCTTGAGTCAGAGGCACAAGATATGATGGATGAGCCTCTTACTCAACAAGAAGCTGCTGCACTGCACTCTCGCGACGGAGGCAAGGGCGAGAACCCCTACGAGGGAGGCAGTTACCGTAGCGCTCTCAAGATGCGCAAGAACGCTGCCGACGCCACGCTAAGCAGAATGATTGCTCTTAAGAGACAAGCATTTGGTGAGGAGCTGTCTGCCGAAGACAAGGAGGTGCTACGCAAGCTGGACGAAGCAGCCAAGAACGCACCCGCAGTCGACGAAGGCAAGTTCGCTCTCCCTGCGAGACGCCCTTCATAGTCGTCTCTTGTACAAATTGTATCATGTAAAGCATAGAGTGGGGGTTTGGGATCGAGAAAAGCCTGGCGTTCTTTTGAGTTGATGTGTATGAAAATTTGACTCTCGCAAATCAACGTTTCATTGTATTATACCATTTGTCCAGAATCGAAAGACTTCCTATCACTTTTGCACTGTTCTCTCCGGCTAAACGGCTCCCAGCTGTGACACCAAATTACATAC
>Ga0058697_10000406_pt1 | contig 19466 bp, 19 predicted proteins | sample AgamicAsMae_FD_66619 | JGI IMG/M metagenome (GOLD analysis project Ga0058697, IMG submission 66619) | Agave microbial communities from Guanajuato, Mexico - As.Ma.e | ecosystem: Host-associated > Plants > Phyllosphere > Phylloplane/Leaf | place: Guanajuato, Mexico | collected 2012-06-04
GCCGGCTCGCCCTCGTACATCTCCAAGCTCAATCCCCTCAACTACATGCCCAAATCCATCTCCAACCAACGCGACCACGACGAACAAAGCGTCGACCTCCCTCTGGACCGCGAACCCTCGACCATCCCCCGCGGCGACGGCCAAGGAAACTGGGAATACCCTTCTCCTCAACAAATGTACAATGCCATGTTGAGAAAGGGATACACCGATACGCCTGCCGAACACGTCGAGTCCATGGTCGCCGTCCACAATTTCCTGAACGAAGGAGCTTGGGAAGAGATTGTGCAGTGGGAACGCCGCTTCTCAGCTGGCCTCAAACGCGGCTGGCAAGTCTGCAAAAAGGGAGAAGAAAATGCTGGGTTCCTTGCTGAATTGCTAGCGAGAAAAGACGCCATTGCTGCAAACACAGACACCAAAGATCCTTCGCTTGTGCGCTTCATGGGAAGGCCTTCTGAGCTCACGCCTAAAGCGAGAATGCTGCAGGTCATGGGATGGCTGTATCCTTCCAAGTACGAGACTGAGCCGCCGTTTGATCGCCACGATTGGTTTGTGAGACGAGTGCACCCCGATGGCACGGAGAGAGAAAAGAGATATGTGATTGATTATTACTCGGGTCCTCCTGAGGAGACTGGAGAGCCGGTTTTCTATCTGGATGTCAGACCTGCTGTTGATGGACCGTTGGATGCGGCTGAGAGAGTGGTCAGGTGGGGCGGTGATGTTTGGTGGAGAGCCTCTGGCGGTATCGTGAGGGATGAGTTGGCCAAGTTGCAGAAGTGAGCTTGTGCTGATACGAATGCTGGTGTTTGGGGAGCGTAGGGACTTGAGGTCTTGTTTTGGAGTTTCTGGGAGCGGCTGTTGCTTCTTCTTCTTCTTCTTCTATATTGTTCTTTGTTGTATATTTTTCATTGCAGCGAACGGGGTTCTGATTCAATGACCATCTCCACTTTCACACCCAACTCAAGTCTTCTAATCCATGAAACCGCGCACCAAATCTTGGGTCGTCCCTGCAATTCTCAATCACCTACCACTTCGACCAATTCCACCCCTTGACTTTCACTCTCACCCAAACAAAACAAGCCAAAGCAGCAACATAACACAAACCCGTAAACACACCCACACCCCAATACCTCCTTTTTCCGTCTTCACCATTCCCACAAGCATCCAGAATACCACCAGCAGCAGGCAAACTAACCAACACCCCAAACGCAACAACCGTATAACAACTAGCATAATACCTGCCATAGCTCTCAATCTCGCACAACTGACCCAAACAAATCGGTGTAAGAGAAACATTACTGCCACTCACAAAGCCAAAGAGAATAACAAAGACAGTGAGTAAAGCCGGAGATGATAGGTCGGCAGAAACAATATCAGGGATCCAGAGTGCTGCAACCGAAACTGCACAGAGGAATAGTGAGGCAATCATAGTGTTGTAATGCCCAAACTTATCACCCAAAGATCCAGAAGTCAAGCGTCCGAAACAGGATGCAGCGTTCAAGATAGCCAGAAGTTGATAGCCGAATCCTGCTGCTCCGGTGACTCCAGCTTCTTGATCATCGATGTGTTGGCGAGAAAGATAGTAAGCAGGTAAATACGTAATCGGGATGAAATAAGCCAAGTCCGTGAATAGTGTTCCTGCAGTCGTGATTGCCATTGCTCCGCTCCCATCGGCAAAGATACGGTAATCAGGCAGAGTTTGCCTCCAAGTCGACACTCCATCTTTTGGTTTCGGGGGCTCAATCCTGCTGCGGCAAAAACAGATGCAAATAGCACAAAGAGCGAGTAATACAAAGCCTAGGATCCTAATACACCATTTCCAACCCAGAGATGGGAGTAAGGCTTGGATGAGTAGAGGGAAGACTATACCGCCTACACCGCCTCCTGTCCATGCAATTCCACTGGCGAGACCGCGGCGGGTATCGAACCAATGAGCTACACAAGCCATGGAAGGTGTAAGCAACAAACTGGACCCTAAACCATTGAGGAGGGAAAAAGCCAAAAAGACCTGATAGTATTCTGTCCGTGAAGTCGCAAGTCAGCGCTTACTCCCTCTAATCGAAGCCTCATGACCAAAGCACCTCACCACTTACCATAACAAAAACTTAACCCCATCATGCCTAATACCGTACAAACCGCCCCTGCGAGAAACAACACCCTAGGTCCAAAAACATCAAAACAAGGGCCTACCCATACACCCACACCCCAAACCACAAACGCATAAATGGAAAATATCCAGCCTAGCGATGATGCCGAAGAGGTGGTAAGGATGGAAGAGGAGAGTAAGATGCTCAAGACACCAGTGCTGTTGTAGAGACCAATTGAGGCGGTCAAACCGCAAAAGGCGCCGAGGACGACTAGCCAGGCTTGAAGGCCGCCTTCGGGGTAGGTTGGTGGTGAGGCATCTGAGGAAGATGCGGATTTCTCGGAGTCGGAGAGCGGAGGAGCTGATGGAGAGGAAGGAGAAAGCATTGTGATGGACCTTGAACTTAAGAATCAAGATTCCAGGTAGTATATTAAGTTCGATGGAAAGGATTGGCAATGATTCAGACAGAATCGTCTTTGGGTGTTTGAACTCGTGTCCAAGAGCTTTGAGAAGTAGATAGTGGAGCAAAAACCTACACAAGAAGCTCCACTTACCTATACTTATATGACAGACCTACCATATACGATTTCTTGATTGTTGATTGATGTAGCCAAGATAGTCCAATAAACAGAAGAGTGAACTGGAACTGACCAATTAGCAGCGAGTGTACTCAAACTGACCAATCAACAGCCCGGTATAGGTATGATGCTTTTTGGTGTTCAAGGCCGGCGAACAATGCATTTTCTGTTCGAGAAGTTGCAGTATCGAGATTTGTGCAGATTGCATCATCGCACTCGAGATTGAAAATCAACAATGTTGGTACTTAGTCGGTCCCGTCAGAGCGGATGCTGCGTGAAAGCTCGGAAGCTCATCTAGGCTGCTCGCAACCTGGATATTGCGGTCCCACTACTCACCGTTACAGCTGTCTTCTGACAGATTGCAATACAACCGATCAGTGTGTAGCTCTCGAATGCTGATTTGCCGACTTACAGCGAAGAAAGAGGATGCCAGTAGCACCCAACACGATGCTTTGGCGGATGAATCTCGGACCTCACTCTACAACCCAATCGCCGTCATCCTTCCACTCTTGATTACAAACATACGGGTTTCCGCGATAGAAACCCAAGTTATTCTCTAATCATCCTTAGAACCATTATCAGATACACTATACCAGCAACTTTAAGCAACCTATCCATTAACGTCCTTGTTCCATATTATCTGCTTCGCCATCCATCACCAGTGTACTATCCCAACAGCAACAGACTCAAAGACTCCACTCAGCAAACCTCTGGAAGAGTCAACACCGGTTGTGGTCTCAACCCTCTCTTCGTTACTCCTAATGCTTCCCTTACCCCTTCCCTCCACAACAACACAAAGCCAAAGATGGCACTCCCTAACCACCCGCACCTCACCACCTTCCCTCCTACCATTCTACTACGGAGTCCTCGCCACAAAAATCTACTGTCGACCCACTTGCTCCGCTCGCCTTGCCCGTCGCGCCAACGTAACATACTTTTCTACTCCCTCCGCCGCTGTCTCAGCTGGTTATCGCGCCTGTAAACGGTGTCGACCTGATGACATGCTGTTTATTGGGGAAGCTGAGGAGGTGGTTATGAGGGCGATGGGTGTGATTGGAAGATTGCAAGGGAAGGGTGGGTTGGAGGGTATAGCAAAGCAATCGGGAGTCAGTAAGAGTTACTTGTGTAGAGTGTTCAAAAAGACGATGGGCATGACCGTTGGGGAGTACATCAGGGAGTTTGAGAAGGTGGGGGAGGGGTTTGTTGATGATATGTTCATGGAGGCAGAGAGACTGCAAGTGTCAGATGTAGTACAATTGCCGAACGCTGTCGATCAGTGTCGGAAGGAAGGCTGGGATGTGCTTTCGGATTCTATCGAGGATCCTACGCCGCCAGACATCGGCACGGAGCTTGATTATGGCCAGTCGATCTGTACAGAAGATTTGACGAACACAGCTCAACTATCAAGTTGATATGAGAACATTGAGGACAGCTCTTATAGCTCATTGCGCCACATCCAACAGAGTAATGATGAGCATTGAGCAGAGTGCAAATCCGTGGCCAGTAGAGAAACCAGCCATAGAAGGACACATGGACGCATGATATAGAAATGATAAGTAAAGGCGTTTATGTCATTAATAAGTTTGTGCTTGTTTGTGTTTGAATGAATAGGCGATGAGAGCCATGATGCCGAATCTCATGTTCGTCAAATTCTCGACCTCCTCAATCTTGAGGTCTTACTTGGGCAATGTCTTCTTCCCTGCCGTAGCGACAAGCCGTTCCTTACACAACATAGTGAAGTGCCCTTCCGACCCGCCCAAGCTTATCTACGCCATCAGTAAGCATCAAAAGCCGATCGAAAGTTCAGAAGCGACTAGTCCAGAACCACGATATCATGTCCTTGTCCATTTGCATCACCGCCTTGTGCTCTGATCAAAGCATCAAAGTCGAGCAACAGTCGGTCCATGACTTGCACCTCAGCAACAATACCAGTTCTGAATCCTTTGACCCCATTGATATCCTTGCCTTGCCAGACTTGCTGCAGCAGATCCAATGCCTTATCGTATTCAGGTGTAGAGGCTTTGAGTATTGTGATGCTCCAGTAATTCTTTCCTTCCTTTCTTGTGGCTTCGATGTTGAGAGTTATTGATGGCAGAGGTGATGAGTAGACGATGCGGAGGTGTGCCAGGTTCCTGATAGTAACCCTTAAAGTTTTTGCTGCTAGGTCTTTTGCTTCGATTGTTGCGCAGGCGGAGAGAAGTGGTGTGGTCGTGTGCAGTGTATCGAACAATCTCTCTACACGTGACCTCTCTTCCATCATAGAAGAGACACCGGGAGGTGCGAGAAGCAGATTTTGGAGTAATGGTTGCACACGTCGATGTGGATTTAGTGTGTCCTCAGTCGCGAAACGCAACTGCATTGGTTGTGCTGCATCGTCAGTGAACAAGATCCCTGCTTTGAGACGCTGAGCGGATGAAGCAGCAGAGTATCGGAACACCAATCCAGTGACGGCCACTTTCTCGACTGCAAATTCTCGTTTCGCGATCGCGGCGAGACAGGTTGCTAGACGTTGCACTCGTCGGAGCTTGCCCTTTATGATGGAGATGAGGTCAACACCGAAGTGGGTACGTAGTTGCAGAGCGAGGATACCATTGGCAGCAAACACGATGTCCTGTGAAGCTGTTCGTGTGCCTACCAGGGGTGCAAGAATTCGTGCTGTGTGCGGAGTCAAGTTGGCTTTAAGGACGTGTACCACCTTAACTGCGTCTTTTGCGGTCTCATCAACGCCGTGGTGTGTGAGTATCATAGCGCTACCGCACCAAGCTTTCCAGACCTTGCGCTCCTGCACAGAAGAGGGTTGCATACAGTCCTCGAATTTGATTCCGACGACTGCCGTAGTGGTAGAAGCGGAAGGTAATGATGTTTTTTGCGTGGTTGCTGGAGAGACGTGTCTAATCTCATGGCTGATCTCGTCGCTTCGAAGCTGAGAGGATATATTGCTAAGGGAGATTTGAGCCACCGCGCGGGACTCGATGAGCATGAGCGTATGTCGGTCGAATGATTTTGTTGATGAAGGAACTGAGAGCGGTTCTGCTGTGTTTATTGTACGGCACGTTGATGTTGTTGACGCCAAACGGACGATCCACCATTTTGTGCCTTGCAGACTGACGGTCAGGCAGATGGCCCAATCCTCACCCCAGCCATGGCGAGTAAACGTTGTGCGACGAACAACTTGTTCGGAGAAGATCTTGTTCACATCTCCTTGTTGGGCGGTTGGCATCAAAAGCCAGCCGGCTTGTACAGCTTTCCGCGTGATCTGATCTTGCACGAGCTTGCAGTTGAGATAGGACAAGATCTGTGCAGCGTCGATCGTTGGATCAGAGTTCAGTCTCCTTTCTACGTCTATAGATGCGGCAGAAACAGGTGAAATCGAGATATTGCCGTTGACAGGGATAATGCGTAGCGTAGTATCGAGACCGTGCTTGGCGAGCTTCATGGACAAGGCACATGCATTGGGATTCGTCGACGAAGCTTTCAGGTCGATATCAAGAACGGAGTTTGCTGGTGAGATGGCCAGAAGCTGATTGTTGACCAGTTCAAGGCGGAGAGTCATATGCGCAGCAGTGACTTGGTTTAGGAGGTGCTCCATGGAAGGGTTCGCTGTGTCAATCGCAAAGTTTGTGTCAGGGATTTCCTTTCCTGCTCTAAACCAGCGAACATTGAGCCGTGCAGGCGTATGTGGCTGGTCTGAGTTTTCAGCTTTTTGTCCCTTCTTGATTCCAACCTCAATCCAACTCTTCGATCCAGGTTGACCCGTCCAGTACTGTACGATGAGCGAACGGTGGACAGGCTCGACGTGTAGACATTCAGTCCACCTCGTGCGTGCCAAGTCTGAGGCCTGTATTCGTAGCAATGTAATCTTGTGTGTAAGAACAAATCCGTGGAGGAAGTCGTAAGCAGCCGAGAGACCTTCCGTTTGGAGTAGTTGGTTGACCTTCCCTTCTAGATGTGCACGAGCAGGTCCATCGGCTAGAGGCGGAGCATCAGAGAACAGAAACCGGATGTCGATGAAGTAGAATGGTGATGTGGTGTCTTCATCGGTAACAGCCAGATCAAGCTCGAACTCATTGGGTACGACAAAGGTAGCACGGCCGTTAGCTATCGAATAGTTGCAAAAATATGGAGGTAGTTGTTCATGCAAGTTGAGTCGCACGGAAAGGACAAAGTTCATATCTCGTAGCGTCTTGAGCAATTTTTGAGCAGATAGAGGCTTTGGCGCAATGTAGCCGAGATCAGGTAGCCATGGGGCTTTGGATGTGGACAAGAGTTCCAGGGCGCCTTGGATGTTTGGGTTGGGCATTTTGGCACCGATCATGTTGTGTTTCATTTGCATTATGGCATCCCCGACTTGTGTTGAGGCCTCGTCCTGCTGTGTCAACCACATGCGCAGCTCGATCAGCTTGTCCATATCGCCCATGTTGCGTGCCCAATCGGAGAGGACCAAGGCCTTGATGAAGCGAGCCTGTTGGGTGTTTGCAAAGTTCATAAGCCGCAATTTCTTGTCCACACTTGGTTTGGATACATCCGAGACAGGAGTGGATGCGCCATTCATTTGCGGTGTGCCAATGTTCAGATCGGCCATCTGCTCAATAACCTCGCCCAGGTCAAAATAACATTGTTGGGCCATGCGCTCCAGCAGAGTACCCATTGGAACATAAGTGTGAGCCCAGTGTTCCAGCTCGGGCGGCGAGACCTTCTCTTCCTCTCTGATTGTGCCATTGCTATGGCCGTTGGCCAAAGCGGTGGGTTGCGCAGTCGCGGTCGGGGCCATGTTGGGCGAGTCGGGCTTCAAGCCGTTGGTCTTGGGTACGGCATGGCTGTCCATGACGATGCGGCCTGGCATGCTCCTCTATGCCTGCTTGTCGGACATGCGGACGAGTGATCGGGACCGTCGTCCGTGATGTCACTGTCCTGTCGCGTCCAGGTGAGTGGTCGCGGTCTTGGTCGAGTCGGAGAGTGTCGCCGGATTCCAGAAAGGCAGCGATAGTCCAGCCGATCGTGTCTGGGGGATGCGAGGGTGTGTGAATGTATGCGCTTCCTCGTCGGAGCGGGTTTCGAGTGATGGAAAGGGTATAACAAAGACGCCGCAATCCACTCTCGGCAACTGAAGCCGCCAAGACCGAAGACGCTGCCTTTCGGCTGCCATCGATCCCTAACCTCTTCATGTGCTTGTTTCTGTCACTCCCACACCACTCCCACGACAACACACGAACCTCTGAGAGCTGAATGTATTAAAAATGCGTAGTTCTTCCTGAACGGTAGCAAACTCCACAGAGAGCCAGTATCCCTAAAAGTCTCGATGCATCCTGGAACTATGCATTCCTTCAGCCGTCCGCGTAACACAGCTTTACACATGGGGAGGAAGCAGCCATACAGTCCGCTTCACAATGACGAATAGGACTCTTCTTATGTCTTTGGCACCGACCAGAATCGTAGCTCCAATTACTCTTTTGTGGACGATTATCCACATGTCGATGTCTCTAGTATCACGCCGGATTAATCATACTATCTAATAAGCAGCTTTCAAGACCAAGCACTATTACGCCAGAATGATTGCTCATCAGCTTCTGGTCCCAGTAACAGCGTGAATCCTTACACCACGATCACTCTCGAGCTTGGTATCTTCAACCACAGACATTCACAGCCTTGTCAAAACGCACATACAACCGAAAACGCTGGGTCAGGAGGCATGACCCGACGTCAGCGATCGCCTGCGACGCTGAGCCGAGCGGTGCTGGGACAAGCGCGACTGGCACACGCATCCCTCCGACCACCACCACCACTTCAGTCATCCCGACAGCCACCGTCTATCAAGCTGGTAACGTCTGCGGAGGAAGTTCTGGCGATCTGTTCATGGGTATGCACAACAGCGTTCAGGACCTGCGACGCAGAGTCCAGGTCATCATGGATCGCAACCAGCAAAGTCTCGCAGGCACGCAACAGAACATCAGCAGCGCTACCACTGGATCATCGCAGACAACATCGTTGCAGGCAGTACTCGACGTGCTACAGCAGGAACAAGGAGATTTACAATCTCTGTTGCCCGATAGCCGCATGTTGATCTGCATCATCGACAATGTCTTTTATATCAGTAACGTCGGGCAGATTCCGCGTGGGCCAGCCATCATTGAAGTACCTGCGTAGATGGATATCAGATTGTTGGAATAGTCTTCTTCGCACGCTTTAGACCAGTAAAAATATCACAGTAGTACAAGTGAAGACCACTTTAAACCGCCAAGGACATCGTGAAAATCATACTGTAACAGATGTGTCACTGTTTGGACTCTCAGCTGTCTACATACTTCTATACCTTTTGCATAAGTTTCGCTCCGGCTTTGAAGTACCTGCTCAACAACATGAGACACCCGCCTGCGATGATCAACACTCCAGAAAACACCCACACATAAGTGAAGCTGCTTCCGTCTAGAATCCATCCACAGATAGGTGTACCAAGCAACAACCCAATCGAGATGATACTGAAGCCCTGACCCATACGAGTTCCAATAAGACCTCGATTCGGGGATAGGTGCACAAACACGGTGGGTGGCAGTGACACCAGAGCGCCCGAGAAGAATCCGTAAAGTAAGCATACAATGATGAGACCTGCTACGCTGCGGACGGGGATGAGACAAAGTGCAACCACTCCAGAGATCAAACAGCAAGGAACAATCATGTTCATGGGTCCCGTGCGATCCGCAATGAGGTTGGGAATGATGCGACCGAACACCGAGGCCGAGTTGATGATGGACAGAGTGTAGAAACCCAGACTCTCAGACGTGATGTTGTACGTGATGCCGTAACTTTCAACGTAGAAGAAGGGTGCGTAGAGTCCCATGAAGGTGGTGAAGCCACCAAGTACAAAGAGAAGGTAGGGAAGCTCGGTGAAGGCTTTGAGGTCGAAGACGGCGCGACGAGCAGCAGGGAGGACTCGTACACGCATGACTGAGTTTGCCACAATCAGAGTAGCTAAGGCGATGAAACCGATAACACGAGTTGCCCAGGGGAAACCGATGCGTGGCTCGAGCCGGTAGAAGACGATTGGATAGATGACACCGCCTGTGTGAGATGTTAGTGGTCTATATGAGATCGAAGTGGTAGACAGAACTTACCCAGACTACTTCCAGCAGCAGCAAGACCCATTGCTGTGGCAATCCTTGTGCTGAAGTATGTACTCAAGATAGCGACGGATGGGACAAACAAGCATCCAGCACCCAGACCGACACAAATTCCTTGGGCCAGAATGACCTGCCAGTATGTTTTACAAAGCTGGGAACAGGTCAGTGTGTGGTCATAGACTTCGATGGCATGATTCTACTCACGGACAACATCATGAATCCGAAAACGACCAAGAAACTGCCGACAGAGAGCAATGTCCGAAAGTATCCGGCATCATAGATGGGCCCCGTCAATGCACCAACAAGCATAAGTAAGAAAGCTTGTACTGATCCAATCCATGAAATGTCCGAGGGTGAGGAAGAAGAGAGGATGCCGGACTGATAATAGGTCTGGTATGCGCCAAAGGTGTTGACTGCCGAAAAATTTAGCCCGCTGCTTGCGTTTTCTTACAATGAAATTCTCCTTACTGATGCCCCATGAGTTGAAAAACAACGTGAACGCGCCGAGAACTTGAAGCCATGCCTTGGTGCCACCGTTGGGAATAGCAGCGACATTGTTCACGGAGACTGCCTTTCCTGACCGTACTGATCTTCTTGTGGTCTGCTTTTCAAGATTGTTTGCCGCTACGCCGTTCTCTGAGCGTATGGATCTGCTCGTCGTCTGCTTCTCAACATAACCTCCGTCGGTATGGTGTTGTCGTTGGTGGTCCTCGGCGATGGGGTCTTCGTAGGGTTGTGTCGTTCCTTCATTCAGAGCATTTGCCGCGATCATCTCTTTCTCCATATCCGCTGCCGACGACACAGAAGAGTTTTCATATTCCTCATTCGTAGGCCGTGTCGACGCCTCTGATTGTGTTGTGTGTTGATGCATGACGACGGTGTGTTTATAAGCCCCGGCTTTTTTGAATTTGCCAAGCCGAAGTCGGAGTGGATGCGATTTGCTGGGCGCCTCGACCGCAAGGTTTGCTTGCTCGTTGTCGATGTTTGTGTAGAATGATGAGGCAGTCAAGGTGGGACAAGAAGGAGCTTTTCACGTAGAAGAAGAGAGGTGACCAGTCCTTGTGCCGTGAACCGCTCGACCTTCACCCCTCAAAAAAATACGTCCCTCGTGCTTTGCCGTCATATCCGGCCGCTCGGTAGATGAACTCGGACGGCCCACTTCTGCACTTTATTGCGACTTCACCTGCTGGACGACCGTTTCTATAACACCGTAGACGTCCAGCTATACAGGAATACATAGCCCGAGCGATAATGAGAGTCTGAACGAGTGCTAGACATGCACGGCATACGCAGATTTGGCACAGGCAGACTCAAGGGCAAATTGTAGTTTGTTCATATGAATTAAGGATAAGCCCCCGTGCCAAAGGCTGCCAAAGGCACAGGATACCCACCCACCCGGGCTTTTGAGAGAAGCAGCCCTGGCTCCGTAGTAAGAGGGGAATGGATACATGATGGGAGAGAACAAGAAAGGATATGCAAGAGAAGAACTGCCGCTCAGGGGCACGCAACCCACAGCAATGAACCTGCACACCGAGCCTCCTACACAAGGCGACTCATTGTAGTGTGCAGAGCGTTGAAGCATGTCCAAAGCCAAGGCGACGTGTTGACCCCAAGCGCACGCAGCGAAGGAAACTGTGCAAGATGCTGCAGCCTCGCAGAGAACCCGACCCTAACCTGAACCCGTACGTACAGAGGACCATAATCGCCAGGTCTTGAGACGTACGGTGCATTGCTGCTGTCCAGTCGTGGCAAGGTAAAGCAAGAACATACACAGCGAAAGGAAAGACAAAAGAGATGCGCTACCGCTCGGCAAAGAACCCGACCACATCAGAGAACTGCACGCGCCGCCCGGGCACGAAACGTACAGCTCAGAGCTGAGGCAAGGTAAAGTCAAGACGAGTAGCTAGGAAAGAATAGTGATGGTGACAATGAGATGAGGCGTGATGTGGATGTGGTACAGATGATGATGAGGATGGAGACGGACGAGGCGCGGTGAAGGAAGCGGAATCAAGCTGGGCGGCTAAAAAGCACAGACCAATCGCGAAACTGACGCCTCTCGTCAACTCGATATCTCTTGGCGCTGCCTTCCAACAACTATTGAATACTCAGACTCGGGAAATTTCAAGTCAAATACACTCATGTACGCACGTCGTTTTGATGAGGTACCACATGTCGTGACCTCGACTTTCTGAGCATCGAGCTGTGTTGAAGGTTGATAATCTGGCTTGCTCCGCTCAACTCACCCGACGCGTCACTTTTCACTTTCCAACAAGCTGGTCAGTATTACTAGCGGTAAGTCATCCTGTTTTTGTTTTTGTTTTTGAATTGCTGGGGAGAGTATGTCACATTAGTAGCTGTAAGAATACTTAGTCCGTTCGGTGAATGGAAAGCACCTTCTGAGAAACTTCACCATCGGCTCTCTATGGTTTGGTCTATCATGCGGACAACTGTGCAGTCTGATGGAATCAATAACCATGAAAGGAGAATAGGGGATATAGCTCTGGGTATAACAGAGACGCTTGGGACACGTACAAAGGATTTGACTGACCATTCCATCAACAGTAAGCCTGTATCGCGATGATGCAGCCACCAAGAGCTCTCCAATCCGGGCTAGACATTGATTGGGTCTTCTCTGAGTCTTGCATAATCACATGGAAAGAAAAGAGCTCCGAGCCAAAGCATCTGGGACTTGGGGCTCAGCCAGTAACACTGTGGTTTGGCACCAAGCAGGTAGATCATCTATGGATCATCTTGCTGCAAAGAACGATCAACCTGAAGATATCTGACAGATCTGTTCCTTTCGAGTTCTTCCTCTTTGTTGATCCCCGTTCTGTCCTGTTCGAGAAGGACTCCATCCCTCGTAAGTAATGATCAAGTTCTTCCGCCTGAGAAGCAGATCAATGTACAGAACTAATGATGCATAGTACCCCCAGATTTGCCTAGCCAGCTACTCGAAGCACCCTCAGCGAAAGCTGATCAAGGCTGGCTCAGAGCTTCTATACACCAAGATAGGCTGCCATATTCTGGCCGTGTCCTTATGCAGACACACATGGCTAATGGTAAGCCTTGGGAAGGCGTGCCTCTACATCGTCTTGAGGAGTTTGAGTCACTCTCTAAAATCTCTGTATTCAACATCTTCATGATCAACAAGAGGACTGCCCGGAAGTTCGTCAACAGACTTCAGCATGAGCTACCCAAGACTCTCGCCCCTATATACATCAACCTGCGTGCGATATACGAAGGACGAGGCGGTGCGTGGGATGCATGGGAGCTATACAAACACAAGTTAGCCTCCCTTCCAGATCCCTCAGACGGTACAGGTGGTTCCATCGCCCTCGAAATTTCGCCTTGCAAATCCCCAACATCGGATCAAGCTGCTCCGCCAATCTATAGCAAAACAGATCCGAATGCGACTTGTACTTTCCAGAACCCATCGACCCCTCCTACGGTCAAGCGACCCCACAATGCTCAAGAGGAGGGTTCGAAGCAAAAGAAGATCAGGAGTGATAGAGCATCGCAATGGGCATGGCACAACGCCGAATACCCTTTAGGTTCGCCAACTGAGGAAAACACTCCTAGCTTTACATGTGAGCGACTGTCCCAGCAGTCCACAGTAGACGACCAGTCCACACATGAGGTCCAATCAACACAAGGATATAGGGGCCCATTGGGACAAGAGGAAGAGGCCGCTCAAGGCGCTCGATCTTCCATTGATATCTCAAACTCTGATCGGGCTACTCAGGACCACTCCCCACTATACACCGCTTCTCCAGCATCAACTGGATCACTGAACCAAATCAACATCAAGCCAACTATATTCACCAGGAGAACCTCATCAACTATCACTCTTTCGCTGTCAGAGCTGGAGAGTCTCATCTCGAATACCATACGAGCTCAGATCCCCCTGATCGCTGCTAGAGTACAAACTCATAACCTTACCTCTGAACTAACGGCTTGGGCACAGCCCTCAATCGCAGACTACATAGCTACTCACATGCCTGCCATCATGCACGAAGCGGTAGTTGCCCATGTCTCCGATGTAAATGACGAATTTGAATACGCTTCTGCAGCACTGCAAGAGACAAAGGATGATGCAATCACTGAGATACGGTCAGCAGAGCAGTCAGCGGTTCAGGAGGTACACAGGGAGTATCAGGTCGCTATCGACGACCTTCAAGAACAGTCGCAACGACTCTCAGAGGCTCTCATTGACAAATGTACGGAGTTGGAGGATCGATTAGATGCAAAGAAGAGCCCTTCAGCGCCCCATGAGTATTTGAGACAACCCCCTGTTGGGGTCAATAACGCTCAGGAAGCTGTCAAAGTATTTGAGCGCTTCCACAGGGGTCGTCTCACTCCCGAGGAGCGAGTCAGAGTTCTGCTCAGTATTGCGAAGTTCAGCAATGCTGAGGTTTTCATGGCTGCTGGCTTGGAGAGTCGGAAGATGCTCGTAGCCCACTGGTCTGGCAGAAAGGACTAGTCCTCACCATATACCACTCACATGATTGTCGAAGCTCTTATAATGTACAATCCTTTCCCTTTCCAGATAGTAGGCCAACCCAGAGAGAGCCTGAAATATCGCGACTTCTAATGGACGCAACCTGTTTATTTCGGGAGCTATTCGTTTTTATAGTTAGTGAATGTCCGTCAGGATTACAGAAGCGCTGCCTTCATCGTGATCATCAGTAGATTGTGACTTATGACAGTCATTGAGCGTGCGAGATGAAAATCAGTCATGGCCACCGGGACCACAGAACGCATCATGCCCCATGCTAATCTTGACAAGTTCGACATTCGTGGAGGCCAAGCGAGAGTACTGATCCAGACGCGGACATGGAGTCGGCTACACACCGTCTGTGTCTCTCGGGTCGGTATCGCTGTCCAGAAACGGTAGACTGTGACAGCTCAATGACTCGAGTCCTATCATGTCATGGAGATCAATCGACAATGGTTCTGGACGAAAAGTCTCGGCGTGGGTCCCGCGAAGAAGCCGAGGTTTTCTGAGGCCAAGCCCTCGAAACATCTTGACGTCTCACGACACATTTTCACCACCACGAAATGAAATGTTCAAAGTGTCTTATGGTCGTTGAATCACGAAAGCGTCAGGGATCAAGCCTGAAAAGTTCTGAATGAACCATTGACACCTTCAACGCCATCAGGGTTAAGCTTGTTGTTGAGTCTAACCGAAATATCGTGACTCGTCGTCGCGCTGCCCTACCGATCCTCTTACCAAATCTCCACCTGACTCGCGTCCCTGCCATCGATGTGGTCGTCCCGTACCCGTTCACGGCAACATCAGCCAGCCGTCAAGGAATTTCAGCAGGCGTATCTGCGATTCACAAGTGGGCGGGAAAGGAAACATAAGCCGCATCTTTTAGAGAACCTGACGACTCTGCGCTGCTTCAGGTAGGGCACAATTATCCATGTAAGTACACATGTACTCCGAGGTAATAACTGTCCAGAATTCTCCAGAAGGACATCGCAATTAATGATTGTTCGTGCTCTATATGATCGACTCACGATCCATATTGAGATCCACACAACTTGACCTAGACACACCCCAGATCTACTGAGGCTTAAGGTCGGCGTTCCAGCTCAACCATAAAAATGAATTGACATGCACGAACATCTTTTACTCGACCTCCGACTTCGCATCGACCTAGAGGTCTGGGTTGATAACCGCATAGGAGGAGATCACCCACTCAACGCTACTGACATCCTTCAGTCCGGCGATCATCCTGACATAGGTGTAGGTGAACATAGTAGCACGTACCAGCATACACCAATAGAGGAAATATCAGACCGTTTGTGGAGTCATACTGGAACCGCGTCCGACAGAACGAAGCCCTACGAATGCTTTGACCATGCTCGGTCATGGTAGTGGCCGCGGAGTCAGCCAGCACGGACATTCCTCCATGGGCAATACATATCAAGCTTTTGTCCCAGGTGGATGTCGGGCAGCTTTTTGGGCTCGCCTACTGAGCACTCATCCTATTTTGGTTGCTGCCAAACATGTCGTCTTCCGGTGACTACCAGGTTGCTGCTTGCGCGGCTGGCTTCAGCATTGGATTCGGGTTCTTGACAACGACCAGAGCCATTCGTCAAACAAAGGCCAACCGAAATCCATGGAAATCTGCATACATATACATGATTTGGGGTGAGATTATAGCCAATCTTGCCCTTGGTATACTGTGCTGGCTCTGGTTGAAAGACACCGTCCACAATGGGTAGGCAGATCTTTACAGGCTGGAGCTCAGGACTTAGCTGACTCTGTCTCTAGACCTGGCCTCCTCTTTTTTATTCTCTTCTTCTATGTTTTCGAGGTCCAATTCCTTATGCAAATCATCATCAACCGGATCTCTATCATTTCCGAGCGCAAGGCGACAGCACAGCGCTTGAAGATTGGTACTGCTGTGATCATCTCGATCATCAATATTGCTGTGTTCTGCATCTTCATCCCTTCACATCTCACGCCGCCACCCAGCATGGTGTAAGTACTGGCTCCCGCTGCACTTCTCCAGGCGATACTAATAGCAAGACAGCTTCGTGCACATCAACCGGTACTGGGATCGTGTAAGTAAGATCCTGATCATGCTTGTAGACGCCTTCCTGAACGGCTACTTCATCTACGTGAGTCTTCATATCTCCGCAGTACCAAGGTTATCAGCTAAAACCCTCCCTACCAGGTCGTCAAGGCCAGATTGGTCCAGCAGCACGGTCTTCGCAAATACAAGCCACTGGTTGCTTACTACACTCGTTTGGGGGTTATCTCTGTCTGCATGGATCTTATGCTCATTGGTCTAATGTCTCTCCCCAATGGAATTGTGTTTGTGCAGTTCCACCCTGTCGCATATGTAGGTTACAAAACGCGTTTCTTGATCCAAAACTCGTCACTCTTCCACGCATCACTATGCTAACACCCTTATCACAGATGGTCAAGCTCAACATTGAGATAAGTATGGCGGACATGATCGTCAAGGTTGCACGATCCAACGAGCACGACATGAACTTCCACTCTTCTTCTCAAGGCACAGCATACCCTGGAACGCCCAACCCCCAAAAATCACACCACACCTTCAACGACGACCGAGACGAAAGCCATGGAGTCCTAAAGGATGTGACGAACACTGCCTTCGTCGGTCACACCCGAGGTGATGAGGATCTCCGAGAAGACATCCACGGCATCAAACGTCAAACAGAAGTCCAAGTTTATGTGGGCGATTCAGATAATGAGGATCGCTCAATAGATCTTGAGCACGGCAAACCGACTACAAGAGACTTCACTCGCGATCGTGATGGCTTTGCCGTGAACAACCGTGCAAGTCGCCATTCGAACGAGTCACAGATACCCATGCACGATCTGGGAAGTCATGTTGGCCGCGCAACATGATCTCGTATCCCATTCGTTTCTGGATGCCGTTCCTGCTTGGACCTGATCTATCTTTTTCTATATACCCTCTTTAGCGCACACTGCTATCAGCACATTTCATTTATCTTTATTTGACCAACTCCTAGCCAAAATGCTCACAGGTCGTTGCTTGTGCAATTCAAGTCAGCTTTTCACTGGTGAGAGCAACTGCTGCCTCAATACTGTTCCCATGATCTGTCTGTGATACTATTCAGTATTCTGCAATGATCTATTACTCGTCTTGCAATATCTTGTGAATTGATTGCAAGTGGATCTCGATAGAGGAGCGACTAGGTATGAGGTAAGTTGGGGGCAGGTTCACCCTGTTATTATTACTATCATGTCATCATCATGGTCCATGCGCAATCAAGTTCACCGCACCTTCCGCACTCACAGTCTAACGGCCTCGAGCGATTACAGAGACCAACTTCGCTGCAATGGAGTCCTTCATCGAGCTATTTATCATCGCTTGATTTGAAACGTTGCTTGGAGTAGTCTGAGAGCCCGTGAACCGCCACGGAAGATGGCTGGCCCTCCCAGCGACGCGATGTGCGCTTTCGCTATTCCACCAAAGCGAAGATAATTCTTGATTGCTGGGTTCAAAGAACAATGGCAGTCGCGCGTCTGAGCGTTTCTCATACACCGTGAGAGATCTCCTGTTCCAGACTCGTCCGCTTGCGGTCCACGCATTCGTCACAATTTCTTGTCGACACCTTCTTTGTCCTCAAAGATGGCCGGATCGAGCGAATCTCGTTCAATGTGCATAATGATTTTAAGAGTGATCAATCGACTGCCCGGAACACACCAATTCCACAAGTCGTTTCGCTTGCTACCACCAGAGCCATCACAACTACGACTGGCACTACATTGGCATCCTCTAATTTCACACATATAACTCGCCGACTGACTAACACGACATGACGGATGCGCCCGATTCCCGGAACGATACGAGTCCTCCAGCTGTTCGGCTTCCTCTCAATCATACGTGGACGTATGTCGAAAAGCTTGCTAAAGGAGGTGAAGCTACAACTCACTTGTGGGCACACGTGGACGACACGCAAAAAGTTATCAGGCGTATCATCATCAGGAACACCGATGTAAGAGAAAGCCAACGATTCAAGACTGGCCCTCACAAAGGCGAGTGGATCGAACTGTATATCCAGCAACAACTTGTGCCCAGTGGATCCACCGAGGCATACACTGTCCCAGTTCTTGCAGCGGCCAAGATCCCAGGGACCACAGAGGGCTGGCGTACTTATATGGACTACTTCAGCAAAGGGGACTTTTCCAGGGTTATAAGAGAACATACAAGTTATCGGCCCCTCCCAGAACCATTTTTGTGGTTTGTATTTCTTCGGTTGGCCAAAGCCCTTGTGGCCATGGATACAACATTTCGAGAACCAGGCAAAGATGAACCAGTGGTCATACATAACGATATCAAGCCTGGAAATATTCTCATGGGCTACCCGGGATCTCTCGGCAAAGATGCGGATTATGTAAGTTGGGCTGAGGGTACAGATGTCACGACGAGTGCTGGCTTGCTACCTCGTTCCGCATGAAAATGGCGTCCCGAGACGATAGCTCGCAGAATTGAGTGCGCTTGACCAGCACAGCGCGGTGTTTGTACCTCTTTGAATTTGTGGACTTGTGCTAATTTGTCTCGGCCTCAGATTTCTTACCCTCCAGCTTATGTGGGTGACTTTGGCATGTCTTACCTCACATCTGGTGACACCAGCTGGAAGACTTGGTTAGGGAAGGGCACCCCGGGTTATTTTGCACCAGAGGCAGAACACCTAAAGTCGAATCCGGACGGCGTGAGCGGTTTTGTACGTCCAACATCGCGGAGTAACGTGTACCAGGTCGGCGTGACCATGTTATCCGCCATGATAGGACCAAGATACGAAAAACAATCTGACGACGTAGGACTCGTCTATACACAAGATCCTGCGTGGGATCAAATGGTAGAGAAAGACGTATGGGCTGGCTACAGTGATGATCTGATTGGTCTTGTGGAGGAGTGTACGCTGTTCGAGATAGAAGATCGACCTTCACCGCAACATTTGTTGACTATGATTCAAGACTTGATGCCCCAGTATGCCGATGGAATGGATCGCTGGGGTACACTAAGCTGGGTCAAACACATGAGCAGTATGGCTGACGAATCACTTGCTGCCGACGATGATACACAAATTGATGATGATGCCGGCACCGGCGCTACAACGGGCCAAAAGCGTAAGGCATCAGAACCACCAGAATCGGCTCCGGACGCGAAGCGTATCAAA
>Ga0058697_10000407_pt1 | contig 19459 bp, 15 predicted proteins | sample AgamicAsMae_FD_66619 | JGI IMG/M metagenome (GOLD analysis project Ga0058697, IMG submission 66619) | Agave microbial communities from Guanajuato, Mexico - As.Ma.e | ecosystem: Host-associated > Plants > Phyllosphere > Phylloplane/Leaf | place: Guanajuato, Mexico | collected 2012-06-04
CTTCTGCAGCGCCTCGGGCGACTCTTCCGGACTGCCAAAGAAAGGCGCATGGATCAAATACAAATCCACATACTCCAACTGCAACTTCTTCAAACTCGTGTTCAGTGCAGCAGGCACGTCTGCAATGTTTGGCAGCACTTTCGTAGTGACAAAAAGCTTCGATCGCTCAACACCGCTTTCGGCGATTGCTTTGCCGAGTTCGGGTTCGGTCTTGTAGACTTCGGCGCCGTCGAGGTGGTAGTAGCCGAGTCTGATTGCCGTCTTTGTTGCGTCGACGCAGGCTTGGTCGAGTGTGCTTTCGTCGCCCGTCTTGTACCAGGCGGTGCCCGTGCCGTAGCCTAGCATGGGGATCGAGTTGCCATCGTTGAGCTTGAGGTTGGGGATGGGCGTGTGGATGTTGGCCATGGTTGCTGCTGTTCTGGGGAATGCGATTGGGTGTGTTGATGAGAGTGGGCGAAGGGTGTAGGTCCTGAGAGGAAGATGGTAGAGTCGTTTATGAAGCACGGTTCTCATGGGAGTTACGTGGCTCGAAAGATGTGCTGATGCAATCAGGGAAGCTGTTGTGCTCATTCGTGATAGCTATAGCGGGGCACCATGACGCGTGTGGGGTCCATGCCGAGTTGCCGCTTGATATACCCCCACTCTCGTCTGATATACAAGATAAATTTACTCATACGTTTCAGAGAATCACAATGATCGGAGCAAGAAGTGAACATGAATGGCATGTTTCTGATACCAGCTGTGAATCATGGTTGTACAATGCTTTCGTAGTCATATTCGAAGCGATAGAAGCCCTTAGGCAAGTGACTCATGTTTCATCCCTGAAGATGTAGCGGCCACCTCTCATGGCTTCTCGCCATCTCTCTTCCACCTTTTGACGGTCCATCTTCCTAGCTTCTTCCCAATCTTGTTCCAGTTCTTGCGTCGAAGGCATCTCGGTACGCCAGAACCCAGGAGGTGTTCTGTTCCTCTGAAACACTTCTCTGTGCTTGCCATGTGTATCCGCAAATGCCTTAGCTCTCGCTTCCAACAGCATTTTCTGTCTCTCCTGTCCTGTAGCACTGTGTATCACAGACGCGTATGCTGACCCCAGATATCCTTGTAATGTCAACTCATCGTCGGTGAGTGAGGTATCTTGTGGCAAGCCGCCTGCGGCAATGAAGCGTCGAATCGCACCACAGCACTCCTCTCTCGTACAACCAGGTAAGCATTTCTTCTCCTCGCGCTTTCGAATGCTTTCACGGTAGGCATATCCTAGCTCCCCGCTCACTTTGGGATTGACTCTGAAGTCCTCAAGGTTCAGACGATGAAGTGGTCGGGCACGTAGAGGCTCATGCTCTGGTAGAATGTCTCCAGGGTCATCTTTGTCGTTGTACCTCGCAATAGCAGCGCGAGGAAGTGGCTTGTCTCGCACAGTCCTGGTGATACGACTGACAGGCTTCTCCACAGATCTAGCGACGGCATACTTTTCCAGTTGCTCTGAAACAGTATTGTCCAGCCAATCGCGCTTTCTCCGGACCGCACCAGGCGCAGAACGTGGGCTCAAGATTGTTCTATCAACTTGAGGTGAGGTTCCTTCCAGTAACCCATTCAATCTTCCCGTGCCTAAAGCTTTAGGTGTAGTCTCATCAATGCGCGGTTTCTTAAATCCACGCCTGGTGTTATCTCCATCTTCTGAAAGCACATGCACAGCAGCAGCTCCCCTGCTATGGTCGAGCTTCTTGCCAGATGTCACAGGAGCGGCACTCGTCCGAGGTAGTGTGGGAGTGTTGGGACTCAAGTCGTGCAATGGGCCACTTTGTGACCGCGTCTCCAGAGGTCCAGCACTTTTGCTAACAGTTCTGACCAGCATGTTTTCTCTTCTTACGGTACTACCAGGTTCGGTCTTTACAGTCTTTACGGTACTATCCGAGAGTTGAGCGTCGTCTGCATCAACATCTGTGCCAGCGCCAGTCGCAGTAGCAGTTTTATCATGATTGGGTGAGCGGGACCTTGACACACGGTTTCCTCTAGGGGTCTCGAGGTGGCCGAATGAAAGCCGCGTAGTTTCCGGAGACGGATCTGCCGACTGCCTTAAAGGAGCTCGACTGAGGGGATGCCTCTCATAATTTAGATTTGGTTGTCGCAGAGGAGGGTGATCACGGTAGACATCCAGATCCGAAGTCTCTGTCCGGAAAAGGGTAGGCACCGGAGTGCGTGAACTGTGTGGACTGCTGCTTAGAAGCTCATTCTTGACTCTGTGAGATTGCGAGTCCTTCTTTGGCGACTGATGCTTCCTTTTGAGTGATTTCGCAGAGACAACGACAGGGGTATCATCAGAGCGTGCGTGAGAGCTCGAGCGAGCTTCACCTTCAGTGGTCTGACTTGAGGTGATCCTGGTGTGAGCTGGAGAATGTGACGGCGCAGCAGATGTGTCTCTAACAAGATCAAGGGCCGGGTTGGGAAGGGCCAGAGCATCTTCGATGTTTTCTAAGTTCGATTGAACAGCACGGGGGGTGGCAAAGTCCTGGTTCTCAAAGTCGCGATTTGCTTGTTGTGCAAGAAGCAGAGCCTGCTTGGCCAGTTTCTTGTCAATGTAGTCTTTCCATCTGCGGACGGCTTCTTTTGCTTCGCGTATCTTCTGAGCAGCCTTCAAGGCACGCGTTTCGGCGTCCTTTCTGTATTCGGAATAAGTTTTCTGAAGAGCCTCATGTTTGGCGAGTAGTTCATTGTATTGTGCTAGGGTTACAAAGCCGTCAGGTGTTTTGTTCGAATGGCCGGCTTCCATGAGTACCGAGTTGGTGTTGGGGTCAAGAACGATCAAGATAGCACATGACAATATACCTAGAAATGGTAACAAGCAAGCAGGTGCGAGGCAGACGCGTCTGCGGCCGAGGCGTACGGGAGATCGACATGGAAGCTAGCGGAGATTGTGGAGATAAGATAAGACTTGGAGCGCCTTCCTCCATGGCGAGTTCGCCGCCGTCACGAACTCTCGATTCATTCTGAACACTGGCAGGATGGTCAAGCGCAGGGCGTCGGATGCCCTTGAAGACGGCGACGAAAGGAGTTTGAAGCGAGTCCAGCGAAACACCCCGGACCGGCTGTCGAGGCTCAGCCATGAATTGACACTCCGAGTGCTTTCGTTCCTGCCCGTGCCCGATCTCATCACCTGCCAAAGTGTTTCGCGACATTTCCACAGACTCGCTGGCGACGACCAATTATGGAAGGCTCTTTACTACAACCGATTTGTCCGCCCGAGGGCCTCGCGCATACCTGGAATTAACGAGTCGGGAGTACCTGCTGAAAGCTTGTGGTATTCGAGCAAGCTCTCCAAATGGCTGGACGAGGACAATCTGCTCAAAAGAGAACGGCAAACTCACTGGAAGAGGCAGTATAAGACAAGACACAACTGGACCAAGGGCACGTGTCGTGTCGACGAAGTTCCAGTCTCGCCCGAACCATCAGTCCCGCCGACACTACTCCAAATGCACGATGGCGTTATCGTTATGGCCGATCATGTCCATGGTCTGCGCGCATGGTCATCTCAATCAGGCCAGGACATGTTGGCCACGGCTAAGTTCCCTGACAAGACCAGTCCTCCCTCGGCTCTGACGCTCGATTCTGCTCCTTCACCCTCTTCAACCATCACCCTTGCTGTGGGCTTTCAAGACGGCTCCTTCACCATTTACGACCTTCATGTCCATCAGCGCCGCTTTGTCTCTCGATATTCTCACGAACCTTCTTCCAATGGTCTCATCTCGGCCGCCGCTTTGTCCTTTTCCTACCTGGCCACTATGACCGCGAGCCAACTTTTGTCCTTTTACAAGTTTTTGCCAACGACCGACGAAGCATCAAAAGATACACCAATGGATCCTCCCCGGTTATTGCAGTCCTTGCATTCACGTACCATCTGGCCCCCACTCACTCTATCCATCCGACCACAACCGGATACCGTACTCGTATCAATCGCCTACTCACTACCCACCTATCTCAGCGGCTGGACCGTCGGCATCCAAGAAATGCGTTTGACTTCAGAAGGCACACTCCTCGAATCCCGCCTCACCTCAGCAATCGACCAAAACTACCGTCCCTTGACCTTCAACCCCTCCAATCCACCGCCAACACCTCAAACAATCCCTCCCTTCGGCCACTTCAACACCTCAGAAGCAAACCAGATCCACTCCAAACCAACCTCTCTCTCCTACTCCCACCCTTACCTCCTAGTCTCCCATCCAGACAATACCTTGACACTCTACCTCGTTTCCTCAACCACTGATGCGCTCAAAATCTCCCCGGGCAACCGACTCTGGGGCCACACTTCTTCGGTCTCTGGAGCCCATGTGGGAGACCGCGGTAAAGCAGTTTCAGTCAGCACACGCGGCGATGAACTGCGTGTCTGGGAACTCGAGGGTGGATTTGCTTCTGCGTCTGCGAGGCGTAGATTGGCTGCTGGAGAGTTGAGTATACAGTTGAGACCTGAGAAGACTCCGTCTCCCGTCATAGAAGAAACCTCGACGTCGATTGCTAAAGCAACGGGTATAGGTCGTGGGCTAGGTATGGCGCTCGAGAATAGAGGCATAGATGAGACTAGCATGACGAGAGGATTTGTAGGCTTTGACGATGACAAGGTCGTTGTGCTCAGGGAGCGGCATTGTGGGAACCAAGCTCTGGTTGTTTACGACTTTACATGATGTGGACGGGTGGGTGCTTGCATAACGAACTTGATGGAATATGAAACGAATCTCTTTGCTTTTTTCTCCTCTATTTTAGATTCCCGATCTGTATTGACAGTACGACCTCTCACGTGTGCTAAGGTTTGTGAACTCCCGTCTACTCTCCTTCCTCCCCACTAAGGTATAGAATGCAATGCTCGCTATGTGGATGCACAGTAGTTTCTAAGCCGAGCAATGCGACCAAGGAGAGCCTCATGATATACCATGTCTCAATGGATACTGGCGTGTTAGTCGATAGTACTGTGCATTTATGTAGTGAGTATTTCTTAGTGGAGAGGGAGGAGAGTGGATACGCGTTACAAACTTTTGCACAAGGGTGGGGGTTATCTCTTTCCTCAAGTCATGTGAATGTGGTGTACTTGTGGTATATACCATCAATGTATTGTCATGACTTCGAGTCTCTCTCTTCCACTCTCATCTCAAAAATTCATCTTCAGAGCAATTGTCGGCTCCTTCTCCTCGACCTCCTCCCTAACCTCCTGCTTCGGCCCCTGAGACCCCTTGATAATCCTCTCCATCAATGTCTTCTGCTCAGCACTCAACCTCACAACAACACCTCTAAATGCACTAGCATCATTACCAGCCAATTCCAATAATCTGGCCGCTGTCTCTTTTTGCACGGTTTCATTGGTCTCTTTTTCGGCTCGTGCGAGCAGAGTCGGGATGAGCAAGGCAAATCCTGCCAGTTTCTTGGAAGAGGGCAGAGATGAGAGGCTGGTAGTGAGGGATTGGGCAATGATGGTGCGGCTCTGTTCGATGCCTTCGAGATCAGAAGGTGTGGTGAGGAAAGTGACCAGACGTGGCAATAGACGTGACAGGATTGCTTTGTGTGCGGCGCCACGGATGGGTACAACGAGTAGTGTGCGCACACAACCAGCTGCCATCTTGGTCGTCATTGGATTATCGAGACATTCTGTCAGTTCAGTGACAAAGCGCAATAGTAGAGGGTCGTTGGCGTCGAAAGCTGCATTCGCAGAAGTGATGAGCATGGTTCCTGCTAGTATCGTGTTCTTCTCGCACGGCAGAGATGCTTCGAACTCGCGTTTCTGGGCGTTCTTGAGAACCATCAGGAAGCGAGAGAGTGTACTGCGGATCTGCTTCTTAGTGTCTTCGCTGGGGTCGGCACCTACACCGCTGATAAAGCGGCGGAAGATGGGCAACGCTTGTGGTATCAAAGTCGCTTGGCAGGCTGCAGTACCCATGATGGTCACAAAGATCTGGAAGATACATGCATGCAAATCGGCTCTGATGATAGAAGGGAAGACCTCGGAAGCATCCACTAGTGCATCCAAGGAGAGGCGTGCTAGTGCGACAGCTTCGTCTGATATCTCGGCGCGTACGGGGCGAGGACTCTCTGCCAGACCAGGCACGATGCTCGCCAGAACAAGCACAATGATGCGAGTCAGTTCGAACAGTTGATCAATGTCATCAGACAAGTGATCGTCTGCACTCATGCCCTGTCTCGACGAAGGATGACCAACGCAGAGGTTTCTTGCAATCTCGACGATAACAGTCTGCACGTTTGACGGTTCAGTGAGGACCATGCGATCGAGCAGATCCATCGTCTCGTTGAAGATGACTTCTTGGTAAATAGCATTACCAGAGATTGATGGTCGCAAGATTCTCTTGAGTGCCTGCAAAATCTCGAGCTTTTGTGCTCTTGCAGTTGCCGAGTCTGCGCCAGGCTTACTAGCGAGAGCTTCGAACGCAAGACCAAACAACACGAAGAAGAACGCCACAGGCTCTTCACGATAATTGATATCGCTTCCACGAGATACAGTGTTGCCGTTATCAGCATCAGCTTGAGTCTTGCCATCAAGTGCATCGAACACAAATTCGCTGTCCTCGTCAATCAGACTGGCAATAGCATCAACGAGATTTAGCCACGAGTCCTGGTAGAACTTGAGCAAAGTCTCGCGATTCAATGCTGCGTAGACTGTCTCGAGGTCATCTGATAGTGGAATTGCACTAGTGTTGTTCGAGATATCCGGTTCGAAGCGCAAGCGTGAGTATTCTCGCAGGGAAGATAACCAGAGCGGAGTCAATTTCGCAACATGAGGTTTAACCACATCGACCAGATACTTCTGCTCAGCAGTAGCGATCTGCAAGCCGGCCCAAGCAGAAAAGACTGACATGCGTACCATGACCTGAGCGTTTGGGCTGAGGCCCTTAAGCTCTCCGATGGAAGATGTTTCGGCAGATCCTGCGAAGGTTTCAAGAGCGGCCACCAGGATCTTCAAGATACGGCCCATGCGGTCGACATCGGTAACGATACCTGTCGACACGAAAGTGGCGCAAACGTTGATGGCTTCGGCAGCCAGTTCAGGCGACGAATCGACGGCGAATGCAGGAGTCAACGCGGAGCTGATTTGTGCTTGGTATTGCTCGAGAAGCATGGCCTCGGTGAAGTCGGGGTCGGGCACACCACCAAACAGTCTGAGCACTTGGTCGATGATGTGTAAACCGAGGATGCGAAGGCCAACAACATTAGCGGTAGAAGCGGAGAAAGCGACTCGTACAACATCCGCCACCCTCTGTTGGAGCGAGATTAAAGCAGGAATATCTTCGTTAGCGGCCGACTCCTTGACAACACTGTCCAAGAGACTGTTAAGAAGCTCCATGCCGAAGAGGCGCACTTGCCATCTCATAAGCTCCTGACTTGATGTGGGCGCGGAAGCGTCTTCATCCTTCGTGCCTGCGCCAGCAGCAAAACCTGCAACCTCTTCATCTTGAAGGTCAGTGGCAGCTGCTTTTTTGGCTGCTTTCTCGTCTTGAGTAGCGTTGTCAACACGAGCCTTTGCCTTAGTGAGGACCGAGTTGCATCTTTGAATCCAACCCGCCGTATCTGTCAGTCCAGTTTGCGACAACCAGTTGACAAAAATCTCTCTGATGGTTTCCTGGGCGGGGTTCTGATCGAGGATGTCCCAGAGTTTATCTTCCAGCCCAGGATTGGCAGCGCGTACAATGTCCTCAGCGTCTCTTCGCATGAGATTGGCCAATCCTCCGATAGCCATGTTGCGTATCTCAGGAGATGGAGAGTCGAGATCTGCTTGCAAGCGCTTTACGTACTCCTCAAACTCCATGTGGCCAGGTGCATACATTGAGAGATTTCCCAAACATCTGGTGCTCTCCACTAGGACTAGAACGTCACTTTCTGTCTGGAACTGCCGAATCAGAGTCAATACCATGCCACGAGGTTTGGCCATCTCAGAAAGGTCTGGTCCCATCACGTTGATAATGGCATCAACACAGCACACGTTCGCTGCAGTCGTTTCCAGCTCAACTTCTAGGTTGGAAGATGCTAAAGGTCCAGTCTCGGCGTTGTGTGTGTCCAGCACATACAATTGTCCAAGAAGACCAATCGTGCTCGAAACGTACCCCGAGAACGTCAAGCCAGCGGAATCAACGATCCGTTTCAAACTTTCTAGAGCCCAGAAGTGTACCAGAGGATGAGGATCAGCGCAAAGAGACATGAAGATGCCGAGTATGGTTTTGAGATGGAAACTGGCTGCCATACCACCGAGTGAGTTGTGAATACAAGCAAGGGCCAGAGCGCAGCCAGATCGAACATGAGGCTCGGTATTAGAGACAATGGTTTCAATCAAATAGTTGATCTCGCGTGAAGTCAAGTCATTGCCGCCGACTTCGCAAAGGTGGCCTAAAGCTTGAGCAGCAACATGACGAACGCTTTCGTCGGGGTCAGCAACAAAAGTCTACAGTCCTGTCAGCCACTTGAATACGCTCGAAGCATGAGAAGACCTACATGGAGGAGGTTCTGCATATTCTTCTCGGCGTTTGCGCTTTGAAGTTTGCCTTCCAGACCCTTTACATGTCCCGTCAAGACCTTACAGGTTACCAATAGAGCTAATGCAATGTTTGCGCTTAGTGCAGTCTTTTGTGCGACACTCTTCTGCACAGAAGGCGATGTCAAGAATGAGTTTATTTGCTCGAGTATACTGTCCTGTATCCTGGGAGACTGTAAGGGAAGTGCTAATGCAAAGATGCCGATTGCACTGTTCACCACCTCGGTCGCAGGTGGCTGTGGTTGATCGTATATTTGAGGTCCATCAGGCGTAACGTAAGAAGTTGTGGAATCGTGCTCCCATGCTCCACCGATCGGTGATAGAAGCTGTCAAGGGTTAGCGCTGCTAATCACAAAAGTTACGTATGCTTTACCGTTCTATCTATTATGGCTTCATAGCTGTGCCTCGACGTCCAGTGGTCTTCAGAATCGGCACGTTTCTCAAATGGTAGAGGAGAGTAGTCTAAGCCATTGATCAGGCCGTTGACACCGAAGCCACTGTTGTCGCCAACACCCCAGATACTATCGAGTGTGCCAGCAGAACTAGCAATCGATACACTCAACGATGAAGGGCCCAGGCGATCTGGGTCAGCAAATGAAGAAACAGCTAGTGGCAAAACGTTCGACTGTGTTGCAATCTCTGAAGCTGCGGCTGGACTCGCAGTCACAAGAGCGGTGTAACACTGGAAGACTCTACGTCTGACCATAAGATCAAAATCGACCAACTGAAGAGCAGGAGACAACCGTTGCGACATGTCTTCAGACGTCTTCTTGTCAGGCAAGATGGAGAGGAATGTACCAGTGTTTTGCAACATGCTCGCGAGACGCCGCGATACATCAGAGGTCAGAAGCTTGATGTTGTAATGTAAGAATGCCTTGACGGATCCCAATGCGCACTCACGAACATGAGCAAGGAAGCTCAGCTCCAGCTGACTTTGACGCGCCATGTTATCCTTGTTTGGGGGCGCGAGAGCATTTTTCCACATGAGCAACAATTGTGAAAGATGGATCTTCACAAAGTTGGGTCCCAGCGACATGAGGCCACCTATCATGATCCAAGCGACCTGCACTTGAGTGCTGGAGACACGTAGGTCAGAGTTACTGCTGGACTTGAGCAGAGCAGTAGCTTGTGTGAGTACACGAGCGTAGACATCGACTGAGCCGTAAAGAGGATGTTTGTTCGAGGCGCTCAAGACCGCAGCAAGGCCGTTTGCATACCCGGCACATCTCCTTGGACTTTGTCGAGGACCAGTAAGGAGACCGATCTCCCTATTAACACTGTTCATGCAAATTGTAACCGTCGGGAGAAGCTGCTGCGGACAAGCCAACACAAAGGACCTCATACACCTCGAAGCGTGAACTTGAACAGTGTAACTTGGATGTTGCAGAACCTGCAATAGTGAATCGCGACAGCTTTCTGAGATTATGCTCACAGCAGCGTCCAATTTGTCTATTAGGGATGCCAGAGCACTCAAGGCGGCCGTAAGTATCTGTTTTCCGGGCTCTGGACGCTCTTTGATGACCTGTGGGTAGTCTTTGATGATGTCGTTCATGAGAAATCGAGCAGCGTTTAGTTGGGATGTCTCTCCGAGCATGCCACCCACCACATGCTGTAAAATAATGCGGACAAATTTTCTAGTCATGAGTGTACGATAGCGGTGGTATATCAGACTCTGGTGGCTTAGCAAATCGGTGAACAGGTGTTTGGCAATGACACCATATTGTCTCTCGACAACGCTCTCACCAAGCGCAGTGAATATTTGCTTGTAACATATAGCAATAGCAGCGCGGGTCCTGTTGGAAGCCGCCGGTTTGCAGTACTGAGTAGAAAGTTGACGCATGATATCCAACAAGCTGAAAGCTATCGATGTGATTGGCTTGGAGGACACGGGTGTAGTAGAACGCTCTAGGTCCTCCTCGCCTTCATCAGCGGCTCCTTGTTTCTTTGACTTTTTCGACTTTTTGGGAGGTAGAACGTCTCGAACAGGTGTTTCAGAAAAGCTCTTGACAAGAACAGCGGCCATGCAGGTGGAGGCAGCGTGACGCACTGGAACGGAAGGGCTGTCTATTGCTTTCCACAAGGCGGTCTGCAGCTTCTCGAAGTCGTTGGAGTTGTCGTAGTAGGATGTGCAAGTGGCCAGCTGCTCGAGGCACCAACAAGCATTAATCTGAACCAGCAGAGCCTTGTCGCTCGAGGCAGCAGTACGCGCCGATTTCCAGGTCTCCTTTGCGACAGACTCGTCAATCGAGTTTCCAATGCCTCTGGCGACTCTTCCCAGAGCCTTGTACACAGCACTTCGCAAGCCCGCGTGAGACCAGGCTAGTTTGAGAGTTCGCAGCAGCGAAGTACAAGTCAAGGCCGACAGACTGATAGCGCTGTCGCCAGCAGCCCCGAAGATGGCACCCAGACAGTGTACAGCGGCATGTTTGGCCTTGAGTGGCTTGTCTTTCCCAGCATTCAGAATTGCGACCAGTTCGTTTATGGACTCGTATAGTAACTTGCGATTGCCCTTGGTGAAGAGAGATGCGAAGGTGGAAGCGAGATTATTACGAATGACACGTGTTGGAGCGGGTGATGAAAGGTCGACAACCTGTAGAAGTTCCTTCTTGATCCAGACTTGGTGAGCTGAGGCTCCATCTTCGTCCAGAGAGGTTGCGTAACGAGAAAGGTCCGAGGTGAAGGTCAAGAGGTATAGGTCCTGTTGCTCGGACGGGAGACCATGAAGCTTGGCTATATCGAGTTGCAGGGTCGGGTCGGCCACCGGAGGCGGGGCATCTTGATTTGTCGCCATTTGCGATTACGATTAGGAGGAATTCATGAGGAACAGGCGTGTTTTTGTTGTGAAGTATTTGAATGGTTTCAGGAGAGCATGCCTGCAACCCGCAACTGCCCCCGATGATGATGCCCGCATCTCCACGCCTTGGCGCCTCAAATGTTCGAGGCAGGTCCGTGAAATCGGGCACCTTCCTTGTCGCATTCCATTTCCTTCCTTTTTCGTTTGTCGCATTTGTCTTCTGTTTTGTTTGTCGTGATGCAGTCCTACCAGTCCCTCGCTCGTCCTTGTCGCCACACCTACCGATGCCTCAGCCGTCGCGCCACCACCTCCCGGAGCTTTCACGAAGCAACCGCATGCCAGTCCGGACACAGTAGATGGTCAAAGATCAAGCACGATAAGGCCAAAGTCGACAGCTCCAAGAACAAGGCTCGCAGTATCTTTGCCCAAGAAATCGCCACAGCCTCAAAACTTTTCGGCGGCGACCCAAACTTCAACCCTCGACTTGCCGATTTGATCGTCAAGGCCAACAGGGCCGGCTTCGCCAAAGCCTCGATTGAGGCTGCCGTAGCCCGTGGTCAAGGAAAATCCGTCAATGGCGCTGCCCTGGAAACCGTCACCCTCGAGGCCATGATGCCCAACAATGTCGGTGTAGTCATCGATTGCGAGACGGATAGCAGACTACGGACGCTGGCCGACCTTCGACTTATAATCAAGCAGCATGGTGGAAACGCCACGCCGACAGGCTATCTCTTCACCAAGAAGGGCAGGATAATCTTTGCGAACAAGGATGGCGTCGGCGTTGATGACATCTTTGAGCCTGCTCTGGAAGCAGGTGCCCTGGACGTGGATGAAGACGGCGAGGGCCGAGTGCTTGTCTACACCGAGCCCACTGAAACCAAGTCGACTGGAGAGGCTTTGTCGACAGCATTAGGTCTGGACATTGCCAGCTCCGAGATCATCTCAGACGCCAACGAGGATACCAAGGTGGCGCTGAGCAGTGCTGAAGCAACGCAGGAGCTGGCCAAGTTTGCCGATGCTATCCAGGACAAGGAGAATGGAGTGCAGGGCATCTACATGAACGTAATCCAAGGTACGGTGGACGAGGGAACGTGGGCCGAACTGCAGAGCAGAATCACTTGATTGTAATGTACATATAGCCAGCAATATACCCAATGTCGATATTTCCCCCCTCTTACGCCTAACTCCAGCATGCCTTTCCCATAATGTACAGTGTAGTGTTTTGAGCGTGAGGCTCAGAGGTTACTTGAGCCATGAGAACCAGCCCTGGGATTGTGTGGTATTGGTGGGTTGTTCGGGCTGGGGAGGTTGTTGGAAAGATGACGATTGGTCGGTATTTCTCAGCGACTCGAGAATAGGGCTAGGAGTGGGCTCGATGTGCTGCTCGACAGGCTCGTTGTTGCCCTCCAGCTCGAATCTCCTTTGGCGGGCGGCAAGACGGCGGGCGCGCAGTCTAGCAAGTTCGGACTGGATCTCGTCCTTCTCAAAGGGGATGGTGTGGGTCTCATTCTCCTTGGGCCAGAAATCGGGGACGGAGAAGCGCTCTTCGAGGTTTGCGCCAAAGTAGTACATCCAGCCGATGGGAAACATGATGTACATGCCAAACTTGGAGGGGCGTTAGTACAAGAAGGGTTGGACGGATGGCGTTGAACGGCACCTTGAAGACTTCGAGGTTAGGCCCTCCCATGATTGCGGTATTGTGTGGGTGGTTGTCTGTGGTCGCAAGAGGAAAGATTGACCCGACTCTTGGTCAAGATGGAAGGCGGGAGCGGGCAGCAAACACCGATCCGCCGAATGAATGATTCAATCGTCGCTCCAGAAATTGTCACATGCAAATTCAATGCGAAAAGTGCGGCCTCGATGCGGCACCCCCGAGACGATTCCTACTTTCGCCAGTCACTCAATATTTCAATCCGCTTGGCCAACACACGCAGTGGCTTCATATCTGCGGCCGTCAGGTCTCTATGTGAGCGTGTTCCGACAGCCAGTGTCGTCGTCCTTGTCGCTATCTTCGTCGAACCACAATTCCTACCACTATCCATCCATCCATGCCGCGACTATGCAGTCCGACACTATTGCGAACCAATTGGACCACCTCTCGGTACAAGAACAGCCAAAGAAGCCCAAGACTCGCTGGTCCAAGGCCAGGAAAAGGGAGCAGGCTGCCAACAAGTCTTTGCAACAAGACCAACATGCCGCATTTCCCTCTCCTCTAGACAATCTTTCCCATCTACAGCCTCAACCTCAACAACCACAACAACCGCCCAATCTCGTCCGCTATGTGCCTTCCGATCAATCCTATCCCAACTCTTCCTACCGATCCCAAGGCTTCCGCTCCATCAATCCCACTCAACGAGACTATCCTCCTCCGGCCGCTCCACAATCTTTCCAACAGCCCACCTGGACACCTATAAACCGCCATCCCTCGTCCTTCTTCGTACCGTCCTATGCAAATTACCTTCCGCCTACGCCACCTCCTCCTTTTCCGACGACTCCTCAAGATCAACAGTTCTTCGCACCGCCGCTTCCATTCTTCACCCAGCCTTTCATACCGCCGGAATTGCCTGTTCCGTCAAACAATGTCACACGTTCGTCTAACCGCAGATCTGCTCGTCTGTCACATCCTCAGCAGAGAACACCGGACTTCGATCACTCCCGAAATGTACAACAGGACGTTCAAGATCCTGAAGTACGCACTCCCAGGCCGTCCGACAAACGCGCTCGTGCAATTGGCAAACTCCTCCGCCCTGCTCCCTCTCTCCCCTACCTTGTCAACTCCCTCGTCACCGCTCCTAAGCTCGACCACCCGAGATCTCTTCTTGTCATCTTGGATCTAAATGGTGTTTTGGCCATTCGCAAGAAAAGGACAAAGAGTTACACCCCTAGGCCTCAGCTCGCTCCTTTCCTAGATTACCTGTTTGCCAACCACCATGTCATGATCTGGTCCAGCGGTATGCCTGAGAACGTCGAACGAATCATGGCTCGCATGTTGTCTGAAGAACGGCAACAACAACTCGTTGCCATTTGGTCGCGCGACAAGCTTCGCTTACCAGCCCATCTCTTTGCTGAGAAAGTTCAGGTCTACAAGCAACTGAGCTGGATCTGGGAAGATCCGAATTTGAAGCTGAATGCGCCGCTGGGAGGCTGGAGCCAGAGAGACACGGTGCTGATTGATGACTCGATCGACAAGGCCGCCGCTGAGCCTTATAATTTGATCGAGGTAGACGAGTATACCGGCATCCCTGCGCAGAGTGATAACATGACTCTGCTACATGTAATTGCATATCTCGAGCGCATCCGCTGGTACGAAAATGTCAGTGCAGAGATGCGTGCTGCTCCCTTTATCGCGCCGAAGGCCTGATCGCCATGTCGGCAAATCACCTCTACAACCATTCATACGAGAACATGACCTTTCCAAGATACCCTTATACTGCCTTGCTTTCTACCCAAATGTACCAATAAATCAGCCGATCACAGTAGCTTAGTCTGACTTCCACGATGGAATGAACACAGATGCGACCAAATATCCCGGAACTTATGCGAACCGACCCTGTCACTCAAACTGTATTGTTGATGGTCCTTGATTCTATGGAACTGAATCAGATCATTGTTATGAGTGACGTGACAAGCGAGATAATAGCAGACATGTATGATTGATAGATGCGCATCAATGTTGATAGAACGGTAGGGTCACCCCATCGACATCTGCGCCGCAAAGCGCCAAACCACCCTATTGCTGCTCCCTGTGCCCCAGACTTCTTACCCCACAGCGCGCCTTGTGTCAAATCGACCATCACAGTTGCGAGCATTTCAAAATGATGCAAGATTTCTTATTGTATACCGACCGACTCAGCGAAGTCGGAGCATCTCAGCCGTTTCATTATCAAGATGGATGAGTTCCAAGCAAATCAAGCAGGTAGAGGCCTGGCTCGAAATGAAAATCACGACATACCAGCAAGCCACGATGGTCAACACCAACCTTCACACCCGATGTTCGGAGACATGGCTTCCACTCAAGGCATGCTTGATCAAGACCTGACCCTGGACGATTTCTCCAACGCTCCCTTTGATTACTCTAGTCTGAGCAATCTGTATATCCCAAGCTCTGACATTCCGACGAACTTTGTATCACCGATGCCTCCCATGGATAACTCTGCCACGTTTGAGCCTTCATACAATCTACTTGGTACTGCCGAGGGCAAGGGTCTGGAGATCCCTCATGGCTGGAGTAACGAGTACATGGCAGATCTCGCACCGCTAGCTTCATCTTTAGCCAGCAGAGAGATTCAAAGATCTGGCAAATCTTGGAGTCAGATCCTTGCGGACGGACGAAAACAACAACACAGTGGTCTGCCACGTCGTCGAAGTCGATACAGACTGAGTCGGATGGATAGCAGTAGCACGTCCGCAAGCATACCCATCCCAGAGTCCTCCTCCGCCGAGTGCTATGATCCTCTGCAGAGATACCAAAACTCTCCACCCGAGGACGACTACGTTTCCATGGCGGCTGTACAGCAAGCGTTACAAAGTAGCGAGTTCCAGGAGATAGACCCTAACCCTGTCAGTCAGCCCGCCGAAGCATATTATCCTGGTAGAGGACGCCGAAGTCGACCTGGATCTATCGCTAGTGTAGAGAGCGCAGCAAGTGGATCTCCTTCAGTCCGATCTTCGAATTCGGCCGCGTCCAGTATTTCTGCCAGATCACGATCAGCACGCAGGCGACCGCAAAGGACTCGCAAGCCCAAGACACAATCAGATAAAGCGCATATCTTCAAATGCACTTTTTGCTGTGATACTTTCTACAAAAGGTATGACTGGTCGAGGCATGAACGGTCATTACATCTAAACCTGGAGGTCTGGCTGTGTTGTCCACAAGGAGGCTCAGTGTTCTCCGAGGCCACCGGCAGGAATCACTGTGCTTACTGTCAAGTGCTGGATCCTACGTTAGAACATCTTGATAGCCACGACCACAGCAATTGTGTAAGAAGTTCACGTCGACAATTCAACCGCAAAGATCATCTAGTCCAACACCTGCGACTCTTCCATCGGCTACAAACTATGCCGTTGATCGACGACTGGAAGACTCAAGGTCCAAACATCACTTCTCGATGTGGTTTCTGCGACCGCCGAATGACAAACTGGGATGAAAGGATTGAGCATCTATCAGGTCATTTCCGCGCCGGACGCACCATGAAAGACTGGCGAGGCGACCATGAATTCGAACCTGAGATCGCGTCCAGAGTCACAAACGCAATTCCTCCCTATCTAATCGGCGACGAGACAGAGACGCTTGTGCCTTTCTCCTCGACAAGTCATGTGGCGAGGGATCATGTTGCGCAAATCTCTTCGCGACTAACAGCAATGCCTTCTGAGCCTTCTGAACCGACATCACCTCTGCCACTTACCCCTGAAATGGAAGTTCCATCAACACAGAATAACAACTTGACCTTGAATGAGATGGTTATATTCCATCTGGGTCGATATGGAAGGCAGCAGTTGAGCTTGGGGATCACGCCTACGGATGAGATGTTCCAGAACGAGGCTCGAAGGTTGCTGTATGATTCAGACGATGCATGGAATCAGTGTCTTGTAGACAACCCCGAGTAAGTTCATGTGATGTTCCCTGATAGAAGTCGATATGCTAATATTGTGCAGATGGATGGCAGCCTTCCGGTTATTGCATGGGTGGACGAACACAGGGGTGTGATAGATAGCGTCAAAGTGTTTTACGTGGAAACAATCTATTGGAGCAGTTGATATACGGATATCACCTAAGTAGAAGTTCTTGACACCACTCCATGTTGAAATGCATATATCCATTGGATTGGGACTTGATCGGCACCGCCAAGAAAATGCAATCCTTTCTTCCCACCTCACCCTCAAGCTGTCCTATGTTTCGAGCTCCATCAGCAATCGAACACTTTTCTGTCCGAGAATGCATTTGATACACACCCTCGACAGTCAGTCGCCGCGATCTAGTCGCGTCTTTTTGGGGGGCGAATAGGTGCAAAGGGGGTCCTATCGTCGGACGTTTGACCTATTGCCGGAGATCTCACACCCTCCAACGGCCTCCACCTCACCCTCCATCATAATCTCCACATACCGTTCGGTTTGCCTGTCAAACGGCCACGGCACATTCAATGAAGTGACGCGATGAATTGCTTATACAAGACAAAATGCTCGGGTCTTTGGTCCTACTCAAAACGTCGTGAGCCGGCATTTGGACAGGCGATCTCGAAACGCTCTAGATGCTTTCACTTATCACTCTGACTCGAATCAGTATTGCAGAGGAAAGAAAATATGCACGAAGAAAACACACCCATGTCGACCGCGTGGCGGCCCCTTGCAGGCTGCATTAGACGCCCTCGAGCCGTGTTTCAGATTCGTAAAGTCACTCAGTACCCCAAAGGGTATAATTCTCTGTCGAGAAGAGGGTCTGGTCTGTTAAAAGGTAGTGAAGATCCATAACGGTGACTGACGACTATTCATTCTTTACATGTCATACTTTTCACTTTGCTCATTCTAAACTCTGCCAGGTTGCAGAATATATACACTCGTTACGGCCCCCATCACATTCGCCTTGCATCAACCAACTTGACTTTCTCTTCATCATGTTATTCAATATCCTATCATCCTCCCTGCTGCTGGCAGCAACCACCTCTGCTCTTCCCGCCGAGATTGAGTCTCGTGCAACAAACACATATCTCACAAATTCGCACACAGCCATCACCGAACTCCAAACCTTCTACAACTCGCCTCGTCCTGGCTTCTGGAGTGCAGGCTGGTGGAACACCGCAAACTGTCTGACTCTGCTCGCCGACCTGCGCGCAAAGGACAGCTCCTCATTCTTGACAAGCATTACCGATGGCGCCAACGGTGTTTTCAAGCACACCCTGAGCAGCCAAGGCAAAGACAGCACCGGCGCCCTCAACTGGGACGACTTTTTCGATGACCAGCTGTGGTGGGTGGTCGCTCTCATCAAGACCTACGATGTTACCAAAGACAGCAGTTACCTCACCACTGCAAACGTCACCTTTGCCTCTGTCAACCTGAACAACAAGCCCTCGAACAACCCTTGCGGTGGCCTGGCAAACGCATACCCTTCTGAGAAGTACTTGGTCAAGAGCAGCACCATCGCTACTGTGCTCTACGTGGAAGCCGCAGCTTTGCTCGCCACCCGCTACCCGGCTCAAAGCACCTACTTCATCAACCTCGCCAAGACACAGTGGAGCTGGTTGACCAAGAACATCCTCATCGATGGTATAATGCAAGGAGATGCATTGACCGGTAGCCCTCCTTCCTGCGGCAACAACCACGCCTTCTTGACCTACATTGAAGGTGTAGCTCTACAAGCTCTTGTCGCCCTCTACCACGCCACAAACGACGCCTCATACCTCACCACCGCCGACACTTTGGCCACAAAGCTGTTGTCAGGCAAATATGGCATGATGGACGCCAACAAGATCGCCCAAGAGTTCTGCGATGGTGACTTGTCTTGCAACCCTGACACCGCACAGTTCAAGGGTATCATGATGAGAGGACTGCGTACTCTGCGCGATGCAAAGCCTTCTGCCGCTGGTGGACAGATCAAGGCCTTCTTGACCAAGAATGCAGACTCCATCTGGGCCAACTCCAGACAGAGTGGAAGTAACATGCTAGGAGAGAAGTGGGCTGGTCCCTTTGCTTTGGGCAACAGTCAGGCTTTGCAGTTGAGCAGTCACAGTTCGGCTACCATGGCTCTGGTGCAGGCTGCTTTGGCCAGTATGTAAATTGGAAGAAGAGAAGATGAGGCGAGGGAAATTTGAGACTTGCTTTTTCTTTGACTTTACATCTTGCATTGTGGTCGGGCGGGCTCGACTCATAAAGGTGTCGTTCTACAGATAGACAAACGATATCATTGACCTTCACACAATCCACTCCACAGCCTATCATCGTGTGTGTCAAAGCCTGTCAATGTTTATACATTGTGAAAGTTCATGTTCAGAGAGTCTTCCACCTCGAATCTAGAGATAGCTCTTCGTCTTCGCCATGTGCACACCATGAGCCCAATGGAAGAGCTTAGCAGACACCATATACCCATCCATCTTACTGTACTCGACCAACCTCTCATACAACTCCTTGATCGGCACAACCACCCTCTCAATATG
>Ga0058697_10000408_pt1 | contig 19438 bp, 11 predicted proteins | sample AgamicAsMae_FD_66619 | JGI IMG/M metagenome (GOLD analysis project Ga0058697, IMG submission 66619) | Agave microbial communities from Guanajuato, Mexico - As.Ma.e | ecosystem: Host-associated > Plants > Phyllosphere > Phylloplane/Leaf | place: Guanajuato, Mexico | collected 2012-06-04
GCATGAACTGAGGAGGGATACCACCAGCGGCGGCGGCCTGCTGCTGCATGCGGACCTGGTTGCGGGCCTGGATGCTGGCCTCAAGCTGGCTCTTGCGGACATCCTTGCGCTGGGCGAGGGCGACGTAGAGGGGCTTGTTGTGGACCATCTTCTGGTTGAGCTCGGTAACAGCCTTGGTGGCCTCGTCGGGGTTGCTGAAGCAGACGAAACCGAAGCCCTTGCTCTTGCCGAGGATCTTGAGCTCGCCGCCAATCTTGACCTTCTCGAGGTCCTTGGTGACAGAGTCAACACCCTCCTCTGACTCCTCCTCCTTCTTCTCGGCCTCGACGGGCTCCTCCTTCTTCTCCTCCTCGGTCGACTCCTCCTTGGCCTCCTCACCCTCCTTGGTCTCGTCCTTGGCGGGCTGGGTGTCACGCATAACCTTGGCCGAGGTGATGGAACCGAAGGACTCGAAGATCTTGCGGAGCTCCTCGTCGTCAATGTCGTCGGCAAGGTTCTTGACGTAGAGGTTGACGCCCTGGTACTTGGCGCTCTTCTCCTGGCGGGCGGCCTCGTACTGCTTGCGGAGCTCCTCCTCACGCTCGTGCTTCTTCTGGGCGCGGCCAACGTAAAGCTTTTGTCCGTGGAAGTCTGACTCGTGGAGCTCGTCAACGGCCTTGGAGGCATCCTCGTGGTTGGCAAAGTTGACGAAACCGAAGCCGCGGCTCTTGCCCTCGTTGTCGTGAGCGAGCGAAGCAGAGGTGATATCTCCGTACTTCTCGAACAGAACGCGGAATTCGTCGTCGGTGACGCCAGTGTCAATGTTCTTGACATAGACGTTGGTAAAGTTGGCCTTCATCTCCTCGAACTTGCTCATGCGGTCCTTCTTGGGGATGTGGTGGCCGACAAAGACCTTCTTCTCGTTCAAAAGCATGCCGTTGACGCTCTTGATAGCAGCGTTGGCAGCCTCGGCGGTCTCGTAGTGAACGAATCCGTAACCCTTGGAGTTGCCGTGCTCGTCCTGAGCGACCTTGCAGGAAAGAATGTTGCCGAAAGCGGCGAAAGTGTCGTGGAGAGCCTTGTTGTCAATGGCGACATCGAGGTTCTTGATGAAGACGTTGCCCTGACCGGTCTTGCGGAGGGCGGGATCACGCTGAGACCACATGATACGGCAAGGCTTGCCCTTGATGAGGGTGTAGTTCAGCTCCTCAAGAGCACGCTCACCGTCGTCGCTGCTGTTGTAGTTGACGTAGGCGTAACCGAGCGAACGGCGGGTGACAGCGTCACGGCAGACACGGATGGAAGCGACCTGGCCGATGGAGGAGAAGAGCTCGAAGAGCATGGCCTCAGTGACGGAGGGGTCGAGCTCACCAACGTAGAGCGAAGCCGAGTTGGAGGCCTGGTTCTGGTGCTGGGGAGGGGCAGCAACATCAGCGGGGGCGTTGGCACCGTTGACATCGGCAGAGGGAGAGGCGGGCTGGGCGGCGGCGCCGGAGGGGGAAGTAGCTTGAACGTCAGACATGTTGTTCGACTTTTACGATTTTCTGCACAGTGATACGTCAGCGCTTGTTCTCCACACGGAGGCTTGTTTGTGTCAAAATCGTCGTCGCAGGGTGCGAGTGGCCCGAAGGGGGCCGAGAAAGGCAGTGGAGGAGGACAGGCGATGAGAAAGTCGCAAGAGCGTTGTCAGATGCGGAAGTTGCTGTTTTGCGACTGCAGTTCCGGATATGCGACTGAGGGCTCTGCGCGTCTCGCGACCTTCGCATCGGCTGGAGGTGTTTTGATGTGGGTGTAGAGGCAGAGCATGCTCTAGAGATGGTGCGCGAAGGCAGAGACAGTGTATGCGCACCTTTTTCTTGTGAAGAGGAAAAAAAGTGATCCTTTCGATAGACTCGTTCGAGATGGATGAACCTTCGCAACTAGACGCTGGGAAGGCGCGATATGGGGTTTTTTGGGATTTTCAAATTTTTTTGGTACCAGTGGACGAGTCTTTATGAAAGGAAGTGCGAGAGCACGGAGGGGTTGAAGTGGTGGATGATGGGTGCGTACGGTGAAAGAGAAGTCTTCAAAGAGCTTTTTCCAAGCGTCCGCACCTGCCAAATCGTCGTTCGCTCGGCAACATCCGGACCTGTCATGTGAGCCGCTTCTTTATCCTGCCTTTCATCCATCGTCACTTTCACACCACTCGTTTGCAGCCGCATGCGGTCTTGTTTGTCTGTTTCTATCTCCATCTGCCTCTTTCTATTCGTGTGCGTTCACGCTTGTCTGCTCGGCCGTCACTTTGTTGGTGCATCCGATGTCTATTCACGCTTGATCAATCGACAACTCTCGCTTGCTTTATTCACCTGATCCACATCTGCTCTGTCTACATTGCAATTTTAGACTTCCAGACCCTCGTCCCACCCGCCGGTGTGCTCTAACCACGTTCTGACTCTTCCAATACACTCCTCAATCGAAGTTCCCAAAGCCTCTCTCCACTGTCCTTCTACCTCGTGTACTTTCCCTTGCAAGTCCTCAGTCAACTCCTGCTCCTTCTGCTTCTTGAAACGACTTATCTCTGCCTGCACTTGACTCACACTCTCTCCACCTGCAGTACGCTCAATCTCTCGTAATCGCAACGCAGCTGCCTCTGTCGCAGTGTGCACCTCGTGAAGAAGACATAGCAGATTCGTTTGTGCCTCGATGAATTGATATGCCGACTTCTTGGCGTGTACCAGGATGGTGTACATGTACTGCAATGGAAACTCGTGATAGGACATGTTCTCCGCCAGCTCGTTGGGAGGTACACCAATGTCAAATCCTTGCAGGTTGCTGGGCACTTTGTGCACAACTTCTCCCAAACCCGGTGCAATGTCCCAGAATGCCGACAGCTGGATCTCAACTCCTCTCGAAATGTGTCTCTCCACGGTTCTACGCAAGTGATCGAACCGTTTGTAGGTCTCTTGTGCATATCGAAGCTGTCGTCTTTGACGCTCATGTTCGAAATGTTGTTCGGCCTGACGCAATTGTGCTTCATTTGCGTTCTGTCGGTAATTGATCAGAACGGACGCAGACTCTCTTGCAAGAAGCGCGGTGTCAATGTCGAATCGTTCTTTGTGGATGTGTTCTCTGCTCTCGAACAGCCACTTCAGAAGTGTAAGCTGCTCAACAAGCTCAGGCCTCTCATCCCCTTCCGTCTGAGCGAGCAAGTTCTGATCGCATCCAGCTTCCGTATCTAAAGCCTTTATTAGTTGATCGATGCAATCGTCACAACTTCGAGAATGTTCAGCAAGCATCCTGTAGACAGGGTCATGGACACGTTGTCGGAAGTCTTGACACTGTGTATCAGCTTGCTTGAGAACGTTCGCAGCCTCAGATTGACGGAATGTGAGCTCAGCCTGAGTGGCATCGTTGTAAGATATCTTTCCAGAATTGATGGACGCTTGCGTTTGCGAACGGAAATGACGAAGTCTTTCTCCAGCTACTGTTCTCCATTGTTGACGCCTGCTCATCTCAACAGATTCATGTGACTGCATCAGTTCACGTATGCTCGAGAGATCTGCTACGGCTCGGTGGTTCGCTCTAAGCGTGCTCAGTGCTGGATGACTGTTATTGACAGCAGGATAGTGGCGTGGATATGGTGGTGGGAGGGTGACGAGTCTTGTAACATCCAAAGCTGATCTTCCACTTGAACGACCAATAGGTGCCTTATTGCGAGGCAAAAGCAAAGTTGCAGAAGGTGGGTTCGACGGAGTGTACAGGCCAATCTCTTCATGCCAGCCAATCTTCTCTTGTGGATATTCATCGGGTCCATACTGGAAGGTCTGCTTGCTGGTGCCAGGTGTTGGCGTACTCTGATTAGGCGAAGGCTGTGCGGCGATGAACAATTCCTGAGGATGCAGACTCATATACTTAGACTCTTGTCTGGTTCTTTCAAGCCGGCGCCCTCCGTTGCCGAACGAGCCATCTACACTCTCTTCCCACCACCGACTCGCCGATCTTCCTCTAGAGCTTTCTTCATCCGGTACGGTGCTGACGGCCATACTGGGAATCGGCGAAAGACACGGCTTGAACTTGTCACCCCATGGATTAGAAGGTCTTCTGTCTACGGCGTCCTGGCCCTCGTCAGGTAGAGATTCTGTATCCGTAGCAGGCGTGAGTTCCGCTGTAGAAGCGATAGATGTATGGAAGCTGCCATCCATCTCGATCATGATATTCGCACTTTCCGGACTTACATTGCGACTCTTCGACTGAGTAGCAGGAGTTTCTGTCGTCACAAGCAATGGCCTCCACATGTCACGAGTCAACTCCATGATGTCTCCAGCCATGGAATTGAAGGCTTCTGAGTAGAGCCCTCTTCGTAGTCTCGATTCTTGGACCATAAAACTCGCGAAAAGCTCCAACCTCTCCCGATCGGTTTGGGCTGCAACCTCTTGATCAATGAATACTTGATATCGTTCCAAACTAGATTGTGCAAACTTCCAGAGTTCACTTGACTCTGAAGCGTTCTTATCATCTGCAGATTCAGCATGCGCCTGATGGTTTAGGAGTTGTGCGTTGTCTGTATGAGTTCGTTGGTGGTCCGGTCGCTCATCAGGAGCGGCGACTTGATCGAGGACCCCTTTGTGCGGGGCAGTGACAGACGGCGTATAAGGTGGTGTCAATATTGTCAGATTGTTGCGCACTTGCCCCTGATGACGAGCGTGTTCGGCCGACGAAGGTTGAGCTGGACTGGACTGAGATGAAGACGACTCGGCAGCTGCAGTGCGTCTCCTTCGTAGCAAATTATCAGTGGTAGCAAGGGTCAGATTGGTAGGTCTTGTGACTCTCAACTTGTTGTCGTCCAAAGCTTCTTGTCTCTGTTGATCCTCCCGAACAGAATCATGACCTTCCCGCTGGGCTCGACTTCGCGACCTTCGTTCACGTATACTGTCTGTTATAGTGTCTCTGGTTGCTGGAGGTTGGTTTTTGTTGCTACCTTCAGCAGTTTGATGTCTAGCATGCACACGTAATTCTATGAAGCCAGGGTCGTTGTCCAGATCGGGGTTCCAGTCGGAAGGAGTGGGAGGGATTTCCCCCAGAGTATTTTCATGTCTTCTCCTCGTTAGAGGAGGTGGCGGAGATGGAAGCACACTCGATGGAGTCATAGAAGATTGTGTTTCTGGAGTTCGCCTTGTATATCGGTTAAGACTCTGAGATCTGTTTTCTGGAGGGGGTCCAGGTGGGGGCGGTGGAAGTGGCATCCCAGGCTCCCAATGTGACGATTCTGGCGAATTTCTGCCAGTCAAGGACTGCTGAGGAGTATGTGTCAAGATCGCACCAGTAGAAGCTGCACGACGGGAGGCTGGTGGTCGCGAACTGGAGCCTGTAGACTCCAGGGGCACTTGGGCATGTAAAGTGTTCAGTGTAGATATCTGATCGGAGCTGTCCGAACGCTTAACCCGAGCAGCAAGACCAGATATACTGAACCTCGAACGTTGAGGATCTTTGCCTACTCCCGAGCTCGATCGATCACGAGAATATGGGGTCGGAGGAGGTGGGAAGTGTGCCGAGGGTCCACTCGGTGGAGTAGAATGATGACTTGTTGACCCGGCTGATGATGGTTCAACCGACAGGGGTGAATGAACGAGGCCTGTCATGAAAAGCGATCGCATCGGGCGAGTAGTATTGTCAGGCGGCGGTGTATATGGCGGTGGAGGAGAAGGCATTGATGCTACAGCGTGGTTACTAAACATGCACACAAAAGCTCGTGCTGACCAAGACCGTGGTTGTGTTTTGTACACCAACCGAGAGTCTACTCACCTTCCATCCCTGTCGTATCTCTGGTGAGTCGCTGTGTAGGAGAGAAGGCCAGATGTGAGCCGCCGACAACATTTCTCTGGCCCCACTGCTGAGGGTTATACGGTCTAGATGCCATGGTCAAACTGCCGTGTGTCGGATTCCCACTTCCAGAGGGACCAAACATAGGGCTAAGAGGAGTGCTTAACGAAGATGCATTATCTCGAGGTGACTCCTGTGATCGACTGGAAGCATGGTGTTGTAGATTCGGATGAAACTGTCCAGAAGGCGGATATGCCCCATACTGTTCGCTCATCATATATCAACTCTCTAGTGCATATTGTCAAGGATGTGGAAATCTGAGTGTGTCGTGAACTCGCGAGAAAGGAGGGAACATCACATCATGCGACGGCCAGAGGTCCATAAGAAGTTCGTGATTCAGACAAGCCACAAGCGCTCTGGAAACCCAGTAGTGACCTGATTGATGCTTGTCTGCATGGCCTACGCGACGTATGGCAAGCCATTGTTTTGAACATCATCCTTGATTGGCCACTTGCATATAAGTAAACGCTGGGCGCTTACGGCTGCTATTCTAATCCGAGATTCGCAGATGGTTGTGTCACCTGCATCGGGGCTAGAAAGTGCCCAAAATGGGCGCTTAGAGAAGTCTCGGAGACGCTACGTTCGGTGGATAGCTTTTTCCACAACGACATGAAGCGCTACTGCCCTTTGAGCGACAATGTCAGGAGATGGTCTTGCTCCTAGAAGTGGAAGGGACAGTCTCACACTGCATCGGAAGGAGAGAACAGCGACCAAGGTGACACGGGTGGGGGTACTGTGGTGACTCCTTGGCGTCGAGAGCACTTCACCGTGAGACACTTTCTTCATCATCTAAAGGTTGTGCCCTATCTGCCAGCAATTAATAATACGGTTGCTCTAAATTAAGTTTTGTGTACGCTACGTCGTCCTCGGGGTATCTGGAACTCATCGAAAGATATTACAAGTTATCGCTAGAACGCAGTATGATGGTATAAACACCCAGAAAACAGATCAGCCACCAGGTCTCGTCGACTTGGGTAGCAGTAAAACCGAAGCATTATAAATTGGCAAGATCAAATGCGGCCACCTTCCACAACCTCTCTCCCAATTAGCTCCAACAGGCCAGCCTCACTTGTACGTCGCCTCTCAAGGACCCAGCGCTTGCCACCATTGGAGTCTTCTTCGCGGACATAAGTGATGTTGTCCGCACCACTACCAGATCGTGAGTGTGTCTGGTATGATTGACGTTCAGGAGCTGCAGCTGAGTCCTTCGGAGCAGCCTTCTTGGCTGTCACAGGCGTTCCTGGCATCTCATGCGGACCAGACGAGTTCTTCTTAGGAGTTGAAAGGTTGTCTGACATGAAGAATGCGTGTGGAGGCTGTAAAGGTGAGCCAAGTGTTTGACTGTTGGTGACGCCGTTGGGCATTGATGCGTGGACCGGCGATGTAGGAGCAGGGCTCGAGGAATGATTAGACGGGTTATAGTTGGAGTTGCTGTCGCTACTTCGCTGCCAGGCCATGGGAACACCACCGCTGGCACGCGGCATGAAATAGCCATTAGGCATATTCTGCGCCGCCATTGTAGGACTGTAAGGAGCTGGCACGCCGAAAGACGAGGACAAGGAATTGACACTGTTGCTGCTGCTACCAAAAGCGCCCTGTTTGAGTCTCCGGAGATCTGCTAGTGTCATCTCGTCTTCCTGTAGATGCTGCCAAGCAAGAGGGCTCATGCGAGCTGCTGCCATATGGGAGGGTGGGAAACCAGGCGATGGAAGAGCAGCAGCAAGAGGGCTGAACGGTCCGATATACGAGTTACGCGTGCTGAATTCACTTCGTTCAGTAATTGGAGTCAAATTTGGCTCCTTGACACTTTTTTGCCGTACGATTTCGATGCCAGGTGCGCCGAAGTAGCCACCGTTGATGGCCTCAACTGTGTCAGGATCGCTTCCTTGACGTGCTCTGGCGTAGAAACCAAACTCTTGGCTGTAGAACCCTTCGTCGTCATTCGCAAGGGCTTCTGAATTCGCAGCAGATATCAGGTCTGAATCGTCAAAAGCGAAGTCATCGTTTGGGAACTCTGGAGATGAGAAAGTGTCATCTATGGTTGTACCGTCGCTGAAGCCGAAATCAAAAGCCGAGTAAGAGCCTCGAGAAGGATCAGTCGATCCAGACATGTAGCTTTGACGCATCTGAGGCTGCATCTGCATCTGTAATTGCATCTGCATTTGCATCTGGTATGGCGATAGATGTGGCATCTGCATCTGCAAGTAAGGTGGAATCTGCATCTGCATAGGCGGAGGCATGGACATTTGCGGTTGCATATATTGTGCCTGCTGCGAGACGTCGTCCCCGCTTTGTTCGTTGTCTTCGGAATAGACAGAATCAGAAGTCGCTATACTATTTTGTCTTGTGAATTTACCATCAGCGGCGGCCCGGTGTGCAGCTTCTGCCAAAGCACTGTGGTATGCAGAGAGGTTGTGGCTATCGTGTGGACCTTGCTGCGAATCATGTCGTGGTGGTTCTTCTTGAGACTCTTGCAGCTGCTCGCTCGGTTGAGAGGAAATCTCAGAGAATGGCGAACCAGCAGAGAAATGTCCAGTCCCAGGGTTTTGGATGAGGAACGGATGACCGTCGACGTCGTGGATGGCAACATTTGGAGGAGAGTATATGGAGGCAGTCGTGGGTATCTGGTGAAGGTGGGCTGGCTGATTGGGTCTCTTGAGATATGAAGGATCGTCGAATTTGTCTTCATCGAAGGTCTCGTCATTGTTCTCTGCCTCTTCCTCCTCGTCTTCTTCTTCTTCGCACACATCGTCAAGCTGATCAATCATGCCATCGTCAAAATAGAAGGAGTTGGCAGAAGATGGTCTGGCTGTTTGCTGCACAGACTGAGCCAGTGGGGTCCCAATCGAGGTTGCCGGCGGCGGATTTGAGCGCAGTGGATTCTGGATTGGTGTTTGCGTTGTTTCCTGCACAGGATTAGAGTATAAGGCGCTTGAAGGATCTACAGATAGAGAGCTTTGGCCTGCGTTTATCGTCATAGCAGAGAGGCGTTCAGGCAGACCAGAGTTGAGATGTTCGTAGAGCCCATTCGCAGGAGTATCTTCCATTTCATCGTGATCGTACATTGCATCCTCATCGAAGGCATCCTCATCTTCATCTTCTTCATATTCGTCGTGTTCAAAAGTCGGAGGGGGCTGAGCGACGTTCGACTGGCGAAGCTTGTGTCTCTCTTCTAGCAGCTTCTCTTCCGCTATCGAGTCATTGGCAATTTGGAAACTGAAGCGCGAAGCTGTACTAGCCATATGCCTAGGCAACATAGAGGTGGGGTTCGGCAGAAGACTGGGTGACTGTTGAGGCTCGTATTGAGATGCCGGCTCTTGCTCGTTCCTCTCAGATTCGAGCTCTGGTTGCTCGAACACAATCTCGGGAGCGGGCTCGGGCGAGACTGGAGAGTACACGCGCTCAGGTTCATGATATTGCCATCCAGGGCCACTCATGGCGCTCATTGCAGAATGTGGAGAATCAGAAGCAGGCTCAGAATGAGATTGATCATCGAAGAGCTGGCTCCGGCGACCAAACGGAGGCATGTTGAGTGACTCTCCGCTCTGATGCCATGAGTTGCGGGCGATGAAGTCGTTATTGGCCAGAGTCTCGGCGTGAACACGGTTCTGATCAGGTTCGCTGTCGATATGTTCGACGAAAACAGGTGCATGCTGGACCGACTGTCTTTTGGGGTCACGCTCGATCGAGTCCTGCTGGGAACCGATCGAGTCGTTGGCAGTTGAAGGTTTTGGAGAAGCTTCTGCCAAACTTGGATCATACGACGGCGTGCGTCGAGTCCTTGGAGCGCTAAAATCGTGTACAACTTTGCCTCTGATTCGGGGGTCATAATCGTCCGGGAGATCCATCGGTGGTATGGCCAAGTTTTTGGAAGTAGTCTTGTCCAGGGTTTCGACAGCTTGTGCGGAACGCCTCCTCATGAGTAAATTCACGGGATTGAGCAGATTGAATTTGCCTTTGGATGATTTGTTCGAGTGTAGCTCTGGTCTTTGCTTCGAGGCCTTTGAATGCTGCGGAACTCCATTGACGGTGGACTCGGCCGGAAGTGGACGATTACCTGCACGAGGCTTGGCCTGGGCAGTAGTCGAGGAGTAGGGTACCGAGAGAGCGGCCAGAGGAGATGAGGGTGACATGTTGGTCTGCTGGAAGGTGTGCACGGCACCTATCGGGCTTGTCACAGCCCTTCCCATCTGCAAGCTGCGCGGCCGTACAGCAGGCTCTGGAGCGGGAGCGGGAGCGGCAGCAGCAGGGACAGGGGCCGGAGCATCGCGGAGCGGCGATGGTGTCGAGAGGTTCGATGATGAAGAGGGTGCGGACTGCTGCGGACTCGGGTGGAAGGTGAAGGCGGCATCGAAACCCAGGCCGGTGGGATGGGCACCGTCGACGGCATCAGCGATGCTTGGTATGGGCGGTAGGACGGGCGCCGAGTGGGAGATGGGCGACGACGAGATGTGAGAGTGCGTGTATGATTGCGCGCGTTCGTGGGACGGCTTGGGCGAGTGGGTTCGACCAAAATAAGAGCCCATTCTCGAGGGATGGGCGCGCCGTCGACTATGGCTTCGTGCAGTGCGAAGGGCTTCTCCTGCGCGGAACTCGGTTGGTCGAGGAGCCTTCTATCTGGTCAAAGTCGATGTTCCCCTATCAGACATCATGTCTGAGTAGCAGTGACAGAAGATGGATCGCTCGGGTATCAAACATGCAAGCTTTTGCGAGACGGCGGACCTCTGTTTCAGCACTATCCGTATCACCGCCGTGCAAATTGCCAGACGACTCTCGTAGATTGACTTCGAGATCTTCCTTGCTGCACGTCACGGTTCCAACCAACTTTACAGTGCATCAGCAGTTACTGCGACGGCACGCGCAACAGCGTTGTTGAGCTCCGCAACGAGGATCCAAACGGTCTGTCCGTCTGCCACGAAACCTGCCATCGGAGTTGAGTGAGAGGCTCTCATTGGATCTGACCACTCGCTGTTCATTCAAGCCACACCCGAGCCGCTCCGCCTTGAGAACTGGTGCGAGCTTTTTCCCAACCCCGTCAGTCGTGAGTCGATCGATGACTCGCGAACACGAGTCGCGCCTGCCCTCGGTATGCACAATCAATCAACCCATTCTCAATTGCCTGACAGATGCATACCACACGATAGCTATTCGAGATTGACACTGCGACTTCAGTCTTCTGGCTCGTACATTGCAATGGTAACTAGGTCTCGCTACCACAGACTCTGAAGCCTCATCGATCAAGATTGAGCAACTTCTTATCTTTCATTCGCGACACGAGTCAAAGCGCTGCTGCTCTTGGTCAGCAACACCAAATCCAACCGCGTGCTTGACCACCTGCTCCCCACCCTCCCGCGCGACTCAATCATGGCACCTTCCATCGTGCATCTGCCCAATGGGCATAACTTGTCCGTGACGCCTGTTTTTGGCGGTCTCTCCTTCAAGTCTGTCGATGCTCACACCCATCACAACATCTTCCCTCCTGGCTGGACCATCACCATCGAGAGCGAAGATGATGGACCCATCACCCCCAGCGCCGATGACACTCCTACGTATCGTGCCCACAGCTACAAAAAACCTTCGCTCCAAGGCGATCATCTGTTCATCTCTAGCATTTCCAATCCGCCCAATGAGCACACTCCCTCACAGTTTCCTGCATCTTCGCCGACTCGCCAAATTGCCATGATGCTATGGGCCACTCTGTACTGGTATTTCCAACAGCCCGAACCTGATCGGAAGGTCACCAACGCTACATCCAAAAGTACTGTTGAGGCAGGTAGACCCAGAGGTGAATGGCGCATCAACATCAACCGTGAGGGTGTTTTCAGAGGAAAGCAATTGATGCAGAAGCTGGAACGTATGGGTCTGATCGCAACCGAGGATTCTGCTGTTGGAACCTCCTTGGACCCCAATTCTTCCGAGGGATGGTCTGCCATGTTTGTGTCTCGTCGTCATTTCTGGCAGCTTGACCCTCGTATATACCTCTTCACTCGCAACCCTCAGGTCAACTCTGCCTTGGTTTCCCACACTCACATCGACTCAAGACCAGACTCGCCCGCGCTTGGTATCTCCAGCAGTAGACCTGACTCGATCGTCGACAAAGCTGGCTCGGTGACTCCTACTGGCGGAAATCATGGTCTCTGGGCACCTCCTGGTCAATTCAAATCATCCTCGCATATGCCCACCTTCTACCCACCTGCTCCAACGCAGTACATATTTACCGACAATGTCCGCCATCCCCTACGTCCCAAGCCTCCTCGACAAGGTGAAACCTTCTATACGAGATATGTCCCCAGTCTTGGTGAATATCTCTCCTTCCGTGTCGCGTCCCTGTCTAAGCGTCCAGTTCAGCATATTGGTCCAGTGTCAGGACCAACTCCCGGAGCTTCTGAGCTTCGCACTCCAGCAAGTGCCAGTGATTCGCACGTTCCGACCATTGGCACAATGGATCATGAGATGAGCGATGCTGAGCTTCTCCACAAATGGATGAACGATGAGCGAGTTGCATACTCATGGGGCGAGCAAGGCCCTCTATCACACCAAGAAGAGTTTTTGAAGTCCGGATTGACCAACAAGCACACCATACCAGTAATTGGATGCTTTGACGGGAAGCCTTTTGGATATTTCGAGATCTACTGGGTCAAGGAGGATAGACTGGGCTCTCACCTAGGGTACCAGGTGTCAGACTATGATCGTGGAGTGCACCTCCTGGTCGGCGAGCAAAGGTTCAGAGGCCCGCATCGTGTCAAGGTTTGGTTGAGTGCGTTGGTTCATTATTGTTTCCTCGCCGATGCCAGGACCGAGACAGTCATGTTGGAGCCGAGGGTCGACAATGCAAAGTGAGTGACGGTGAATACGTGTGTCTTAGAAAACCAGAACTGACGACTTGGAACACAGATTGAAGCAGTACTGCGAAGAAGCCGGGTTTTTCAAGGAGCGCGAGATCAGCTTCCCGCACAAGCAGTCAAACCTTATGAAGATTCGACGCGAAGCCTGGGACGCTCCAGCTATTTGAAGGTGTTTTAATTGTCTCTTTAGATGGCCCCGTTGCACTGTTCGGACGGAACCGAACAGTCGACAAAATAGAAGTATCGTAGAGTTTGCAAAACAGTCGTGTTCGCGAAACCAGGCGCATGAAGATCCGGAGTGGCAGAGAATGAGGCACTCTAGGCGGACGTTGCAAGATACGGTTCAAGCGATAGCAAACCTAATGTGATGAAACCCCAACGCTCCGGAGTCCGCCAAGTGGGTGAGCGTTTCAAACCGCAAGTCTGCACGACATCCAGAGATCCAGACTTGCGTCACCCAAATTGATCTCGACGAGGAACAGACTGTGACACGCATCAAAAGGTTACGATGGTCTCGCGCATGGCACTGAGTCTCGTGAACAGTCACGCCAGGATACCGAGCGAGATGGCGCATGCTGGGCAAGGATGTATCTCATGCAAGTAGACTGCGTAGCGCCGGAAACCCCACGAGTTGTTGACGCGGCAGAGCACCAACCGTCCGTCCTCCTGCGCACTTTTTGGGTGGGCGACTGAGGGCGTGGGCGTAAGCGTAAGCGTTTTCTGCCACTTTGGACAAGGGTTACGGTAAACAATATGCGCAGGGCTGCCCGTGTCGAGAGAAGTGGGCGAGCGCCTTGACGTGGGTTGCCCGTGTCCGCCGTCCGTGTTGTTATTTTGATTAACACACTGATATTTCTGCCCTTTCTCTTATCGTTATACCTCCCACGGACGAACGACACACCCCTCCCCCGCGCTAAACAACCGTCCCGCGTCAGTACACAGATGGCACCGAAGAGATCAGCGGACGAAACGAATGAAGGCGCGCAGATGCCTGTCAGCCCACGTAGCAATAGCAGTGTTCACGGAGACGACGCGATTCTGAAGGTCGATAGCCCCAGCGAGAAGCAAATCGCTGAACTCGTTGCTTCGGAGAGTGCGCTTATGGACTCGGCCGACGACCTGGACATGGATGACGAGGAAGCTGTGGAAGATGAGGACCTTGGACGACCATACAAGCGCATCTGCCGTGGACGTGAGAGTGCGCTATCCTTGGCCATGACTGATCAAATCAAGAAAAGGTAGGTGACTGCGTGCTTATCTGTGTGCCTTGTATTCCCATCCTTCCTGAGGCCTGAAGAAGATGAATGATCACATTGTGGATCGCCTGGACTCCGATAAGATGAACATGAAGCTGATCTTACTTCTTATCCTCAGCACATTTTCGAAACCCGTTCTCGTACGCGTTGGTACTCTGACCAACAGTCAAGACTTCCACGTCCACGCCGCCCGTCTCGCTGCCTCGTCACCCTACTTCACCGAGCTTCTAGAAAAGCAATCCCAAGACGATACACCTCTCGAGCTACCAGAAGATGACCCTATAGTCTTCCAGCTATACGCCCATTACATATACGACAAGAAGAGCATAACATCCTTGGATCTAGCTGCCTCCAACACAGCTCTGGACTCACGATCTGCTGCTTACGACACATATATCGATTTACTCCAAGCATACATTTTTGGCGAAAAGGTCCAAAACTCGGACTTCCAGAATGAAGTCATGAACCGCATTCTGCAGTGCATCGGCGACATGCACAACGGCAAATCGCCAAAGCCATCTGCGCTCACCACGAACAAGGATGAGTTGCCTTCAGCATCTTCGTCGGAGAATATTGTACGGCCGCTCATCGAACTGCTGTATCCGTCACTGCCACCTGATTCCATTGGACGAGGCTTGGTGGTTGAGACTTTTATCGTTCTTTGGAGCCACTCGGACGTGCTGCAAAACTTTGTGCCGGATGTCAGTAGGGAGCTGCTGACAGAGATCGCTGAGATGCTGTTGAGTGGAGACAAGGATCATATCCGCGATGCCTGGGCTCAGGCGATTGATGGCGATTACTCGTACTATCACTCTGCCAGGTCGGACGAGCACTAGGTCGCAAACCCGAGTCTGGAGGTATGAACGATCTGAGGGTTTTACATCTGTTTTTTTTTGCAGGCTGCTGGTTCACGCGTGCTTATTTCTTCTTCACTTCTCTCACTCCTCTTCTTAGATGCATACACCTCTTTTCTGTTTTTCCGGTCGTATAATGTCTTCCAATTATGGGAACGGGTGGACGGATTATCTTGGATTTGTTGCCCAGTCACGACGTCTCACGAAATTGCAAAAGATCTGATCTGATGAATTTCATTGTGTGTCTCCAATCATTTTCTCTCGTAGCCTAGGATCTCAGGAATCAAGAAATATTGAAAACATCTACCATTCTACCAGTTCTATTTTTCTCAACCAGCACACAGTCTATGTCTACACGTGAAGAGCACTCTAGTCTAGAAAGGCATGTCCATATCCAGCACATCTTCCTCCTCCTCTTTCCTCACCGGTGACTTCCCGCTAGGGTACACACTGCGGATGAACTGTATCACAGCCGCAATATCCCTCTCACTCGTCGGCACAGTATGCGTACCCGCATGTCTGATGATGTTCCCAGCTCCACCATCAACACATCTGTCCGCAAGAGCCAACGACTCGCTTTCCTCGACAATAGTATCCATACTGCCCAGAACATGCAAGACTGGCGTTTGAATCTTTGGCTCGTAAAAAGCAGTATACTTCTCATGCTTATTCAACAGACCCGAGAAACAGACGCCGAATTTCAAAGGTGGGTGCTGAAGTTCTGCAAATGAAGACGGAAAAGCCATGCCATCTTTGACTCGAGCAAAAGCATCTGCTCGTCCAGTTTCGAGCAGCGAAGTCACCATAGCGGCCAGAGCAGCGCCTTGACTGAATCCCATTACTCCATCAAAGGGACCTTCTTCCTGCAGCACTTTTGCCACAACGTTTAGTCCTTCATCTACACCTTCTTGGGTTTCACCGCGTTCTCGCAGTTTCCACCATCCGTTTGCGTCTTCTCTGACTTCTGCTCCGTTGAGATCGGCAGAGGTGACTGCGAAGGGGCCGGTGGGATAGATGAGGTCTACTCCGTTGATGGGGACATCTGTGGCTATGGGTGAAGTAGCAAGAGATTTTTCGAGTAGCTTTTTGATGCGTTGGGTTTTTGCTTGGAAGAGGGGGCCGGATTGTGTGTAGCCTTAGTATCAAGTTAGAAGCGGTCAGAGGGGTGGTTGGATGGCAGGTTCTGACCATGTAACATGAGAATCTTTAAGTTTCTAGCATTTTTGTTGTTTGTTCTTGAGTTGGGAGGCATGGTGTATCAGAAGTGAATGTGTTTAGAATTGCAGTGTGGTTGAAATGTAGAGGATGGAGAGGCGAGTGCTCATCGACATGGACGTTGACACTTTCGCCCCAGGCTGTCATTTCCTCTTTCGGACTTGACACTTTCTTGATCATATTCTTTTACACCTGTAACGATGTTGACACCACATCATATACGGAGACCTGGATCTCTACCGCTTGGTGGTTGCTTTCTACAATCAAAAGTCATGCCAATGACTCCGACCTTTGCCTTGAAGCAGTTCCGAGTTTATGTTTCAAGGCACGAGAGCATGTCAAATAGCAATGATGTTGGACTCAATCGTCCTAAGAAGCCCCGGCTGCTGTTGTCTGAAAGTGTCTTCTGGAGCTGCCGAGGGACATGGAAGAGGGCAGGAATCAATACACTTCGATGTCTCGTAGGATGTACAGTTGGCGATTTCTCTGCACTGTGGACATTACAGACATATGCACCAGACTTGGGTATGGGTACTATCATGGCTCTATCAAGTAAGTAGTCCCTCTGAATACCACTACATAATCCGAACCGGCAATGGCAATTGGTTTTTAAGTGCTGATATGTATCTTAGTGACATCTGGTCTTGGTACCTCGATCGCACTGGAGACAGGTCTACTGCGTTGGGGCAAAGACAAACTGCCTATGACTATGGCATTCAAGACAGCAATGGGCATGAGTTTTCTCTCGATGCTAGCCATGGAACTGGCAGAAAATGTTGTTGATTTCCATCTTACTGGTGGAGTGATAGCACTGCAAGATGCACGCTTTTGGGGCGCTGCGGTGCTTAGTATTGCGGCTGGATACTTAGTGCCATTACCATGGAACTACTATAGGTTGAGAAGATGGGGAAAGGCGTGTCATTAGAGTCGATGATTGAGAAAGTTGAACGCGAGAGGTTGGAGAAGGTGCATGATACCGAGACCGGATTGAGCGACCCTGTCGTTCCTTCTGCGAAAGCCGAGAAGGCCGACTTGTTGCGACTCAGAAGCTGAGCTATCATCACAACCACACTTTCCTCACCTCGAACACACATTTCTCAGAAGTAATCACCGACATTTCATCATGAGTGAATTACCAGACTCCCCATTATCATCGATATCTTCGTCAGACGAAGCAGACGACCACATCAGCATCAGCACGCCGAATCGATCAGCCAGACGCAGCATCGACCCAGACCACGCAGGACCCCCGAGCAAGAAACGACGTACCGGAGGTCACCCGGCACACATTGGAACCCCCCACGGCGGCACGATAATGGGCTCCGGCCTTGACGGCATGGAAGAGTCGGAAGCAGACATCAGTTGCGACAGCGAGGCTTCCGCTCCAGGATCACCCAGCGCAGACGAATTCGCCATGCGAGCCGACCAGGTCACCACTTGCGCGTGGGAAGGCTGCAGCGTCGGTGATTTGGCCAACAGTGACGAGCTCATTGCCCACGTCCAGAACGATCACATTGCTCCCAAGCGAGCACGTTATACCTGTGAATGGGGAGACTGCGCTCGCAAGGGCACCAATCATCCTAGCGGCTATGCTCTCAAGGCTCACATGCGAAGTCACACCAAGGAGAAGCCTTTCTTCTGCCACCTTCCAGGTATCTTTTCTAAGAGCCTTTCTACCATACGACACAGCTAACCTTGAACTAGAATGCGACCGCTCCTTCACCAGATCAGATGCTCTTGCCAAACACATGCGCACAGTTCACGAGCCCGAGCCGCCGCGCGCCGCTGCAACAAACGCCAACCCCATCGATCCTGCCACCGGTCAACCCAAAAAAGGTCCTAAACTGCGTCTGTCGATGAATGCCAAAGCCTCAGCCAAGTCTGCTGTCCCAGACGTGCCAGTTCCTGCACCTACGCAAGCACCCGACGACCCGTCACCTCCCATGGATAACATCCAATACATACCCGCACGCCATCCTATAACTGGTCAGGCAGGATTCATGATCACCTATCCTCCCGACATACACTTTTCACTCTTCGAAAGCGAGATTCCAGCAAATCAACTCATGCGCTTGCTCAGGCGCCAACTCCACTGGGCTCTGAAAGAGAGCGAAGAACTGAAACAAGAAGTCGACGGGCTAGAAGAGCTGCGTCGCAAAGAATGGGCAGCAAAGGAAGCTCTGTTGGAAGGTGTCTTGCAAGGCGAGCTCGCGTCTGCAAAACTCGACGACGAGATCCTAAGTGACATGAAGGATGAGGTATGGGGACCCGAGTCGAAAGACCTGGACTGGACTGGCGCTCCTTGGTGGACTGGAGAGAAACGCGCCAACAGCGCACGACCCGATAGTCCAGACATGGATGTGGACGATGCGATTGAGGAAGCAAATCTCGTTGCTAATGCACAACAAACGAGTGCTTCACAAGCAGAAAGAGATGAAGACATGATGGCGGTCGGTGCATTGATGGGCCTTAGTGGAGCCAGTTAGTCGCTGCCGTGGAAACACAAGAATACCCCCTATGCGCTAGCAGTGGATCGTGGAAACGCTATGTTCCGAACCTGGCATGGATACTGGCAGGATGGGTTCGACTGCTTGGAGCAGCTGACTGCGGATCAGCGCAAGCTATGCGAGATGGCAACGGAGAAGACATGACTTTGAATGGGAATATGCTTAGGTATGCAAAGACAATTGCTATCAACAGAGGAAACGAATATCCTTTTACTATCATCAGAGCTTGGTACTCCTGACCAAACCCTTCTTGATACCGGTGAGTTCACCACCGTAGCCACCTCTTCCTTCACCGCCCTTATAGACTGGCTTGATGGAAGCAAGCTTCTTCTTCTTCTCCTCGAACTTCTTGCGCTTCTTGACACGCGGGTTGCGCACATCCTTTTTCCTGTGCGGCGTGAGACCCTTGTTCTTCTCAATCGCATACGTGATTGCTCTCTTTCCATCCGGGCCCACTTCCTCCTTTTCAATGACCCTGCCGCCTTGGGCTGCTGCAGCCTTGAATGCTGCGGCCTCAGCTGCTTTGTCTGACTTCTTCTTTGCGGCTTTCGAAGCAACCATGTCGTAGTAGTCTTCTTCGCCGTCATCGAGGTTCTTCTCTCCACGCACTTCGCGGGCAACAGCGCGGTCGTTGTCGTCTTCGCTGTCTTCTCCAAGTTGATCGCGGTCGAAGCTTTTGCCTCGTGCTTCCGCTTCCACTTGCAGACGAGCTTGTCTGTCGCGCAGACGCTCGCGGTGCGGTACATCCTCGTCTCCGCCCTGCACTTTGGCACCGCGCTTGTTTGCCTTTTGGGCGATTTGCGAAGTGTAGAAGCGCAGGGACTTCTTTCTCTTTGCCTTTTCGGCGAGTTCGGAGGCTGTGAGGGAGGTGTCTTCGCCGAGGTCTGAGTCGTTCTCGTCGAGGGCGGCTGCTGCTGCTTGTG
>Ga0058697_10000409_pt1 | contig 19423 bp, 19 predicted proteins | sample AgamicAsMae_FD_66619 | JGI IMG/M metagenome (GOLD analysis project Ga0058697, IMG submission 66619) | Agave microbial communities from Guanajuato, Mexico - As.Ma.e | ecosystem: Host-associated > Plants > Phyllosphere > Phylloplane/Leaf | place: Guanajuato, Mexico | collected 2012-06-04
GACCAAACGAGAGTGGATAACATCTTTGTCACCATTCCTTGCATCTCTCGCTGCTTCGGCCCAGGCAGCAGTGTGTGATGTACCCGGTCTGACCATATGACTTTCGTCTGATAGGCGGACCAGTAGCTGCTCTGTCTCGGCCGAAACAGTGGTAATTTGTCGCCGCAAGTAAGAAGTGTGTTGCATCAAAGCTGCTTCTTCCTGTGCAGTGGATCGAAGGATTCCGATAAAAGGCAAGACTTCCGAGGCAAGTGCAGCATTGTTGGATGGGTTGTCGCTGGTCGTCAATTGTTGTCCTTCAGGTAGAGGCTTCACAGAATCCGAGTCGGTCTCCGTGTATTGGGTGTTCAGGACACGGATAAGGCGTTCTCGTGAAATAATGTACTTGTTGTAAAGATCCGAAAGAGTTGTTTTGATCTCGTCCATTGACTCTGCTCCGATGTCTCCTGACATGTCCGGATCAGGGTCATCATGCTCTTCGCCCACCGACAACTTTGCAAGCTCATCTTCGATCCAAGCGATCAACTCATCTCGGGCTCGTCGAAGCGCATACGCTCGTTTCCACTCTTCCGTGACGGGCTTCTGAGAAGAATCAATGCGTGGTGTTGACTGGATAGTGCTCTGCGCGCGCAGAACAGCCTTCTGCAGCTCGAACACATGAGATTGCGCCTCCGCTAATGACTCGTCCTGGGATTGTTGCGCAAGAGGTGGTGGTATTTGTGATTGCATTCCATTCAATAGCTCGCTCGGATCCGCATATCGTGAAGTGTGCCTGACCTTTTCCAGGTCGTCCAGTGTCTTGTCGATGACCAAAAGCTTGTCTCGTCGTTGTCTTTGCCGAATAAGCGCTACAGTGTTGGCTACTGGGTTCTCTTTCTCGTGATTTTCCTTTTCCGTGGGAGTGTGCTGCAGGAGATCCAATTCCGCTTTCAAGGCATCGTACTGAGATTGTGCTTTTTGACGTGCTATGAGTGCTTGCATGAAAGCTCTTCGTGCTCCGTTGAAAGGACTGTTGAGTGTAGATTGTGCAGATGTCTCGGCAATAGACAGTGTCACTTTTGAGATAGGAATATTGTCATCCTGGATATGTTGGCTCAGGAGCGAGTCTATGCCACGTCGAATTTCAGCAATTTCCTCCCGCGGTTTGATGTATGGTCTCAAAGCTTCTGCGAGCTCTGGTAGAGGACATTGATCCACCAGATCTGACATATTTTTGTGTTTTGGTTGTGGTTGACTTATGTTGATGAGTCGGTGAAAGATTGTTTGTATACAATGGCTTGGCGGGCATTCGCACGTGAAACTGGAGAATCAGGAAAACACCACTGCACCACGGACTCTTGATCTGCAACCTTTAGGACTACACTCCGGTTTGCTTCGCTCTTCTCTTTGTGTTTACTGCGCATATTGCTGTTGTCACTCGAGGATTCACGCCATAAGGTGGATAGTTGATGCGTTCTGACGCAACTATGTTCTCAAAAGCAGGGTTGGGCGCGACCAGCTCCGAGGACATGGTTATAGCGAACAGCTAGCTCCAACAAGTGCATGCTCGGACACAGTCTCCGAATGATCCCACATGCGGTTGTACAGAGGTACAATGGCGTCGACCCTATGTAACATCCTAATCTATCCAGCAGCCGCACATGATTATCTGTTGATCCCCAACCCAAAGCATCGAGACAACTGACTTCCAACCTCGAAATCCTTCGGAAGTTCGCCAGCTAGCTACCATGATGGAAGTACCGAAGCACATGGAGAAGTTTGTCACGGCCATGCAGCAAGTTTATCACTTCCCCATGGCCGTAGACGACAAGTAAGATACCTCTCCAGCTACACCATATCCTCGAACATCGATACCATGGATGAGAAATTATGACACCACATAGACACGGAAATGGAATCTGATACTTTACTAGGCTTGACTGGAAACCACCGCCTTTGAAAGAAGGCCAAGGCCATCAAGGACGATATCTCTGGACTGATGCGTTTGGCGTCCTCAACTTCATCACCCTTTTCGTCGAGACAAAACAACCTCATTTCCTAGTCCTAGCAGCAATACTAGTCGAAACAGTCCACGACATACTTGGCCGAACGCGAGATTTGTCTGCCCGGCTACCAGGAGCTTTGGACCAGACTCCGCTTGCTGGTGGGTTGCGCATAGGCAAGACTGAAGCCGCTGGTGCCGATGGAGACGGACAGTATCATCACTACCTCACTATGTGGATGTTTGCGCTCAATCGACTTTCTATTGCGACGGGCGAATCAGGTTACAACGACCAGGCTGTGGCATTAGCAAAAGCAGTACACCCTGCATTTGTGTATCAACGAGATGCTCCATTTCCGCGTATGGTCTGGTAAGCAAACACTAGAATGCATAAAGAGTGGTTAGTGTTCTAATCAAATCTACAGGAAAATGTCAATGGATTTATCTCATCCACTATGTCGCGGCGAAGGTAACCTGGATCCAATAAATGGTCTCGTCACTTACCGCATACTTCAAGAAACTTGTAGTAACCCGAGCATATTACAAGACGAAATCCATGATTACCAGAGGATAGTCGACCAGAAGTGGAAAAGCTATACCTCCTCAGATACTCTGGATCTTGGAATGGCACTTTGGGCTGCTCACTGGTACTCTGATCAACTCGAGTGCGCAACGGGACTCGCAAACGCCGCTGTGCGCGATATGCGAAGGGTATTCCACGAAACACACTATCTAGATGTGCCAATCACCCAGCGCCTGGCTTTTAGAGAATTTGGAACGTGTCTGGGTATTGGAGTCCATCCAACTGATGATCTAAATTCTGTCGCCAAACAGATAATTGCAGCCTGGGAGGAAGCGGGCAGAGTACCCATTCCGATCTACAATCCCGAATGGGAGAGTCTCGAGCCGATTGATCTGGTCATGTATGCAGCAGCAGTGTGCCCGGGAGCTTTCAAAAAGAATTATCTGCATTAAGTTGTAGTCTATAATTATAATTACCGGTACTGTTAGTCCTCCAACCTATCCATCATATACCATCATCAAACTATCGAATTGCGAAACACTCAATTGTGTCCTTCCTCTGCGTTTCTCTGCGCAGCTTCCTGGTCTGCGTGCTTTGCTGGGTCGAACACATAGATTGGGAACTCGAGGAACAAGGTTCGCTTGAGAATGACAGGCATTCTCCTGTAGAGGGCTGGCGGGAAGGGGATGAGCATGCTGGTTTGGTGGAGGTAAGCAGCATACTCGTTCCAGCCTTCTCCCTTTTCGTATCTCTTCTTGGCTCCAGGACGTTCTTGTAGAGTCAGACCAGACACAAACATCAATAATGTTGTCAAGAAGATTGGTCCAACGATACTGGCGAACAGAGCTGCCTTTGCGCCACCATGTACATAGTTGTAAGACGCAGGAGTGACTGCAAGCATGAAGATGGCTGGAATGGAAATATTAGATTGATATCACCAGGCATTTTCGAGGGCGAAAACTTACAGAATTGGATGAGAATCTCGGCGAAGTAGTTGGGATGGCGAGACCAGGCAAAGAAGCCTTTGTTGCATACAGCACCACGCTCTTTGTGGTTCTGCTTGAATTTGTACTTTTGAATGTCGCTGACGGTTTCCATGATGATGCCAATTGCGAACCCAATCACAGCCAAAATATCGGTAGCTTTGTTGAAGGCAGGTTGAGGGTATCTGTTGACAATGGGACTATTCAACACTGTCACAGGCATACTGACTGTCCAGACCTAGATATTGAACCCATCAGCAATGGTCAGAAAAGCAAAAGGTCACAGTGACTAACCCAGAGTGTTTGGAAAGAGTAGAAGCCCAGCATGGGCAGGACCTTTCCACGCTTGTCATCAAAACGATCGTCCTTGCCAGTCTTGATGATGCGGAAAAGTAGGAAGCCAGCAAGACGTGCTCCCCAGAGCATTATGAAAATGCTGTCGACAATCTGGCGTGCATTGTGGCCACCGTACATGGCGACCGTGATGATGGCCAAGAGGACGAAGTTGGTTCCGCCAGCGACATCGTTCAGCTGATCGGTTTTGAATCCGACAGAAATACCAAAGAAAATGGCTTGATATCCAAGAGTGATCAAGAAACTGATCGCGAGATAGTAATCGTCAAGAACACGGACCGGTGCCATGCTCGCTGTCGCCTAGTATTTAACGTGGTATCGGATGACGAATTTGGTGGATGATAACGATATGATATTGAAAATTCGATGATTTCCTGTCGTTCTATCTGAACAGATCTGCAAGGGAAGTGGTATACAGAAAACCATTCAAGGGTCCTTTTCTGTGCTTTTTGTTCCAGGCTGCGGATGTCGAAGGAAGACAAAAGGTTAAAGTCTATGCCGTCATCCACCAAGTCTCAGTCAGGCATCCCTTTGCCAAGCCCACGATACAACGCTGAGAGTGAGATCCCTCCGAGTCTGACACTCTTCATTGCGATCCGAGTCCAGAGTCCAGAACCCAGCAAGGCGCAGTATTGTCAGTTTGGTCCTCCAGAACTCAGCTTGAGCGTACATCTCTTCGTAGTATTATTTTGTTGAAAAGGAGAGAGAAGCCAAGCGACCGGGACGGCCATGTGAAAATCAGACAAAGAGAAACCGTGGGATCAACTGACTATCCTCCATGTGAACTCCACGTGTGGATGAACACGACTATCACTGATCGTCTTTTGTACAACCTCACCTCATACCAGTACTGTGTTTCAGCTCTTCAATACTGTGGAATTGTTGATCTGAACGTCGGAAGGAATATGTTGCAGGCTGCGACATGGGCAGTTGAATTTAGAGAGGGGCTGCGTTGGAACCAAGTCTCTCTAGCTTGATAAATGCTCCTATATGATATGGCTGTTGGACATTGTAATATTATGCGGAGACAAGTTCTTGTTAGCAGAGAGCCTACGAGACACTTTTTTCAACGGGGGCATCTATCAATTTCGAAGCTGTTTTGCAACACGACAGCACTCCCCACTCGACTTGGTCCTGCTGCAATCTCACCAGACTCAGGTCTATCTGACAGGCAACGCAGATAGCACATACACGTAACATCGTATAGATGCATGGCCGGTCGCGGAGCAAAACGAGTGAAACGGCTGCTTGAACAAGACCATCACACATCCCTGCTGCATATGAACCACATCGTTGGTGGGATAATGCTCGAGGACATGAACCGAGCTTCATCACTCGAGATGGGCTCTGCAACGTGCAGTCGATCATCGACGAAGCAGAAGCCCTCGAGTAAGAGATAGCGATTGTATCGCACAGTAATGGTGGCTTCCCTCTGTCCGACCCATGTCAACCCTTCTCAAGCTCCAGACGGACGGTCCAAGGTGTGACAGCCAGCGGATCTATCCACAACGCACACAAAGCTGTGTGGAGATGTCCACGCAATGCAAGAGGCACAGAACATATCTGATGGTGTGTCGGACTCGGATCGTTGTGCCTACATGATACATCTCGTATCTGCACGGTCCAGCCTGGAGAATATCAGACCGCTTCCATGTCTCTGATATGCACTCTCACAAAGCCTCTATGCGGAGTCGGGGAGAATGCCTTTGGGTGGGTGGAATGGTAGAGGCACGGCTCATGACTGGTTCATACACAGACGCACGCACGCACGCACTCCTCAGTTGATCGCATCTCTCATTAGTCCAAGCATGCCGACCGTGTTCATCATCAAGCTACCCCACTGTCCACGAGAAGAAACAAAAATTGATAAATTGTCGTTACCGTAGCGGTGGGTACGCTTTTCCACCTAACACAACGGGTCTGCATGACCACTCATAGGCCTGACGCAGGTTGCGGTTCTTGTCCGTTGACTAAATTCGACATGCTGCTTCTCGTCGTTGGCGATTTAAGCCTCTCATCACGATGCTGTACCACCGTCATCAGCATCATTGTATACGGCCTATAAGAAGCCAAATCGCAAAACGAAAGAATAGAACCTAAAAAATTAGAGACGAGTCCTCAACAGAGCCTCGCGATGACCACATACAGCACGATCAAGGTCTGCCCTTGTCAGCAATCTACGCACCGGTCTCTGGGTCCTGGAAATATTTCTCATCAACGTCACACTCGGGGTTACATCATCATCATCAACCTTCTCAGTTGGTGCTTAGGTCCCCGAGTGGTCGACCGGCGTGTGGAGGGTGCGTTGCGCCCTTTCGGAGTCCCAAGACTTGTGTCACTGAAGAGCGGCGGAATGCCACCGCGTGGCCAATCATTGCCTCACCGGGGATACTCGCTCCCAGTCCGAAGCTCTCTGATTGGGTACAGTGTCCCAAACCCTGACCTTTTGGGCCCTGGTCGCCTCAGTGGCCATTATGCTGGCCCCTCATATAACACGCGTCATTGGGCAAGATTGAACCGAACTTAGCCGCCAAGGACCACAGGCCAAAAGGTGCGACCCCGTTTCGCAAGCCTTAGACGTTGATGGCGTCGGACTAGCGTACCCTCCAGCTCCGATCAAGCACCGAGTCATGTTTTGGCAGGTTTTGATCAGCAGTCTGGGAAGAGTCATGAAACCGAGATGTCGTGCTCGGTGGAACGGACGTCACAATAGTTGAGAGTGTTTGGATATTTGTTGCAAGTTCATATTTCGTAAGAGCTTGTGGGTGTATGCCACATCTCGTGTAGCAGCGCCCTCTTTTGATACTATTGTACAGAACATACCGCCAGTCTTGGGTAGGAAAGCAAAAACAAATGAAGTAACGCCATGTACGCCTATAGTGGAATCCACAAAAAGCCATCTCCAAATCCATGGGTATCAAGTAGAAAGTGTAGCGATTGACGATGAAAGGTATTAGGTTGCGCTATGAGGTTCGTGATCCAAGCTCCAGGTTGGAAAAGTAGAAGAACCTCTTCCGAATCAGAGGAAGGCGCGTGAATGACGCCAGCGTATTCTGGTATTGCCAATGGCGATTAGGTCGTGGACAATGCAGTGTCCAGACCAAATGATGATACAGATGATACAAGGCGTTGAACAGAATGTTGAACGTATGCGAGGGTGTTGATGAGGTGTTGTCAGACAAGAGCAGTGGCGCTTTGTGCTTACTCGTCATCCGGCGAGGCGTGCGAGTCTTCGCCCTTGTGTACCTTGCGGTGGCGTCTAAGGTTGGATACAACTGAGAAGTGGCGGCCGCATCCCTCAACATCGCATGCAAATGCTGTCATAAAGTTAGCTGGTGTGTCTTGTGATATCTTGGTGCATTGAGAACTTACGCTTCTCGCCAGTGTGGCTGTACATGTGGGTCTGAAGAGAGCTGGGACGAGTGAAGCGCTTATCGCAAATCTTGCACTTGTGCTTCTTCTGAGAGCTCGAAGAGACCTTTGAGCTGAATTGGCCCATCATAGATTGAGGTGCAGGAGGCATGGCAACACCCCCTGACAGAGCAGTAGGGCGGGGCAATGTGCGAGATGATGTGTCGACGGACTCGCTTGCCGAGCTGTAATCGCCGTATGAAGCCTCGCTGACAGATCCATAGTATGATGAAGGGTAGGTGCTGGAGGATGAGATGGAAGAGTGGGCTGAATGTGTAGAGGGGAAGCCATATGAGTCGGTTGAGCTTCTGGCCGAACCCTGGTTTCCATAGATGTTTCTGGGAGTGATGTCTTGGCTCATGGCAACCATGCCTCGGCTGGCATCAAGAGCATCACTGAAGCTGCTGCGCTGCTCTGACTCATTGGGAGCGGCGTTCAGTCTGTTGACGTCAATTAAGCTGCTCTGGCGGTGCTTTTGAGCGAGCACGGGGTTTCCAAGGAAACTGGCGGAAGCTACTGACGGGTGCGAGGAGCGACGGTCCTGGTTGTAGGCGGCGTATGAAGAGGTCTGAGGGTACTCGCGGGCATATTGAGGAGCAGAGGTCGGGGCGTACATGGCGCCAGACGAGGGAGCCGATGTGACATAGGACGAGCCATAAGGACGAGGAGCACTGAGACCGTCTTGGCCTGGTAAGCTGGATTGCGCGTAGAGAGCATCCAAAGAATCAATACCTGAAGCCAGAGTAGGAGCCGGCATGGCACTCGAGTGCATGGGCATGGTCACACTAACACTGGGGGCTCTTGCCACCAAGTGATGTGCGCCGGGATCGCTGACCATCGAAGGTTGAGGCAACGAGGTAGCATACATGTGGCTCGGCGCAGGACCGGCAGACACCCATGGGTTGGTGAAATGCGGTGCGGCGGGGTAGCGCATGTGGTCGTAGGAGAGGTGGCCAGGGACCTGCTGGCGGTTGTCGACAGCCATTGCCATTGTGTAGAGAGATGCGAGGAGGATTGAGAGAAAAAGAGTAAAGAAGAGACAATGATAGTGTTGTTGTTGATGGTTGGTAGAGAGATGAGGCTCGAAGCGTGTGTTGATGGTTTGGGATCAACGCTGGAGAGGGGTTCACAGAACGTGGAGAGGACGATCAGTGTGCGTCCAACGAGGGGATCAGCGAGTTTATGTGTTTCGAGTTTCCTCTGAGGAAAGCACGCTCAAGTGTCGCGTCCAAAGGCGGGATTTGCTAAGCCTCTGAATGTGGACTGCCCAAAAAGCTTAAACGCTAGGGGAGAGATGCTAGGGCCAGAGAGAAGCTCGAGGCGATTTCGGAGCAAGGGTAGATGAGGTTGGGGTGCTGATAGCAGACGAGTCTGAAAGAGGTAAAAGATTTGAGGTCTTGGGTCTTAAGATGTGTGCGGAGGCCGTAGTCGTTTCAAGTCTTGCTGGAAAGGTGGGCCAGTTCGTGAAATGTAGAGGATCACCAACGACGATCAGCGGGGAGCAGAGGTAGAAATACGCACCTGCCTCAGCGAGTCACCACTGACGTCGACCGACAGGCCGATGTGGCTGTCTTAGCTCACTGCAGGGCTCAACCTTAGCAGCCAATCGCCGTCGACGTGCCGTCTCCACTCCGTCCACCCCTAGCCTTGGTTAGCGCAACGGCGTCTCTTGACTCGTCAAGCTGTGGCCTTCTAGCTGTGCATACACTTCCTCGAGTGCGAGCGGTTCAATTGATTGCGATTCACCTTGTGTGTCGAACTTTACACTGCCACCTCCACATATTGCACGTCCTCACCATCTTGCAAGTTGCAGGCCCTTGCTACTCTAAGCACCTCCAGCTGCCAACAAGATGAGATTCGATATCTGTCGCTCCGTTTACCTGGAACTTGTCCTGTGCATGATGCGGCATTATTGACAGACATTTGTTTACCATCTGGCTTTCGCTGGCCTTAATCTCATTCCACCTGCCCAGCTCAATGTCTGAGCTTTACGGACCATCTGGCAAGTTGACTTTTCACTCGAGAGCTGCTTGCCTCTTGCAAGTGTGTCTGCTCTCATCCGACCGGGTGTCCTTTCGTACGAAAGCAAAAAAGCCGTTGTCGGATTCAGTCCCTCGTGCCGTTGACTGGCTGGCACCTGCGACGCTTGGACATGGCGTTTGGCTGGCAGGTCGGTGGCTTTCGGAGGTGGAGATTCCGTGCAGAGCTAAGTCATTTAACCATAATGTAAGCCCATAACCCCTTGTCTTGTTCGTTGTGAGCAACGCCATTTCATTGGGTTCATGCTTCCAAGCCACTTGCAGCTGCTTAGCTGCGAAAGGTATGTTTCGAAAAACGCCGCAGCCGTAATCGGTGCTGCAAGCGTTCCAATTCCCAAATGCAAACCGTCATGCTACGTCCGGAATCCCCCAATAAACATCCGTCACTGACTCTTATACACTTTATGGCGTTTGCTTTTGCTTCGTCGCGTAGAGAGTGTGGGCAAGCCACCAACGGTACTGGTCCACAGCGTTGTTCAATTCCGTGGTAGCATGATTAAAGATTAGTGGAAACATTGCTCGCCACAAAAGCCTGTGGAAAGCTACGCTTGTCTGCCCAGAGAAATCGTTGCGGTCAAAAGGCACACTACATGCCGATCGTTCCGTCAGCCACACTTTAAGTGCACCGCTCTTGCTCGTACCCCTCGACCGTCGTAACCCAGGGTTGCACTGCCGGTCGGGACTTTTTGCACCAGAAGCCATCGACCCAAGAAGAAGGAAAAACAATCCCAGCAGCACGAGGTCGGAGCTGGGACTTCCATAACGGCCGCAAGAAACAACATGAGTCTTTCTTGCTTGATTGGTGGCGTTTGTAGACAAGAATGCTTAGGTGCGCGTGTGATACATGCGTGCTATGGCTGCTAGCTGGCTGCATCTGATGTTGCTTGCGTTCCCTGATTCCAAGCTCGTCCAAATTGGACACCTTACTGTCCCCTTTCTGATGTGCTATGGTCCTCTTCCGGTCTGCGATTCATTCAACATGACTCCTTTTGCTCTGCTAGGCCTGTCAAACGCGGGATCTGTCACGCGCCACATGGGGACCATTAGATGCGGCTGATAGTCGGGGACACATATTTCTTATGCTTTGATACAGGACCCAGACCAGGTCTTTGTAGATAAAGTTGGCATGAATTGTGGATTCTGTGTCGTGCGAACGAAGCACTTCCCATGTGCTCTCAACATGTCCGAGCAACGACAGTCCATTTCCCCGACCGACCCATCTCGCTGGCGCTTTAGTGTGGAACATCTTGCTTGGTCCGGTCAATTTAATGGCATTTGCCATGCGCACCTTGGTGGTTGTTACCAGTGTCTTGGCTCCGGTGGGATCGCCTAAACCTTGTTCCCCGTGTCGTCCGCATGCGTGCGCCCACCCTCTACTGTCTTGTACGCCCGTAAGAGGGACATCTGGAATAGCATACCGGTTTGCTCTATGTAAAGTCTTTTCCTTGTTACCTTTCGTCCATCGCATGCGACCCGTGCAGACTCAATATCGGATCTGAGTCCATGCCAAGTAGATGGCTCTTCCCTGTCAGATTGGTCCGGGCATGGAAATAGTGTCCCATGCGCGATAGGCATGCTCAATTCAGACATCCACGTGCAGGTGCCTGCCGCACAGTCAAGACTCCATTATCAAGGGTTAGAATCAATTCTATTGTCAAGGATTACAGTCAATGCTATGCATGCACGGCCAATATGTTCCACTCGTGCATCCTGAAAGGCCCTTGGGTCACATGCCTCTTTTAGTTATGTTCCATGCCAAAACACCAATCTCATCTCTCATCTCGTATTGTAGCAGCTCAGTAGATCTATCACTCTGGCAGGACTGTCTTGTCACCATCTGACTTCATCCGTGTCCCCATCGATGGTCTCCCAGGACGTGACTGTGCGTTGCTGTCCACAGTGACATCTAGACTCGACGTATCCACATCTGGCTGGGTTACGTGGTCCAGGGGTGCGTTCCGAGTCAGCTTTTCAATGTTCTCACGCGTAAGGGCCGAAGGCCGGGTCTCAGTCGCTTCTTCCTGAGTTGCTGTATCTCCCAGAACGCCTAAGAGCTTCTTGGGTGTAGCTGCGCTTGCAAATAACTGCTGATCACGGAGTTGCATCGCCTTCTCCTCGTTCCGTAAGCGGTCCATCGACCGACTCTCTGCTGTCTCCGCAGAACGTGCAAAGACCGAATCGCTTTGGAAGTTGAGCTTGTTGAGTTTTGTTGCAAGGACATCTGAGGCTCCTTGGCCCTTCTTAGGGGTAAGCGAGTCCTCTGATGTCTTTCGCTCCTTCTGCGCAACATTTTTTGGGAGAGCAGGCTGAGGAACATCCACGGCTCTCGCAGCGACGGCTGGGCTCGAAGACAGGCCCGCCTTACGTTTCTTCTCGACAGCCCATTTCAACAGCATTTGCTCCAAGGTCTTGCCCTTGACAGGCTTTGCTAAATAATCATTCATTCCAGCATTTTCACACTTTTCGCGGTCGCCTTGAATCGCACTGGCGGTCATTGCAACAATGGGCGTGTTCTGAATCTGCTGGTCGGCGATGAACGGCTCGCAATGTCGGATGGTGTATGTCGCCTTGTAACCGTCCATCACGGGCATTTGGACATCCATAAGAATAACGTCCGGTCTTGGGTGATCGGGACTTTCTGGTTTGCTGAGGTAATCGAGTGCTTCCTGTCCGTTCCATACAGCATTGACCGAGAACTTGAGCTTTCTAATCGTTTTCAAGGCAATCTGTTGATTGATAGGATTATCTGTGCAATGATCGTCAGGAAGCTGTTCAAGGGTTTACAGTCACATTTACTAACCTTCAACAACCAGAACTTGAGTGTTCCGCCTCTCCTCGTCCGAGAGCGCCAGAGGCACGTCAAAGTGCGCTGGAGAGCCTCGTCGCGAATCGAGGGATGCTTGACGGAGGCCTGGTTTCAATGGCGAGCCTGGGGGTTGTGGCCCACTGTATTCAGAGATGGACAGCTCGGATTGCAATCGGTGTGGGATTGGGCCCATGTCCAATGGTGGCGAGTCGCCGGATAAATATGTTGCCTTGTTGAAGGGGATCCAGAACGACGCTTTTGTACCGAGACCCAAGGAAGATTCGAGTGAGATCTCACCATGCATGAGCTCAACCAACTGTCATAGTCAGTACATGTCAACGATAATCTCTCAAGAATGCCACTCACGTTTTTGCTGATGGTCAAACCAAGACCGGTTCCGCCAAAGCGCCTGGCGGTGCTAGAATCGGCTTGTGAGAAAGGTTGGAAGAGTCTTTTTCGAACCTCTTCTTCAATTCCGATACCAGTATCTTCCACAGTGAACTCCACAGCAACCGTCTCGGCAGTTTCCTCTCTAATCTTGACCTGCATCGTCACGCTGCCCTCTGAAGTGAATTTGATCGAGTTGGTAAGGAGATTTGTCAAGATCTGTCGTAATCGGCCTGGGTCACCCATGACCTTCAAGCGTTCTAGTTCCTGAGTCTCGTCGACATACATTAGACCCTTGCGTTCGGCCGCGAACGTGAGCATCTTGTTGACATCGCGTACAACGACATTTAGATCGAATTGAACATCCTCGATATCTAGTCGGCCACTTTCGACCTTGGAGAAATCCAAAATGTCGTTGATGACGGTGAGCAGACCATTAGCAGATCGTTGTAGATTCTCGGCACACTCGCGTTGTTCCTCGGTCAGAGTGCCTTCAGTGTCGTCCAGTAGAAGCTCAGACATACCGATAACACCCGCGATGGGAGTACGGATCTCGTGAGACATGTTAGCTAGGAACTGCGATTTCATCTTGCTCGCTTCCTTAGCGGCCTCGCTCTGTGCCAGCAGACGCGAGTTCTCTCGGTCACGTTCTCGAAGTTGTTCTTCTCTTTTTCTCAAATCTGTCACATCCATACTGACAGCCACAACGCCATCAACAAAGGTGCCGCCTTCGACACCAGCGTTACGTTCCATACGTTGTAGCGGGACAAATCTTGTACGAACCCATCTGTTGGTTTCCTTCAGATGCAACTCTGTAGTTTCATCAATCTGTTTACCAGTAAGGATATTCTCAATGTATTCTCGGTGATGGTCACCGTCTAGAATAGCATCTTTGTCGAAAAGCTCAAAAACGTTCTTGCCGATAGCTTTTCTTCGAATCTCTTCGTCAGATGATTTGGAATTGTCGTTCCAAACGATAGCGCCTTCAAGCATGGACAGGTTGCGCTCAGGGTTTACCGACCATAGCGTAATCTTGGCCATTTCGATGACTTGTGAGAGTCGGAGTTTCGTTTGTCGTGCGTCCTCACGGGCAAGTACCAACTCGTGAATATCAGTACAAGTGCCAAACCACTTGACAATCTTGCCGGTGTCGTCCTTCATAGGCACCGCTCGTCCTAACATCCAGCGCCACTCGCCATCGGCGGAAAGGCATCTATACTCTGTTCTGTACTCTTCTCCAGTCGCTAAACTGTGTGCCCATCTCTTTCCCGTTAACTCCATGTCATCCGGGTGGAAAGGGTTCTCCCATCCATTGCCCAGACTTGCCTCAACCGTCATGCCTGTGTATTCGTACCATCTTCTCGAATAGTAATCATGTTGGCCCGTTGGAGTTGTTGTCCAGATCATTTGTGGAATCATGTTGGTGATGTCTTCGAATTGACGTTCGTTCTGGACCTTCTGAGCGGTAATTGTATTGGCATACTCGGTAACATTGTGGAAGATGACAAGGCCACCGAGGAATTCGCCGGTCTTGCTGTCAGTAATTGTTTCGCCATCAACATCATAGATTATCTTGGCCCCGGTTTTGGGATGGTGCATGCCTAGACGTCTGCCAGAAAATCGCTTTTCTGTAGTCATGAGGTGCATGATAGGGAATTCGCTCATGGGTAGCAACTCCGAAAAGTCTTCCTTCCATAGGACATACTTTTGAAGAAAATCACGCTGGTCTCGAACTCCGGTAATGCCTTCTTCGCTGTCCGGGTCGACCATTCTGATTGCGGCTTTGTTAGGAATACCAAAGGACTCATCTTTCCACATGGCAAAGGCTGGGTCGCTCAATGAGTTCAACAGAGCATCTTTTAGACGGTTGGATTTGGAAAACAGCGATGGCGCAGCAGCAGATGTGGTGAGAGAGGGCGGTCCACTAGGCAAAGCTTGGGGAGCGAAGACGGAGGGGCTTCCAGAAAGACTCGTGCGGTGTTGGTGTTGAGTACGGCGGCCACTCGAACTAGAGCTTGATCCAGAGCCTAGACCTGAAGAGAAGGTGGTATGGGTTCTTGCAACAGTACGGTGACTTGAGCGAGAAGAAGAAGACTGAGTTTCGGCAGCGGAAGTGAACATCAAAGTATAATAGTCTACATCATCGGCAGACCAGACAGTGATGATGACAGTGGCCTGGATGTGGCCCGAAGCGTCGTGATTGACCTCCTTGGTACGCGGAAGACCAGTGGTAGGGTTGCGGTTGGTGGAGAAGACAACATCGACAGCGGCATCGTGTACAGTGGTGCGAGCGAGATTGGCGCGGGTCAGAGGTACAGGGCTTGGGCGCACAGCTGAGCCATCATATGAATCGGCAGTGGGTGTAATGTCACCACCGTCCGACTTTGCCTCGGACTGGGCACTGGCATCGATAGCATCTTGTTTGATGGTGTTGAGAAAGTCCTCCCAGCGCATCCACACCGGGTTGGCATTCTGAAGAAGATCCATTCCGAGATTGTCCATAGCCACACCACCCAAGACGTCGCTGGCACTTCTTACATCCTCATGCTCGTTGGTCCCGGCGTTGTCTGGTATTGCGGGCTGCTGCTGCAAGTCTATTCCCAGCAACCTGCCCATAGCCTCGTTGGCTAGCACGATTGTCTTCTCGCTGGACAGAACCAGAACAGGCATCGGTAGGTACTGCAAGGCAGTGAGGGCGGTATCGGTCATGCTGGGACCCGAGGGAATACGGATGGACAGGGGAGATGACGGCGAGTGATCTCGATAGCCCTCGTCGCAAGTCGAAAGGTCGAAATAGCCCCCAGGAGTGCCAGCCGGCATGTCGTCCAGCCTCATAGCGCTCCTCTGTCTGGGCGAGGGAGAGGGCTGTCTCGCGTGTCGGGGTGCGTCTGAAGCCATGTCGTTGGTGGGGGTTGCGACGCTATGGCGCGCGCATTGCCTGACGGGGCCAACTAGTTGGTGATGGACGGCGGTGGCGGCGGGCTTCTGTCCGGAAGAGGAGTGGAAGAGGGTACTGGTATGCGTAGTCTATGAGAGCTGAAAAGATGAATCGTCGAGCGCGGGAGTGGCCGGCTAAAAGTGGCTGCTGTCAAGACTCCTGCGTGAACGACGGCCTTGCGCAGCTGCTGTCGCGGCTTCCAAATTCCAATATCCTTGCCAACGTTTCAAAGCTTATACGCTTCAAGAATGCAATCAACAAGGTCCACTTTGCTGTGTGTGCTCCGGTCGTCGTGCGTGCGTGCAATCTTCAGAGTCGTCCAAAGAGAGCAGCTACCCTTGAAAACTATGCAGGTACAAAAGACTACAGTAAAGGTCGAAAAGCAATTCCCTCCGACAAGCCGCAAGCCATACAATAGTTCCTGGAGCAATTGACGCTTTGACCGACCGTCCCACAAGATCTTCGACCGAACATGTTCTAGAACGCTTGGATCAGACAGAAACAAGCATCCTTATACCCGTCTTCTAATAATCACTATATACATCGATCCTCGAAAGCAGCTCAGAAAAAATTGCATACCGTCCATATCCTCAGTGCTAAAGATCACAACATTGGTTGCTGGGCAGGTACGCTTCTGCTCCCAGCACTTTCTTCTGTTGTCTGCACGGGAGCGGGAGGCTGGTCCCGATCGATCGCACCGACCACTTGCTGCTTGTATCGCTCCGCCAAAGCTCCTCGAATCGACGACTTTTGCTTCCAAAGCCGACCATCCACCATGCCGTCTTTCACCATACAGCAGTGTGCAATACCTGCTGTGACTTTTCTCATCTGCCTCATAGCATATCCATCGTTGTGGCTACTTCGGCGACTTGGGCCTCAGCCCCTGACCCAACGACAATCCATCATACTCCATGTATATGCCGTGGTGATCATTTATTGCTACTACAAGGCATGCTTTACGGATCCTGGTAGAATTCCCAAAGACTGGGTGCCAAAGCAGAGCGAATTGGTCAGAGGCAAAAATTCGGAGGAGGAACGTCAACGTCAAAGATGGTGTCGTAAGTGCCAGGCCTTTAAGCCCCCGCGGGCTCATCACTGCAAGACATGTGAAAGGTTTGTCGCTTCTTAGAACATAGCAGACCTCGTCTCTCATCTGACAATACAAGGTGTATCCCCAAGATGGATCACCACTGGTAGGTCTTACCCATATCTGTCTAACCAACATCGTTCTTACTCCCCCAGCCCCTGGACAGCCAATTGCGTTTCCCATACTACATTTCCGCACTTTGTTCGCTTCTTGTTTTATGCCGTTTTTGGCATGTCATATCTCGAATGTCTTCTTGGGTCGCGAATGTATCATCTATGGACGCAGAGCGATCTACCAAGTGTATGTTGTTCATGTGCTACCACGTCTGCCATCATCTCATTATTGTTCTAGTATCTTGGTCCAAGCCCAGGTCTGATGTTCGGCCTTTTCTTCATGACCGCTCTGAATTCTGTGGTCGTCTTTGCGTTGTTCATTTTGCTGGCTCGCACTCTATGGTGTCTGGGGGCGAACACAACCACTATCGAGGGTTGGGAGATTGAACGACACGAGACACTGCTTCGTCGTGCGAGGTATCTTGGTGGAGTTCTCGAAGGCCCCAATGGAGCCAAGATACGCATCACCAGACAGGAATATCCATGGGACATTGGAATCTTCTCAAACATTGCTCAAGGCATGGGTAGCTGGAATCCTCTTGCCTGGTTCTGGCCCTTGTCTTTCACTCCATCCGTGGAGAGTGGACTAGACTTCAGAGATAACGGTCTCGAGGGTATGTGTTTGCTAACAATTGATGCGCCAGGGCTAATAGATGATAGCACCTGGTACTACATGGCCTCCGCCAGATCCGGATCGCATGTTCCGCATTGCGCCTACAGAGAGGGCTTTCGATCCATCAAAAGCATTCACTCATTCTATGGATCCGGATGAGTTTTACAAGAGGCAACAGGCTGATCGCATGCGTCCTTCGTTCGATACAGATACTTCTGAGCTTCGCCGCAGGCAGCCCTTCCATGTGCGATACGATAAGAAAAGCAACCAAAGACGTCGCGACGAAGACTATGCTTACGGCACTGATAACGACTCAGACGCTGATGAGCAAGAGCAGGATTCACATGATTGGCAACCAAAGCCAGGGGAAGGTGAAGAGGGCTGGCGAAACTCGGAGGGTGAAAGATTAGAAGACTTTGGTGTTGACGAAGATATCGAGTTTTATGATGAGGACGACGTGCCTCTTGGTGAATTGATTAAACGGAAGAACCTGACCAATAATGGTACCACGCATTGAGCTATTGGGTGCGTCGGTCCAGTCTGAATGGTTGATAGAAGGGATGCCGATCGCGGCGTTGATGCCCGATGTCGCAACACATGCTCACCTCCGCATCTGTCCAAGTACATTATGAGGTTGATATATCAATACAAGCAACCCAGGTCATTCCGTTTTGTAGTTCATCATCTTCTGACAATATCACAATATGAGTCAATCCAACGATAAATGGTCTGCTGAGGTACGTCAATTATTTCTTTTATGTCCACTGATACAGGACTTCGAGACAGAACATATAACATGCTTTATGCCATATATCTCGTATCGCACGAAGCAAGAGTCTGACACATTATCAGGCCTATTCGAAAGCTGCAGGCTTCGTTCCAAAGCTCACGACTACCGTCATCTCCTACCTCTCGGCCCAGCCAACCGACAAAATCCTGGATATCGGCTGCGGCGACGGACCCTTGACCGCTCAAATTGCTGCTTCCATACCTCAAGGCCACATTCTCGGTCTGGATGCGTCAGCCTCCTTCATCCAAACAGCACAAGAAAAACACACAAGCCAAAACTGCAACTTCAAACTCCAAGACTGTCGTCGTATTGCCGAATGTGCTGAGGCGGTCGACGGCTCTTGGGATAAAGCATTCAGTAATGCAGCACTACATTGGATTCTACGCGAACCCAGCACCAGGGACGCAGTGTTTAAAGACATCCACTCGGCTTTGAAACCAGGCGGTATCTTTGTATTCGAGATGGGAGGAAAAGGCAACGTGGAAGCCGTCCACTCTACCATTCTTTCCGTCCTTGTAGCAAACGGCTACGCTCTTTCCACTGCTAGAGAGTCCTGTCCTTGGTTCTTCCCCAGCGATACATGGATGGCACAACAGCTACAGAAATCTGGCTTTGAAGTCGAGAAATGCGAATTGGAATACAGACCTACAAAGTGTACTCCCAAATCTGCAGATGGGTCTGGTGGCTTGGAAGGATGGATCAAGTTGATGGGAGCAGAGATGTTGAGTATTGTAGATGAAAATAAGAGGCAGGATATCGTGAGGCAGGTTTGTGATGTTTTGGAGACTGTGGTTACGAGGGAGGAGGATGGGACTCAGTATCTCAATTATGTTAGGCTTCGTGCTGTGGCGAGGAAGGTCTAGTTGTGCCGGGCTAGAAGGAAGTGAGGCAATCAACTTTGCCATTTGCAGGTCTCCAAGTGGAGTTGATACTATCTCATCTCGCGACGCTCAATCATAACAGCTATAAAAATGCACAGTACTCTCAAGGAAAAGGACAGCGGCCATGAAGAAGCCAGTCACGCTGGGCTCTCTTTGGACAGATCACTCAACTGGAGATCATTGTGCCTTTTTATAGTGAGGAGATCGGCTTGCACTCTCGTGAGAGAGGAACTTCAAATGCGGCTTCTAAAGGAGGCCGAGTCGAACATACGCGACAACGAGACTTATATGCCTCTTGGTTTCGACAGACTTGATCTGGACACACAGCTAGTTCCTGGCATCATCGGACGATCATGAACTAAGAAGTAAGAGCAAAAAGTCAGAGGCCAATGACAAAACGAAACAAAACATACAGCAGCAGGGATTCCCACGTGGTCACCCACCGTAGTACTAATCTGCCGTTCAACTGCTTATGTATGGCAGAGCGGACGGGATGCCCAGTTTTCAGCTGACTGTG
>Ga0058697_10000410_pt1 | contig 19305 bp, 24 predicted proteins | sample AgamicAsMae_FD_66619 | JGI IMG/M metagenome (GOLD analysis project Ga0058697, IMG submission 66619) | Agave microbial communities from Guanajuato, Mexico - As.Ma.e | ecosystem: Host-associated > Plants > Phyllosphere > Phylloplane/Leaf | place: Guanajuato, Mexico | collected 2012-06-04
ACTCAGGGGATTACAATGACGCCGCTTGGTGGAGCACCGTCGAAATTCATGTCGGCATCATCTGCGCCTGTCTCCCATCAGTGCGAGCCCTTTTCGTGTCTCTCGGCGCAAAATCACTTGGCACCACCAGGGCCAACTCCAGACCGACTGGTCACCAAGTTTCGAACAACTCAATCTTGACGGGTAGCTCGCTGGGTCAAAGCAAGATCACCACCACTGTCAGTGCGAAACCAGTTGGAGTTCCAAGACACGGCGATGAGGAAGACTTCATCCCACTGGTGGACCTCGCAAAGAATCAAAGATGACAAGACTTGACCTGGAAACACAATTTCGATGTCCAAGAGAGCACCTGCCACGACTCATCAGCGACTGAAGAGCAAGTGGCTTCGCCGAACAAGATGGGAAATGGCACCGATTCGAGACAGATCAAATGACCCCCAACGTGACGAGGGCACGACCATATTTCTCTTTTGTCAATCTGCATATACTCCAGGCAGGTCGCTGTTGTCTGCACTAGTCACTCACGAAAATTGGATGGACAAGCGAACACTTTCGGAAGACGTTGCTACGGAAGGTCCGATGCATTCAGACTGGCAGTGACACACTTTGTCTCAAGCTTGCGTTCGTATGAGTTTTTTTTATCACGACTATCAGATCCCCAAATTTGATCAAATGTGACAATCTCCCAGATTGATCCAACATCTCAAGAGACTGTTGCGTTTACCACATGTAGTTCACATGGTGACCCCATACTACGGTGAAAAGATCAACCAGGTTGGCATCCGGTCTTCTCACCTCGGTATCGAGTCTGCTGGGTCGGCAGGCCTCAAGGGGCCGTATCACCCGCCAATGATGATTGGTGTGTGATGATGCTGAGATGGCAGTGCGGTGATTGTCTGTACGACTGTCAAACAACAATGTCGTCAGACTGCAGGTTCAGGTGCTGAGATAGACGCGCCCGATATTACTGAGTCAGGAAGCTTGACGGGGCAATGCAAGCAGCGCGGGGAACACGAGCAGCGTGGGTCCTTGCAACCTTTTGGACGTGAACATGTACATGACTCGTCCACTCGATAATCAAGCAACAGCCCAGAGTTCATATCAGTAAGGTTGTGGTTGGATTTAGTGCAGGTGAAGCGACGTTGACCCCGGCAAATGATCGGCACTTTGAATGGACGGCAGCTAGCAAGGAAACTCCACTCAATTCAATTCATGACCACTTTCATCAATTTTGCTTGCCTCATGTTCTCTTCCCGTCCACGAACTCAATCAAATGGTGTTTGCGACTGTAAATATCACCTCGTTTCGTCGATTGAGATCAGCCAGGATGACGGTCAATAAATGGTTCTGAATCATTCTGTGCCGAATAGGCGTGCCGTATTACACAGACACGTTCTAACCTCCATCTGGGCCGCCGCTGCCTTTGAGCTTCGAGTGCTTCTTGTAGGTTATATCATCTAGTAGGTCCCTCTCTGCGGCTCCCTCTCTCTTTCTCATCCACGAGGGTTTCTCCCAGTCATTCAATCCTTTTCACACCCACTGGAGTTCTCACGCCGTCCTTTCTTTGCATCAACTCGCCATCCGCCAACCATCTCGTCGTCTTTTTTCGCGCCTAATTGTCGTATTTTTTCTACAACTTAATCCTCAATCATGAGAGTCATCAACACCATTGCTGTGTTTGCAGCGGGTGCCAATGCGTGAGTACAGGAACAAGCACTCAGCTCCGATGATTTGTACTCACAAAAGATAGTTTCGAGTGGACATGGCCAAAGCTCTCTGACGACCCACAATTCCCTCCTAATGGTTACAACTATCCTACCGAAGGACCCGTAGCCAATTCGACTTACGAGTACATTGTCGTTGGATCTGGTCCTGGTGGTTCTCCTCTCGCAGCTCGTCTTGCTCTTGCCGGCCACAGCGTCTTGCTCATCGACGCAGGCGAGGATCACGGCACCGATAGACAAGTTCAAGTCCCGGCTCTGCACCCCTACGCCAGCACATACCACCCTATCCAATGGGACTTCTTCGTCGATCACTATGCAGATGAGGAGCAAGCCAAGCGCGACTCCAAGATGACCTATCTCACACCTTCGGGTGAATACTACTCTGGTCTCAATCCTCCCGAGGGTTCAGTGAGAAAGGGTATTCTCTATCCCCGAACTGGCGCTCTTGGTGGTTGCGCTCAGCACAACGCCTTGGTCACTATCCTTCCTACCGAGAAGGACTGGAATGACATTGCCACCTTGACCGGAGACCAGTCGTGGATTGCCAGTAACATGCGCAAGTACTTCGAGAGGCTTGAACGCAACCGTTACTTGCCTAGCAGTATTGTTGGTCACGGCTACAGCGGTTGGTTGGAGACTCGTGTCACCCCAGTCCTCCTCATCGCCGAGGATCTGAAAGTTTTGTCGCTTGTTACTGCTGCTGCTACCGCCATGGGCAGAGGTTTGATTGGTGGTCTTTTGCACACCGTCACTGGCCTTGCCGAGGTATTCATACTTGCCACTCCCGACGTGTTGGATTGTTGCTGATTGTGTCCCCAGATTCTGACTCTCGACATCAACAATCCCAGCAAGTCCCGCGACAACGATGAGCTCATCTACCAAATCCCTCTTTCTATGGACGGAGACTATGTTCGCAGCTCCCCTCGCGACTTTGTCCTCCAGGTCGCCGGAGCCACCAACAAGGACGGCTCCAAGAAGTACAAGCTCGACATTGCCCTCAACACCCTGGTCACCAAGGTCAACTTCGACACCTCCAACACCACACCTAAGGCCACCGGTGTCAACTACCTCTTTGGCCAAAGCTTGTACCGTGCTGATCCTCGCGCCGGCACTGAAGACACCGGCATTTCTGGGTCGGTTCACGCTAGTCGTGAGGTCATTGTTTCCGGTGGTGCTTTCAACACTCCTCAGATTCTGAAGCTTAGTGGTGTTGGACCTGCTCAAGAACTCCACTCTCACGGTATTGACGTCGTTGTGGACCTTCCCGGTGTCGGCGGCAACATGCAGGACAGATACGAGGTCGGTGTCGTCGGCAAGGCCCCAACAGAATTCTCTCTGCTCAAGAAGTGCACATTCCTTGAGGGCGATGATCCTTGCTACAAGAACTGGAAGAACAACGTTGGTGCTCTCAAGGGAGGCTACACTACCAACGGTATCGCCTTTGGTTTCCTCCACCACTCTTCGGTTTCTGAGAGCGATCCTGATCTTTTCCTCGGTGGTGTTCCTGCTTACTTCAACGGTTACTTCCCAGGTTACTCTGCTCACGCTACTCAGGATCTCAGCATCTGGACCTGGCTCACACTCAAGGCTCACTCTCGCAACAATGCTGGTACCGTCAACTTGACTTCGGCCAACCCTCGCGATACTCCCAAGATTGTCTTCCACTCCCTCGGCGAGGGCGTCGGTGGCGACAAAGATCTCCAAGCTGTCTACGAAGGTGTCACGCACGGTATCACGGCCTTCAACGATCTCATCCCTCTTGATGGCAAGTTCGAGCGTGTCTGGCCTCCCACCAACGTCTCTTCCGAGGAGGACTTGAAGCAGTTCATCAAGGACGAGGCTTGGGGTCATCACGCTTCTTGCACTGCTCCTATCGGTGCTGACGACGATCCGATGGCTGTTCTTGACAGTCAGTTCCGCGTTCGCGGTGTTGATGGTCTCCGTGTTGTGGATGCTTCCATCTTCCCCAAGATTCCTGGCATGTACATCGCTCTTCCCATCTACATGGTCAGCGAGAAGGCCGCCGATGTCATCATTGCAGCTGCTGTATCGTCGTAAGAACCTGTTAGCAGTTTCATGGAGGTTGAATTCGCCATTTTCATTGTTGTCTCTACCAGTAATATACAGACTATAGTTTTGTCTATGCAACTAAGCACATATTGTACGTTCGCTCCACTTTGCTGTCCTCATATCTGCAACAGCCTACTTGTATTCCACCAAGGTAATTCAGATCCCTTCGTTTCGACTTGACACCGCCTGCTGACACCACGCGGTGGGGTAGCTGTCATCATCCCCAGAAGCAACATACCCTTGAGACCCTGGCTGTAACTTATCATCAGCCGCGTGGCAGTGACTGATGAACAGAGCATAAGCCTGAGGGACTACGTCCGTCCTTGGACCCACTTCTCGATTCGTGTTCGTCAAGAGTTTGAGACAGCTTGTTTCATAGTCAAACTGGTCTTTTCCACCTGCATGGAGGAATACTAGTTCTCGCTCAAGCACTGTGTTAGGCAAGAGATCAGCGGCTATATAGTAGCAAGTCCATGGTACAAAGCGTTTGTCTTGGACCATCAAGGTACGGTTGAGTTCGGCCGAGTTAGAGTGGCCTTCATATATAAGAAAGTATGCCTTACTCCACACTCTCCAATCTATACCACAGCCATGACTGCAGATCGCAATGGCGACTCTCTCCATATATGAACCCTGATGAAGACAGACCCCTGTCAACTCCTTGGTAACGTCTTGGGTCGGTCGGTTCCGGCGTCCCTGACCACCTCACCGCTTTGACCTCCCTCGAGAGCGGCAACAATGCTTTGGGAAAGGGTCTGCAGATCACTGATAGTATCCAGGGAATAAAGCAACATACGCGGTTGTAGATGAGGATGCAAGACAAATCCATACTTTGTTTATGGCAGGAAATGAGAAAGTTGCCAAGTGGAAAGAGATGAAGCCTGAACCGCAAGCATGACCTGAGTCAAGTATCTTGCAGCCCATCTGCTAGAATAGGTCCTCATACTCTGCCTGAGCCCTTGCAATCGTTGTTTCATACTCCTTCAAACATCTCAAGAGACGTCAACATGATATACAATCAGGATAATGTTGCCGACATTCCCAACGTGGACCTTTTGACTTTTCTGTTCGGTGCAACTTCTCACTCCCGCAATGTGGTACCTCAAGCTGATGCTGCATTCCCAGAGTCCGAACACTGCACAGCAAAAGAGCACACGCCATTGTACGCAGAAGCCAGCGATCCAACCCTAAGCATCACAAAATCGCAAGCACGAATTCTGACCCGTCAAATTGCACATTTTCTCCGTCATGAGTATGGCATTGGACAGAATGGACCCGCCGAAGATGTGGTAGCTACTGTGTCTACTGGCCAACATGCACTTGCATGCCTCTTCTTTGGCGTCATTGCCGCCGAGGGAATTTACTCTGCAGCAAGTCCAGGTGCTACTGTTGAGGAGCTGGTCAGACAGATGCGAGATGGACCTGCCAAAGTGATTTTTTGCAGTGCAGATGTCAAGGCTCTCGCAGAAGCGGCTGCAGAAGTCGTGGGATTGCCGAAACGAAACGTCCTCGTCTTGGAGTCTAGACCCGATGTCAAGCTGGAAAGTATTGATGGAAGTGTTCGCTGCACCTTCGATCAAGAGCTGCAGTGGAGGAAGATCACTGACGCCAAGGAACTTGAAAATAGCAAGATCTGTATGCTCTACTCATCCGGTACAACAGGGCTTCCCAAAGGGGTCCTGATCTCGCACCAGAACATGGTAGCAGAGGCCTTCTTACCAGCATACATCAACAGACCCATCTGGAAAGAGTGGGCAGCAGCAGGAAAGCCTTTTGAACTACGAACTCTGGCACACCTTCCCACAGCACATGTCTCAGGCGTGCAAGGATACTTTGTCAACGCTTTTTACGATGGAGGTATCGTGTATTGGATGTCCTCGTTCGACTTTGGCGCCTTCTTGAAGTACAACATGCAGTACAAAATCACCACATTCTTTAGTCTGCCGAAGATCTATCTCGGACTAGCCAGACATCCGGCGGTGACTGATCAGTTGAGATCGCTGAGAATCGCATATTCTGGGGCCACCCAGTTGAACAAGGAGGTTTATCACTGTGCAAAGTTCGGGGTGGAGGGAGAAGAAAGAACGCTGCTTAGCCAGACTTGGGGTGCAAGTGAAACTACTGGTGCAGTCACTCATGTTTCCCCTGCTGCGAGAGACATATCGGAAAGTGTAGGCGCCCTGCTTTCCAACATGTTGATGCGGTATGTCTAGATGCTTCTCAGGATACAATGATTTTGCTGATTGACCATAACAGACTGGTCGACGAGAATGATAAAGATGTACCAGTTGGCGAGCCTGGCGAAGCACTACTCAAGGGACCGTTGATCACCAAGGGCTATCACCACAATCCTGAGGCAAATGCAGCAGGTTTCACCAAAGATGGCTGGTACCGCACGGGTGATGTGATGCAATTTGGAGACAACAACGACCTTCTTTACGTAGTGGGTCGCACCAAGGTAGTTCTATTTCCTCACTCGTACACAAGGAGCCACACTGAGAAACCCCCTCTAGGAAATCATCAACTACAACGGCTTGAAAGTCGCACCTGCCGAGCTGGAAGCAGTGCTGTGTGAACATCCGCTCATTGCCGATGCAGCCGTGGCCGGAGTCAGGGCTCATGGTACAGAGGTTCCACGCGCTTTTGTTGCACTCCGTCCTGGTATCGAGAAATGCCAAAGCGCAGCAGAGGATATTCAAGATTATGTCAAGCAGCGTCTATCGGATCACAAGCAGCTGCGGGGCGGTGTTATTTTCGTGGAATCTCTTCCCAGGCTCTTGTCCGGGAAGATATGGCGGGCTGAATTGGAGAAAATAGTTGCAGGCTCTCAATAGGGAATCTTCGTTTGCCACTACCACTCATCATACTCTATGATACCCTCTTCACCTAGCAGCGACGTCCACTGTGATTCCAATTCAGGGCTCATGCGCCATCCGCTTGGCACATCCCAGCGGAGTCGATTGGCATCAACGGCATAACGGCTGCCCGATGCATACTCCACACCTGCGACCATGTACTTGAAGCCCACTTGCCCAGACGCATAGCCGCCCCTTCCCCGGGCGCGTGACTTGAGGCTGACAGCCATGTATCTCAATCTGGGCATTCGAGAAGCTGCGTTTGCGGCTGCCAGGAACAAGGCTTCGAGCTCTGAGGCGGGTTCTGTGCGAAAACTGCGGGTTTGTGGCTCATCGCCATTGAGGCGTGCGTCTCGCCTAACATCATCATACCCGTAATTGTCTGGTGGAAGTTGGTCCATAGCGAAAAATGAGTCGCTAGAATCGTAGCCGGATGAGGAGGCCTCACTGCGGGCGAGATCTTCAGCTCCCTCTTCTTCCTCGGGGTCAACTTGTGCCTCTTGTTCCGCGTGTTCTCCATCATCATCCTCCGAAGACTCAGTAGCGTGTTCTCCATCATCGTTATCCGAGGACTCAGTAGCGTGTTGCGGGTCACGCACCATGTACCAATCACCATCAGGCCTAATTACGCTGAAGCCGACGATGAAAGTCTCCAAAACTTGCCATGAGTGGCCGAAACCAGTTTCTGTTGCGGAGATCGGCTCGAAGAGCTCGGGACCAATGCAGATTGGCCCGCCGAGGTTGAGATGAGTCAACCAAGGCGCGTTCTGTGAGAAATGCCGCAATGCGGTGGACAAGTCATCAGTGTGGGCCGGATAAAGACTACCTCGGATGTCAGCGTCGTCGAAGCTGCTGTTCATCGGCTCTCTGCTGACGAATTTCATTGTAAACTTCTTGAGACGGTTCGGTTCGCATGTGGTCAGCTGCTCAGAGAGTTGTGATCGCAAACTCCTCCGCAGATCCGGTCGTCGCCTCGTACTATCACAAAATGAGCAATCGGCAACTTTGAGATTGGGCAGCCTTGATATCAGCCAAGCAATGATTGCTGGCGCCAGCTTGCGCTCGTTGTCGCCAGTGATGGTTAAAGAGACGACATTGTACAATCGAGGAAGACTTTCATGATCAAGAAGCTGGAGGTGAGAGTCTCGGTAGCGGAGCGCGAAGAGATCCTGTCGTTTGCCTATACTCGTCGCCAGTCTGTCTGCTCTTAATTTCTCCCTATCTCGGCGATCGGGGTCCATGGCAGCATTGCAACGTAAGAGATGTAAGTCAATTGGCCCAGAGCGGTCATCAGTATCAATGACCTCCAATGCAGTAAACAGCTGAGCAACCGCTTTACTAAATGCTTGATCGTTGATGTGTCTGTCCGCTTGTCTCTCGAAGCGTCCGCAGGCGTTGTCATCGTAGCTCGGAAGATGGATACTGAACAACAACTCCCGTAGGGTTTTACGGCGATGTTCGTATGGCGACTGGAGGGCAATCGACTTGACAGTGTCTAGTTCATCGTTGCTGAAAGATAACCGCGGAAATGTATGGTTCTCTATTGCCCACTGCCATGCTCGAGATATGGTAGCATACTGAGCGATCGGTTTCTGCACAATGAATAGCTCAGAAGCTACTCTCTGCAGAAGTTCCGGCGGCAGCGAGTTTATGGATATCTTGATCTCAGGAACAAGTCTGTTTCGTACGTTTGTGGTGAGAGCGATGTTAAGGAAAGAGAGGTGGCCAATCCATCGGCTAAACCGAGGCCAATGTCGGCTGTTCCTCGCCGCAACCTCTGTCGCGAGTGTCTCAACTTCTCTCGGAACAACCACAATGACCTTTTGAGTCCTGGCCTTCCTCGAACCTTTCAAATGTCAGAGCTTCCTCATATGCGGTGTGAACCGAATGAAATGGTTTGCGGCCGTTTGGCGCTGACGAGGAGAATTGGAAACGACGTAGGCGCTCGACTTCTACATTTCTGGTCTCCAAGCTGCTCAAGTCTGTAACGCCTGAAGTAACAACGCACAGTGGTCTCGAGCCTGAGACGGGATCCACTGAGAGCTGCACAATCAATGGCCCTCTGCGGAACTCTTCTCCTTTCGAAGATCACCGTGCACTTCTATAGTACTGTTTACGCTTCATGACTTCGTGGGACATTTATGGAAGAAACTCAGAAGTTACAAAATACAGCACCTGGGGAGAGTATTCAACCAACCTCGGCGCGCCTTGCGAACATCTTCTGGAACGCAAGTCCTGCGGTCTCGAAATGCTTCATCTCGAGATACACTTGCGCGCTCAATCTCACCCAGAACCTCCCTTCGTATGCATATGCATTGACCGCAATATTCTTCAGGTCCAAGGTTCTGTTGATTCGATGCTCAAGGTCCCGAATGAGTCTTCCTCCTGTGTTGACGGGTAGGCGTACATTTGTCATGGCACAGTCTCCAAGGGTACGCTCTGCGTTTTCCATGACCTCTGTGCCTAGCATCCGTGCCACCAGCTTGCCACCTTCTCGCGCAAGATTGTTATTGTATTGTATGATTGCTTCTTCGCCACTTTTGTCGCCCCAGGTGATGCGCTTACGCCACTCCAATGCTGCACGAATGCAGAGATATGGTGTATCGTCACTGGTAGCCACAGCTGCAAAGTTTGCGACGAAGTTATTGGTCTGGTCGGCCCGGTCCTTCTTCAAGAAGTTGAACCCGGTGGGAATGGTTGAGCGAACCAGGTGTTGGTTTTGTATCGGTACGTATAACACTGCGCAAGCCCGAGGAGTGAACAGCCACTTGTGACAATTACTGACGAAGAAATCGGGATCGAGTTTGGCGAGGTTGAGAGAGAGTTGACCGACTCCATGCGCGCCGTCAATGCATGATAGAATATCATGAGCTCTGCAGATCTCGGTAAGGCGTTCGAAGGGCATGCGGACGGCTGGTAGGGAGCTTATGGTGTCGAAGATTGCAAGCCTAGCTTTCTTGCCATCCATCTTGATTGTTTCCAGCACTCTTTCGAAGTCACTACAGATCTCATCGTCGGAGAGGGGAAGCACATGCTTAATCTTGTATATGCTGAACTGGTCTCTTTCCGTCAAATAGTCCAAAGTGTTTTCAAACGCTGGGTAGATCGTCGGAAAGCATACTACAGCATCCGATGGCTCGAAAATTATGTTCCGTAACACGGTATCAATGCCAGTGCTTGCGTTGGGTACCAGGACGCATGTTTCGACAGGAGCATGCACGTAGTCTGCGATAGCCTGCCTGGCTTCATCGAGCAAATGAGTACGTAACTCGTATCGTACGAACCTATCCGGTCTTGCCTCTGCTCGTTCCTGGTGTTTACGGTGTACTGATCTGACCTCGAGGGGATGAGTGCCATATGAGCCTGGGCGAGTCAATCGTCATAGTTCAAAGTATTGGGTTGGTTGAGCTGACCATGATTGAGATTGATGTATCCTTCATCGAAAGCGAAATGCTTTGCTGCCTCTTGACCGCATTCTATCGTTTTTAGATCTTCCATTGTCTGAGAAGCCATCTGCATTAACGCAGCTGCCGATCGTGGGAAGTTGGCAGATCTGAGCGCAGGGATGCCAGTTTTGCAGTCTAGTCGTTCCCCTGTGTGTTGTAGATTTTCTCTCGTACTTCATGGTCATCTCCCACGATATGACATCAGGTATCGCATTTGGTCACCGCAGGAAGGAGACAACGCCCAGCTTCGTTGTCCAGGGGACGCAGCAGCCCCGCGCCTCAAAACATCCAGACACCAACTCTCGGACCCTGAACTCGATGCATACCACTAGTAGTCTCATCATCTCTGATGACCATATGCCGTTGCCATGTTCTCATGGATCGAACGCGAGAAGACAGTAGCCAAAGCCAGAGCTGCTGCCTAGCTTCCAATTTGTTGACAATGCAGCTGCGCGAAGGATTTCTGCCCCACTCTGTTCGGCGGTAATCACGACTTTTAAACTGCTCTATAAGTATCAAATGCCCTCATATCTCATTGTCAGATCAGCCCGCTCTTCGTCATCCAAAATGTCCATCGTCAAGAATGTCGCCATTCTAGGTGTAAGCCTTATCTCGCATCCTCTGCTTATACACCGCTGATTCCATCTGGTGCCACAGGCCTCAGGCAACTTCGGCACTCCCATAACTTCTGCCCTAGTCGCCGCAAACTTCAGAGTCACGATCATCACCCGCACAGCATCGACAACAGCTCATCCACCCTCAATCCCCACTCTTCGCGTCGACTACGACCTTTCCTCTCTCACCACCGCCTTTGCTGGTCAAGATGCCGTCGTCTGCGTCGTCGGGCCAGGCGGAATATCTCTGCAAAAGACATTCGTTGATGCAGCTGTGGCGGCTGGTGTGGAACGATTCATCATCGATGATTTTGGATGGGGATTGACGGAAAAGGGTTTCGAAGAGTTCAGTGCTATCCATGCGCAAAGGAGAGAAGGCTGGGATTATGCAGCAAAAAAAGCAAGGGAAGTGGAGGGATTTACATGGACTGGGTTGAGTACCGGGAATCCTATTGATTGGGTGAGCACCTACCATCTCATCCTTTGTGCACTGCAGTATTACCGGGTGGACATGCAGAGAAATAATCATAACATAACAGGACGCCAGAGAGAGACTGACATAGAGTGTAACAGGCAATGAAGAAGTTCCCAACGATGGGTTTTGACGTGAAAACTCATCGAGCAATAATCTACGACTCAGGCACCGAGCGCTTCACTGGCACAACTCTTTCCGGCATCGGTCAAGCCGTCGTAGGCACATTGCTCAACCCCTCAGCAACCGCGAATCGCTTCCTCGCAGTCCAAAGCATTTGCACAAACCAAAACGAATTACTATCTGCATTTGAAAAGGCTACTGGCAAGAAATGGGACGTAGAAAGACAGACGACTGAAGAGTTGATTAAAAGCGGTAAAGAGGACATCAAAAATGGAGCTGGAATGTGGAGGTTGAAGATGGCAGTGGCAACGCTGTATGATATTGGAAAAAGCAGAGGAATTGTTGCTGCAACAAGGGAGGAGTCGGATGCAGGATTGTTGGATGTAGAGGAGGAAAGTGCTGAGGAGATCGTTGCCAAACTGCTCCAGCTATAAAGAGCTCGAGTCTCATGCTTATTTGTCAGTGCTTCACGCCATAAAGCCCAAGACGATGAGGCTCAATCATAACATCCATGTGCCGTCTCAACTCAAAGTCATGGCTTCTGGGAAACCAAGGGTGATCGCCCTCGTTGCGATACTTGCATCCCTTATCAGTCAAGAACTGCTCGCAGATGGGAGCAACATCGTGAAAGCCATCACAGTGTCTTTGATTGGAGCGGAAGTCGCAAAGAACCTGTTGGGAATGGTCAGTGTCCTCCGTGGGAAGAGAAGGGCAGGGAGTGGATGCGTACATAGCAGAGGCGCTTGAGAGTGCACTTGGAGCCATGAGGGCAGGGCTTGGAGTTGAGGGTGAAGGGGCAGTAGCCGCTGAGATATTGTACATCGGCGAGGCGTTTGGGGTCGAGAGTGTCAAGGGGAGCTTGAGTGGGTGGTGATTGAACGGCAACCATGATGTGCGGTTGTGGCTATCTTTTGGAGAAGGGGTAAAGATAGAAAGCGAGAAGGAAGTGCTATGTAGTAGATGTATGCAGCAGTGAGAGAGCCGACGACTTGAGTGAAGGACGTTCTGTCAGATGTATGAGTGGAATTATTGAACGAACCGTTTGGAGAAGTGATAGATACAGATAGACACGAATACATTGAGCAATACGCTGTTTCACTGCCAATTGGGCTAAGAAGATCGAAAAGTCATTGCTGAAAAAGAATAGTGATATGTGAAGAGAGTGAGTTGTTTTATGAGTTTTTCATGGCGACACTATGGAGTGGAAACGAATGTGTGTAGTTGGGGCCTACTTCTCACGAAAATCCAGCGTAGAGAAGAGGTCGAACGCGAGCTTGTGACTTCCTGTATCTCACCAGTGCGGAGCCAAATAGTAGAGCCAACTGCATCCGCACATTTGACTGACCCAATATGCCTGCAGCTTCCAAGCACAACGAGCTTCAACTCCTCAGCGAAGCACAAGACTTTTAGGTGAAGAGGATCAAATCGGTGGCAGAACGGTTGTCAGCTTCTGGAGTCTGTGGGCGGTGACCAGCATCGAGATTGAGCCTGTTGCCTTTGGGATCAGGCACGACCTCATCGTGCTCCTCGATTTCAGCGTCAGCCATGGCCTCATCCATAGGCTCATCGAGCTCGCTGGTGAGCTCTTCAACGTCAGATTTCATCCAGTCTGCCTCAGCATCAGGCTCAGCAGGAGGTGTCATAACGGCCTGAGGACGAGCATCACTCAGACCATAGAAACCGAGCTCGTGGGGCACACGCATAGCGCCCATGAAGAGGCGCACTTTGTAGTCATGGCTGCGGAAGCATCTGTGCTGTTTTCCGACCAGTTTTCTGGATCGAGAGCAGCGCGTTCCGTTGAGGACTGAGTCGCAGGTGGAGACTACCTGGTGGGAGTACATGCAAGTGTCTCCTCGCATGCATCGGACGTCCTGGACAAGAGTGAGTTGTAGTCACTAAGCTAGAAGTGTCTGAACGTACCCAGCAGATGTGAATAAGCTGGCATTCGTCGCTTTGAGGGCACTTGCGGAAGGCCAGAGTGAAGGGGCAAAACTTAATGAGGTGGTCCAGCTTGGCACGGTCGTCCCTGCATAGCTTGTAGAAGGTGTCGGCACATATGACAGCGCCAGGTTGAGAAGACGTTCTGACGAGAGGACGATGATGATGCTTGCTCTCATAGCTGACGACGGACTGAACAGGTGAGGGTTTGGTAGCTACAACCAGAGAGGTATCCTGGCTCGCGTGGAGGCGGCGCAACAGTTCGACGGAATCGCCGACGTTATCCTGGGTGACAGTGGTGCAGATGGCATGAATCTGAGCATCGGGAAAGGACGTGTCGCGAGCCAGAACCATGAGTTCAAACAGCATGTCGCGAGTGATGGGGCCAGGCGAACCAGAAGGATCGGTCAAGGAGGGCATCTTTGGCGAAAGTGCACGCGCTTATCTTGTCAACAAGAGAGGCGTGGATCAACGATGAACGACGGGTATAGAGCGGCTGTCCTCAAGCTTGATGGCTTGATACACACAGACTGCGTAGGACTCGCTCTGGAGAGGAAAAGATGGAATTGCAGAACGGGGGTCGAAAGTGAAGCGCGAGGTCAACTTGGCAGTCAGCGCAGACGCGCTTCGATAAGTCGCGTTCATGCATATACATACCAACAAACAAAGTGAAACATAAATGAAGTGCAGAATGGTTGAAGTTACACGGCATCTCGTGACGGCGGGAGGTGCCTCAACCAGCCCATTCACCAAGCTCTTTCGACGGTCCAATCATCACCCTGTGTGGTGCGGACGAACAATCATTGAACAGAAACATCTAACCAGTGATGATCTGGGCATTGTAGTGCTTGTGTGCAATTGGAGTTCGAGGTTGTGTTGGACAGGAGGGAGGATGAGAGGAAAGTCGACATCATGTACACGTCATGACCATCGGGGTACTAAAGAGCTTCAAGACGTACCTGCATGCCTCATCTTTAACACTTCACGCTCAACCTCGCTTTCGAACATCCAGACTCGATTCCGCAAACCAGCAATATGTCAATGATCAGAAGCTCCATCATGCGCAGCAGCCGCATCATCATTTCGCGACCTCTCCGTCCTGCAACCTGTAAGTCTGGAATGAGCTCAAGGACAGCTCGAGTGGCCACTGACATGTTCCCAAGTCGTGCGCAGCTATGCCAACAAGAAGAACATGGACTCGACAGCAGGACAAGCCAGCCCTGGTACAGCATCCAACGTCGGCAACCCCGTCAGTTCGAGCCCCGAGTCCAACAACGTCAACCAGTCGCGAGCCACCGATGCTCGCACTGGATCGCCCGACACAGCCAGTATTCAGACACCGGTCAGCAATCCTTCAGGATCAGCTACCCAGGGTAGAGGAGAGGACAGCAGCATGCAGGAGGCTTTCAAGCAAGACCCCAATGCACCTGCATCGGAAAAAAAGAAGAATGTCGAGAAGATGGGACAGAAGCCTCTCGACCCTGCCGATAAGTAGAGGGGTATCTGACGACCGCAATGATGACGGCAATGTCTGTATATTAGCATCAAGATAGCAAGTGCTGCAGGAACATGCACTCGAATGGAATTCTACCCGACATGCTCTCTTGCCACAGCATCCTTCGAGGTCCTACGAAGGCAAGAGTGCAATGCTCGCTATAAGACACAGTGGTTTCTTCATTCGGTCTGTCGCCAAAGAGAGCCCCGAGAGTGTTGCATCTCAATGGCCGCTGCTGTGTTTCTCGAGATTACTGTGCAGTTCTATAGCTGTCAAAAGTCCAGAAGCTCTTCATCGGAGAAAAGAGCGGCGTCAGATGCGGAGAGTTGGTGCTAGGCAACCGTCAAGTGCCACAGCGCGGCACGTGCGAGCAAGCCGTAGCATCATCGCAACGGCGAACGTCCAGTGACACAACCCGGGCCCTGTCACGTCTGTCTGCTCCAGGTACCATCAAAGTGTCGCTCTTCCTCTTCTCTACCACAACACACATATCACTCAGACACCAAGATGAAGTTCCTCGGTCTTTTCAGCGTCGCTCTCCTTTCCGCCAGCGCCTCGGCGCGTAGCCTCAAGTTCATGGGCAGCGACTCGCAACACGCTCTCGAAGAAGAGTTCCCCGTTCCAGGCGACAACCCTCTACTCTTCTGCGCCGCCCCCAAGGACAACATTCTCGAAATTGAGAAGGTCGATCTGTCTCCCAACCCTCCTTCTGCGTAAGTTTCTGCTCTACATTCTTATCGCGATTGCCAAAGCTCACGGTTGTATGCAGTGGCGTCACTCTGTCCATCAAGGCTTCTGGAGTCCTGTCGCAGGATGTTGAGGAGGGCGCAAAGGTCCACTTGCAAGTCAAGTACGGTCTGATCCGCATCATCAATCAGGAGGCCGACTTGTGCGAGAACCTCAAGAACGTCGATCTCGAGTGCCCTCTGAAGAAGGGTCCTATGGAGCTGACCAAGGACGTTGATCTTCCCAAGGAGATTCCCCCCGTAAGTTTACTCTCAGACATCCGCTCTGGAGCCGCAAACTGACTGTTTATCTACAGGGCAAGTACACTGTCCTCGCCGACGTCTACACCAAGGACAACGAGAAGATCACTTGCTTGACCGCTACCGTTGTCTTCAGAAGAGGTGGTGCTTTCGAGGTCGTCGCTTAGATGTGGATATGAGACTGTAGCATGTATCAAGGAACGAAGCATTCGAACGATGTATAATGGAACGACGAGACATTCAAGCGCGCATGTAGCATACGAGACCATTGCAGTATTGAACAGATTGATGATAATATGGACTCTGGGTATCGTTGAAACGTGTGAAAGCAGCAGCAATTTACTCTCCAAACAACTTCTTGACGCGCTTCATGACGCTGTCCTTCTCGGGGTCGTAAGGGTGGTCCTTGGAGGGGATTTCGAGGAGCGAAGGGAATGCTTGGGTGTAGGCATCGACGCGGCTGCGGATCTTGTCGGCGATCTAAAAGCGGCATGAGTATATGGCCCGGAGATGAGGTATGTTCATGCATGTAGAGTGAAGACCGTACGTGCTGGTTGATGAGGAGAATGGCAATGTCCTTGCGCTCCTGGGTGAAGCTGTCGAAGGCCTCCTCGATGGTGTGTGTTTCGGTCTTGTGGTCTACGACGAGGTAGTTCTTTTGAGCGTCCGGAGGGTCGGTAACGTGCTGCGTAGCAAAGTCAGAGGCATGTCGAGAGTAGCGGATCCATAAGGCGACCATACACCGACACCAGCAAGCAAGACGCCCGTCACCGAGTCCTGGAGATTGAGTGTCAGCAGTGCAGGAGTGAAAGCGCATTGAGCAGTAGTCACCTCATCGCCAATAACAGCAAGGAACTGACGGTCCTTGTATGCGGATTGTGGAAGAGCCATAACGTGTTGTTTCCTGCTTCAACGAGGAATGTTGCTGTCGCTCGTGCTGTATGCCAGGCTGCGAGCTGGCGGTCGCGTCGGCTAACTCCGATGACGCCGACGTCACTGTTTGCTTCTCCAAACATTCAAACGCTTTGTGCTTTCTTCCATGCATTCCCGTTGATTGACCAGTCCACTCGATGTGATATTGGCCGCCTGCGCCATGCCGCCCATCATCCGTCGCGCCCCCCTGTCGGAACGTATCAAGGCCTTCCTCAACCCTTACGACCTACTCCTATGGATCGCTGAAGAACTACATGAGAGTGCACTGGATGAAGCGCTTCGCGACTGGGGCATGCCCGTAGGCATTGCTGCGAACCTGGTCTTTGCGTGCGCAAGGTTTGCGCTGAAGAAGAATCCCAACGATGACATCTTTGGCGAGTTCGAGTCAAAGAGTGGCTGGTTCTTCTGGTTGGTGAGTTTGTCCTCCACCTCCCTGGCATCTCCCACCCCGCTTCCACAATAACTGGCGGCGCAACTGGTGCTATAGAAATGCACAGTGGTCTCGAGATGGAGAGAGAGTTCATTGAGAGTCCCTAATTTCTAGGCTCTCGATGGAACTGGTTGTCATCTGCAAAAGAACTGTGCATTTTTATAGCTACTAATGGCCTGCCTTCGTGAATGGAGAGGTAGCATGTCCCAATTGACCACTTTCCTGACTTTTTCCAATACAGGTTTCGTTCGTCGCACATTTTCTCGCTTTCGCCTCGCTGTTCAATGCATTTTACACCTTCACGCGCTCGCGCAAGTACCGCCTTTTCGAGACTTCCATTGACCAAGCGCCAACCACGCCATCTGCTCGCCGAGTGCGCGTTGACTCGTCACCCTCTGCCTCGCCCTTGACATACTTTTCGTCCATCATCTCGTCAAGCAACGTCTTCTCGCGAAGACACCCCGACCAGCACAACGATGTTTGGGAAGTCAGCGTCTGGGACCCAAAGCCCTTCAACCTCGAATTGTTCGCCCTCTTCTCGCCTGGCCATGTCCTCGTCTACTGGCTGTTCCTTCCTACCAGCGCCGCCGACCCTCGTCCTTCGGTCACGTTTGTCACAACCATCCTCCTTGCCGTTCTCCTAAGCGTACAGCTGCTCTTCTTCAAGAGGTTTTTCGTCCAGCAGGCAAAAGATTCAACTCTGATCCACAAAGAAGTCATGAACGAGTACGACACCAAGTTTGTTCATCCCAACATGAATCGTCCAGTGCGCGACGTGGGCACGCAGACAAGAGACACGGCCACGAGCCCTGGAGGAGCACGCATCAGAACGAGAGAGGTTGACGTCTACACACCGCACACGGTCATCAACAAGGGATTCAAGGTCAATCCCAACCCGGCTTATGCCAGTCACCTCACAGATGACCCCCGAGCCTTGTACGCCACTTCGCCGACTAAGAATCTGCCGAGAAGCGCTACAACTCCGTCACTCCAGCCCACATTTGGAAGTTACAGTACAGCTTCGTCGTTCAATACACAAATGTCATCATTTGGAGCGACCCACGAACCGACAGATATCTTCAATACTCCAGGTAAACCAAGACCGATGTCGCGCGAGCCAGCAGCGAGGCCAACGGTACGCGAGCGAGCAACAAGTCCAATGAAAAGAGGGGATGGAGGAAGCTTAGGGGTGTACAGCCATGCTGCGAGCCCACTACGCAAGAGCGCGAGCCGGCAATTGCTCAGGCCAGATGGCAGGCCGCAGGGTAGTCCACTCAAACGGACATTGAATGACGAAGGTGGGCTGAGTGAGAGGTTCGCGCGGCTGAGCGATGCAAATCGCAGAGATTCGTCCAGACATTAGCATTGGGAGCATTGAAATTCATGGTGTTGCATTGCATGGATATGGATACGAATAGTAGCTTATTTTCAAACCTGTTAGCGGCATGAACCAGATTTGCCTAACACTGTCCAGTGTGACTGTGTTTTTCAGTGCTACTACCAATTACATGTTGAGTTGCAGGCTGTAGAAATGCACAGTCCTTAGAGAAAAGAGGAAGCACCCAGAGAGAGCCCTTGGTTTGTCAGCTCTGCGGATGTTGCTGCCGTCTCGAAAGCACTGTGCATTTTTATAGCCATAGTGACAATGCAAATCCCGTCGAGAGCGTTGCTCTTATAGACTCTCTCTGTAACTTGGTACTGTCTTGAGCATTTCTTTGGCACCAGCTGTGCCAGTGGTTTGCCGTGAGAGCGCCGCTCCTTCCCCACGAGGAAGTTGTGCAGCCATGACGATCGCTCTATACAAAACATCAACAAATCAACACAGTCCTCGACTCGACCAAATGTCATAATCAGAACAACACAAAGCAAGCACAATGGAGTCGCCACGCTCGGCAAAGCGCAGAAAGCTCGAGACGATACCAGAAAGCCCTCAGCGCATCACAGCACCACCACCACACACCTCAAGAACGCCCCGACGAGACCACCATGAGGCACGCGATACAATCCGCGTGGCCAGTGTCGCTACACCTTCGTCTCTCAATTTGACGCCATCGAAGCCGACACCAAGACCCGTACCCATGTCAGCAACCAAGAGCCACAGCAAGATTGGCGGTCTGATGGCCCGTCTGAACGCAAAGATCGCCGAGTCCCACTCACCACAAACCTCTCCCGTCAAGAGTCAGACTCCGGTCGCCGCACCGAGGCCTGGAGTGCAAGAG
>Ga0058697_10000411_pt1 | contig 19281 bp, 20 predicted proteins | sample AgamicAsMae_FD_66619 | JGI IMG/M metagenome (GOLD analysis project Ga0058697, IMG submission 66619) | Agave microbial communities from Guanajuato, Mexico - As.Ma.e | ecosystem: Host-associated > Plants > Phyllosphere > Phylloplane/Leaf | place: Guanajuato, Mexico | collected 2012-06-04
ACATTGGACTTTGCTCGCTCTTGCGACAGGAGCTCGGTGCCCTGAGGGCCGGCAGGCTTGAGGTCTTTGACCCATGAAGGTGTGGGTGCCATATTGTGATGTGTGTGATAGAATTGAGAGTGTAAAGAAACAATCAAGGTGATGATCGCTTCATTGTACTTATCACTGCGCCTTCGGTTGTTTAGACTCGGACCCTATCCCCCTGCCTCGGTGCCGAGGTTACCGTCATCGACCTGGGGCAACGTCTGACTAGAGAACGCTGACGTGAACCATTCTACGTGACCACAAAACCAAGCCGGATCTCGCCTCTGAGGGCTGACCATGACTTTGCAGCAGAAGCTCCAAAGTCTCTACGCGATAGTCCCTCGATGCGTGTGCTTCGGAGGTAGAAGAGAGGTTGTATGATTTGCTCTCTCGCGTCCGTTGCCGTATCGAGCTGCCTACGTTCTCAAAGTATAGCCTGCCGTTCACTGTCTAGTCCCAGCGGCCCCATATTGTCATTTTGTGGAGATGCAAATGACATCCGGGGCAAACCGTCCACTCCGTCTTCGCTCCGTTCGCTCCGTTTGGCTTGTGACAACCCTCCCTGCTTGCACATGAAGGCTGATGAAAACCCCATGATTCATGATTCCAAGAATGGTCCTGTTCCAGAATGTGCTTGCAAAACTTTAAGTTTTTGTACTCACTCTTGCCTGTCTACCTTTGTCTTGTCGAAACGATTGGAAAGAAACAATGAGCTCTTACCTAGACATAATGTTCATAGCAAATGAGCAAGTCTTCTATGGTACATACCAGTTTCATGCGTCAACACGATCTCGCATGGTTCAAACAGACCAAACATGTTGAGAAGAACACCCTGGTGCAATCTCATCATAATTTAGTTCATGATGAGGACAGAATGTATAGAAGATAGTCAACGCGTTGGAACATGCTGCGCATTGCTTAGTCTGAGGCATGATTGACTGTCGCCCCTGGCATAATTGCAACCTTCAGATGCTATTGCGAATCAGATTATGCCTCGGATATGACTTCGTCGTCCTGAAGAGCCGAGAGGTCGACATCACTAAGTCGCCACATGTACCACATGAACAGACTTCTGTCATGGCTGTTAGACAGTGATCGTGAAGAACAGTAACATCAGAACGACGGTCACAACAGACTTACCTGTATGGTGCGAACTTTTCGGCAGCATCGAGCATGGCCTTCTCAGATCCCATGTATTTCCACTTACCTCCACCCTTGGCTTTGAGCTTGCTGACATCTTTTCCCGTGTAAACTGCCAGCCCGCGTCTGAAGTGGGAATGTCAGTATGTTTCCCCTCGAGCTTTCTTTCAAGTCATCACACTTACTGCACACCAAGATCTCCTGTAGAGAAGACATTCATCCTCTTGAGATCAAAGCAGGCGAACATCTCAACACTCCATTTGCCCAATCCTCTTACCGCTATCAGCTTCTCCATGACTTCCTCGTCCGAGGCCGTGGCCAGCATTTCAGCGCTCAATCTGCCATCAGCAAACTGCTCGGCCAAGCCCTGTATGTACTCGGCCTTTCTCTGACTCAAGCCAGCCGTCCTGAGGAATGGAACGGTCATCGCAGCCACCATCGCTGGTGGTGGAAACTCTGGAGGCCCTGCGTAGTTATGCTCCTCGGAAGCTTCAAACAGACCAACAAACTTCTTCTTGATACTGCTTGCCGCTGCGCCGGAAACTTGCTGTGCAATGATGCCGGAAGCTAGAGAACGGAAGGGATCAATCGGCTGAGCCATTCCTTCAGCGTCGAACACTTTGCAGTGGAACTTCGCGATGAAAGGAGCCAGGCGTCCGTTGTCGTCCATGCGTTTCAGGTGCGCTACGGCATCATCCAAAATTGAGTTTGTTGTACTTGTAGGAGCGGGTCCAGCAACATCGCCGCTCCAGGTCGAGTACGCTGTTACGACCTTTTCTGAAGTAGGTGATTTAATGGGAGCATTTGCAACATGAGGTTCTGCAGGTCTGATAGTTGAGTCCTGTGGCACATTCTCCCCATTCAATTTGCTGGCATCGGTAGATGATGGGACCACCGCCATCGGACTGTCGACTGAACTTGTTGGCGCTGGTGGCGACACATTGATCTTCTGACGTTTGCGAGGCGTCTCTTGCTTCGACGACTTCTTCGATGTATCAGCGGGTTCTCCATCTGATTTCAGAGCACGATCTGTGATGGATTGCGATGGCTTTGAATCCGTAGCAGCTGACTTGCGTTTGGTGACTTTGAGTTGTGAAGTAAGCGTAGCCGCGGCATTTGGCAGCGCCTGTACACGAGCAGAGCGCCTGAGAGACATTTTGCCGAGGTTTGTCACGAGCGATAGAATAGGAGCCAGCGTTTGTGACAGGTGTGGTTATGATGGGAATTTGATGGCCTAAGTGATTGATGCTCAAAGAGAGGTGGAAGGCTCGCTAAAAGTCACTGGTCGTGGTCGAGGCATCCAAGGCTGACGCAATGACGCATGCGAGACTCTTGTCAAGTCTACTGGCGATTTACAAGGCAGTTTGAACACAACACAGAATTGAGAGCAGTTTTGAGAAGAGTCATCGCAACCGACAGGCGAAAGTCAGACTTTCGCGAAACACATTCGAGCACGCAAGGGCAAAGAATCACATCAACTGCAAGAAGCACAGACCATGCACGAAACGCGTGAGGCAAAGGGTTTCCCATAGTCGACTCATGCCGAGCATCTATGGCTTGGTTTTGGTCATCCCAAGATACCAAACAGCACTGAGCCTGTACTCGACTGTAGAGCCTCTAGCATGTTTAGTATTGACACTGCAACCAAGTGAAATAGAGCGTGTAAGGACAGCGCTATGTGGCTGCGAGAGAAACAAGGACGATGGTGACAGAACAGGGATTGGCTCTCGTTGTGAACTGTTGTCGAACTAATGGAAATGCGGTTTTGGACATTCTAAAGGTATAGAGTACATGAAAGCGGTAGCGGCGGCGACTCGGGGGATCAGCGAGTTGAAGAGTTGTAGGGCGATTATTTCTTGATGACCATGGCGTCAAGGTCCATTCTCTCTCTTCTCTCGGCCTCGATCTCCTTGATGATGGGGCTCAAGTATGCGATATCCTGGTTTACATGTAAGTAATTGGGTAGCAGATGTACGAATGTGTTGCAGGGGACGCACATCCTCGGGCTTGGTCTGCTCGTTCTTGGGGAGAAGCTGGTGTGAGATAGAGCACTGGGAGAGCGTGTTAGCGGCGTGTGGTGGGCGATGTGGTGTGTTTCGAGTTCGGCGGACCTGGAAAGCGCGGCGCATGCGGAAGACACGGTCGTAGGCCTCCTTGGGCGGGAGACGCTTGAGGGCGAGAAGGACGGTCTCGGACTCCTCAGGGATAAGGTCGTCGGCTCTACAGATTGGAAAGGTCGTCAGCAATTGTCGAGGGCGTAAGCTGGCGCAATGGCAGGGGCGACCAACCTCAAGCCCAACTTTCTGTAGCCAGCGGTGTCCGAGTACCAGTTGGCGAGGGGGGTCATCCAGCGCTTCAACCAGGGGCGCTTGACGATGAAGTTGGTGAGCGAGGGCTGCGACATGACGGCGGTGTGTTGTGTGGATGTGCAAAGGCGAGAGCTCCAATGTCGACGTTCTTCGACTCTGCTTTCAACATGAAGTTGCAAGCCAGACCCAACTGCTTACGACGGGCCAATCAGCGTCGTCCAGAGTCCCCCGCCCGCTTTATGCCGACCTCCGGCTGTTCCCTTTGATACTCCACGCCCGCCGGGCCAAGGTTGATTGCGCGACACCGACGGCATTGTTGACACACGAACCTCCACGTCTCTATACGCCAGACACACACTAGACACACCTCCTGCTCAGTCCGCCATCCGCAGCTGCTTCCACTCCCGGCCATTGTGTGCAGATTCATGGAGACGCACAATCGCTAACCAAAGCTGCTTGAAAGCGGTGCCGGGCCGCGCGCGCATACAACCACCCTATCTACCACCTATACTATTACTCACCCTGACCTCACACACATCCTCGACCTATCCGTCTTTTCGCTTCCAGCCTGTCCCATCCGCCTCTGGCTTGAACATGCGCAGCTATTGAGGCACTCCCCTCCGATACAATGTCAGCCCCGGCATCCGACTCCCGCGATCTAGCCCTCCATAAATCCCCACCATCTACCGCAACCCTCCTGGCTCAAAGATTGCCCAAGCCATACATCAACAGTTTCTGTGGTGCCGCTGCCGGTGTTGCTTCGGGCATCATAACCTGTCCTCTTGATGTGATAAAAACCAAGCTCCAGGCCCAGGGCTCTTTCCGTCACCAGCAACATTCCCAAGGCGCTCCCTCCACTGCACAAGTCTATAGGGGTCTTGTTGGCACTGCTAGAACAATCATCCGTCAGGATGGCCTCAAGGGCATGTACAGAGGTCTTGGGCCCATGATACTTGGTTATCTGCCCACCTGGGCCGTCTACATGAGCATATATGACATAGCAAAGACAAATTACTCAGAACGTATCGGTGAGTTGCTTGAGCTGCCAGTCATCACCAACACATGCTAACCCTGAAAAGAACCGCAATGGTTTGCTCACGTGTGCTCATCCGTCACCGCTGGTGCCTGCTCGACGCTTGCAACGAATCCCATCTGGGTAATCAAGACTCGTCTCATGTCTCAAATATCTGCAAAAGCTGTCGAAGGACATCGTACGCCATGGCATTACAATAACACTTGGGATGCTGCTCGCCAGATGTATAGAGGCGAGGGTATCAAGGCTTTCTATTCAGGCTTGGCTCCTGCGTTACTAGGTCTTACGCATGTCGCCATCCAGTTCCCTCTATACGAGTACTTGAAGCTCAAATTTACCGGCGTCGAGATGGGCGCGGCCCCTCCGAGCCAAGGCACAAACTCGGTCGGTGTCCTCGCTGCAACCTGCATTAGCAAGATTTGCGCTACCACGGCCACATATCCCCACGAGGTCTTGCGAACTCGTTTACAAACACAACAACGAGGCATCCCCAGCTCCGATGGCATGATCAACAAGCCTCGCTACCAGGGCATCATCAAGACCTGCAGACTTATCTTATACGAGGAAGGCTGGACCGCCTTCTACAGTGGCATGGGAACCAATCTCATTCGAGCCGTCCCTGCCGCCATGACTACCATGCTTACTTTCGAGACGCTCAAGAGCATCATCGTCCGTATGCAAGCTGAGGAAGACGAGCATGTACCCGGCACACTTTGAAGCGATTTCGTCCGACAAAGCATTCTCGCATCCTTAGCATCTCACGAGCCACGCCCAAATGTATAGAAGATTCTTTATGTCTATGCCTAGGATTCATGATATCCTTGGTTTTCGCTTGAACTCAGACGACGCTTCTCGGAGAGCCCTACTTATCTAAATGGTGGCTTTGCTTTGCATTTAACCCCGGCTAGGGTGTTCACAGCATGGCGTTCTGGTGTTTTTTGTTCCATGCAAAGATCTGGCTTGCATGGCTTTGTTTCTTCTCCTATGCAGCAAAAATATAACGTCAAGTTTTCAACATCGTCTTGCTATTCCTAGCTATCGTTTAGGAATCCTTCCTTTATGGTGAACAGATCATAGGAGGGGTTCGAGAGAGGGAGCCGTATATAGGGGTGTCTGAGTAGGGATTCTCGGCAGATGTTGCTCAACTTTCAAAAAATATCGTGAGTTAGAATGACTTGCAAGGGCATAAGAGAAGAGAGAAGGCGACATCCACGCGAAGCTATCGTTAGTTTCATGCGTTGCTTTGCTTATGTGTCTTCGCCTTTGACATTGCTATCTGTATCTGGGTCATTTAAGCGAAAGGGCTGAATTTATGCAGAGAATTTTGTGCAAGTTGATAAGATATTATGAAATGCCAATCTAACGCGTGCCGCCCACGTCGCGTCCATCTCTCGGAAACGCTTGACGAACATGTTTGTTAACAGTCACTATGAACTTATGAATCAATGAATGTTGCTGTTGAAGAACCGACCTTTTCAGATGACATAGCAGCACTTCACGAACAGGAAGCAGAAACACGAGCCGACAACAAACGACGAGGAGTTGTTATTCAGCATCGTGGCTGGTCTCTGGTAGACACTTTCCGCAGTGAAGACGACTATTCGACTTGTACGAACACACCGAGGAATTCTTTGTGAGTCTTGTCTCATCCGTGTACAGATATACCTTCGAGTCAGCCTCTGCATAAACGAAAACACGATCCGCCTTCGAGTCCACCAGCTATGCCCTTCATGTCCTCGGCCGTCGCACCTCCACCAGCACCGATGTCGCAGACTCTAGGGAAAGAGAAGGCAAACAATGTCTTTGTGGAAGATTCAGACAGTGAGGATGATACGGTACCACCACAGCAAGAAGCAAACCATAGTCAAGAACAACCACTCTCGGACGCTCAACAAGCCCCTGTCCTACCACCAACTGCACAATCGCAAAGTAGCCAGCAACCGCCAACCCAGAGTCAATCTCAGGATTTGGGCCTGTCGCTCTTTGCCAAACGTACCATTCACAATCCATTGATCTCGTCGAGCAAGACACCTACGACAACAACAGTCGCCATACGCACATCTTCTGGCAAATCCTTCTCGGTAAGAAAGAAGCAGAACGCCGAAGCTCTGTCAACAGAAAGACTAGCAGCTTCACGATCCGAAGTCGCCGAAGGAAGAGCTCAACGAAGTTATTATGGCATCGACATTCACAATCTGGTCAAGGAAGCCAAAGCTCAGCAAGTCATCGACCAAGCGGAAGCAGAAAGGAAAGCCGCCATGCCCTCGATAGAGCCTACTCTTCCTCTGGATCCCGCGCAAAAGAACCAACGCACATTGATGTGGACGGAAAAGTACAGAGCACGCAAGTTCACAGAGCTTGTTGGAGACGACCGTACACATCGATCAGTCATGCACTGGCTCAAGCGCTGGGACGAGATTGTCTTCCCGGGCTCGAGCAGAAAGCCCAAGCATCGCAAGAATGCTGAGAACGCTGAGCAGGAAAGACCGCATCGCAAAGTCTTGCTTCTTACTGGTCCTCCTGGTCTTGGAAAAACGACGCTTGCTCATGTATGTGCTAAACAAGCCGGCTACGAAGTCCAGGAAATCAATGCTAGTGATGAGAGGAGTAGAGACGTCGTCAAAGGCCGTATCAGGGATATGGTCGGTACGGAAAACGTCAGAGGTGTCGACCAAAAGACTGCTGCGGGCAAGGTACGCAAAGCTGGCCGTCCAGTATGTGTCATCGTCGATGAGGTCGACGGTGTCGTTGGTGGCAGTGGCGGTTCCGGTGAAGGAGGCTTTGTCAAAGCTCTACTTGATCTGGTCGCTCTAGACTCACGGAACTCGAACAAAACTCGATCACAACAGCCCTCGGGAAAGAAAAAGGGTGATAATTTCCGCTTGCTACGACCGCTGATTCTGATCTGTAACGATGTTTACCATCCTTCTCTTCGGCCGCTTCGACAAAGCACGGCTGCAGAGATTATTCATGTTCGCAAACCAGCTATCAACTCTGTCGTCTCCAGGATGCAATCTATCTTTGAAAAAGAGAATATTCCGTACGATGGCGATGGTGTCCGAAAGCTGTGCGAGGCATCTTGGGGCATGACAAACCGCAAAGAAGGTGGTTCGGGCAGCAGCACTGGCGAAGGCGACATACGCGGTATCTTGGTTGTTGGCGAATGGATTGCAGGCCGACTTCGAGCCACCCACGATCCACTCGCAAATTCCATGCAACGGCTGACACGCCGATGGATCGAGGCCAACATCCTAGCTGACCTCTCACACGGAGGTGGCTCAGCAAGAGGCGTGGGTCGAGGTGGGCCAAAAGAAGTAGTCGAGCGCGTCTTCAAAGAAGGCGCTGGCTTCTCCAAACCAACCATGCTAGCAGCTCCTTCCGCCACAACCGGCATGAAAGGTGTAGCAGAGTCAGGAAAACGACAAGCCATGGATCGCCTTCGCGAAATGGTAAACACATCCGGAGACATCGATCGCATCATGCTCGACTGCTTCTCTACATACCCAGATCAACCATATCAAGACGACAACTACCTCAGCAAACCCGATGCCGCATATGAATGGCTCAACTTCCACGACCAGCTTTCCTCTGCGGTGTTTAGTCACAGTGAGTGGGAATTGGCTACCTATCTCGCCCAACCTATACTTGCTTTCCACCATTTGTTTGCGACGCCCAATCGCTCCCACACCAATACAGCCAACAAGTGGAATGAACAGGAGGCCGCTGAGGACAATGAACCACCCACGCCCTTCTCTGGCCCCGGAGCCTCCTTCCAAGCCCACGAAGCTCAAAAGTCGAATCTCGAAATCTTGCAAACGCTACAGGCATCATTATCCTTGCCGTTGTTACGCATGTTCCCCAGTCCTACCTCCATGACTACCGAATTCATCCCTTGGCTGTCCCGCATGCTAAACCCAAATGTCTCACCAGTGGTCGTGCACAACTCAGGCACTTCAACAGCCAGCGTGCGCAGAGCAGCCGAGAAATTACTAGTCTCTCGCGCCGTAAACGCAATGGTGGCTTCAGGCATCCGATTCGACCGTATACGCCTCGATTCCGAGTCCTCCTCTCGCTCAGGGCCTCAAACCTGGGTATTCAGAATGGAACCTGCGATTGACGAACTCTCTGTTTTCGAAACCTTGGATACCAAAGCCGCGGGTTTGCAAACAGTAGATCGCACACGCTTTGCTGTTCGGCAAGTGCTGGATCAAGAATTCACTCTGTACTCTAAAAAATCAGCTGAAGCTGCTCGAGTCACGAGGGGAGGCGGTCACTTGGTTTCACTTACTGATGCTGTTGCTGGCGCTGCTGTGCCTTCGCTTCCCAACGAAGGTAGCAGAAAGCTAAAAAGAGATTTCTTTGGTAGGGTTGTTGCTGAAGAGACAGAAAAAGAAGGGGAGGCAGATGATGAAGCTGCAATTCAGAGGAAGAAAAAAGCAAAAATGGATGAAGGTGGTGACAAAGAGAGGGTGTGGGTTACTTTCCACGAAGGATATTCCAATGCTGTTAGGAAACCTGTGTCGCTTAAGGAGTTGTTGGAGGCTATGTAGATACATTCAGGGGGGCTTTTTGTTTCGAAAAAGAAAGTAGAAGGATGCAAAGATCATTTGTCTTTTGCGGAAATCGATGGTTCGTTACCATTGCCAAATTGCCATCTGTGTGTATATGGAGAAAACCCGAGTTTCACGTTTCCGTTTCGCAAAAGGTAAAATTGTTATAACGATTGTCTTGCTGTAACCTGATAGATGATAACGACCGACACCTTGATATTTCCTCCTGTTGACGAAAAAAAAAAAGCCACGCTCGTACACACTGGCATTTGTGTCCAAAACGAACTTAGACCATAGCAACCGAGATGCCCATATCAGAAAGGGCATGAGAGTAGAGAAAACAGGGATAGTCGGGTTCCCCATAAGTTGAATCAAAAAACGAATTCAATCAACGGGAGAAAACGGGTATGCGGGAAGGAGCGATGGATGCAAATACCTACAGAACCCATGCTATTGGCTTCAAGATCACCAGGTACGCTGATTTCCGAGTCCATCAAAGATCTGGACATCCATGGGGAAAAGGGCAATCACGATATATTCTCTGTGGCTACATTTGTGGTTGCAGGACTCCTTTGCATTTTTTGATAGAAGAAGAAACCAACAAAAGGAATTTTTTCAAGGAAAACAAGGGTATTTGATCTCGAAAACTCCAGCCTGCGCCTGTGCGAACCCATGAAAAAGCGTGTGCTGTAGGAAATACGAAGGGCCTGCACCATAAAACACACGAGAAGTTCCATCATACAACAGCATCGCACTGTTCACCTCCCTCGCTGAGATTGAGTGTCAGCCCAGCCAAACTCAAAATTGAACGTGGTCTTTCCATTCTCCAACGCGCTCCTCACATCCTGCTTGACAATCTCTTCGACATCAGCAAGTCTCTGCTCAACGGCATCTTCCATTTTAACCTGCAAGTCCAGCTTTTGGCTGTCAATGGCTTCGTTGAACTCTTTGCGCAAGTCGTCCACGAGGGTTTCCTCGAGATCGGTAACACGGGCGGCAAGAGCGTCGATGTTGTGTTGGAGGCCATTGCTTTCGTGGTCGAGGAATTCTTTGAGCTGGATAGGGGTAGAAGGGTTAGCATGACTTGCGCCCACTCCACGGCCACGGATGGGTGGGGTCGAAGTTGTCGAGATGCACAGTCGTATTCCGACAGCAGAGAGGTTCATAGAGAGCGAGTAAACCCTCGGCTCCCAGTTAAAGCTTCCTGGTGGCCGAAGAAACTGTGTATCTCGATAACCTCCCGTGGGACATACTCTTCCACATGGAGGGGAGGTAGAATTGGATACTGATGACTTCCTCCCAGGCCTCCAGCTTCGTGGTCAATACTGTGTAATGTGATGGGAAGGGCTATGGCAACTTCCTAATGTGGAGCGGGAGAAGTGGAAACACCATCAGTGAGCACATACCTGCTTGTTGCTGTCCTCGAGCTTTTCCTCCAATTCCACGCGCACATGCTCGATCTTTCTCCCAACCCTTTCCTCCAACTTCCAGCGGAATGGCCCTTGGTCCAACAGATCCATTTCCACTTTGTAGAGACGGCCCTCAAATTTTTTGTCGAAGATCTCGTCAAAATTTTCCTCGAATACTTCTTCGAACTTTTTCACGAAGAGTTCTTCGAACTTTTCCGCAAATCTTTCGTCAAATGTTTCTCCAAACATCATGAACTGGTCATGAATGGGATCTTCTACTGTGCTGGCCGGGGTGTGAGCTTCGTCAGGCAGGTCTGCTTCTGCTGCAATCACAGCTTCGTACTCGGGAGGGTCACTCTGTATCTCGGTGTCGACGACAGGGGCTTGCTGAGGTTGCTGTACTTGTTCACGCAGGGTTGTGAGCTCTGCTTGTAGAGCAGTGATCTGAGTTCCCTTGGTCAAGACCTCTGCTTGCAGAGTACTTATCTGAGCCCCTTGAGCCGAAAGTTTTGCTTGGAGAGACGCTAGCTGAGCCTCCTGAGCCTTCTGAGCGTCAAGTATCATCCTGATGGGGTTTTCAGCAGCATCCTCCGTCAACGCCTGTCGCTTGGAGGGGATTTGAAGCAAATCAGGAGACATCGATCGTCTTTTCCCATGGCCTCTGGAACTGTTTGAGAGCTTTGTGTCTGACGGACCGGGAAATTCATCCTTGCTGGCTCCTAGAGCCGTTGAGGGCCCACAAGAGGGCTGATTCGGATTCGAACTCCAAACTTGGTCGACTTGAGTGATCTTTCTGTATGAAGAATTCACATAGAGGTTGCTGAGCACGCCTTCTGGAGCTGGCTGTAGCAAACCCTCGGCCAGTGCGATGCAGAGGCTTGACAGACGCTCTCTACTGATGGCGCTCGACAACACATAGACGTTGAATGTTTCGCACTTCCCGATTCGTAGCAAGGCTTCCAAGTCTTCGCACGATGAACTCTTGTGTAGGACCGAGTCAGGCACAATAAGGTGTGCGTGACTTTTGAGAGCAAAGCGAAGTGTTGTGATGCCATCTGAGGACACGTTCGGTGCACGCTTCAGGAGAGCGTTCTCTATTTCAGGTGGAATAGCTTCACCGTTGTCGCAGATTTCCATGCTTTGGACATGACTAGCATCCAGAAAGAGATGGACAAAGACCTTCTTGGCATTACCGACCAATTGTACACGTGAGCGGAATTTGCAACTGAAAGTGTCTTTGTCGAGAACTACGTCCATGAGGCACTGATACGACGTTGCACCATCTTGAGGCTGTGCGCAGACTTGAACAAGCGCTTTAGATGCCACAATGGCCGAATCCATTGTATTCGGATGAAACTAAAAAAGAACCCTCGTCAGCCTGGAACAAGTACTAGAAACGATTACCAAAGTCAGTGAGAATTGAGAACCCCACGCATGGAAGCGTAGAACCCTCCCACCCGGGCTTTAAGAGCAGCCCTGACTCGCCAGAGATACGGATGCAAGGCGGACCAGCAAAGGCAATCGCGTCGAACGGTCGGATCATTGCACCCGCACAGCCCAGACTAGCTGGACTGCACACTGAAACCTGGTGTGGCCACGCTCAATGATGGGTGGTCAATAAAACCTACAGGCCTCACAAACACTCAAAGAGTGAAAATGGTGGCCTGCCCTCAACAACCACCACCTTGCTGGTCGAACGCGCAAGCGGCTCTGAAACAGACGTGACCTCAACCTACCCCATCCACCCAACCGGGCTTTGAGAGCAGCCCTGACTCGCCAGAGATACGGACACAAGGCAGACTAGCGGAGAACAGTAGTAACGCAGTCAGTATCCAGTCCCTACAAATCAGTCGGTGATCTGATCTGCGCGCTGAAACACCGCCTGTGGCGATGGCCAGCGACGGGACTGGCCCTAACAGACCCTTCTCTGTCTGCGAAGACCACCATCCTGCTAGTCAGCGCTCGATCGGCCCTGAAGCAAACCCCAACCTACCCCAACCACCCGACCGGGCTTCAAGAGCAACCCTGACTCGCCAGAGATACCGGTGCAAGGCGGACTAGCGAAGAGTGATCGTAACGAAGCCGGCATCCAGCCCCTACAGATCAGTCGGTGATCTGATCTGCTCGCTGAAACACCGCTTGTGGCGATGGCCAGCGACCGGCGACTGGCCCTACAGACCCTTGTCTGCCCGCGAAAACCACCACCTTGCTGGTCGAACGCGCAAGCGGCTCTGAAGTAGACGAGACCTCAACCTACCCCAACCACCCGACCAGGCTTCAAGAGCAACCCTGACTCGTCGGAGACTCGAATGCAAGGAGAACTACTCTTTCCAAAGCCACATCGCTAATGCCAGCTTCAGAGGTTGTAGCGAGAGCGGACCATCAAGGACGGGAGAATCGATAACCGGCATCCGTTTGCAGGCCCTACAGATCAGGTTACTGATCTGCTCGTTGAAGTCTGGTCTACGACGAGAATCAACGACCGGCAGCCACAAACGAACCCTACAGACCCCAGAAACACTCAGAGAGTGGGAATGGACTTGGAGATGATGGCCTGCCTTCTCAGTCTGCCGTACTGATGGTCGACGCTAGAGCAACTGTGAAGCTGTTTTTGTCGATGGAGCCTTTGAAAGAGCAGCCTTGACTCGAGAGGAATAGAAAGAAAGGGAGACATCACCTAGATAGTATGCGTATGAGCGACTGAGGTCGAGAGATGTAAGACAGATGGACAACTCACCAACTCAAGGTCGCAGATGGATGTTATAAGTCTGAAGTCGCGAAGGCAGCAGGCTTCAAAGTGTGGGCGCGTAGGATGCCAAGATCACGCGTCATTTTTCACGATTGGACAGGGTGCGCAGAAACCAACAACGAATGCATACTGGGAGGCAGTGCATTCGAGTGGTATTGGACCAGACAGCGTTTGCTGTCGCGAGTGATTTCAAGTTCTAGGTTGCGATGGCAGGAAGCGCTGGCGAGAGGGGCTGTGGCATGGCGCAAGTTGACAGGCGGGAGTCGGGCGTCGGGAGGTGGAGCAGAAAGTACCGAAAGCTTGTCACCCCTTCGATGATGACGGAGCCCACCATTTCAAGTTCCAACTGCTTTCATTCCCCCCTTTCAATCCGATCGCATCGTCTGTGGAATGTCATGATTCGTTTCCTTACCTCTCTCCAACCCTACTTAACGCTTGCTCCAACGCATGGGTTCGTGGTTTGAACAGGCGCCTCAGCAAGTTTATCGATATCTTCCACCAATCTTCTCGCGCGACTTTGCGTATGCCAACAACGCGCCCGTCGTACTTCGCATGGCCAGAGCTAACGTCAGCGACATAACCGCAAAGACCTTTGCCGAGTACGTTTCATCATACTGCACTGCTTGCGCTTGAGCTCTGTCCGCTTGTTTTCTGTTGGCCCAAATGCCTGACGAAGCTAAGACTTTGTGGAAAAGGCTCCTCTCTGGCCCGACCATCGACTTCTACATCGGTGAAGAGCGTCGGCACTGGTCGCTGCATCGCAACCTACTATGTCACCATTCGCCCTACTTCGAGTCCGAGTTCCTCGCCGACAAGACGTCCAAACCTTCACAAAGGTCAGAGCTTGAACTGCCTGACCAAGACCCTTCTGGCTTCGAGTTGCTTGTAAAATGGCTGTATCAGGGAACCTTGGACGACACGTCCGACATGACGGACGAGAAGAAATACGACTACTCGGTAGCCTGCCACAAGCTGTACCTGCTCTGCAACAAGTTCGACCTTCCAGTCTTGAGGAACGAGTCCATCGACCGATACAGGCAGGGCTTACTTGAAGCCCAGCTCGTGCCCGATGCCGAAGAGATCAACGAGATCTACCGCAGCTCTCCAGTCGGTTCGCCCTTCCGAAAGCTCATGGCTCAAATCGCCGCGCGACAGATCATGGATCCGGACAGCGACAAGGATGCTGAGAGTTACCGAAACTGCTTCAAAGACAATCCTGATTTCGCAGTCGACATGGTCAACGCGATCAAGGCTGGTACTGGAGGCATGCTGTTCGACGATCCGACGGACGGCGACGAGGCTGCATACCATGAGGACCCTACTATACGCCAGAACGGCAGCGGTAAAGGTACTTAGCCCCGAACCTCTCCTTACTCAGTGCCCACCTCCTTTCTGCCAACCTCCACGCCTCTGAACTCGAATAACAATGAGTTGAAGGTCCTGCATCGAAGTTGACGCCAAACCCTCCCAGACGACGAAGATCATCCTCTGCAGACGCGGGCGCGGAACGACTCTCTGATGAAGAACGAAGACACGAGTCCTCAGAACGAGAGTCTGGTCCTCCCACACCGCCAGACTCAACTCGACGAGACAACGGATACGGAGTCCGACGATTCAACGGAACCAGCAGAACCATTGCCAAGAGTCCGATCACAGGAGAAAGAGTCGAGCCACACAACGTCAACGGAGACGCAGAAAGCCCCTCACGAAAGAAACCAAAGAAGCTTGTCATACGTGGAGGCCCTCCGTCGCCGCAAAGATAGGGGACAGCTTGATTCGCGCGGCTTGTGGGACTACTGGCACAACATGGCGTCCATGGACGTCAAGTGACGATTTACGAATTATGGTTTTGACGGTGGATTTGACTGCATGCCTTTCTTTCTTCTTTTGTGCGAGATACCCAGTTCCACAAACATCTCTTATCACTATTTAATGATGCTTAATTTACTGTCTTTTCTCTCAGCTTGACTAAACCTTACCCCGCATTGTGTTTTGTCACCAGCCCCACTCAGATCTCGTGCCTGGCAGGATCAGATCGTGGTTTCTGTGCCTCCAAGTCATCAATCCTGTCGCACATCTCACACCGCTTGTTCATAGCACTCGTACATTGTTATCAGCAGTGGACAATCACCTTGATCGAGTCCTACGAAAGGGGTAGGTGTGTTTCTAAGCAATGATATGCTTAACACCGAGTGCCGAAACTTTACACCCGCAGCGACATCATGGAAGCTTCGATGAACCGTGAGTGGGGCAAATGACCAACGTATCCCTAGCTCAAGAGGTCTGGAAGGGGTATATAAACTGCTGTGAGGAATTGTTCCAATTGAGTTTCCTCCCTCAATTGTTTTCTATCATCAATCGCTCTCACAGACATGTCTCTCAAGCCTATTCTCATCCACGGCCACGCTGGTGGTCCCAACCCATGGAAGGTTGTCCTGCTCATGAAGGAGCTCGGTCTCTCCTACGAGCACAAGCTCTGGGACTTTGCCGACCTCAAGAAGCCCGAGTACGAGAAGCTCTGTGTCAACGGAAGAACACCTACCATCGAGGACCCCAACACTGGCATCACCCTCTGGGAGTCTGGTGCCATTGTCGAGTACTTGGTCGAGGAGTATGACAAGGAGAACAAGTTCACATACACTTCCACCCCTGAGAAGTACCTGTTGAAGCAATGGTAAGTCACAATTGATGTATCAGTTTAGATAAACTCGACTAACATCCTCATCAGGCTCCACTTCCAAGTCTCCGGACAGGGCCCTTACTTCGGCCAGCGCGTCTGGTTCACCAACTACCATCCTGAGAAGATCGAATCGGCAGTCGAGAGATACGGCAACGAGATCAAGCGTGTGCTCACAGTCTTGGACAAGCACCTCAAAGAGTCGGGCACCCAATACCTTGTCGGTGACAAGTACACCTACGCAGACCTGTCTTTCGTTCCTTGGAACATGCTTCTGCCCTTCATCTTCGGAGACAAGAGCGATGCTTTCCACGCCGAGATCGAGAAGGATCTGCCTTCCTTCTGGGCATGGTGGCAGAGAATCCTGAACCGTCCTGCTACCCAGGAGATGAAGAAGGAAAGAGAGGCCAACTTCCACTAAGGTGTTCAATCACAGAGGACGAACACCCTAGCTAAGATATGAAAGCTACTTTACCATAAATATACCCCAATTAGCTTCATCTTGTTCAACGTTGTGTCTTGTGAAATATGCTATTATTGCTCCGCGGACAACGTATCCTGTACTCACATACTTATTGGGATGCCGATCTCGGGTCTCTTCCCGTTCAGCTGCGGTATTTCCCCAGCTTCAGGATGCGCCGCAAACCGTCGCAATGACTGCACTGCCTTCTCAGCCCTGGTGCTCATGTCAGTGGTATACTTTCAGATGTATCTGTTCCGACCGAGGCCAGACAACATTAGGTTTGTTAGTGGGTTGCTTGATTCAACGACATGATAGCCGGCTCGGAGGATGTTGGGAAAAATTGGCTTGGCTTTTTTCGCTCTCCAGACCATGACATCCTCGGTCGCCCCGGATGTCCTCGACAAGTCGTGTTCTTCCTCTATTCCCGGGGCTATTCAGGCACTTATAATATCAGATTATTCCCACCAAGAAGCAGGTTTCGAAGCACGCAGATCAATCCGTCTTCCCCATTCTCATCCCACAAGAATACGCAATAGCGCGGGGTCGAGGCAGAGAACCCACGACTTGTTCCCAGCCCGCTGAACACGGCAGGAACCCGAGTCGACGAGAATGTCCGGGTTACCTGTTTCTGAATCGTCGGTCTTTGCATCACATCAGCCTCCTCAACTTCCGCCAGTGCAACAGTTTGCTCAACAATCGCCATACCATGCTGCGACTTATGGATCTGTACCTGTGACGCCTATCAGCGCATTTGCGCCACCGCGAACGAATAGTATCAGCCAGTCGCCTGCTCAGGACTCACGAACAGACACGCCCGATGGCGAGCGCGCGAAGCCTAAGCAGAAGCGCAATAAGCCTACGTTGAGCTGCGAGGAATGTGTGGAACGCAAGACCAAGGTTAGTATTTCTTTCGTCTTTCCTCCACTTCCTTTCACTGCGACTCGTTTCTCATGGTCCTGAGAATTCAACATCTGCTTGGCTTGCGAAACTTGGCTATGAGCAACATGTACTAACGTACCTCACAGTGCGACCGAGGACGTCCGGGGTGCTTGGCTTGCCTCAAACGGCAATCGACTTGTAGATACACCCACGTTGCCAACTTGATTGCTGATGCAAGGTACGTAGATGTACCATGAGTTGAGAGTGATCGAAGATGCTAACATCGACCAAAGCCAAAAAGATAATGGCGTCGACAAGCAAAGGCATATGGTGAAACCTCCGCCAGCCAAGATCCGGAAACTCGACGGCTCTTTCGATGGCTCTTCGTCCTCACCAACAAGTGCTTCTGGCATGAAGCAAATAAGAACTGACCTGTTCTCTAAATTCCATCATCGTTCACCTCGCGAAACTTCTGTCGGTTTTGGTTCGCCGTTTTTGCAATCACAGGTTCCATTTTCCAAACAGACACCATCCAACATCTTCGGGATTGGATCTTCACATCCTTTCACAAATTACTGGACCTGTCAAGGCGGACTACCCGAGGTCCTTGCAGTACTTCCGAGCAAGCAACAGGCTGATATTCTGATCGCAAAGTACTTTGAGTGCGTGGCTCCTGTGTATCCGTTCCTACATCGACGAACTTTCTACGTGGCATACGAGCGCTTTTGGGCCCTTCCGGAAAGAGAACGTGAGACCGCGGATGCTGATCTGATCGCTCTACACTTTGCGCTATATGCTATGGGTACACAGTTCATAGACCTTGCAAGTTATGATGCGAAAAGTTCGAGCGCCGAGTTTTTGGGTGAGTTTGACCGTTGACCATAATTCAGGACAGCCTGCTGACACAGCAACAGCCTCTGCTGCTAACCAAGCACTCCGGATCTACTCTTATCTGAACAGATCATCTCTCAGAGCTCTGGGTGCTCAGATCTTGTTGTGCTACTTCTTGATGAACGATAACCACGCATCGGATGCATATGCCTGGTCCGGAATCATCGTACGACAAGCCTACGCTCTCCGCCTCCACCGCGACCCGGACATCATTCTCCCCAACATCTCACCCGTAGAAAAGCACACCCGACGCAGATTCTGGCAAGCCATCCTCTACCAAGACACCTTCCTAACCGTACTCCTCAAACTCCCACCAACAGCAACCCACAGCGACGTCTCCATCGACTCCCTCGCCAACGAAACAGAACTCGAAGCCCAAGACTCGACTCGCTACACGGGCAGCAGCGCCCGCATCGAAAACCTCATGAGCATCTCCGTCATCGCACCACCCCAAGACACGCCCAAACAACCCGAACCCCCCATCCTACCCCACCAACGCATCACCGAAGACGTGGACAAAGCAGACGTGCTATACATAAAATGTCTCTGGCGCCTCGCCCTCAAAGTGCAAGAAAACCTGTGCTCGCCAATCTCCCTCTCCATTCCCATAGCCAAAACACCGCGCGCAAAAACCTCTCTCGCAAACTCCTTTCGCGAGATTTGGAAAGCTGCTCCGAGTTTTCTTACCACTTCTGACTATGAAACGCTAAGGCAAATGTCTCTGCATAGTGGCAGAGCGGTGCGTCAGAACCTGTTCTTCACCAGTAACTTTTATCACTGTTTGATGATTATTCAAGCTTTTGAAGATGCGGAAGTGGGTGTGGAGTTGAATTTCAGGGGTGCTTTGGAGGCTGCCCACGAAGCTATTTGGGCATACTTTAAGCTCAATGACTTTTTCGAGGGTGATGCGGGCGTGTGGTGGGCTTTCCAACATCGGGCTTTTGAGGAAGCTGTAAGTTGTTTCTTTCTCTCTTTCTCCTCCATTTCCAAATCTAAATATCTCGCGGGACATTGGCTAACTTTGTATCAAAACAGCTCACCATGACCGATCTACTGGCCACTCTACCAGCCAACGAAGCAAATTCCAAGGATCAGCTGTATACAAAGTGCAAGGAGGCCGTAAGGAGAATGATTGATTTGTTGCAAAGGCAAGGAGG
>Ga0058697_10000412_pt1 | contig 19193 bp, 23 predicted proteins | sample AgamicAsMae_FD_66619 | JGI IMG/M metagenome (GOLD analysis project Ga0058697, IMG submission 66619) | Agave microbial communities from Guanajuato, Mexico - As.Ma.e | ecosystem: Host-associated > Plants > Phyllosphere > Phylloplane/Leaf | place: Guanajuato, Mexico | collected 2012-06-04
GAGCTATGGTACAGTCACACTGCAAGTCTCGGAACATTGATAGTATCGGTCTGGCAGTGCAGACACTATGTCTGATCTTGCTTCTCGGCAATGCAGCTGTCTTGATCGTGACCTATGCGCTCCCACAGTTACGCGACCGCCTAAGCATCGTCCTCAGAACTCAGTTCTTCGTACATCAACATATGATTGGAGTTGAAACCTCATACGTACAGTAATAAAGCAGAAGATGTTAATGATCAACAGTGTCATTCGATCTGCTTTCATCTGACGAAACCTACAGCATGTACTCAAATTCACCCATACCAACATTGGAGTCCCCCACTAGCGGTTTGTCCGCATCGTCAGCTTGCGACAAACTTCGAGTTGCACGCAAGGACTTGTTTGCCCTGGCAAGAAGAAGTCTCAGCACTGTAGCCAAGAATACCACCAACGCCATGAAGCCGGCGCACAGAGCATGCCCTTTCGTATAATTCGGCTTATCAGAGTCAGGGTAGAGTCGTACGCCCACCTATACAAACGAGAGTCAAAGCTATGGTTACGAGGTTTGGGCGGGGGTACTTGACTCACGAGAGGACCTAGTTGGCCTATAACGTTCAGCAGAGCAACATTGCTGCCACGTCCTTCTTCACTTTGCTGGTTATTGACTGTCCAAACAATAACGGTTGTGACGGCGCTGAAGAAACCAGCGGTTATGGGGTAGATACACAGGTATTGGGCCGTCGATGACAGATGCAATGTTGGAGCAAGCGCAAGCAACATGTAACCCAACAGCGCAAGGCTCGCATGGACGATGATGGGTATCGAACGAGACTGTAGTCGGTCAGAAACTACTGAGGTGAGAAGCACAACCACAAAGGCGAAAAGGTGTGGTGGTGCGGCCAAACCCTGAGCTTTTGTGGCCGAGTAACCCATACTATCATTTCGTCAGCCGATATTCGAGTGTGACATTTGGCACGCCTACTTCTGTATGATGATCGGTGCAAATACTGGCATCGATGAAAAGGCAACGTTGAGGGAGAAGAAGCAGCCGGCGGTCATATAACTCTTTGGATCGCAGAGAGTATTGCGGACGGCAGACCAGTCAAATCTTCTCGCCTTCGATGTACCCAGAGTATGCGTTTGAGTTACGCTCGTTTGCTTTCTCAATCGCAGGGTTGCTATTCTTCGCTCTCTAGCTGACAGCCACGGTGCAGTCGAAGGTGAGTCTGGAATCACCCACCAAGCCCACGCAGCGACAACTATGCTTGGGAAGCCTTCTATGATGAAAAGAAGCCTCCAGCTTTCAATGACAGTGTTCTTGCCGAACTTGACAATAGCATAGGCCAAGGTGCTTGCAAAGCTGCTGGCCAGAGGTGCAGCAGAGATGAAAATGCCAGTCCTAGTGGCGAGTTCGTTTCTCTTGAAGAAGAAGGACAGATAGAAAGGTACTCCTGGACCAAATGCCGCTTCAGAGACTCCTAGTAGTATTCGTAGGATCAGCATAGAGCCAAATCCCGTGGTGACACTCTGTAAAGACGCGAGACATCCCCATGCTAAAACACATAACGATATGTAAGCGTGTGGTGGAAAGATCTTATATCTACAGTCCCGTCGTCAGTACGTTGATGCTGTCAAACATTTGAGAGCATCAAAATTTGGTTGAGGGAACAACCCTGCCGTGCTTTGAGAGATCCTTGTCTTGGATGGTACGACCACTTTGAGACGAGCATGCAGGAAATAAACTTACAGTAGTGTCATCCATTCGAAACAGATGTAAGAGATGTAGAATCCAGTCAGTAGCCATTGGAATTGCTCCGGGTTGAGTTCTAAGCTTTTCGACATGCCCGCCACTCTGGCATTGCCAATGTCTACGCCGTCAGTTCTGGATCCTAACATTTGGAAGGTGGGTTGAAATACTTGACCTATCGAGGAACGAGAGCATGTACAAAAATGCTAGGAACAATACTAGGCGGGTGTCCAGTTTCCTGAGGAGGGACTTCTCTTCGTCTGGCGTATACAGCTCAAATGACTCTACACTGGAGCGGTCGTCCTCGTGGTCATTATCGTCGCGATCGCGTGGCTGATATAGAGATTGCGAGGGATATTGGTGACCCAGGTCGCTCAATGATATATCCTCCGGATGCTCTGCCTGACTCTCTTGCTGATCATGGTATTCTCCAAGGGCTGACCCCTTTGTTGTCATTATGTGCGGCAGCGAGTGTCCTGTTCGTGATCCTATATTGTCGTATGCGTAGATGAGTAATTATTCGCAACTATAACTTGTCATGACAGTAGAGTTGTATCCTTTCTCAAAACGAGTACTTGTGTTTCCGCAGGGTGTTCTTGACCCACGTACTCATTCATACATCTCGGGGGTGCGGGCGCGGGCTTCAGCCCCTAGCTAGCCTTCAACGTTATAGCACAAAAATCACTCAAGACCGGAAAATTGTTATTGAACATTTCAATCGTTGCATGAATCATAATGCTTATCTAATCGACGATATAGGGTTTCCCACTCGAACCAAACAGAATGTGCGGCTTTCTTTCAGCCACGTCAAGAATGGTTTGCGCAAAGACCGAGTTCGCCCATGCAAACCAGCTGCCTAAAGATGCGGTCAGTAAGTTTTGTAGGTAATTGGTGATCAGAGCACTCACGAGTATAATCTCTCCCGCGCTCAACGTGTATACTTTCGTGTATCAGGCCTAGGTGACTGACACGTTTGACGGCAGCAAGAGCGTCTTGGATCTCCTCGTCATCGTCCGAAGTCATTGCTTGTACTAGCAGACTCATGGGCCAAGCATTCTGAAGCCCTATATGTGGACCACCAATTCCCTTGAACGCCCTACCAGAGAGGTAGTACGGATTTCCGTTCTTCTCTAGTATCATTCGGCGGGTGTTCTGGTACGTCTTATCGTCTCTTGACACAAAGCCTAGTAGTGGAAGGGCAAGCAATGAGGGCAAATTGGCATCGTCCATTATGATGGAAGAACCATAGCCATCGACTTCGAACGCAAACACCGAGCCGTACTTCTTGTGCGATACGACACCATGCTCCCAGACACCTTCCTCAATCAGTGCACCGCGCGTTCTCAAATCAGCGGCAAGTTTGACTTTGCCAACCTTGGACAGCATGGCCGATGCTCGCTTCAGCTCGACAGCCATCATTGCGTTAGCTGGTATGAAGAATCCGAGGATGGTAGCATCGTCGCTTGGCCGGAATGCACTTCTGATGAGGCCAGTTCCGTTGTTCAAAGGATTACCGTTGCCAGACAAGCTGAGGGTCTCGGTGCCTGCGTCTGTACGCCGTCGGAAGGTGTATTCGTTATGCTGAAAAGCACCAGTCTGGGGGTCAAATGTAGGCTTCGCCTGCTCGTCGAGCAGTCCAAGCAGAGTTTCCAAAGCAGCATACCATCTCGAGGTCAAGAACTCAGTGGATCCTGTGTGGTTGTAGAACTGGTTGGACAAAGACAGGAAATGCGCAACCGAATCCAGCTCATATTTGCATTCAAAGACATTAGAAGGCTCATATGCCGGATGGACGACATCTTCCTGGCCATTATTCGATGGGGTCAGGCGACTCGGTGGAGGTGGTTGAAAAGCGTTGCAGTATGGAGATTCAATGACATACTCGGCTTGAGTGTTGATTGCGCCCAGTATCAGCATCTCTATGGCCTTGTCTTTCTTGGCCAGCTTTTGATACTGGGCCAGTTGGTTTGTCGAATCTCGCAGCCACTCTGCATTGATGTCTCCCGTGACGATGAAACTCTGAGGCCCTTCCCAGGCACCATCACTGCTCTTGTAGGTTGACTTCTCGGTGCCGTCGACGTGCCATCGGACGGTGGTATCCAACGTGTTGGGGAAGGCGTTCTCGAATATCCTAGCCAGATCCTTGTCTATTATCATCTCATTCATGTCGTCAATGATGTGTTCGACCAAGTCTGATTCAAATGTTCGACAGAGGGCAGCTGGGCGCTGGAAGGGAAGTGACATGGGGCCATCGGAGAAAGGTGGACTGCTAGAGTGTCAGTAACAGTGTGGAGCAGGTCATGGATGAACGTACTGTGAGAATCTTGCATAGTGCTCATATGCCGGGCATGCTGCGAGTATCCTTGCTCTCTCGTGAGCACTCTTGAGGGGCTTCTGAGGGTCCTTTGCATGCGCCTTCTGTCCTGTAGCGAGGCAAATGCTTCCCAGTGCCAGAACAACAAAAGACGACAACATCGCGTCGACAAGACTTGTAGCGTGACTGGAGCGCGTAGCGGGATCTCGCGTTCTGCAGGCACCAGGTCAAGAATCTCAGATCAAACACTCATTCTCAGACGTCTTCGCGTGGTTGGCGACAGGAGGACTGGGTCGTGCTTGCTGTCGGACCTTCGCTACATCGTCAGTATCGCGTCGCTCAAACGCCGCGGCCCAGCAATCAGCGTCACCTGCCCTTGACTTGGCCCATGATTCATACCTACTCTATTCTGAATATTCATCATGCATGGAACGTTATTCATTACTATAGTACATAGGGTCTACATGTCCGACTGATGCCGCCGTATCTATTTGTACATTATTCTTCGCGCTTTTGTTGTCTTTCAACTTCCGAGCTGGTCGTTGCCTGCTCGTGCGCCAGGTTGACCTCGTCCAACTCCGAAATACTCGATTCAACATTCAGGTCGTGGTCATCCTCCACATGCTCTGCTGGGCTTGGCCTTGTTTGCGCTTCGTTATCGTTTGCTGTGCGAGGACTCAAGTCCTCCGCCACGTCCAAGTCCGCACTCTGTACCTGGCTCGCCGAACCATCTTCATTCGCAGTCCATTCGGCAGCGTCCATGATTGAGATGTCAGTCTCTCCTGAAAATCGGTCGCCTCCAGCAGTGACACTTGTCTGTTGCTCAAGCTCTGTGACTGCTTCGTCACCGTGTTCCTCGTCAGTCAGCATCGACTCTCTTCGAGACTCTGCCATCAACGATTTCTCACGTGCTACCTTGATCTTCCTTCTCTGGCTCTCGGTGAAAGAGAATTGGTGAAGAACATGTTCAATCTTTTCTTCCACGAGCGCCTTGACATGGAAAGCCAAGGGGCGCGTGGTGAAGATTCCGGCGAACCTGTAACTTAGCCACAGATATGAAACAACAGCCTTGTGCAATTGTTCAAGTTGGCGGAGATAATCTCGACTCGGAGTCATTTCCAGTTCTAGAACCTCAAGAGGCATCTCTTCAAGTTCGTAAAGAGCACCGCCACCTTGCTGTTCTATACATCGTGCCAGAGCCGGGATAAGTTTGCTGACCAGTTCTTTGTCAGACTTGGATGCTGGACAAGCGCACAGAATGTTTCGATCCGTGACTGTCAATCCTTGAATTGGTTCGATCAAATCAGCAATCCAGAGTTGGTCTCTCAGGCCACAGAGATGAAACCTTGAGTGCATCTGAGAGAGCTCATGTAGTCGCATGAGGATGTACGAAAATGGTGTATCAGGAGGGAAATATGAAGCGAAGCGTTCGACAATGGGTGCAGGAGGAAGAATACCTGCAGAGCGAATCGGCTCAGGATCCTCCTTCATCGCTTTGGCGATGACAGGGAAATCAAAGTCCTCCAACGTTGTCACAAGGCCTAACGTCGAGTCCTCAGATTTTGCAGATTCTTCCTTGGTGGTAGGAGTTTGTGGTAAAGAGTCGCCGTCAGATACTGACATGACCTGTGGAGACGCTTCAACGGATGCCGCAGCGTTGACAGGTACTTCTGTGATGGTCTCCTTTCCAGGTTTCGAGTCTGCCTTTGCCTCTGCAAGAGCTTGGGCGACAGCATCCTCGGAAGCTTTATTTGCCTGGTAAGCACTCTTGTAACGGCCAGCTCGCCCAGCGATCTGTTTGATGTCCGGGGTGACCAAAGTTCTTTGACGGAATCCATCGAATTTGGCCGATGCCTCGAAAATGACTCGCTTGATGCTCAGATTGAGACCCATACCGATAGCATCACTAGCAACAAGAAAGTCGTAATCGTTGTCGGGGTCGTTGAAGAGACGTGCTTGTTGAGCTCTGGTCTCGGGCGGCAAGCTGCCGTACACAGTGGCTACCTTTCTTCCCGTTGACTGCTCAATCTGCTTTCGAAGCGCGTGAATGCCCATTACGCTGAAACTCACTATACAATCGCCCTTTCGCAACTTCTTAAGGTTGCCCTGCAAACTTTTGTCTGCCATCTGCAGAGGACTCAGACGCTCGTATTCGTGGACGATCAGCTTCTCACCAAGCGAGGCGCAGAGTTCACGTATCAGGGGAACGGTTCGGGTCTCACCGCACAGGTGAACTTCGCGAGCCTTGACACCCAGTACAGCCTGAGTCCAAGCCCAGCCGCGATCGGCGTTACCTATCATCTGGATCTCGTCTATGACGGCAACATCGACATCCTGGTTGAGAGGCATCATCTCGACAGTGCAGCTGGTTATGCTGGCAGTCAGGGAATCATCATCGGGGGCACGCTTTTCTTCACCGGTGATCAACATGCACTGCTTGCCCTTTGCGTTGAGTCTTGTATAGACTTCATGAGCAAGCAGACGTAGAGGGCCGGCATAGACACCAGTTTCGGCCTGTTCTAGACGTTGTAGTGCATGATATGTCTTGCCAGAGTTTGTAGGGCCAACATGGAGGTGGATGGTTCGGGGCATGGTGCGAGTGGCGGGATACCATTCTGTGGGATAACGGAGATCGGCAAGAGCCTTTTGGTTGCGAATGTCGGAGGCAGTGAAGCGAGCGGAAGTGACGTGGTTGTAAAAGGCATATTTGATGCGATCGTGCAGGCCATTGAGGCCTCTTTCGAACCAGGCATCACGCAGGGCTTGGTGTTGATTTCTTCTGGCGACGACGGCGGGATTGATAGAGATGGAGTCGTTACGAGAGGTGACTGCCTCAGCAAAGGCCGACCAAGTGTCTCTGAAGCTGCCTTCGGCGTCGAGTTTCTGACCTATTGGGGTCGAGTGCAACTCAAGCTTGAGGGTAGCGAGCTGGTCTTTCAAGACGTCCCCGAACTTTTGTTTCTTGTTGTCGCCGCCATGTTTGCGGATGAGAGGACGCTTGCCGTTGGGGCCGGCAGTATCTCTCCTGTTGGAGGAGAAGTCTTTGTTTGCGTGGCGAGTGAAAGAGTATTCCTTGGGAGCGTGGCGGGTGGAGGAGAAGGCGCGACGGAGAATCGGATGGCAGAGGCGCAAGGAGGCCGAGGTCGAGGAACAGGAAAGCGGTCTGCCTGATTGGCGAGTCAATGCAAGCATCACCTCGCACTGGCACTTGGTATGCGACAAAAGGGACGGTGGATTTAGGGCGGGTGCGAATGCAAGAGTTGGATGGCGGAAAAAAGATAATCGGCAGGCACGACCCTGGAGTACCAACCGGCATGACGCTCAGCTTGGCGTGTCGAACCACTCGAATCTCCGCTTGAGACCGAGTCTCGCGCATGAGCATCAAGTTCGAGACCATTTGTTTACACTCGACTGCTCCCTGAGCATATATACTCTTTGGGACACCCTCCGGAGACATCAACTCTTCCCAGCATGGGCGTCTCCATCATAGACGCCCAGCGCGACAGTAAGTTCGAGTCGGCCATGTTGAACTGCTGTCCCCGCCCTGACTCTCTGCCATAGTCATCCTAAATGTGATACGTTCTACCACTCAGGGCCAAGTACGCTCTCACAACCTTCGCAACCCAATCTGCCTATCCGACTAATCTCTACTTTGCAGTGGAAAGTCCTGGTCCTCGATGACACCAGCAAGAAGCTGCTCGACAATGTCCTGCACCCTGACGACATTCTAAACGAGAGCATTACCAGTATGCCTTCCCCTGACATGCTCCTCCCACACCGAGTCTATGGAACGTGTCCTGACGAACACTCTCCCCAGACATTGAGAAGATCGAGGACCGTCGGCCGAAGAACCCTGATGTCGACGCCATCTACCTGATCACCCCTCAAACTCATATCGTCGACTGTGTCATGGCCGACCTCGACCGCCGACGCTACAGGAAGACCAACCTGATTTGGACCTCATTGCTACCCCCTCAGATGAAAGAGCGTCTCGACAAGTCTTCGGTTGCCCGTGAACAAATCACCATCTTCCGTGTTCTCAACATCGACTTCTTCCCTCGCGAATCACATCTCGTCACCTTCCGAGACCCATGGAGTTTCCCTATACTCTTCCACCCTGCCTGCAACAACCTCATTCGCCAGCATATGGAAGACCTAGCCCAGAAGATAGTCGGCGTCTGTGTGGCTCTAGGCGAGTTCCCGGACATCAGGTATTACCGCCCGCGCACTCCTACTCATGAGGCCAGTGTGCTCTGCTCTCACCTTGCCCGCTTTGTTCAGGAGGAGCTCAATCTGTACGCCAATTTTCACAAAGACTTTCCTCCTCCAAGTAATCGTCCCCGCGCAACGTTGTACATCACCGATAGATCCATGGACGTCTTTGCGCCTTTGCTCCATGAGTTCACTTACCAAGCCATGGCTCATGATCTGCTACCAATCCGTGAAGGAGACAAGATCACATACAAGACGGTTGTCAACCAAGGAACTCCTAAGCAGGAGGAAAAGGATTACGAAATCTCCGAAAAGGATCGCATTTGGGTTGAGAACCGCCATCTTCATATGAAAGACACTATCGAGAAGCTCATGGGTGACTTTCAAAAATTCATCGACGAGAATCCTCATTTCACAAAAGAAAGCGATCCGAGCGGCATGAATGGTCTTAATACTATCAAGGACATGCTAGCTGGTCTTCCACAGTTCGAAGAGATGAAAGGAGCATATTCTCTGCATCTTGGTATGGCTCAGGAGTGTATGGATTTATTCCAGCGTCACAAGCTTCCGGACATGGCCTCGGTCGAGCAGGTACGTACGACGACTCTGACAAATGTATCTTCTCTGACTCGATCAACAGATTCTGGCTACCGGCCTTGACGAAGATTATAGAAAGCCCAAGCACGTGACAGATCAGGTTGTACGCACTCTGGACGACGATGCGATCGTGATGCCTGACAGACTCCGGTTGATCGCACTTTACCTCATCTACAAAGATGGATTACTTCCCGCAGATCTTGTCAAGCTCTTGCTTCATGCTCAGCTCCCCCCTCAACACGCCGAAATGTTGCACAACCTTGAGCTTCTTGGAGTCCGCACATCAAGAAACCTGAAAGACTCACGTCCACCGCCGATTCCTCTCTTCCCCCAGAAGCCGCCGCCGACCCTGGTACAAGAAGAGTATGCTCTGAGTCGCTTTGAGACAGGCCTCCAACGGCTTCTGGATAATCATACGACCAACACTGTTGATGCTACTGTATTTCCATACATCAAGCCACCGATCGATATGGGCGACAATGATGTTGGCCCTGCACCTACTTCGTTGCGCTCAGCCAAACCGACTTGGGCCAAGGCAAAATCATCGACCACAGAGCCTCGGCAAAGGGTGTTGGTTTTCATGGCCGGAGGCGCAACATATTCGGAAAGTCGGGTGTGTTACGATATGACGCGGCAAAGCAACAAGGAGGTGTTTCTGTTGACTAGCCATATGCTTACACCAGCCTTCTTCTTGCGTCAGGTAGGAGATCTGGGTACAGACAAACGCAAACTAGGCATACCGGCCGAGCAGCCACCCAAGCAGGCGCCGGCTCATTTGTTCGAGCGAGACGAACCAGCACCGGCACCACGACCAGTACAGGCGCCGCCAAAACCTGTTGCTCCAGCTCAAGCGCCCACGCAGGCCATGGGCAACATGAATCTTGGTTCGAAGCAGTCCAACGGCGCGGCATCAGCAGCACCGGAGCAGAGCGCATCAAAGCTGCAAAAGGATCCGGAAAAGAAGAAGCGTCATTTCTTTTCAAGCAAGAGAGGATAGTAAAGAACAGAGTTCGGCATGGTTAGCGTAGCATCATAAGGCGTTTGTCGGGGCACTATGTCGATATTACATGACGGGGCTCAGATTCTTGTAGATTTTGCAAAGATCAGGTAGGTAGACAGAAGCGCTGGCGCTGAATAGCAATACGATATGGATACAGCGAGAGCGTAGGCGGAAGGGACGAGTGAGGTGCACAGACGGGAGACGGGCCGGCGCGTACAGCAGCTGCAGGTGCCAGGAACCCTGATGGCGACAACGGAATCATGTGATGTAATGCTATTAGCTATCGAAGCGTCTCAGTCTTCCTCACTCTCAACACACGCACTCTGATCAGCAGGGTGAAGAAGTAAAGCGAAACATGGCGTCCACTCAGCAAGCAAAGGCGGACGCTCCAGCCGCAACAAAGTCGTTCGTCCCGCTAGGTCAGAGAGACGGTCGAGTATGCAGAGGCTTGGTAGCTGACGCTGAGCAGAGAACAACCCCGAGGTCATGAGCTCGCTGCTCCACAACCTCGGTCTCTCATCCCAGCTCGCCTTCCACGACGTCTTCAGTATCGACGAGCCCGAACTGCTTGCCTTTGTGCCCCGCCCGGCATGTGCTCTCCTCATGGTCTTCCCCATCAACAATACCTACGAGTCTTTCCGCCTCAGCGAAGACGAGAACAAGCCAGAGTACGAGGGCTGCGGCCCCGACGAACCCGTCGTATGGTACAAGCAGACCATCAGCAACGCTTGCGGTCTCATCGGCGTCCTGCACGCTGCGAGCAATGGCCCCGCCCGCGACTTTGTCACTCCCGACTCGCCTCTAGCGAACCTCCTTCATGACGCCATCAACCTGAAGCCTGCCCAACGCGCCGATCTGTTGTACGAGTCGCAGGCTCTTGAAAATGCTCATCAAGCTGCCGCCTCCGGTGGTGACACATCTGCTCCCGCAGCAGATGACGACATTGATTTGCACTACGTTTGCTTTGTCAAGTCGGCCAACAACCACCTCTGGGAGATGGATGGTCGTCGCAAGGGTCCCTTGGACAGAGGTGTCTTGTCTGCTGACGAAGACGTCCTGTGCGACAAGGCTCTCGACATGGGTGTTCGTAGCTTCCTTCAGCGAGAGTCCGAAGCTGGAGGTGGTGACTTGCGCTTCAGTCTTGTTGCCCTCTCCCAGTCGCTGGACTGAAGCACCATCGGGAATTCCGGATACAAGAACAGGCAAGCCTCATGGTCTTGACTTCCACCACAACGGTCACCACGTGTCTGTGGATCTAGCCCCTTGCTTCCCGTCCTTGAGGTATGTAGACTAGTGTTGCGACCGGCACAAACGGTTCGAGCCCTAATCCAACAATGACAAGAACACATTCCTCTGTACCGCGCCAGGCATGCAGCGGAACGCGGACAGACGGAACAGCAGAATAAATGCCGAAACTCCGTCTAGAACAGCCTGAAGTATGCTATGAGATGATGCTTTAGCTCCCTATAAGGTTGCTTTCAGCAAATCCTCTTTCTCCTTCGCTCTCCCTGGCCCCCTTTCTGGCTTTGTCTTGCACAGTCTGCAAACGGGGTCCTGTGTGCACCACTTGGATAGTAGAAAAATTCTCCATGTTGATGAATACAAGATGCGTCCCGGCCCGTTTCCCTAGCAAAAATCACAAGATTGCTTAGTTCGTCTCTCGTTTCTTCTTTGTCGCTCGTCTCATCAACGTCTTCTTACATTCGCATGTTGATGCGAGTCAGGGTAGATCCGTCATTAAGCGTATCTAGAACAGGAACCGGATCGTCTAGATGTACTTTTTGGGTCATTTTATTATTGAACGTTGGGTGCCGTTGAGACTGTAGCGAATTCGACGATAGCAACTCACAGTTTGGTCCAAACAGTCTTGATCGGCAGAACCATCTAGGAAACAGAAAATGGACTTGGCAACGGCCACTGGAGATGACTTCAGTCAACTCAGACAATCACTCTCGAGCGGGCGCATTCTCTCTGACCTCGCTCCATCTTTTATACAGCACTTCTCCCATGCCCCGCGCGGTGGACCGCTGTTCATCAGTCCGGAGCGACGTGCATACACCATGGGTCTCGGCGGTCACCTTTTGGACCCCTCTACGATTATATCGCCAGAATGGAGTCGGGCAATTCGGATCGTTGCTACCATCTCCTCTAGTTTCAGTGTGATTGGTACAGTGATTACTATATACTGGTTCTTCATGATGAGGAGAAATTTCAGAAGAAAGTAGGTCATGGGCTCTTCGAGACATCAATCTTGCATCGCTAATCGACGCCCAGTCTAATTCTATACCTCGTTCTGGCCGACTTCTTCAAATCATTATGGTATATAAGTTTCTCGGCTGTGTCTCTACGTCGTGGTGCCATTGACACAAACGGATCATTCTGTCAAGGTTTTGGCTTCTTGTTGCAGGCATCAACCATGGCATGTGGTAAGTTTTAGTTCATCTTGCTTTCGGGCGAATCTGTACTGATACCTTTCATCAGACTATGCAATCTTCATCATGTCATTACACATGTATCTTCAGATTTTCAGCACTGGTAGTAAGATATTTGGCCACGATGGTCTGTATCGCTTCAGACATACCGTTATGGCAGGATGGTTCACATTCCCTTTTCTGTGCGGTGTTCTTGCCTTCGTCAGAGGTCGTCAAGGTTATATCGCACAAGGACCCTTCTGCACCTTGCCGATTCGTCCTTACTGGTACAGGCTTGCACTACAATGGATTCCCCGGTATCTCATCTGGATCTACATCATGTTTGTGGCTGTCCGCATCTATCTCCATGTCGGGCAAGGCTTCAAAATATTTGCTCGCGAGGACAACCAAGACGCGAGTACCGAGACACATGGTTACGGAGAGAGCCTTGGTACGATGCCCGGAGAAGGCACACAAACATTACAGGTGCCGAAGAAGAGAAGTACTGGCGCTGGCGAGTTGCAAGATCTTTCCGGTCTCATGGATAGCAACGCTTCCGCTGGTCAGGCGCCCACGAGTAGCTCTAGCCAGGGTAGTCATTCCACCTGGCCAACATCTTTAAACTCTTCAGCCGAGGGTCTCAAATTGCACTCTGCAAGCCACTCGAGACGAAGCAGTCACGTCGCCAATGCCCATGATGGCAACGCCCAATACGATCTCCTGCAAGTGCCACCTGAAGCAAAACAGCAAAGACAATCCGTCGCCTCCATTACATCCTGGAGAACTTCAGCCGACATGACCGCCACCGTCAACACATCTCCAGTCAGCCTCGAACCAATCGACGAGGGACAACAAGTGATGAGCGGCGATAAACAAGACATAGTCTCAGCCGACACACCTATGAAGAAACGACGACGAGCGATCCAGAGGCAACTGCGCCTTCTCTTCATTTACCCTGTTACCTACCTCATGGTCTGGACCATTCCGTTTGTCTACCATTCTTTCAACTACAGCGACAAATACGCCGCACACCCCATTCCAACCCTGGCATTGCTCTCGACATTCTCTTTGACGATCGCTGGCACCGTGGATTGCATCGTGTTCGGATGGAGAGAGAAGCCATGGCAACACGTGCCAGGATCTGACGGCACCTTCCTGGGCAGCTTCAAATTCTGGACCTTCAAAGGCCGCAAAAGAAGATGGGCCACGCCCGCACCAAAACGTTTGCCATCACTCGAGAGAGACGAAGAAGAAGCCGTCGGCGGACCGGCACAAGACTCGAATCGGGCAAGACGTCCTAGTGCGCAACCCAGACTTGCTTCAATCCCTGGCAGCAATAAGCCCATGGTTCACATGCACAAAAAGACATTTTCAGGCACTTCGGATCGGGCGACCAGGGCAGCGGATCAAGCGGCAGAAAGACTGGCGCTGGAGAGAGCAGATCGTCAGAGTCGCTTGTCCACGCGCAATTCATCTGTCAACCCAGCGAACGAATGGTTTGAGCGAAGGCTGAGCGAATGTGTCAGTCCGACTCGTGAAAACTCCAACTTCGAACTCCCGACACCCAGTCCTACCAAGGAGTGATGGGACGAGGCGGACGAAGGGTCTGAGAAGCCGGCTTTCTTTGACCATTACAACAACACCATATCTTCTTTTTGCCTCTCTTGCACAGCGACGGCGTATTTTTTTTTCTCTTCTTTTCCCTCCTTTAGAACAAAGCATAGTTTTCAAAATCAAAGTTTAGCATCGGAAGTACCAATTGGAAAGTCTATCTATTGTAAACGCTTGTCTTTGAGGGGCAGGAATACTTGTGTCCACAGCTCGCTGGCCTCGCCCAGAGTGAAGGAAAGATCGACTTTGTCCATGCCGGCTTCATCGTCCCCGGCCATGGTAGCGAGCTGGGAGATGATGTTGTCGAGTGATAGCGCTTTACCCACGGCCTGTGTAGCGCCTGCTTCAAGCGACACATGGACAATGTGTATGTGGAAATGGTAGTAGGTAGGTTGATCTGAAAAACGCGATAATGTCAGAACAAGCAGCACACAAACATGCAAGTGAACATACAATGGACATAGCATTTGAGCATATCCTCGTCTATGCCATACAGACGAGAGACATTTGCAGCAATATCCGCAACGATGGATTTGAGCCAAGCAACATGCTTTTTCTTGAGATCGCGCAGACTCCAGATATCCCTGCGCTCGACCAGAGCGAGCAAATGTAGGCTTCCCAACGTCTTGCGGTCCCAGTTCAAGTCTGGCAGCAACAGATATCTTTCATCCTCGGGGGTTGTATCGTGCGGTGAGCGGAACAGCACGTCTTCTTGTTCGGTGCGTCCATCGAGGATATTGAAGACCCAGTTCAGTCGTCCTTGATCGCGTTTCGCCTGCATGTAGGGGCGGACGTGATCACGATAGATGTCAGCAGTCTCGGTGACATAGCGAACAGCTTGTGCGGCATATTTCTTGAGGTGCTGGTCGGTGCATGGGTAGATGAGGTTGATCTTCAGGTCTGGAGGTTGTCCTTGGGCAGAGCCGCTGTGGGCCATGTACCAGCGATAGATGTCATTGTCGCCGAGATTCTCGATATGCGATAACGAGGTGCTGAAGGTTGACAGGTGTGATTCGTCTGCGTCAAATGCGGCGCGCTCGGCGAGGAGAAGGGCTGGTTGGTCTGCGATTGTGCCTTGCAGGACGATGCGGCGGCCGGCTTGGTCTAGCTTGCGTTGGTGTCGCGTTACAATTCGTCTTCATCCTGATTCATGCTCGAAAGTCGATACCTTGGTTGAGAAGTTTTTCGAACTTGAACTGAGCTATCAGTGCCTCTGTCTCTGTGGGAGCGGCCATGTTGATGGTGTGTGTGTTGATGGTTTGAAGGCGCCGTGAGTTCGAGCTTCGAGTCGTCTCCACGATTTTGGCTTTTGGTTCATCACAACATCTTAATTGTTTCTTGTCAAGTTTTGATTGTATGTCAATTGCATTATTACTATATCAAGCAATGTCCTTGTCATTGCACGTCATGAGTCTCCCAGCCTTGGTATATCCGCAGTCCAGCTATTTGAAAAAGCAATGTCTACCGCTCCCGAAACTCCAAGCCATGCATGTCCCCAGCCCAAGCCAATTCCTTTCCCAGTCGTGATCGTTGATTCGTAGTGTCTTTCTATGTCTCGATGAATCTGGAGCTCATCAACTCGTCGACGTGGGCGCGCTGCAGATTGCTCTTGTCCTGGTCGCTTGCCTTGAGCAACACAGCCAGCACTTCGATAGGAGGGTTGAGGCCCAGCGTCTTGGCTCTTCTCCAGCGCTTGACTCTGGCGATGCCAATGCATGGCTACAACATGATCAGTAAGAAGCTGGTCAAGGTAGAGAAACATGTTCGTGACTTACACCGTACTGTCCACTCATGTCAAACTCTCTCAAGATCTTTTCAGAGATATCGAGTCCTTGCTGATGCACGCGGGGTGACTTTCTCTCGGCCTCTTTGGCTTGCCAGTACTTTTTGATCTGAGCATTGGTGACCTTGATGGCGCGCTTCTCGTAGTCATCAGTCTTGTCGCTGAAGCTAGGCTTGGTGTCAACAAGTTCGGCGACGGCTTGTTCTTGGATGGCTGCATCGGCGGTTGTGGGTTCGTCAATGACATGGCTCGATACAGCATCAAGCAGAGCGTTATCCTTCTTGGTGGCTTTGGAGTCGCGCTGAGCAAGAGTGGTTTTCGTGACGCGATTGAGACCCTGCTTTCCAAACGAGATGGTTGCTTGCTGATTGCGCTGCGCTGCCGAAGGTGTCGAGATGCGTCTTTTGGGCGCCATGATGGTTCTGATGGTGTTTGTGATTACGGATGTGATATTGCTGCTACTGTGTAGATGTAAAGCGCGCAGAATGTGGATGAAATTGTGAATAAATCAGAATCAAGGTCTTGTGTGTTGGTTGATGGTCGACACAATTCAAGCCATCGACCGAACAACGGCGCGTCATGCGTACATTGACGTCACCTTCGCGATCATCTCGTGAACCACTTTCGAAAGCGGACGTGTCCACCACTTAGACTTCCGGAAGCGGATGATAATATTAGGTAGTTTGTGTAATCTGCATACTCTTTCTCTCTCTCTTCTGGGTATAATGCGTGTGAGCCAGCGTCGTTCCTGTTGGCCTGCACCAGGTCGAAGCAACCTTTTTTGAGAAAGCGTCCGTAACATCAATTCTATGCGCGCGAGAATAAACAATCAATCGTCTCCAAGCATTACCGTCGTCCTCAGCTCATTTCGCCTACTTGCGCGCAGCGATGGCTGCATCCACGAATTCTTTTGGCGGCGATTGTCTGTAGCCCTGAGGGTTGTTCTCCGTCCATCTCCACAGGTCGCGGCATGCATCTTCGAGTGAGAGCTTGGTCTCCCACTCGAGTTCCTCGTTGGCTCTGCTTGGCATGGCTGTCAGGTTCAAAACGTCGCCCTGTCTGCGATCCACAACCTTGTATGGGAGATCGCGTCCAACGGCGTGTGAGAAAGCCTTGACCATGTCGAAGACGGTCGACCCTCTGCCCGTTCCGAGGTTCCATGCGCGCACACCGGGCTGGTGCTCACGCAGGTAGTTGAGTGCCTTGAGATGGCCTTGTGCGAGATCAATGACGTGGATGTAGTCGCGGATGGCGGTGCCGTCTTTTGAGTCGTAGTCTAGACACCAGTCAGTTCTGCAGAGTCACAGGTGCGCGTACAGAGTCTGCTTACCATCACCAAACACGAGCAACTCCTCGCGCTTTCCAACGGCGACCTGAGCCAACAGCGGCAACAGGTTGAAGGGGATACCTTGGGGGTCCTCTCCCATGATGCCGCTAGGGTGAGCGCCCGCAGGGTTGAAATAGCGCAGCAAGGCGCCGTTCCACTTGGCACCCGACTCGCCCTTCTTCTGTGCATTGTTGCGCTGAGCCTCGACGTGAGTGCCGATAAGCTTCTCGATGGCATACTTGGTATCTCCGTAAGGGTTTGTGGGGCCTAGAGGGCAGGTCTCGGGAATGGGGATCATGCCCTCAAAGCGTGTGGCATCGCCGTAGACTGTAGCGGACGATGAGAAGACGATGTTGGTGACATTGTGACGGGTCATGGCTTGCAGCAGGGCAATGGAGCCGCCGACGTTGACGCGCCAGTACTCGAGGGGGATCTCGCCAGACTCGCCAACAGCCTTCAAAGCAGCAAAGTGGATAACATTGTCGATGTCGGGGTGGTCGGCGAAGACTTTCTCGAGGGCCTTCTCGTCGGTGATGTCGGCATTGTAGAAGATGGGACGCTTGCCGGAGATGGTCTCAATACGGTTGAGGACCTCCTCGGACGAGTTGTACAAGTTGTCGACAATGACGACCTTGTAGTCGGCCTCGAGCAGGGCGAGGGCTGTGAAGCCGCCGATGTATCCGGTTCCACTGTCGCATCAATCAGCGCATGGCGGGGCAGTGCGGCGCAATGCGTCACTTACCCGGTGACGAGAACTGATCCAACTGGCATTGTTGTGGAGAGCAAGGCGATGGGCGAGACGAGAGCAGCAGGTGTTTGAAACAGAAAAGTTCCGGACGGATGTTGGGAGAAAGGGATGTTTTTGATGATCAACTGCTACTTCAGCCGACGCGACGACAGCATCGGGGGATCGCACGCTGTAACTGCCCTGTTGTACCCTGGCACAGTGTGGAGCGTCCTTGCCCCTTGATGGGGAAAGCTGATGACATGGCGCTCCCAGATTTCGCTGCCAAATCTCAACATGTTCCTCTCGGTGCTCTCTTGCTTCGACTCTTTATTATCCGCGGTCCACACCCGGAACATCTCACTCACCCTTTGCTTTAGGGCTCGTATTCTGGTGTAGATTTCCCTTTTACCCGTCCTTGTCTGCTGCTTCGCTGCTGTGCTTGATCACCAGAGCCATCCGCTCTCAAAGCTGTCATGGTGTGTCCTAGAGATTAGTGTGTTTGGGCGTCTGTCGTCCCGCCGCGGATCCATGCAACTTGCTTGCGAATCCTTCATGTGCAATGTGCATCCATCGCTTGTGGCTGCCTGCTCATGCTCATCGCAACTGCTTCAGTTGAGACCGTTGTCGCTGCTGCATCTACGGTACAGAATCAATAAGCTGTCATGGAACTTGGTGCCTCCTTTCCTAAATTGTCCCCCTTTTTCCGTGGTTCATTGGAGCCCGTCAGCGAATCCCGCCGGTGAAGCCCGCAGTCCAAAGTAATCCCGCTGTCGAAATCCGCCGCTTGAGCCCGCCGAGACTTGTGCTTGCTCTCAAGCATAAGGTATGCCCAGTGATTAGTGCAAGCCGCCAGAGTTATGCCGACGCTTGGATCAACTCGTCCGAACGCGTTGTTTTGCAGACCTCAGCTAGGAATGCTGTCTGCAAACAGCGACTCTACTCTATAGCATGCGGAACAAGACTTGAATTGTTGCCTTGATGTCTTGTCTTATTGTTGTTGTAGTTGTTCTTCTTTCGGGCATCACCTAGCAGTCGATCATCTGCTGGCTTACCAGCATCAAAATCTCGAGTCGCGTCAATGCCATAATCATTCACGCGTTGAAACCACCCTCACCACAAGATTCTTGCTCATTTGATTCACTCTGTAAGTGAACATCACTCGATACAACATCTGCATTTGACGCACGTCTCGGCATCGAATGCTGCAAATCTTGTCTACCATACCAACTCGATACACATCTTGAACGACCAACCACTGATCCAAGCACTATCAGGATTGCTTGCATCTGAGTTTATTACTTCCATCACACGCAGAATGTCTGAAACTCCAGCTCGCCGGACGCGAGGCTCCACTCGAATGAGCGCAACACCAGCTGCGCCCTCGGTTGCAGGAAGCCGAAAGCCTCGCCCAAAAACACCCAAAGCTCTTCCTGCTGTGCCCACTGGACTATCGCATGCATACGGTGCGGTTGGTAAGGTCGAGCT
>Ga0058697_10000414_pt1 | contig 19142 bp, 19 predicted proteins | sample AgamicAsMae_FD_66619 | JGI IMG/M metagenome (GOLD analysis project Ga0058697, IMG submission 66619) | Agave microbial communities from Guanajuato, Mexico - As.Ma.e | ecosystem: Host-associated > Plants > Phyllosphere > Phylloplane/Leaf | place: Guanajuato, Mexico | collected 2012-06-04
GTGTCGACACCGATGCCGTTGAAGGCGCGACAGGCGATGTTGAACTCATAGCCCAGACGCACATAGACGTCCGAGACCTCGCTCTCGCTGGCAGCGTTGCGAGACCATTGTGTCAAGGGCTCGAGCAGCTGCTTGGTCGCGACGAGCAGGTGTGTAACGCTCTTCTCGATGGTCGACAGCTGCTGCGGCTGCGACGACTGGCGGACCGAAGAGCGGGCGGCAGACGATCGAGAGCCAGAGCCAGAGCTGCTCCTAAGACTCGGGTCCTCGCTGGCCATGGCGTTTGACACTTGACAGTAGGTCGACGGTAGATGGCGGGTGCTGCTTGGAAACGCGGCGGCTAAAGGGGCTGCTGCTCAAAGAAGGGGACTGCGCTTGAGCGTGGCGCCTTGGATCAACGACAGACAGGACAGCAATGCGACAAGCTCAGGCAAACAACGCAAAAGAACAAAGAGCGCGCCAGACAGATCTCCTCGCACGGAATATAGTAGACGATGTTTCGCCCGATGTCATGTTTGAATGCTGTTGCATAATCAGAAGCTCTTGTCTTCTCTCCACCTTGAAGCTTCTTGGCCAAGTCGAGGCCTCGACCAACGACCTGTGTTTCTGTCTACTCAGTAAGCGCCATACTTGTAATATTTTCGCAAGTCCAGTCAATGGTTAGAACAGGCAAGGTAGCCATCGTCTTTTCGTCCTTGTACAGCTTGTCCTTGCAGAAAACTGTCTATTGCCTGCTCTGCAGTCCAGACCAGGGTGTTGGCCGTCGCTAAGGCACGCGGCTTCCTCAGCAGCTGTTCCAAAGTGTCTGGCCATCTTCACGTGCCAACCGACCAGCCCGACGCTGGCGACACAAGCCGCCTGTATTCCTGTCTTTCCCACCGGCACTCGATTGCTGCCATTCTGCTCCTGCCTGATCTTGCCTCGTTGCTTCCTCAGCTGGCAGGGCTATTGACACTGCGAAACCGGCAGGCCATCTAGGTGATACATCCTCTCTCGAACCAAAAGCCCGCGCGAACCGTTCAGCCCTACCCTTGGGTCGGATCGTCTTCCGAGCGGCCGCCGCCAAGCTCCCCATCGCAGTTGGGTGAAACACGACATCTATCCCAGCTGTACCCGCAGTCTGTCCTTAATCAACTAATCAGTTGTCGGGCTACTCGCCGACCTGCTACTGGACTTCACTTCGCTGCTGCACTAGACCAGCACGCGACAACGCGAGTCCCGACTACGTTATCAGGCATTCGGTTGTTCTGGTTGCGCGTGCGAGCTCCAACATCCCGACCCCAAGTCCCCTGTCCGTCCCCTGACCGAGTCGACAATGTCCGCTCAATCCTCCGCCATGAACGGTGCAAACACGTCTGCTGCGAGCCAGCCAAACCCGAGCTCCTCGAAACAGCAATTCAAGTCAAACTCGCTCGGAAAGTCGTTGGACGGTTCTCGCAAGCAGCTCGCAAGCCCCGTGGATCCCGCTTCGAGGTACGTCAAGCATGCTATATCATGTCGTTCCTCGCCAGTCTCTGACTCTTCTTTGACAGGAAATCGCCCATTCCCAAGGCCTGGTCCCAGGGCACCAACCCCATCACACAACGCTCCAATGCGTCCACGCCTGCTCCCAACGGCCTAGCGAACGGCACCTCCAAGGCCTCGCAACCCAAACCCCAACAAGAGAATGGCACAACAGGCAAGCATGCTTCAGACAGGCTTCTGTTCTTGCTTGCAAACTACACCGTACAGACTACACCCCAACTCACGTCGGTAATATTCAGCTAACCTTGTCATATGCTGTAGGGCATGGAAGTTGCTGTCTTCCTCAAGAATGGAGATAAATTTACCGGTGTCTTCTCTACTGCTTCAATCGAATCTGCCGATCCTCGTGTCACTCTTAAATTCGCCAAGAAGACGAGCCAGCAAGTCAACGGCACCACTGACCACTCCGACGAGTACGTTGGAGAGGGACAAGATCACGTCATGACCTTCGGCCTGCAAGATATCGTGGACCTTTCGGTCAGCAATCTGTACCTGGCCGCTTCCGAAACAAGAGCCCAACAAGCCAATGCTCCTTCTTTCCGCACCGACGTCGAGATCTCTGGCAACCTCAACATCCGCGAGCGCGAGCTCCAGCGCTGGCAGCCCAGCGCAGATACCGCCATCGACATGTCGCTCGAAGACAACTCACGCCCAGGAGAGTGGGATCAGTTCGCTGCCAACGAAGCTCTCTACAACGTCAGAAGCGACTACGACGAGAATATTTACACCACAACCATTGACAGATCCGACCCAGATTACAGACGCAGAGCAGCCGAGGCCGATAGAATCGCTGATGAGATCAACCGCAGTGCTCCTGTGAACCCCCATGTCGCTGAGGAGCGCCGTATGAACGCCGAGAAGGACGGTGGCCTCGACGAGGAAGAGAAGTAAGTCGTGCATGTGATTTGGTCCCGTGGCATGTGACTGACATCTTGTCGCAGATACAGTGGTGTCCGTCGCGAGACTAACATTACCTCGCTCCTCAAGCAAGGTGCACCCAACGCTTATGTTCCGCCATCAAGAAGACCAATCACAAGTCAGCCCACCGTGCCAGGGGCTCCCTTCGACCCAGCCATCGTCTCGGTCGCACGCCCTAGCCCACCTCAAGTCACAAATTCGGACAGTCAAGCAGCCTTGTCTAAGCAACAAGAGCAGAAATCGCACGAACCGAAGGAGGCCGAAGCCCCAGCAGCAGCACCCGCTCCTTCGTTGCCCACCGTGACAGCTCCCGCTGCAGAAGTATCAGACATTCCTGTCAAGCCCGCTGAGGCTGCTGCTGCTGCTGCTACACCTGCCTCAAAACCGGTCCCTTCGATCAACGCTGGCAAAGGTGCTACCGAAGGTGTCGAGCGCAAGGTGTTGGACTCGTTCAAGCAATTCTCTAACAACGAGAAGCTTCGTGTCCAGCAACATCAACGCGCTGTGCAAGAGCGTCAACGCGTTAGTGCTCGTCAAGAGAAATCCGTCAAGTTGAACGACCTCAAGAAGTTTGCCGAAAACTTCAAGCTCTACTCTCGCGTTCCCGAAGATCTCGTGCCTATCCTAGCCAAAACGAAGGAGAAGCAGAACTTGATTGTCACAAAGGCCGAGTTGCAGGCGCGAGAGAAGGAGTCAAAGGTTACCTCCGCTGAAGCCAGCCCTGCTCGTGTCGCACCCCCGAAGCCCGAAGCTCCTTCGTCTGAGACTGTCCAAGCACCGCAAGCAAGCCAGCCTGCAAAACGTGCCGAGGCCGCGAACGAGCCTGGCTCTCCGTTGAGTCAAAGACAGCGCATGGCTCAGGGTATGCGCCAGAACCAACCCATGCCCGCACGTGGACCTAACCTGACCCATGGCGGTCCACCGAGACAGACTCAGCAGTACAGAGCTCCTATGGCCAATATGCAGATTCCCGCTCCTCTTCCTCCATCCGAGGTTCGTTCTCCCCCTACTGGGCCTGCCTCTCGCGACATTGTCAGTCCCACAACTGCTTCCGCCAGATTGAACGTCAAAGCTATGGAGTTCAGGCCCAATCCTTCAGCAAGCACTTTCACCCCCACATCGCCCACCAAGACAAGCCCTCAGCCTGCTGTCAAGCGTCCCAGCATCTCTGCTTCGTCGCCTGCCAAATTCTTCGCTCGTAAGAGTGAGAAGCCCTTGTCTGAACGTACCCCTCTAAAGGATGCCTTCAACCCCGTCAAGTACATGCTGGAGACCACTGCGACTGAGGGTAAGACCGAAACATTTGCTCCCAACGGAGGTATCCCCCAGCCCTTCCGTACTCCGCCAACATGGGAGGTCGCCGATGCCAACAAAGAAAAGACATACCGTGACATGTTTGCACAGAGTCCAGTCGTTGCTATCCCACAGATGCACACTCCTACCAACAGTGTCATGGCGCACTCTCACCAACTCCCTCCTCATCTGCAGAACGGCCCTCCCGCCAACCAGACTCCTCGCTTCTATCCTCCTCAACCCCATCACCCTGGTCAACACTACGACGAACACCGCATGCAGTACGGTTCGAACACTCCTTCTGTCCAGCCGTCTCCTCGCCTGCCTCATGCGATGGCTTATGGCCCACCAATGCACCCCCAGATGCAGCACTTCCCTGGTATGCCTCCCTACGGTATGATGCGACCCCAGCAATTTGGTAGTCCGCAAGGTCCTCCCATGGGTGGTCACATGATGGTTCAGCAATCGTCTAATGGACCATTTATGAATGGAGCAATGGCTCAGCAGGTGCCCATGTACGCCTCACCAGTTCCTGGTCATGTGCAGCCTCACTTCCCTGGCCACCCTGCCGCTCAGCCCGGTCCCGGGTTCGGACGGGGACATCCCATGAGCCACCAGGGCTCCCAGCAAGGACACCCTGGCCAGATGTACATGCAAATGCCACCCGCTGGACCCATGATGATGCAGCAGCAGCAGCAGCACCCAGGACAGAGTAAGACTTCCTCCGAAAAGGTTCTCACGTCGATGACTAACACATTCACAGTGCAGCAGATGAGAAACTTCCCCCAGGGTCAATACCCAGGTGGTCCTCAGGGTCAGCACGGCTACCCCATGCAGCACCGTGCCATGTCGAACCAGGGATATAATCACAATCAGATGACTCCGCGTCAACACCACGCCGCACCCCACCAAGGACCCAGCCCTGGCATGCCATCAGCGCATCCTGCTGGTCCAGGAGATGAGGGCAAATGAGTCGGTAGCACAGTTGCCATGTCACGATGGCACAGCAAACTGTTTGAGACAACGTGACCACGCCTTAGGAGAGACAAGATCTCAGTATCTACCGAGTACATCTCCCACGGCGTTAGGGACCAAATAGACTGCGAGCATGGCGAGTCGTATTGGATGTCTGCATCATCCGGTGTCAGACAAAGAGCCGCCTCGTTAAGTACGAAGGCCAATCAAGACTGTATAGTTAGTTGAGGCCACGGCGGGAAAGATTGATAGGAAGCAGAGACATGTCAAGATGGAAGCGAGCTTGTTGAGATTTGCTCCAGCTTCGGTATTGGCAGATAGGAAAGTGGATGATGAGATTATTGGGGTGGATAGCTAGCTAGTGGGAATTCACCATGAATGTAAAACGCGAACCGTCAATAGGCACCCTTGGGCCATGTCGCTGTGGCCGTTCCTTGTGGAGGATGATGCTCTAAATTAAGGTGTGATCATCGGACCCTGGAGGCTGGAGAGGACGGTCGCCCAAACGATATAACGCGCCACATCAGCGATTTGAGCGTCGCACCTCATCACTCCATCACTGCTACCCTATACGATCCTCCTCTCTCTGCCTTGCCTCTCTCGACTATATCGCGTTACATGAAATTAACATGCTCAAGTAGAAGTCGAGACTATAAAATCTTCCAGTAGTTTAGTCCTCGCGACAAGAATCTTCAAGTAAACTTGTTAGCAGGTTAACCCTGGCCTACAGTCGCAGCACATAAAACAAAGTTCGCATAGCGTATGGATTCACAAAATATGGAGTACGTAACAGAACTTCATACTAGAATTAATTCTCAAAATTCCAGCGAGAGCAACGGTTAATATTATATATGAATGCAAAGTCATGTTGAAGCTATATCTAATGTATGGTAAATGACAAGGTACCTAATAAGAGTAGAAGTGGATGTGTTGCGAAGCTAGATGTACGATGTACCGAAGCTGTGTGAGTTGCGGAGATCGCTGATGTGGCGCGTTATATCGTTTGGGCGACCGTCGAGAGTCGATCACAAGCCACCTTCCGCGGATCCGGGCCTCGGTCTTCGGCGGCTTCTGACATCGAACAGTCAACCCAGTGCTCGTTGATGGACAAACCGAAATCCTTCCAACAACCGTAACCCATCCTGAACCATCACCTCTTCCAAGTCCATCACAATAGATCATTAAACTTGAACATATGCGTGAAATCACGGGCGACGACTCTCAACAGCCGCTGATTGTTGACGAACATGAAGGCGAGTCGACCGCTCATTCAGGAGTCCCCAAACAAGAAGCCCATCGCCTGATATGGCTGTTGACCTTGAGTGCAGGACTCAGTGGCCTACTCTTCGGTTATGAGTGAGTGCGAATAGGCTCCAGAGTCGTGTCGAGTATTTGCTGAGCCCTCGTACAGTACTGGTGTTATAAGTTCTACTCTTGTCTCGATACATGGAGACCTAGGACGTCCGTTGTCCACCTTCGATCTGTCAGCCATAACAAGCAGTACATCTCTACTGGCATTAGTCGCATCACCTCTAGCTGGACATTTTGCGGATGTCCTAGGTCGCCGCTCGGTCATCGCAGCTGCCTGTGGGCTGTTCATCTTTGGCGCCCTGTTCCAATCAGCTGCGACCAACGTATGGACTATGGTACTTGGTCGATCGGTTGTTGGCGCTGCCGTAGGCGCGGCTAGTGCCGTAGTGCCATTGTACATTGCAGAAATCTCCCCAGCAGATCGAAGAGGACAACTCGTATCTGTCCAAAGTCTGTTTATCACTGGAGGTCAGGTCGTAGCCTATGTTGCTGGCTGGGCAGTCATGGGTCGTTGGCGGTGGTCTGTTGGTTTTGGAAGCGTTCCTGCTCTCATTCAGGCGGCCCTGCTGGTTGGCATGCCCGAGTCACCCCGCTGGTTAGTACTAAAGGGTATGGACGAAGAGGCCGCTGCAGTCTTCGCTCGTCTCGGTCATGACGACTGCGATCACATTGTTGCCCAAGTGAAGCATGAAGTCAAGGAAGAACAACTCAGTGCTAGTGGAAGCATGCTCAAAGAGCTGATCACCGTTCCCGTCAACCGACGTGCCTTGACTATTGCTGCCGGACTTCAAGCTCTGCAACAACTATCCGGTTTCAACTCGTTGATGTACTTCAGCGCATCCATCTTCGCGATGGTCGGCTTCACTTCACCGATTGGCACATCGCTTTGCATTTCGGTTTCCAACTTCGTGTTCACCCTGCTGGCGTTTGCAATCATTGATAGAGTTGGGCGACGTCGCATACTACTCTACTCCATTCCGTTTATGATACTTGGACTTGCTAGCTGCGCTCTTGCATTCATGCACATCGATGCGTCTCTTACAGATTCGGTAGCACCGTCTTCTGTTTCATCTACTGGTGCCTCGAACTCTTGGTCTCTGGTCCTTCTTTTCTCACTCATCTTTTATGTCGCTGCTTATGCCAGTGGCTTGGGCTGTGTTCCGTGGCAACAAAGCGAACTCTTCAGCCTTTCCGTGCGAAGTATGGGCTCTGGGTTGGCCACCGCAACAAACTGGACCAGCAACTTTATCGTGGGAGCAACTTTCCTGCCTATGATCCATACGCTTGGACCCAGTGCCACTTTTCTTGTGTACGTATTTGTGTGCCTCATGGGTTACATCTGGGTATGGAGATGCTTCCCTGAGACCATGAACCTCGAACTTGAACAGGTGAAGCAATTGTTGGAGCATGGTTGGGGCGTCAAAGCTAGCGAACGCCCAAGTGATCTGGGAAGATGAACACAGTTGCGAGATTGAGGAATGTAATTTGCATACGCGACAATGCCCTCTTTCTCCAGCCGTCAACGCACCCGACCGACAAAGCGTTGCAAAGATGGTCCATCAGTCGCCCTCTTTGTCCTCGACTTATCTTCTTACCGGATCCGGGTCTGCCACGATCATGACGGTTGCGCACCGAGTATACAGTTTGATCAAGATGGCCCGAATTATTGCTGCCTTCTTCGAGGCAGCTTATTCAGATCGTCATTTTCCATCAGACTGCGCGAGGCAGTATGGCGCCTGCCACGTCCGAGAAACTAAAACGACCAGCCTGGATGAGAAATGATCCCCTACTTACCCAGATCGGCTTGGACGAACTCAACAACCGCGGTTACATAAATCTACACGATGCGTCGATCGATCTGTCCTTTAGAAACTGTTCGGATGATGAGATACATCCACTTTTCCAACGAGGAAGATGGTCGCAGAAGGATCTCGCGACCATGGACTTTGATGCATTGCGACCGACTCTCCGACTTGCCTCACGCCTCCTACAATGTAATACATCGATCTACTATCTTTCTGCAATCCTCGATCAAGCGAATTACGGTACGATCGACCCAAAGTATTTAAGACCGGAAAGCAATCCCAATTGGTTTCGTGTGCCGGACAATCTGAGCACCGAGAAGAAACTAGCCACCCGAGCTGCCCTAGACGACCTGGTCACCAGGACCACATGGCAACTGCTCGATTCGAAGGTATATCCGGATATCGCAGGTATGACGAGGCTACATTGGGTGCCAGTAGATCCACCAATCGTTGGCATGCCACAGATAAGGACTACAAAGCTCTACTTGGCGAGTATATTCATTGATATACTCTGCAGGGGTGTGTCGCCAGCCAGCTTTGCAGTCGAGTGGACACCAGGCACTGACGCCGAGTCGGCAAGACTCAGGTACAGTCTAGTATGCGCCATCGCGTTGGTTCATGAGGTTATGCATGCATTCTGGAATGTCCGTGGCGAATATCCAGAAGAGGGCATTCTCACGGAGGGGCCTCCAGAGCCGTTCTACATGGATACTCGCATTGCCGAACTGGGCTTTCAATGGCAAACTCTTGTGTTGGGCGGCGAATTCTATGGTATCCTCGAGCCATTCATATTCCCGTACGGCGCAAGGACAAGCCGATGGCCTGGACCGACCGAGCTTGCAGAGCGGAAACACACCGAACTACGCATGAGCCTGCGCAAATACGGCCACGTGAGGAATTGGCAGACACGGTATGCCGTCTCGATGGACTGGGTGCGATCGCTCTTCACCGATGCCTTTTGGAAAGAGATAGAAAGGAACGGAGATGGAGGACTCAAGATCCAACGAAAACTAGGCGCTAGACGGAAACTCGATAACGAGTCTCAATGGCTGGAGGGCGAAGAGCAGGTGCCGTATGAGTTCATTGAGTCACCGACGAGCGTTTTGAGCAATGAAGACGAAGAAGACTGTCAGGGTCTTGGTATCGTGGATCGTTACGATGGGGGCGAGAAATGGCACATGACTAAGAACGATTGGGAGCGACATGGTTCAGAGACAGACCCACCTGCATCATCTTTGATCTCGGACTTTGATCATGGCATCGAAGAATTGGAATGAAAACTTATCTGGCTTGAGCTCTACATGTTGAAGATGGCATAGTCAGGTGCACACGTTGAATGATCGAGAGGCGGGTTGATAGTTGATTGCGATGCTTCTTGCAGTGTGTACTAGTTTGTATATAATCATCTAACATGGTCGTGTCTATCGTAACATATCTAATTTTTCATGCTTCCCAATAACTTTTACATGCCGCTTTGTTGGCCTCGCACACTGGCATAACGGTCCATGAGATCGAATACCATGGTGTTGTCAACACGACACTCGTTGCCACCAGGCCTGCAGCCAAGCGCGGATTCAACCTCATCACCTGCGCCTTCGTGCAAAGTGCGGATTGCACCTGCAGCAGCAAAGCAAGAGGAAGTGTTGTCTTGTCCGTTGTAAGCAGCATTGTTTGGATGTGCAGGGGATGCGTAGGACTGTTGGAAGTTGGGTGTGGGTGAGGCGTACTGTCCTTGAGGCGGGTAGCTACCGGACTGTGGCATGGTCTCTGCGGCGGCCATGTCCCAGTCCAGTAGCTGAGATTGAGGCACGGAGTAGCCAAAAGGTTGTGGTGCGTAGATGGGATAGTCTTGGACGAACGTTCCAGGTGACGCGTGGAGGTTATGCTGAGGTGCCAACGATGCAGAGGTGTGTGTAGGTGGGGCCGACATGTAGAACTGCTGTTGGGCCGGTTGTGGTTGTTTATGCTGCTGCTGCTGCTGCTGCTGCTGCTGCTGCTGCTGGGGGAGTTGCTGGGATGGCGCTCGAGCGTGGGACTGGGGTGTAGCTGCCGGAGCAAGGGTGGGTGCAGGCGCAGGAGCCAGAGCGATGGGTCGAAGCTGCTTCTGCTGTCTCGCAGCAAGTGACGCTGGAGTGGCAGCATTCGAGACGGTGCTCTGTCGTCTCGAGTCCATATCCATATCACCGTCGTCATGGTCGTCGTCGTCCTCAGTCTTGCAGGCGCGGCTGTCGCCACAGGCCGAGGTGGACGATGGGCGACACATCTTGGGAGTGACCAGCATGACGTTCAGTATCTCAGCAGCCGAGGGAGACGAGGCATACTCGTCGTGTTCGGGACCGTCGATGTCGGCATCGCTGAAGCCTTGTTGTCGTAGTAGGCGGCGCAGGCGTTTGTTCTCGTCGAGGACTTTACGGGCAGCGGCCTGGATCTCTTGCGAGGCTTCTGCGCCGACAGCCTCACATGAGCGGTACTTTGCCTCGAGCTCTTGCAGATATTCCTTGCGGCGGGCGCGCGATCGTCGTTGGTTGTCACTGCCGAGGAGCACTCAAATTAGCCTTTTCCTGGGGCCTGTCACAGATGATGGCGTTGGGTACCGGATGCGCGCCAGGTTGGCCTTTTGCTGTGGCGTAGGATCACTCATGTTGCGTGTTATTGGTCGTCAGTTCGCATTGCTTGTTCAGAGCAGAAAGAACGGCGGTTGGTGCGAAGGCGCATCTTGGTCATGAAGTCTGAAGAAATCGCGCTCAAGGCACGTCGATTGGCTCCGAATGTTCCAGCCTCTGTAAAAGCAATCGCCGTCACTTCCCCGACATCGTGAACCTTTCGGGGGAAGGGGCCATCTCTTTCCCTCGGCTGCCTCTTGCTGCATCTTCGAGTGAATTGCTACCAGAACAGTCCTCCTCACGACCAGTCTTCTACTCATTCATGCGTAGAATATACGTGCCACATCATGATAAGATAGTGGCCATTTGCAATTAATATCCCGTGCCCCACTAGATGTCTACTCGAGCCCGTCGACAAACACGTGCGCCAGTCCCTCTCCTTATGCTAAAGTCTGCAATCTTCCTCCTTCTCCCACAGGGTCGAGATACATATGCTCGCTGACGAAAGACACAGTAGTTCCCAGACCAAGCATGCATCCAAAGAGACCCGGGGAGTTATCGCATCTCGATGGATTTTGTTTTGTTTCTCGAAACCTTTGTGCAATTTGATAGGAACACGAGTTGGGGACGTGCGCCAGTCGTTGCACAGCCCTTCTCTCTCCGCATCTTGGCTACTGCACGTGATTGTCCCATGCAAGCCTCTCGTCTTGTTAAACGTCCTGCCCTCCTTGGCTACCCAGTTCTCGAACAGTACGAGTACCATCAATTCACTACTGGTTTCGCTCTTCTCGCCGACATATCTAGTCACGGTACATACCCAAGAGTCTCAGTGTTTGTGGGCTCTGCACATGGGTGGCCCTTGTTCGAACAATCTAGTCTTGGTCAAGATCGATAATGGATCAACCCCTCGAAGCCACATCCACCGTTCAAAGAGAAGGCATAAACAAAAAGGTTTGTTATCTCGAGGAGTAAGCCGCCGCGGGGTTCCACAACGAAACTCACAACAACACCCGACCTGTCTGGGCATACGAGAAGTGGTCGGTAGTCAATTTGCCAAAATCAATATTCAAGCTGCATTCCAAGGAGCCAAGTTCTCCGCCGTTCTTTTCCCATCGTAAGTTCTTCTATGCCAACGACGCCTCGTCTTGACCACGAGAATCTCGACCCTCGTGCCGCTTGTTTTTACCTTGCAACCTCCTTGGCCGGCTTGGTCATTCTTCTTGACATCGGGATCGTACGGACGATCTCGCAGTATCCCCCGCATCGTGTCCGTCTGTTTGTGGAGCAGCTGTATGGGGAATGAGGACAGCTGGGGTAGTCTGGGGGCGGAAGACTAATTCAAGACACCGTAAGAGGAACATGGTCTTCTTGGGCCTGTCCAGATATATAAATCCTTACCTGGAGCCTCTCTCTTCTCTGGACCAGTACGAGTTCAATTCATCTTTTTCCATCTCCTTCAAACCACTCTCCAACCATGCAGAAAGACATTGGCGAAAAGCCAGCCATCATGATGGTCGAAGACATCGGCAACGATGACGACCTCAAGAAGCCTCAAGTCAAGAAGGACTATTCGGGAGTCGCAGCCAAAACAGATCCGGCCGAGATAGCTCTCGTGAAGAAGCTTGACAGATGGATCATGCCCATGCTGTGGGTACGTAAGACGAAAGTACAAATCCAGCGAGTCTGTCTTGCATGTTTGCTTGACAACGATGGGACGGCGTCAGGACGCCATCCTGTTGATGTCGAGCTCGACCTGCGAACTAACTCGTTGCATAAGTACCACAACTTCTACTCCACAGGACTCTGCTGACTGTAGTTTCGTTTGAAGTCTATGTACTGGTTGAACTACTTGGATCGAAATGCCATTGCCCTGGCTCGTCTCAACGATCTAGAGGAGGACCTCAACCTGACGCCAACTCGTAAGTCATAGATCCCAATTTTGACCAGTGAGCAGGGCACTAACCACAGACAGAGTACCTTACCTGTGTCAGCATTCTCTTTGTCGGCTACCTCCTCGGACAGATTCCTTCGGTAGGTCTCTTGTCGCTTTAGCCACCTAAAGTGTAGATACTAATACGTCTCAGAACATGTTCCTCACCAGAACCAGACCTAGCTACTACATGGGAACATGCATGTGCCTATGGGCTGTTGTATCAGGCTTGACTGCTGTTTGCCACAACTTTGTTGGTCTTCTCTTGGTTCGCTTGTAAGATATGAATCCGGATATGGCATGTAACCAGGACTGACATGAACTCCAGCTTCCTCGGTGTGACTGAAGCACCCTACTACCCTGGTGCTGTCTATCTCCTCAGTATCTTCTACAACCGCAAGGAGATTGCCACTCGTATCGCTATCCTCTATACAGGAAACATCTTAGCTACAGCCTTTGCAGGACTCATCGCAGCTGGCATTTTCCATGGTATGGATGATCTGGCCGGTCTTGCTGGTTGGCAATGGCTGTTCATCCTCCAAGGAGCAGTTACCTTCGTCATTGCCGTTGTCGGGTTCTTCTGCCTTCCAGACACGCCCTTGACCACCAGATGGCTTACCCCTGAGGAGAGGATTCTCGCACACAGCCGCATTGCCGCGGATACTGTCGAGAAGAAAGGAGACACCAGTATTTGGGTTGGTCTCAGACAAGCTGGTTCCGACCCTGTTGTTTGGCTCTTTGCGCTCATGGCCCATCTCCACTTGGCCGCCAATGGATTCAAGAACTTCGTAAGTCTCACTCACCCCCGATTCTCCATCATGCTCTAATGTTTCGAAGTTCCCTTCCGTTGTCAAGACTCTGGGTTTCGACAGAACCATTACTCTTGTGCTGACCTGCCCTCCTTACCTCATCGCCGGCGCTTCTACGCTTCTGGTCTCATGGTCTTCCGGCAGAATGAACGAACGCACATGGCACATCACTGCTTCAAAGTCAGTTGCCATTATTGGCTTCGTCGTCGGTGCTCTTGTGATGAACACTGGCGTCAAGTACTTTGCCATGGTCGTCTTCACCATCGGCACCTATGCAGTCAACTCGTTGATCTTAGGTTGGGTCGGTTCCACTTGCGGTCAGAGCACAGAAAAGAAGGCAGCAGCCATTTCGATTGTCACCACAGTGATGAACGCCTCGTTCATCTGGACACCCTACCTCTGGGATCCTAAGGACGCACCTCAGTACCAGCCTGCTATGTTTTCGAGCGCCGCCTTCTCTGCCGGCACTGCGGTCGTTGCTTGGATTGTCAAGATCATCATGAAGCGCCGCAACGAAAGGCTTAGACAGTCTGAGGATGAGGTCCAGACTTTCTATGTCTACTAAGTGGAATATGTCTGGGTTCAACCCGCCAGGAACGATGGACCAGGTAGAGACAGGTACGGTGTATATGCGGACCAGAATGTTTGTGACCAGGATTCGGTTCGAGTTGCACGATTACGGCCATATGATGGATTTTGCGCTTGAAAGACAGATGACTACAGAATATTTTATGAATACCTTCAGCTTCACTACAACTAGCTTTTGTGCCGTACTCGTATACAGAGTGTTGTGCTTTTGGTTCCGCCAATGCATTCGTTCGTAGTTGCACTGTACAAGACTTTGTATATGTTGTGATATGCATGTTGATCAAGGAAGGAAGCATGGAGCCACAATCTTCACATGCAAGTGCTGAGAGCGGAAGTGAGCACAGACCGCGTGATTGCCGCCTCCGCCAGGACTCGTCCGGCGATCCAAGGCGGCAGCAGCGTCGCATAATTATCTTCTCCTTCTTCTTTCCCATCACAACAACAACTTTACTACAGCCGCAGCCATGTCGGAACGCAAAGTGCTCCAGAAATACTTCCCTCCGGATTTCGATCCATCCAAGATGGTCAGGCAGAAGGGGCCCAAGAAGACTGGGCCCCTCTTGCAGACCGTCAGACTCATGGCTCCCTACTCGATGAAGGTAAGCCTTCAGATCTCGTCATCGCATCGATACGTACTAAGCTAACACAGTGACCTATAGTGCACCGCCTGCGGAGAATTCATCTACAAGGGTCGCAAGTTCAATGCTCGTAAGGAGACGACCGACGAAAAGTACTACGCCATCACCATCTATCGCTTCTACATCAAATGCACCCGCTGCTCTCAGGAAATTACCTTCAAGACCGACCCCAAAAACATGGACTACGAAGCAGAGAAGGGTGCCAAACGCAACTTTGAACCCTGGAGAGAGGCCAAGCTTGCAGAAGAGACGGAAGAAGAAAGGCTGGACAGACTGGAGCGCGAAGAAGCCGAGCGGGATGCCATGAAGGAGCTCGAAACAAAGACTCTGGATGCGAAGACCGAGATGCAAATTGCTGACGCTCTGGACGAGATCCGCACTCGTAACGCCCGCAACGAACGCACGGCCAAAGAAGGAGCAGAAGTTACGGTCGTGGACAAGGTTGACGATGAAAGAGAAAGACAGGAAGCCGAGGACGCCGAAGCAGCAAGACTGGCATTCCTGGCAGGCACGGGTGAAAAGGTCAGAAGACTAGTTGAAGATGAAGAGGAAGAAGGGACTGGTACCGCTCCTATATCGACTACTGCTACAACGACTACAAATGGCTCCATGGGTCCACCACCCATCCCAACCTTCACCCGCAAACCAAAGAAAAAGACGGATTTCGGCGCAAAACTGGGTATCAAAAAGAAATCACTCGTCTGATCTACGCCGCCTGTGTCGCCTTCTGCCTGTTCCCGACCCGGAACCGACTGATTCTCTGACCGATCCTTCGCCCTGCTCGCTCGTACGGCTCTGGTAATCCTCGGCTGCTCTCATGTCTTCCTGCATATTGCGGACTGTCTGTTCTGGATCATCATTCCTTCTCACACGCCTGATTATACGATAATCCTTACGACTCCTTGACGAATTCGACTTTATATCTTCATCATCAGTCTCTTGATTGCCTGTTCTGACCACTGCTTTGTCGTTGGCGTAGTTGAATCGTAGATTTGCGCTGCCTTCTGATGTAGTATTGCTGCGAGTCTCGGACATGGTGTCTGTTTTCGGTGGCGCATCGATTGGTGACATGTTGCTCGACCCATAGGCTGAGTCGCGGAAATGTGTGTTGGAGTCCAAGCGCAGTCGTGTCAGGCCAGCCGTCGAGCGATGGGATCTGTTGCTCGTCACAGATGGAGCAGGGACAGAGACGATTTGCTGCGGCAGGTCCTGCACTGCTTTGCGTGCGTCTTTGCTTCGGGACGATGAAACTCTGCTCGGTGCGCCTGAGGATGATGGAGCAGTCTCTCTGGTAGTAAACGTGACAGCAGCACCACTTGGCCCCTGAGGAGGCGTGGGCCGATCTGGTGGTGCTACGATGGTGGGCGGCATAGGAGGTGGGGTTGATCCTCTGCGCGTGAGTGAGTGATGCACGTGTGGAGGTGGCGGCATGGGAGCCTCGGGCATCATCTCCCCTGAAGACCACCCCTCACCACCTCGACGTCTCCTGCGCGATCCAGATCCACCATCATTGAGCCTCTGGATACTGAATTCTGGCGATCTCAACCAACCTCGGAATCTGACACCAATCTCACTGGAGTACCGACGTTCTGGCCTGGGTTCCTGCCGTCGCGGAGAGACGTTCTGGTGCAGCACGACCTCATTGTTTGTCGATGTCGCAGGACGGAGTGCCACTTGTGAGAATTCGCCAGGTCCGCGTTCTGAGGTTTCTATTCTTGCGTCATCGCATGGCTGGATTCCATTGGACTTGTTGCAGTAATAGATTTTATCCTTGTTGTCTGAGTTGCCATCTGAACGGAAGGTCGTTACTCTCTTGATCAGACACATGGCCGCGAAGACTTTTTTGGCTATCTTGAAGGAGATGTGTTGCAACCTTTCCTAGTCGAGTGGCCCGGATGGACCGACAGGAAGGTCAAATGGAGAAGCCCAGGAGCGATTGTGTCGCCGGTGGCAGTCAGGGTATAGTCTGTTTCAAGCGGCGGCGGTGTTGAAGAAGTCCTTCTTTGGCCTTGTTCTATTGTCCAAGAAAAAAGTTGTTGCCTTGGGAAGAGAAAAGAACAAGAGATGTAAAGAGATTCGAGTTGTCCAAGTCAAGTGCAAAGTAAAAGGTCTCGTGTATGTTGTAGCAAAATGTCTCAGACCAAGTATGCCCCACGCGGATCAGGCACAAGTCCAAGATGTTTCAGTCGTAAGAGTTCAGAAAGAAAGGAAAGTGCAAGTCAAAAGGTCAAAGAAAACGAACAAACAGAGCAGAGCTTGGACTGCAGGTCAGATACTTAATGCACTGATCCGCCGTGCAGTGATCGTTCTTTTTCTTGCTTGCCAGAGCCATCATCATAGGTAATAGGAAATAAAAAGGTACTATTCTAGTGGCTCATGTGGATGGGGTGGGCGTAAGGCTGCAGCTGCTGCAGCGGGAACGAAGGGGAAGGCAGACGTGCGCCTCCACCAACAACTCTTGCTGCAAAGCCCCACGACACCGGGTTCAAAGAAAACACCGCCGCGGTGTTGAATCTTGTAATATTGTCAGTGGCCATTCGATATCGCCTCGTTTCGTGGACTTTGACGTGACTTCAGAAGTGTAAAGGGCTTGCAAGGACAAGGGAGCGGTAAAGTCGCGACTTGTCACAGAAAATTTGGTAACAAGATGCAAGAGGTGTTGGTTGTTGCCTGGTCCACGACTGTTCTGTTCGTCTGCCTGCCTGCCTCTCTTTGCACGGCTCTCCACCATGCAGCGGACTAGTCTGACTTCAAAGACCTAATGGCATACCAATGATTTCATGATGCCTTCTTAAGCTTCCATCATAAACGCCGGTCGATAGAACGAATATCCATTCGTTAAAGAAGATCTACTCGGAACCCGACGATATGGTAACGCCCACGTCCACGCGCATTCACAGACGCGCACACGCTGGCAACACCTCTGCTCACCTATCGTTATGCGCGATGTTTCATTGTACATGCGACCGCTGCTCGCTGCTGCCTCTCTCATTCTTTCTCGTATCGTCTGCATATCTGTTTCACAATTCCAACACGATGGTGTCAGACAAACTCTCGCGTAGAACACAATTTACCAGGTACCCTTTCCCATCTCGCAGGCGCAGCAGGGCAAAGAGACAGCAACAAAAATCCGGTCATTTGACGAGGACCCGGTAGGCTTAGCACGATCTGGTGTGTGCATGGTGTGCATGAGAGAGTGTGGATGACAACATCAGTCAGGAACTAGAAATGACCTTTGATTGCTTACGCCAGAAGGAAGCGCGCCGAAAGGGTTGTCCTCACACAGGCTGCGGACGTCGCGTGGGCTTCAGGGCTGTGCGTTTCGATGATGATCCCGGAGCGCGGCAGCGCAGCGGTCCGTCTCGCGTTGCCCTTCGTCCAACCCATTTCTTGCTTCCGAACTTTCGTTTGTTTGAGAGGAAGCTTGCTGATCTGACCAACCGCAGATGAGATATCGATATAGCTACCTGAGATGCGGAGTACAGCAGCAAAAGTGCGAATGTCAAACAGCAAAGTGCACAGTATGCTGGCCGGCTCGCGGAATGGCCCCATATTCGTGCCCGAAAGGCTGGCAGCCTGAGGCTGTGCTGGGCTGTCTTCCTCAAAAACAAGGATGGAACAAGTCGTGCTTTTTGATAGCAAAACACAGCCTCGTTGTTCAGCTGTTAACTATCTCACGCAATGTATTCTGTACACATCATAGAGGCTCTCGTTCTTTCGGCCTTGTGGCCTTGTGAAAGAGACCGATGTGGCTGACCGTCCATGCTGTTTCCCGGCAAGCGAGGTAAAGGATGCAGAACAGAGCAAGCAACCGCGGCCAAGCGAGGTACCCGGCCATACTGCATACTTGTAAGTGCTGACCAGTGGCTGAATACAACACTTTATCATGTTGTATGAGCCACTCGTGGCTGCTGACCAAATAAATGATCTTGTCACAAGCATCAGAACGGAGCCAGAAGATGGATGAGAAGAAATCTGTGAATTGTTGGTCATTGTCGCCATTCCACCACTATAAAAAAAGTACCCTAACTCTGGTATAGACAAGGTCGAAAGAAAATTACATCCATGAATAGATGTTCACAAGGCTGCCTGCCCAGCGGATATATACAACTCGTGCCAGAAACGCCAGACAGCCCCGAATTAAAAAAAAAGTGTTGCAACCATAATCCAACGCCAAATGCTCTGTTGATCCATATTTTGCTCTTTCATCATTTCGAAACGGTCGTTAACAGGGGCATAACTCATTCTTCAAAGTGGTCGTAATCATGCTCCAATAGCGGCTTCGGGTAACAGTCTGGACGGGAGTCGCATGATGAAGCCTTCACTGAGACGTCGCCTGACAGACAGACCTTGGCGAGCGGTGCTCTGCAGCAACCACATGGAACGCTGCAGATCCTCGGGCCGTAGAAAAAGGTCAAAGTTGAGCAGATAGCAGAAACTGATCTCGAGCTTTCTAAGCTCATTTGTGCTGATGCCGCCCAAGCGGGCAATGCGCTCCTGCGTCCATTTGTTGTCTTCTAGCGATTTGCTGGCTATTCGGATGGCGGCCAGTGCTAAGCGATGTACTGTGCGAGGGGTGGCTGGTACCATGGTCTCAACAACACAGAGGCGGTGAATGTACGACGCGGCAGCCAAGTAAACACCGGGCGAGTGCGGGCTGAATTTGTGGATGCGAAGGAGGTAATCGGTAATGGAAAAGGGCGGAGCAGCCTTGAGGAAGAAGCGTCGCGAGACAGCAGCAAGCTGCA
>Ga0058697_10000418_pt1 | contig 18852 bp, 13 predicted proteins | sample AgamicAsMae_FD_66619 | JGI IMG/M metagenome (GOLD analysis project Ga0058697, IMG submission 66619) | Agave microbial communities from Guanajuato, Mexico - As.Ma.e | ecosystem: Host-associated > Plants > Phyllosphere > Phylloplane/Leaf | place: Guanajuato, Mexico | collected 2012-06-04
GATAAATACTACACTAAGAGTCTACATCTCTCTGGGTCTATCTCTTTGCAATTCGCACCTATCCGAGTGCTTTGCTAACAGTATCGCCGCCATTGCTCCGCGCGCATACCATGGCGACTGGATCCTTGAAAGACAACATTGACGTGGTAGAAGTCGAACAGCCATGTCAAGAACCCAGCAAACTCCCAGATGTCTACGAAACGGAAACATCGCCTCTACTGGGACGAGATGCTGAATCCCATGATGGGTCGGTCAAAAAGGACGGCTCAGGCCGAATGAGCTCTCGGACTATCTTGATCATCATGGGAATATTGATATTGGTCGTTCAGGCCGGCGACCAATTCGCGGAAGCACCATTGACCAGAATCTACGAGTCAATCTATTGCTACCAATACTGGGAGCAAGAAGACCCAACTAAGATTCTGATGTCTCGATCAGCTGTGGGCCCAGGTGCACTTGGTGGTGTTGAAGAAAGGTGGTGTAAGGTATCTGAAGTGCAAGGCAAGCTTGCCATGCTAAAGGGCACTCAACAGTTTCTAGATTGCATACCGAGTATGTGAGCTCATTAACGCTACGATGTAACCACTGCTGACTAGATATAGGTCTTCTACTATCTATACCAGTCGGTATTCTAGCGGACCGCTGGGGTCGGAAGCCAATATTGGTGGCCGGTCTTTGCGCTTTCCCCCTCAGACTAGGATGGCAGATGATTATTTGTAAGTTACTAACCGGTGGTTCTTCCGCGTACGCTTTGCTAATTCTGACTCAGCTTGGTTCTGGCAGAGCTTCAGTTTACGAGTCACATGGTTCTCAGCATTACATGCTCTAATATTTGGAGGCTCGCCAGTTCTGTCAGCTCTGTTTTTTGTCGTCATTTCAGACATCACCGATCAGGATACAAGATCTGCCATCCTCTTGCGTATCTTCGCCGCGAACATGAGCGGTAATCTTCTGTGTCCGCCTATGTCGGCTTGGATCATGACACGCAATCCCTGGGGAGCGGTTTTCCTAGGGCTAGCATGCAATTGCATAGGAGTTCCTCTGTCGTTATTGATTCCGGAGACCCTTGGATACCAACAACATATCAAAGCTGACCATAAACATAGTGACGAGGAAGAGGCACCATCCTTGTCGAAGAAACAAGCCATGGGCTTCCTGGAGCAATGCTACAAGCCTCTGAGCGAGTCTATGGGATATTTCTCGCAAGACGGACGAGTCGTCATCTTGATCCTCCTTTTTGTACCAATCATGTTATCATGGAGCACCATTCCGCTGTTGCTGCAGTACGCCAGCTCACGATACGGCTTGAGCTTCGCCACCGTAACAATCCTACTGACCGTCAGAGTTGGAGTCACCATCGCCATGTTCCTGAGTGTTCAATCGTTCGTCTTCCGTCTCCTCGCCAATGCCGGTCTGAGTGGACAAAAACGGGACCTCTTCCTTGCCCGGGGCAGTGTTGGTCTGCTAATTGTTGGCTGGATCGCCATTGGCTTGTCTCCCACCCCCATTTTCTTCACTGCATCCTTGATGATTGCAAGCCTAGGACAAGGTTTTCCGGTATACCTTCGCTCCTTTTTGACAGGTCTGGTCGAACCCAACAAGGTTGCGGAGCTTTACACTATCATCGGTGTTGTTGACACTTTGGGCCTGATGGTTGGTGGGCCTCTGCTCGCTTGGCTGTTTGAGAGAGGTATGCAATTGGGAGGATCCTTCGTGGGCATGCCGTTCGTTGCATTGGGCTTGGTCTACGCTGTTGTGGTATTGTTCCTGCTGAGAATAGGATATCACTCGCGTAGGACTGTGGTCGAAGATGATTCCGACTGATTCATCAAAACCGATTGACGACGAATTCCCATGCTCCGACTTACTGCAATCTGTTATGCAGCCTACATTCTCCTCGCGTACTTGCAGCCTTTCCCCACGAAAGTGTTAGACCGAAGCCTTCACTGTCAAAGGGCACAATGGTTTCCGAAGCAGAGATGGCTCCGAGAAGAGCCCACACTCTATTGCATCTCCATGGATACTATCCTGTTATTCAAAACCATAGTGCATTGTCATAACTACTCTCATGCGACACAATCTCGCATATAGGGAGAATATCTGAGGAGATTACAAGCTTAGGATGTCAGGGCACGATCAATAGGCAGGGGCTCGAGAGCAACTTCCCGTGATACACTCGGGCTTCCTGCTCAAACCAAGACAAAGTAAACACATCTGCTTCCTCTCTCGCTCACTCTTTCATCGCCCGTTTTCCATTGCATAAGGAGCAAATTCTATACGAGCAGAATACTCCCATCATCGAACAACATGAGTACAAATTCGAAAATTACCTCCTTCTTCCAGGCCGGGCCTCGGAAAAGGCACTGTCAGACTCCTGCAGTCGTCTTGAAGGCCTCCAGCCACCCACCTACTGCTCTCCCACCTGATTCTACCCCTTTCTTTACTCGAGACAAGAGCGAAGAGACTAGAGTGCCAAAGAGACGTAAACGCATAATGGCCAAGGATGGACAAGCATGTGCCAACGACGGGTGCAACGACACCAACGCAGGCAGATGGGCCTGGGCAGAATCTTCCAGATGTCTTCAACGCTTGCTCAAGGTTCCGCGAACGAAATGGACGCTGGCCAAACAGAATCAGTGGTAGGAACCCAGCGACACGTGCAATGTACTTGCTAGGGCATTGGACCACACAAACGTCTGCTTACATGCACACCACTGAAAGGTTCTCACCTGTATGTGCCATGAAATGACACATGGCAAGAGACGTTGAAGGCTCAAGGGACATGTTCTGCATACGGACTTGCAATTAAGCTTCTCTAAGAGCTGCTAGTGAAGTTGTGCGCTATCAAAATGCACAGTGATGTTGCAGACACAAGTGCGGCCACTGAGATACCGCGTGATGTTGCCTCTCCTTGGTCACGGCTTGAACTTAGAAAGTATCATGCATTTCTAAAGCTACACCAACCATACTTGTCTTTCGGATACAAGAAAGTCAACGTCATCATAGAAAGTAAAGTTGTATTGTCGACCGGCTACTGGTTATCACACTTGTTCTGATATCTCTTGCACGATCATGCATAAATCGAATGATGAGCGTTGAAGTTCATGTTGTCACTTGTGAGACCCTGGCCATACTCACTTTTATCTCTTCCCACTTTATCTCTCCTACGCTATATGCATAAGACACACAGGCATGTCAACATAAGGTATCTTGATAGCTGGATGATAATTGTGGTCGACGATATCCATGACAGCGTGCACTAGAGCTGTATCGCCAGAACTGGTGTTGAAATGAACATAAAATCATCACATCCCAATGCAATGACCCGCACTATTCGCCCTCGGACATTATCGTTTACCAGACTCGAGCAGTCGGTGAGTTTAATGAACGAGAGCAGAGAAGAAAGAACAGTCGTATTCCATTTATTACCAACCACAGAGCCACACAGAAATTTCCCCTCATCTCATCGCTTCAGTAAGTACTTTAGGAGCAGGATAATGTTTCAACCCATACACAAGCCACCAGAAAGTGACAATGATCAACACACCCACCAGGATCACTGAATTGTAGTTCATCAGATCTGCCGAAACCGGCATCGCGTAAGGGAAGCAGAACATGATGTTGAAAAACACAATCAAAACGCAGCCAAGAGCATTGACCACATAGCCATATTTGCCCATCCAAAAGTCACCTCTGGGGGTGTGTTTGCGGCCACTGAGCAGGTGGGGGAAGATGGCGAGGAAATAGCTGAATGCGCAGAGCACGATGAAGGAGCCGACGAGATCGTTGAAAGCTGTGCCGGAAGCTAGGATGATGGCGCCGAGACCTGTGACGAGTATGCCGACCAGGATGGTGGCGGGTATAGGGCAGGAGAGTCTCTCGTTGACAGAAGAGAAGAAGCCTCCAAATGGTGTAGCTTGATCACGGGCAAGGGCCCACCAGGTGCGACCGAGGGAAAGTACGGTCGAGATCGCGCAAATCATGATGATCAGAAAGACGATAAGCAGCAAACAGAAAGCACCACCGGCATTTCCGGTTGCCTGGTGGTAGATGACAGCCACAGGGAAGGAGCCAGAGGTGTTGATGACTTCGTCCAGATCGCTGACAGCGTAGAATAGCGCTATGGCATAGAAGAATGCAGTAATGGCTCCTAGAGAAACCTGTGCAAAAATCGCTCGAGGAATATCGCGACGAGGGTTTGGAAGCTCCTCTGCCATGTGTGATACACTGTCGACTGTGGCGATCGTGAAAGATCCGTTCAGGACGCCGGTCAAGAAAGCTACGCCACCACCCCACCCAGTGGTGTTCTGCCAGTCGGACCAGACAAAGGAGCTGCTAGCGTGTGTTCTCGGCATAGCAGCAAGGACGATAATCGTGACAACACCACCAACGATGAGCAAGAATAGTCCGACGTTTTGTAGAAGTGGCAGGAAACGATTGCCAAAGATGCAGAACAGGACACAGAACCATGTGATGAGGACGTAGGTCAAATATGTGTGCCATGCCTCGAGCACGAAGTCAGGATGAAACAGTGCATACATCTGCAAGAGGACGTTCGAAGGGATGGCGATGATTGAGCAGAGATCGAATATCCACCCGAAGAAGTTGAGATATCTGTCATACAGTCAGCATCGTTCTCCGTATCGAAACCAAAGAGATGGTTACCCTGCGAAGAACCCAACACTTCTGCCCCATTTGGGACCTGCAGTCACAGATGCCCAGTGATATACACCACCGGCAGTAGGTACGGCCGAAGCAAGCTAGCGATGGATCAGCGGACGCCCTGGATATATAGTCGTATGCGATGTCTTCCATACCTCAGCGATGGATGCTGCAATGATACCGTAGTAAATGCATGCAGTGATCAACTCGTACAACACGCCAGCAGGGCCGCCATTAGGAAGAGAGAGGATCAAAGAGCCAGCAAAGGCAACCCAGGCAGAGTCGATGTTCAAAGCCAGGCCACAGATTTGCAATGGACCGTAATGCCGTTGTAATTGATCTCGATGGCCAGAGGCATTGACTGTATGTATGATCTCGCCAACTCCGTTCTCGAGAGATTGCCTACGATCTGTAGACCCCAGTTGCTGTTTCTCGTCATAGTCGATAGGCTTGAAATCTGGGGCAGACATGTTTGGTTGATGCTTTCAATGCATTGACTTTTGCTTCGATGGATACAAAGAATCCTTGGAGGCTGGAAGGGCCGTGTTAAAGAACAAAAATTAGCAAGATCTGTTGGAGCAACCTTTACGCCAATCTCTGCGTATGGATAATAGACGTGTGTAAATGTAAGATACTTTTTTTCACAGCCCTATTTGAAGGCGCTGATAGGTGCCGCGCAGACCAGGATCCGATTCGTCGAATCATCATGCAGGTGCTATCGCAGAATCTCATATCTCGACTCTCAGCTGGATCCAACTGGTGGGATGGCTGTGGGACTTGTGTCACTTGGCGCAACCACCAATCCTCGCCTGGATATTGAGAATCGGGTAGCAAACTTGCAGAGTCATGATTGATTTTTGAGTTTCTTCTTGCATGGTTCCTTCCTTTGGCAGGTGAGCACGCCTTGAACCAGGCGATACAGCTTTGTGGTAAATCGAGTGATCACCGTTCTGTCTACTAGAGTCATCGATCCATCAGCTCACTTTATACTTACCTCTCGGTTAGAGAACACTGCAAATCTTTATAGCTGCAGTCGCCACTGCTATGCCAATGCAAGAAGAGCGAGGATATGGAAAACACAGGCCTTAGGACGACAGTTCTGATGATCAGGTTTGTCATAAGTAGTTTATCAGGCTGTCTGACTCTCGAATCCTTATGGACCTCTCTGATCGTGCTGATCGCTAGATTGACGCTTCACACTTCATATTCGAGACTTTATGTATGCATGCCTCAAGATTACTTGGTCGGGTGGCATGAAGTAGGAGCAATCAAGAGTTGGTCTGTGCGGGTCCACTGACCCACCCTTCTGTGCCTCCTAGTAGGACAGCATCTCCGACACCCGGAAATATTATATGATGGAGTCATGATTTTTACGTTCTGATACCTTGTGAAAGTACTGCAAGCAACAGACTCACATAGTAGTCATGACTCCTCAGCATACAGAGTGGTTGTTATAAGGTGGTTACAGAAGGGAGGTGCGAACAGTGGGGGCGTCAACACTTAGCCTTATCTTTCGACGACCACTGCACCTACGCTTTGCACTATTTTGAAGCGACAACCTTTAACATCCTCGACCCAGAGATCATGATGCGATGGCGTATACAGCCAGCCCGTATCTATGTACATCTATAGCACGTACGTGCCGGAAGGAACAATAAGGCGTCTGACACAGCGTTGTAGTCATCTCTGCTTAGCGACAGCCTTTAGTCAACACCCCCAATCTACCCCAGCGGAGTCTTTTGATAAGAAAGACCCTGGACTGGGTTTGACTCCATGGCGACATGCGGCTGTCAAAAAAATGAACTCCACTCGACCGGACACTAATGCCGTCTGCCGATACCGAATAGTTGTTCCGTGTCGCTTTATCGCCAGTCTCCTTCTGGATATTCAGCCCGTCCTCAGGCCGGGAAACTCGCCCTGCAGTATGACTAAACCTTCTTTCTCATGGCCGGCACCCAACACTGTTCAATGAGCGCTTACAACATCAAGTTACCTATCTTCCGGTAGGCGTGGATCGCTGATCGTGAGTTCGGGCATGTACTTCATGTCTTGGACAGCCATTGTCGAGTGCGTCCAGTGTCTCTTGTATTGATTCTGTTCAAACTCCGAAACCATGGATAGTCGACAAGACGGCACCGAGAGCGCCAGCTCATGGTTGCCCAATATCCTCCGCAAATCGACCGATTCGAAAGACCAAGAACCTGACGAGACAACTTCTCTTCTTCCAAAGCCTCAAGATGAGCCAACGATTGGAGAAGTCGATGATTTCGACTTCGAAGGCAAGAGCAGTACCCAGCTTGTCATTCACGAGTTTTGGGTTCTGCTGAACGGATCAATTCCTGTCTTCCTCGCATACATGCTGCAAAACTCTCTGCAGACTGTTTCGGTCCTCGTCGTTGGGCGATTGAGCCCTGAAGCTCTGGCAGCTGCTGCTTTCTCCTATATGTTTGCCATGGCGTCAGGTTGGCTCATCGCACTGGGAGGCACCACAGCCATCGATACTCTTGCGTCTGCGAGTTTCACTGGAAGCAAGGACAAGCATGATCTAGGCATCATTCTCCAGCGAGCTTTATTCGTTCTTGGTCTGTTGTACATTCCAGTCGCCATTCTCTGGTTGTGCTCAAAACCTGTTTTTATGGCCCTTGGTCAGGACGAACGCCTGTCCGAAGACAGCAGCAAATTCCTGAGCGTACTTGCGCTTGGTGGACTGGGATACATATACTTCGAATGCTTGAAGAAATTCCTTCAAGCTCAAGGTATGGCAATTTTGAGAATCTGAGAATGAAACCCGAGCACTAACAGGTCAATTCCAGGCATAATGAGACCAGGCACGTATGTGCTTCTCATCACCTCGCCGATAAACGCAGGCCTGAACTACCTTTTTGTGTATACTTGCAAGATGGGTCTCCTTGGAGCACCTCTAGCCACAAGCATATCATACTGGTTGTCTTTCTTACTTCTGCTGGCCTATGCACGCTTCGTCGCGGGATGGGATTGCTGGGGTGGATGGTCGAAAAAAGCATTCCAGAACATGGGCACGTTCACAAAACTTGCACTTCTCGGAGTCGTTCATGTAGGAACCGAGTGGTGGGCTTTTGAGATCGTGGCTCTCGCTGCAGGCAAACTTGGAACGATCCCCCTGGCCGCACAATCCGTCATCATGACTACTGATCAAGTCCTCAACACCATCCCATTCGGCGTTGGTGTCGCAACATCAGCGCGTGTAGGCAATTTGCTCGGAGGCAGAGACGCCAAAGGTGCAGCACGATCTGCTAACGTTGCCGCCTGGCTGTCAATGATCCTTGGCGCACTCGTCCTTGCCCTTCTGATGTCGGTCAAGAATTTCTACGCAAAGATCTTCAATGACGATCAGGATGTTATCAATTTGACTGCAGAAGTCATGCCTTGGGTTGCTCTGTTCCAGATCGCTGATGGACTGAACGGCTCTTGCGGTGGATCACTTCGTGGCATGGGACGACAGCATGTAGGTGCTCTCGTCAACATGATCAGTTACTACGCTGGCGCCCTGCCCCTGGGAATCTGGCTTGCTTTCCATGGCTGGGGTTTGGCTGGTCTGTGGATCGGTCAATGCATCGCGCTATATCTCGTCGGATTTGGCGAGTGGGCGATCGTTGCGTGGAGCGATTGGAACCATCAAGTTCGCAAGGCCTTTGAGAGAATGGAGCACGAAGAACAAGTGGAGTCTGGTTTGGCCGACAACGTCGATGGCTATCAAGGAGAGGAGAGCCGATAACTCAAAGAGGCAAGTCGAAGGTAGAGCTGTAGGCTTGAAACTTTACAAGCGATGGTAGTGCCACAGATAGTCTATTCGAAAAAGCAATAACATACGGACCCCGTCCACTATTCTGGCAAGCCATACCAAAGATCATCAGGTTGGATAGTGAGCCAGCGATCGTCAATCCAGAAGCGAGATATCGTGGTATCTGATCGGGAAGCCCCCATCGCCATGCAGGAACACCAAGCCACTGGGCTGACTCGATGGCCGGTATCAGCAACCAATCAAATACAATTTTTGCGATTGTCAAGAGTGTTACCAATATCAGATCCACAGCCGAGCGACGGAAGTATCGACGTCAGTGTTATCAACCATCTTTATTTATCAACCCCGGGATTGCGGGGTCGGTCTGGTAGGATTGAGATTGTATCTCCTCAGGTGTTGAAGTTTGTAACTCCCACAGTACGCTCTATTCTCTCACAAGGCAGGTGTAGAGCATTATAGTCGCTATAGAAATGCACAGTAGTTTCTCATTCGAGGAGGTAACCAAGGAGAGCCGGGAATATATCGTATCTCAATGGATCTCGTCTTTGTTGGCGAAAATACTGTGCATTTTTATAGCGGCATGCGTTACAAACTTTAGCACGTGGAGTGGAAGCATATCTACGCCGCCGCACTCTAAGGTCGGTGTGTCAACATGTGGGGTAGATATATTGATATCGTGATCTTCCAGCTTGATGTGACGCGAGTAGTCCGGAGAGAAAAAGTTGGCTTGCACGAAACATGTCATCGGTTGACAAGGTTTCGTTCTGAGCTCCCTCGTGTAGCTTAGTCTGTGTTGACAATCTTGACACCTCGAGGTTAGGTAAACATGCAAGAAGCTCGTGGTTGCGTAGTCCCTTTTGTGTCCATTGGAGGCCCCGGTCGTGGGTATTAGTTGTAAGCTCGCTCCTGCTTTCTCTCTTTGTGTTCACACCATCTCTCTCATCCTTCTCATCCCTATTCCCAATTGCTCTTTTGAGATATAGTCACCAGGATGTTCAAGCTTCTTACCGCTGCCACTGCTCTGGCAGCCAGTGTGTCTGCACATGGCGACCACAACCAGGAAACCTTCAAGGAAGGTCCTCACAAGCAATTGTGGTACAACGCCCTCCCTGGCGATGGTGGTACCCAGGCCGATTCAGTCTTCTCTGGTATCTCCACCTTTGGTCGTATCGAATACCATCCTTGCTTGGCCAGCGATGCTCGCAAGTATGACATTGCCTTCATTGGCGCACCTTTCGACACTGGAACCAGCTACCGTCCTGGAGCCAGATTTGGCCCTAGTGGTATTCGTCAAGGTTCGAGACGTCTGAACCTTTACGGAGGCTTCAATGTCCCTCTCCAGGTTCGTAATAGCAGAAGCATCGGTTATGAAACCCAGTACTGACCGAACTCAAGACCAACCCTTTTAGCGGATGGGCCACCGTCATTGATTGCGGCGACATTCCCGTGACGAGCTACGACAATGAGTGGGCCTTGAAGCAAATCGAGGAAGGTCACAACAGTATCTTGATGCGCGAGCCTGCTGCCAACGCACACATGGTTGGACCTTCCAAGCACGGAAAGACATTGCCTCGTGTCATCACCCTGGGAGGTGACCACACTATCACTCTGCCTCTTCTGCGCTCCATGAACAAGGCGTACGGGCCCATCACGGTCATCCACTTCGACTCCCATCTCGACACATGGAAGCCAAAAGTCTTCGGAGGAGCACCCTCAAAAGTTGCATCTGTCAACCACGGCACATACTTCTACCATGCCTCAGAAGGAATGCACCACACCTATCTTAAGATGAAACTTTGCTGACTGTTTGTAGAGGGTTTGATGCGCAACGATACAAACATCCATGCAGGAATTCGCACAACTCTGTCTGGCATGTCCGACTACGACAATGACGGTTACTGTGGATTCGAGATCGTCGAAGCCCGTGAGATCGACACCATCGGCACCGAAGGTATCATCAAGAAGATCCACGACCGTGTTGGCCACGAGAATCCTGTGTACCTCTCGATCGACATTGACACGCTTGACCCTGCCTTTGCACCTGCGACTGGCACTCCCGAGACCGGTGGCTGGAGCACTCGCGAGCTCCGCACCATCATCCGTGGCCTGGAAGGCATAAACCTGGTAGCAGCAGATATCGTCGAGGTCGCACCTGCCTACGACACCAATGCTGAGCTTACCACCATGGCCGCCGCTGACGCTCTGTACGAAGTGATGGTATGTAAAGCGAAGCCTGACACGCTCTCAGAACTGTTGCTAACTCTGTGCTTGTAGTCGCTCATGGTCAAGGCCGGTCCCCTCTCCGAGATGGTGATTGACAGCAAGAAGGAGTTGAAGTAGAAAGATGACTGGATGATTGGAAGAGTTGAATTGTCCTAGACAGTTGAATGTTTTGGCATGCGCGGCTGGTAGTTGAACCAGTTGGCCATGATCTTGGATAATGTCGTATAGTCGAGTATGAAAGATCTCATGCTTGATCGTGTCGAGTTGCGCGTCGCATACCACAAGCCTTGGTGTGCTTGACAAATCGTTTCGTACCAAGCTTCTGAGCAGTCTGATGATGCAAAAGATATGTCCCTGATTTTTGGTGTGAGAGACGTACGTGTGTTTGCGAGCCGGAGTAGATTGTCAGACTTCTGGCACGAGTCCCTCAAGTGGCAGTATCATCAGCTCCCGGCGCAAATCTCATCTTGAGCAGCTGAACAAACTCAGCAAGAGCCTGATCATCGCCGTCGACGTTTCTCATATTCCGAAAAGACTCTGTGGCCTCCTTGTCGCCCTTTGCTTGTGACCAGTGTGACTGCTGATGGAAACCTCCTCTTCCTCTGCCCCTACCTCTACCTCTGAAGGAGGAGAATGAACGTTGCTCTTGCGGCGGAGGCTCCAATGTCAGACCGTAGACACTTTGGAGCTGGATGCGCAGATTAGGATATCTAGAGAGCAGTCGCAAAAGCTCTGGGTCGGATTCGAAGCCGGTGAAGTCGACCTTCTTGGTGCTTCCAGGTAGCGCATTCCTCACGGCAGGCAAGGGATTTGATTCAGATGGTGTGGGTTGCGTAGACTGGACTGTCTGAGTGGGTTGTTCTTTCGGTGGGTCGTTTGCATGAGTTTCCTTGTGCTGTTTGAAGCAGGCGATGGAGCAGCTGCGGGCAGTCAGAAATGCGACTTCTTCTTCTGACCATCAGCTACTTACTATGGCAGCTGACAAGTTGGACACTTGTACTTGGACTGATTCTGCTCACACACACCACAGATATCTACCATTTTGAAACCGTTGTGTCTATGTCTAGATGAGAGATGGATGGACAAAAGATAATTTGATGATGAGTAAGCTTTGCGGGCAGTCGCTTCACCTCCGAGATGATGATGATTGTGCATCATGCCCCTCTACCATTTTCCATAGCAACCCACCATGGAATCAATATCGCTGCTCGGCCGCAGTCTCGCGCGCGCAGGACTAAGGGCACGACAGCCATGGACTAGCACACAGTGCGCCCGCCCTCTACCGCACACTTTCTTCCGAAGGACTATCCAGACCAGCCCGCAGCTCAAGCAGCAGAGCCACATGCCCACCCAGGAACAGCTGCGCGCCCAATTCAAGAGCAAGAACCGCAACACTCTCTACTACACTCTGTCCATCATCCTCGGCACTGTCGCCTTGTCGTATGGCTCCGTTCCTTTCTACAAGATGATCTGCCAGCAGATGGGCTGGGGTGGCCAACCCATCAGCATCCATTCTGCCGGCCAGTACGAAGACGACGACATTGCCTCACGCCTCATCCCCGTCACCGATTCTCGCCGCTTGCGTATTACTTTCGCTGGCTCCACATCCGACGTTCTGCCCTGGAAGTTCACTCCCCAGCAGAGAGAGGTCCGCGTTTTGCCCGGCGAGACTGCTTTGGCCTTCTATACCGCGACAAATTTGAGCGAAGAGGAGGACATCATTGGTGTAGCCACATACTCGGTCACTCCAGGTCAGGTCGCCCCGTACTTTTCAAAGATCCAGTGTTTCTGTTTCGAGGAGCAGAGGCTGAACAAGGGCGAGACCGTCGACATGCCCGTCTTCTTTTACATTGATCCCGAGTTTTTGAGAGATCCGAACATGTCAAAGATTGACACCATCACCCTCAACTACACCTTTTTCAAAGCAAAGTACGACAAAGACGGTCACTTGTCCCCCGTTGCTTAAACATCAAAATCACGAACCCTCATCTTGTACATATACCGCTTCTTGTAAAATACCCAGTCTTACTCTTCTCTTGCCATTGCCACCTAGATCTTTTGCACTGCATCTGCTGAGCTATGTTTCAAAGTGTTTTTCTGCATTACATCTATTTAGGACTGCTTTTTTTTGCACTTCGTAGATCAGGCCAAAAGCATAAACCCTTCCTAACCAAGTCAAAACACAAGCAGACGGACGAACAACAATCAAGAAACAAACTGCCCTTCTCTAAAACATTCGAATGCATCAATAGCGAGCCCCACATCTCAGTCGTCCAGCTCTTTGTACGCCCGAATGCCTCTTTGCTCCAGTCATGGTTGGACCGGGGCTCTGTGTATACAAAAATCTCAATCGTGTGTTGCTTTCCGTTTCGTGAACCACTTCAATAAAAAAAGAAAAAGACATGGTAAATCTTCCATGCACGCTGTAACTCTTGTCGGAAAATCAAAATATTGGTTGCCCGTTCGGAAAATGTCATAAGCCTCCTCTTCTACTCCTTCAAAACGCCTGTGGAAATGCTTTGCAATGAGTCTTCATTGCCGTTAGTTCGGGCCCTTGTATGCACTGCTCTTGCACGAGTCGACAAATTGGTTCTGCGGCCAGGCATATCCTGCATCCTCCCAACTTGTAATGTTGGGGTTCTCGTATGCGTTCGAGTGTTTCTTGATGTACTCGGTGGTGGGGTAGCCGACAGGATCGCAAGTCATCTCACCGTCCTCGTCCTGATAAATGCGAATGTAGTCGAATCTCATCTTGCCAGGCATGAGCTCGGCGAGACCAGTCCAGTTCAACTGTGCGAAACTGGCCGAGAGACCAAAGTTGGCAATGAGCGCCATGGGTTCCTCGGGCATGACTCTTTGTCCGATGTTTCCATTGGGTCCGACGGCATCGGCAGTCATCTTCCACGTAGGCTCCGAACCAACGTACCAGGCAACGTAGCCGTCATCACCAGTCTCGTACTCAAAGGCATACACCTGGTAGGCCTTACCATCGTACCAGTCGTTGTTGAGAAGCGTCACAGTTGAAAGAGCCTGTTGGTAGACACCGCCTTGGTAGGAGTTCATCTCGGAGATGGAAGGATCGTAGACCTCGATGAAGTCGGTGTCGGGGCGCCAGAAGATGTCGAAAGGAGCAGTTTGGTAACTCTGCGAAGCCGATCCGACGGCGGCGCCGAACTTGTCAGGATCGAGGTACGACACACTGGCTTCGATAGCATCGATTTCGGCAACGTAGCGTGACTTTCCAGGACTGGGGTGTTCTTCGCCATCACAAGTACAAGCAGGCAGACGCATTCCAGGAAGCCAGTTGAAGCCATCAGGAGAAGACTGGTTGGCAGTGATACCAGGGTCGCAGACGTCCGAATAACTGTAAGGCCAAGTACCATCGGTTGTGGCACGGTATCCAGGTCTGCCGAGGTTGCCCATGGCCCAGAAACCAGGCCAGAAACCGATCGTGTCACCTCTACCAGGAAGTGAAATACTCGCCTCCAGGTAACCACCCTTGAAGCAAAGCTTGTTCCAAGATTGCAGCATACCTGAACGGTAGTTGAGGCCGTGGTTCTGGAAAGCGTCGAATGTGATCTCGAGAACACCGTCCTTGGTAGTGATAGCGTCGGGATCATACCACTGATTATTGTCAGATGTTGCAACGGCCGACACTGATAGGAGAAACTCACCTCGAGATCCTGGGTGACACCGTACCAGATGTCAACACCTTGGAAGTACGGGTCATCACCGTCGTAGAAAGTACGGCCGTCAGTTTCAAACTCGTCGGAGAACTTGATAGCAATCAGTACAAGGGTTCCTTAATCGTGGACTGATGCGACATACCACAAGGTTAAGAGTTTTGCCATTGACATTTTTCCTTGTCATGACAGAACTGGGCGTGGCAGGGTCAATGAGACCGTGGCGTACGTTCTTCAAAAGGGCCACGTCGCTCTTGATGCACATGGGATCGGAGGTGCACGTGTTAATCTTGGGTTCGTTGTACTTGACAGCGAACGTACTAGCCGAAGCGTTAGTGGTAGAAATGACCGAGTGTCGTCGAATAGAGCACATACATGATGGGATATCCGATAAAAAGCATGAATACTCCCAGGGTGATCAGCACGAGACCACCCAAATTGGTGATACCACGTTTCGAGAACAAGTCGGAACACGTTATGCGGCCTTCTTTCTCGTTGGGGTCTGGGTTGTGTAGGTAATCGTCCTTTTCGACATCTTCGGGGAACAGAAGCAGGCCGGCAGAAGGCAGGATATTGTATTTCTCCGAGACGGTCTGGGTGTTTACACCTTCGTCGTCGCTGCCGGCACGTGAAGGGGCGCGCGAGTCGTCGAAGGGAGAGGCGAAAGGACCTACTCGACTATCTCTGCTGCCAGTGGATTCGGAACCCCAACTCGTGCGACGTGAGTTATAGCCACTCTGACTTGGCGACCTCATGGGTGAGTCGTCGTCGCGGAAGCGCCGTGACGGACGAGAGCGGCTGGGAGGGAGGAGGAGCTCTGCCGACTCGGGAGCGCCAGCGTTGTACATGCTGTTAGACGAGGGAGCGGGATGTAGCGAGGGGCGGACAGAAGCAGAGCCAGCGGTGCCGGGTCTCGTCAATGAACGAGACGAAGGCTGTGGGCGGACCGTCTGGTCGAAGTGGTTGTCGGCCATGTTGACGAGGTCGTCGCTGCCTGAGTTCAGCCGAATGTGAGGAGTTGATGGCTGGTAGGCGCCCGGCGGGGATGACATACTGCTGAGAGGAAGGAGGTCTCGCTCGAGACGAAGCAAGACAGATGGCGGAGGGAAGAGCGCGGAGGAGCGGCCGGCGTGGTGGTGATGGGCCGTCTAGAGTCTCTGTGTGGCCAGCCCTCGGCCTGCGTGGGCAATGGTATACGGCGGAGACGAGGTCGGCGAGAGGCGTGGGGCGAGAGAGGTGGTGGGGATATCGGACAGCGAGATGCGAAATGCAGAGGACGAGCAGCAGCAGCAGCAACAGCAGCAGCAAAAAGATTGTTGATTGGGAGGTGTCGCGCTATGTTGTTTGTGCGCCAGGCGCCTGTGCTCGCTGCTGGGGGGCTTTCGGTCTCGAAAGGTTAAGGAGCGAAACACGGGCCTTTTGGACAAGCCGTGTTAATTAGGGGCTTTGGCAGAGTGGCACCGCAGACTGACGACCAAACACCACTCAACCACCGCAACACTGGGGCCGATCTCAATTCTGCGCCCACGAACTTCGTAATCCTCCGCGACTGCACCCATCCATCTCGCACCAGCCAAGCCTTTGTATCCACAGACCTTCCTTTACCATCACACACTCCCTGCCCGTACAGCCTCAAACCCTGCCTTCATCTCTGCACTCGAAACATGGCCTCGAGTTCTCAACCGCCGTGATGACGACGAGAGCCGTGGCAAACCTCCGTAATCCCACGCTCCCACAACGCGCCAGCCCCGTTCTGTCTTGGTTGAATCTCCCTCAACTTGCCCCCATCTAACCCGTCTCGCAATAGTGCCCGAGCGTCTTTCTATTTCAAGGAACCAGACAAGGGCCTTGGTTTTGCTCCGACTTGGAGCCACGACCATGAAACAACCACTCGATTCTTTCCATCTTGCTTCTGTACTGCCCAGCTTCCACTTAAAAGACGTCCATGACTCTGTAGCCACTCTGATGGTGTCTGTTTGAATTTTATCGACGATGCAACTGAATACTTGAAACTCACTTCATCACCATGCTAACAGGCACCGCTTACCACTTGCCGTTCGTTGCTGCGGTGCTGACAGGCACAATGCATGCATCCATCCATGTACACTGTACCTTACCCGGCATCGCATTCTCCGGTAACCAAAACAATCTCCAATCCAAGATCCACCAAGCCTCCTTCCCGGCTTTGCTTTGTATCTCGTGTTTTTCTTGTCTTGGTCTCGGTTGTCCTCGCCGGTCAACGAATTGCTTGTCACTGGCTTCAAGCTCCAGCCTCACGAGTCATGAGGTTGCTGTTGGAAACTCGAGGAGGTGAGATACGAACTGTCGGCCAAATCAACGCAAAAGCGCCGAATCCAGGTCCTTATCCACGACCTCGATCCTCACAACAGAGCGTCGGGTCGGCTAACCGTCACCCTCTTTCAAATACCTATCTCTGCCTGTTCTCTGCGCTGTTGTGAGTTCTAAGTTTGCATTCTAGAAGACGCTAAGTTTTCGACCATTGAGTTTGTTTATAGGGGCTCAGTACCCGCTGCGGCTCCTTAAACGTCTCACTTCCCTTACTCATGCTAGTCTGACTTCGATCCAAGGCTTGACTATCTGGGTATCATCTAGGCATATCGCAATGCTTATACAGCTGTAGTTGTGATCATGACATGCATCAAAGTCGTACCAAAGCATTGTTTTTCCAACTACAACGCATGTTCAAGAGCACGCAGACTATGCAATCTGATGTGTACCGAGGATTATGATTATTGTCTAGTTTTGCAGCAAATACTCGTCGAATAGTATGGAGATATGTCATCTGCACTTCATGAAGTCGACTTGAAGAACTGAGGGAAGATGCTCCTAAGTTCCTCGAGATTGCTAACCTGGTACTGAGAGACCTGCGCCGAGGGTGCAGTCACACCCGGTTCTACTAGATGGGCGGCAGTCCAACCCATCTTGGTCGCACCGGCTGCATTGATAGCAGAGTCGTCTGTAACTAGTGTCAGTAGGGGATCTGTGATAATCACCTAAGATGCAACATACCAACGAAATAACAATCTTCAGGAGATGCTACACCAGCCTCAGCCATGGCTTTTTTGAACATGTCCGGCGATGGTTTGCAGAGGAATCTGGCCGCCGAGTAATCACAATAAGTGATACCCTCGAACATGTCTTCGACACCCAACAACTTGACTACTCTTCGACCATGGTTGATGTATGCGTTGGTGAAGAGCCAGGGCTTGACTTTTGATGTGTCTAGATCCTTGAGCAGCTTGCGCAACTTTGGATCGTGTGACATGATGTCTTCGAGAGGCAGTGCATCGTCGACCTTTTCGTTGTACTCCAGTGCGTCGACCTTGTGGTGGCGTACAAGACCCTCGATGGCAAGCCCGTAGTCTTTGTAGTACCGCATATGCAATTCGTTGGCATCTTCTTGCGACAACGACAGATGGTTTTGGAAATATTTGTCTGGCAACTGATCAGTCATCGAGCCAATATGATCATGGATCAAAGAATACATACCAATCAATACACCCATTAATTCATGCACTTTCTTGCCTGTATACCATTAGAATGAGAATGAGGAATACAATGATCCTTACACACTCTTAGAGTACAACTGGGCCAGGACCATTAGCAATTGTCAGAACGTAGAATGTTCTCCGAGTGTAAACCTACGCAATTATCTATATCGAAGAAGAAGACCTTACGGGTGTCCGCCATGTTGCTCTGAAACCTTTCTATGCGTCTATCTGTAGTGCAAAGCAAACTCCGAGAAGCAAAGAGACCCGGCCGAGTGAGAATAGAAGTAGAACGACGAAAAGAGGGCAACATTCAAGGACCAAGTCAAAGAGAGGAGCGGCAAAACCAACACGTTGACGTTGATGGTATGGAAGACGAAGGGGTATCGGTTCCGCCGCATTGGTACACCGAGGCGGGAAGGACGACGCTTGGCGTGCAGCTTCCGAGTCTGGCATGGCGATCTGACAATTTCATCACGAAACTCGTGTTTCCTTCATCTTGTCGAAACAACACGCGTGTTCTCCATCCACTATCACTAGAGATTGCATAGGCATGACGGTCGCATAGAACCATTGCTACTGGTGATATTGCTGTTCGACGCTTGCAAACAGAAGATAGTCTTCTCGTCATGGCTTCGGCGCAGGTGAATGGCTACAGGTCCGCTGTCGCGGAGCAAGCTGTACAGTCTGCATTCTACGACCAGTGGCTGCAGCTAAGAGAGACTGTACTGGCGGACAAGCACGCGCATTTCAAGCTGCCAGCTGCTGTAAGACAGCGGCTCCAGCCTCAGACTGGACCATCATCCGCTGCCAGCTATGCCTCAGCCTCTCAGCTACCTGGCCTGTTCAATGCCTCAAGCAGTGAACAGGCAATGCACAATCCGTCACTTGGTCCTGCTGCTGCCGCTCGTCTTGGGAACGCGCAAGCCTTCTTACAGAACACGTCTGCGGCAACAGGGACAACGGCTACCAAAAGCGGTATTGACCCAGTACT